>Ga0315289_10000553_pt1 | contig 57551 bp, 37 predicted proteins | sample YL17G11_40_MG_FD_203452 | JGI IMG/M metagenome (GOLD analysis project Ga0315289, IMG submission 203452) | Sediment microbial communities from Yellowstone Lake, YNP, Wyoming, USA - YL17G11_40 | ecosystem: Environmental > Aquatic > Freshwater > Lake > Sediment | place: USA: Wyoming | collected...
CAATCGGCACCTCGCCGACGGCTTCGGCTTTGATGGCTTCCGCGAGGGCTTCTCGCATCCACCGCTCGTGGCTGCCGAAGAGAATTTCCGATGGCGGGGTGCCGCTGGTCATGTACGCCCGAAGGGACTCGAACCCCCAACCTTTTGGTCCGTAGCCAAACGCTCTATCCAATTGAGCTACGGGCGCAAAGCATCTTCAAACCTTTAAATATAAATGAATTTCTCTTCAGAGTCAAGTGGATTCCGGAGCATTTTGGGGGTGCGGTGTCTGCCGAGGCGTCCGCTCTGCAAGGGGTGGATTCTACGCCTGAATGGGCATTAGTTCTTTATGCGGCGGGGCATTATTTGAAACGGCCGGATACGACGGGGACCTTTCCCTCATCCACGATAAGAATCCGACGCGTGCGGGGCACAACGCGTATCGTAATCTCCTGCTTCGAGCCCGGACCGACGGTCAAGTGAGCTGCGGAAGGTTCTGCGTCATGGTAGGGTGGCAAATCCTCTTGGGAAATGCGGAGTTCCCATTGGCCCGGTCTTAGCTCCTCGAATGAGAACTTGCCCCGACGGTCTGTCGTCGCACACAAGACTTCTCTCTCACTTCGGATCTCCAACTGAAGATTGGACAAACCGTACAATCGGCTGAGTTCGCAGGCAGCATTTTCCTTCGATGCAGTGGAATCGTCCGATTCAACGAAAATGCCCTGGCGACTGCCATTCTCGGCAAGTCCGAATACAGCGACTTCTCCACGAATCGCGGCGCTGCGGATGACTCCGAGATCGAGCTTTTCACTTCGACCGCCGCGGATGGAGACTTGGACAGGAATCTTTTGCAGCGTCACTCGCTCGAGCCCGATGCTGGCATTGTCCACTTGCAGGTATTGCATGCCGGGCTCTATGGAGGAAAAGACATAGTTCCCATTTCGATCCGTGAGTGCCGTTATCCCACCCAGAGAAAGCAGAACACCTGAAAGTCCCTTGAGACCGGAATCTTCCGCATCATAGACTCTTCCCTTGACATTGCCTGTCTCTCTCAGTTTCCCCGTCGGCATCCCAATCGGGATTTCATAGCTCATGACATAGGAGGTCCTTTCTCCCATGGTTGCGCGTTTGTAATCGGAGCGGCGAAAGCGCAGTGACAGAACATGACCATGGAAAAGCGAACATCTCGCATCCACGGAAAGCAGGTCGTTTTCATAGTCGGAGTGGTTTCCCCAGTCGTTTTTCTGAAAGCTCGCCGAAAGCCAAAGCTGTCGAAAAAATCGGTAGCTGACGGACAACGCGACGGTTCGAGTCCGCTTCGCGCCGATGGAAATTCCCGAATGGCCCGTTTGAAACGAAGCGCTGTAATTTTGCCATTGAGCCGGAGTAAAATTGGCACCGAGATTGTAGCACTCCAAATTACTCCGGGTGTTTATCGCATGGTCATCCCCGATACCGCGTTTCACGGAACCACTCAGTGCCAGTGTGCGGATGTCTTGCCGGAGCCTCAAGGAAAGCGTGCGCACGCCTTGATTCATGCTGCTGAAAGGGAGTCTATCCACGCGTTTGAGATCTTCCCCTTCAATGGTCGCGGTGGTTGCCTGCTTGAAGGCGTAGGTCAAGCCTGTGGTGAAGTGATTCTCACGAATGGCTGTGGATTGTGTCGTGTCCTTCTCGAGATTCTGCAAGAGCAATCGGTAAGCTGCATGATATCGCAAGTCTTTCGAGAGAGGCAGATGGAGTTCCGCCATGGTGTAGTCTTGGTCGCGACAGTAGCCGGGGAAATCGGGATGGGCATAAATCTTGTTGAGCGAGACTCGCACGCCTCGGTATCTGGCAGTCGCTCGCCCGAGCAGTGCACTGGCCAATTTTGTGATCCCATCTTCTCTTTCCCCTAAGGCATATTCGAGCTCCATATTCAGGTTTCGCGATGGAGTTATTGTTGAGGAGATGCTGGCCATACTCCGATGTGAAGTTCGTGTTCTCTTATCCAAATAATTCAGCCGCGCGCCAAAAACACTTCCTGCTTTGAAACCGGCGAAGCCAGCCGTTTCCTCCAAATCCGGATACTTCTGTCTCGCTCGAAAAGAATATCCCCCAATTTGAAATGGCCCGAGTTCTGCAGTTGCCTTTGCGCCGCGCCCAAAACCATGGTGCTCTGTAAGCGGCGAGAGGCTGAACAGAAGGTCGCCTCCGCACATTTCCCCCATTTTGCTCTGGACACGCAGGAAATATTCGTCGCGGAGTCCGAAAGTGTTTCTTTCGAGATCGTGCGGGCCTCGAACAAGATAATCAATTCGGTAATCTCCTTTCGCATCCAACGACCCTGTGCCAGAAAACTCGGCTTGAAAACCACTTCTTTCTTCGTTGTGAACGAATTGAGTGGCTATCTTCGACGGAATTCGATGATATTGTTCTTCCACCGGTGGCGCTCGTGGAATAATCTCAACGCCGGTGTTCCTTGTGACTAATGTCCGATTCCCAACAGAATCCGAAATAGTTGCGCTTAACACAAGCCAGTCCGTAATTGGCCGGCGAGTGTTGCGGTTGGTTTTCACAACGAAGGTGACTAATTCGCTCTCACTTGGTCGCTCGATAATTTCCAAGCTGCACGGGCGAACGGAAATTGCTTCCGAGCTCTGGATAGTCAGGGAGATACGGCAGGGAGTGTTGCTGCGGTTGATGGTCTGAAACTGCACGCTGTATTCATCGCCCGCGAGAACCCACGAGGGGACATCGCGGGTTATGATTTCAACATTGATGATGGAGAGTACGACCACGCTGGCTTCTGAGCGCCCGTAAGCTGTAGAGTCGGCGCGGTCTTTGGCGATGTAGGTCAGAGGGTAGGGGCCCGGCGCGGCGTAGGCCGGAACGGCCACACAAACTAACCGTAGATCGCTCTCGGAAGGCCCAAGAGAGAACAAAGAACCCGGGGTGACGAGCTGCCAGCCTTCCGGTAGCAGAACATTCTCAAGGATTTCATGGCTTACCGTAGACCGGTTGGTTACCAGAAAAGAGCGGGTTAAAAAGCTCGGCGGCGCAACCGCCACGCGCGTCGAGTCGCTTGTTTCAACAACGAGACCCCGCTCCCCGGATAGAGTGGACCCCGCGGTGATCACTAAGACCGCGAGTGTGACAAATGAAAGCCATTGCACAATTAGAGTTCCAGGTCATACTTTGCGCCAAATACATTCTGATCTCCGGTGTCCAGGATAACCATAGCCTTGTATTTTCCACTGGGTATGTCTCTAAATTTCATCTGGAACCTCACCGAGGTGCCTGGAAAGATGCGATACCTCCCCCCTTCAAAGCGGCCTACATAACGGCCACCGATGTCATAGAGCTCCATCCATGCTGTGGGCACGGCCCAACGCTCGCCGGTGTTTTCGACATCTACTTGTAGTTCTTTCTCGCCATCCTCCGCTACCGCCAGCCGCGTTCCAGTGAAACTCAGCCGCGTAAGACCGATGCTCCCGATATGCGTGATACATTGGACTCCATACCTCATCACCTGCCGCACGCCTACTTGCTTGAGACTAAGATCAAACGAACTGTCCGACGAAAGTTCCTCAACCATGAGGATACTCCAGTAAGTTCCTACGAGCGTCGGATCACTGGGAACGGTGACCTCATAGCTGACCTGCGAGCTTTCGTGCGGCGGCACTTCCAATTGGTGGGGGCTGAAGGTGATCCAGGTTGCATTGGATCTCTCCAGCTTACCGGCTTCACCAAACTGATTGCTCCCGTCACTGAAAAACAGGTAATCTGTCTGGTAGATGAGGACTTCCTGCGGCAAACTGTCGTTGTTCGTCAGGGTAATTTCGCCCTGATAGAATTCGCCAATGTGCACCATTTTTTCATGACTCAGCTCTCCCACGATTATCCCAGCCTCGCTGTGTGATGAAACAAGCAGGATTAGTGCGGCGAGGAGAATTGGGTATAGCCATGTCAGTTTTACCAGTCGTATCATTTAATCCTCCGGTCATGATCTCCCAGTTTATCCTCTCCTCGTACACGAGATCCTTGGTTCACGATGGTGTAAGTGATGGTATGTGTATCCGTTCCTGTCCCGGCAGCAGCGGTGGCGGAAGCGGTATAGCGCAGAGTACAGGTTCCCGGATCGCCAGCGGGCACATTGGGAGGTATACTGACGACGAAATCCTGGGCGGTGGTGGAAAGGATAACTTCGCCCGCCGCAGTTCCATCCCCCGCAGAAACATTCAAGGCTTGGGCGGCGAGCGTGAAGCTTGGGCTCGCCAGATTCGTTTGCACGGTGATCTTCTGCGTTGGGTCAGCGACCAGCGTTGACCACTGGAGCTGGCACGCTTCATTGGTTACGGGATCGGGCTGCTGTCCCGCCGTGGCCGAGGAAATGGTCATGTTCACATTGCCGCCCAGGACGCTGATATCGGCTCCCCACGCTCCGCCGAAAAAGAACAGCAGTAACGCGAGCGCCGAAACGAAACAAATCGCAGGTTTCATCATTCCACGCACGTGTCCGTTTCCGTTGTTTGTCGCATCCCGGTTACTGATTATAGCAAGGCTTATGCCAAAGTCTATCTTCTCTTGAATCTGCACATGACTCTGCCATATTCAAGTAGTGCTCGCACTCGGTTCGTTAGCTGTCGGTCACCAACAGCGGAAATATTTGCCGATACCGACCTACCATGGGCAGAGACAGTCACGGCGCAAACGAGCAAGCCAGGCTCGTTTGCGCCGCGATCTTTTTCACAGGCTCGGATGCTAGTGTTGACCACTGGACTTGACAGGTTTCCGGGCTCTATGTGTTTTCTTCGTTTACACCAGGACGCCTCAAACGGCTGTCAAGGTGTATTTGACCGTATGGACCTCTGAGTGAGGTGGTCCATCCGAGGCCGTAGCCGCTGCCGTGTACTTTATTGTGCAACCTCCAGTGGTTTTCGATACACCGATCACAAAATTCTGTGGAGTGTCGGAAAGAGTGACCTCAGCGGCAGCCGTTCCACCGGTGACGCTCTGGGCAAGAGCCTTCAAGGTAAGATTAAAGCCCGTCAAATTCGTCTCCACGGTGATTTTCTTGGTCGTGTCAGTGGTTGTCCAATCAAGGCCACAGGTGCTATTGTTCACCTCATTCGGTTCTTCCCCCGCCGTGGCGGCATTAATGGTCAGCTCGATGTTGCCGCCCGTAATATCGATCTCGTTGATGGAGCTGAGTGTTACTGTGACCGTGTGCTGATCGATGTTCGAAGCTGTGGCGACCCCGACGAAGCCGAGGGCCAGGGCGATACACGCGAGTACTGCCAATTTGCTTTTCATAACCTACCTTCTAATTAGGTTTGTTGAAGCGTGAATCTCTATCACATGTTGTCTATCATCAATTGACAACAATCTACGCAAAAGCCTTGCCAGAGTTCTTGTTCCTTTTTTATAAGCAGTTGCAAATATGCCCCCCCCCCACAACCAGGCAAATTCGATCAGGGGATTACATCTTTTATTGGAAAATTGCCGAAATGCATGAGAAAACCTTTGCTCTCCGTTCTCAATCAGCGCTTGAAGAGGATATGGCAATAACAATAGCGAATTGTCCAATGAACAAAAAACGCCGATTCCATAACAGAATCGGCTAAGGGTAAATACCCATCCCAACCTTGGCGGTGTCGGCTGCTTGCAGCCGATCCCCATGCCTCGCCCGCCGAGCCAGGTTCGCAACCTGGCCGGAATCTCTATGAAATGTTCGCCGAGGCGGGCGCCGTCACTTCAAAGCCCGCCGCGAATGGGTGCCCTCACCCTTCGCGAAATCATCCTTTCGCGCCGAGGCGGGTCGCCTGACGCGTCCGGAATCTCTATTTGCCGCCAGCCGCCTTGAGCAGCCGCTCCGCCTCTTCATACGCCGGTTTGTAATAATGCGGCGGGCCGTCGCAGCAGGCGCGCTCTTTGGCGATTTTGGCATGCTTGCGGGTGGTCGAGTAGTCTTTCTCATCCAAAGCAAGCTGCGCCAGGAAATTATGAATATCGGCTTGCTCCAAACAGCATTCAGAGAAAAAGCAAAAAGCCGATCCCGAATGGAATCGGCCCATGGTGACTAATCCTGACGCTCAGAATCGGAAATCGCCCAAGTCTGAAAGCGAATCAGCGTCAGGACGCCGCTTCTCCCCGCGGACTGCTCAATTTGCCGACCAAATGAACGATAAGGGGTACCTCTTTGTTCTGATTATCCCATAGCGTTTTGTACATTCCTTTGCGCTGCAGCAGTTGAGCGTGCGTCCCCTGCTCAGTGATTTGCCCATCTTTCAACACAAGAATTCTATTTGCATGAACGACAGAAGACAATCTATGGGCGATAATCAGCGTCGTTCTATTCTTCATAAAAGGCTCGAGCGCTCTTTGAATCTCATTCTCCGAGGCGGAATCCAGAAACGATGTGGCCTCGTCAAAAATCATTATCGCCGGATCTTTCAGGATGGCTCTCGCAATGGACAGTCTTTGTCTTTCTCCACCGGACAATTTCACGCCGCTGTCTCCCACAAGCGTTTCATATTTCTCCGGTAAATTCTCGATCATGTTATGAATATCGGCCATCTTCGCCGCTTCTTCTATTTGTTGATCCGTCGCGTCAGGATTGCCATATTTTAAATTCTCTTTGATGCTGTCGTTGAAGAGAATGGTTTCCTGCGAAACAAGTCCGACAAATCTCCTTAGAGACTTCAGCCGAACCTTCCTCAAATCGAGTCCGTCGAGCTTGACGGATCCCATTTTTGGGTCGAAGAATCTGCAAATGAGATTGGCAATCGTTGTCTTACCGGCTCCACTTTGCCCGACAATCGCTACGGTCTCTCCCCGCTCAATTTCAAAGGAAACATTCCTCAAAATTGATCGGTCCGGCCGATAAGAGAAGTCCACGCCCTCAAAGGCGACCTTGCCGGATGTTGTTGCCAGAGAAACGGCTGTGGGCGCGTCTTTTATCGCAGGTTCAATATCCAGAAACTCAAAGATTCTATCCACGGAAGCCATCGCCGTTTGGATTGTAACATGCACTTGCGCCAATCGCGAGATGGGGCCAAACAGCCGCCCGATGTATGTATAGAAGGCAATCAGACCACCCAAAGTGAGAGCACCCTGGATAACCTGAAGTCCCCCGAACCAAAGAAGGAGAGCGGGACCCAAAGCGGCAACAATGCCCGATATCGCGCTGGAGAAAGATCCCATGACATTCAATTCCATGCCAAGATTGATCATTTTTTTGCTCTTCGTCAGGTGGCGTCTGGCTTCGTACTTTTCCCTGACAAAGGATTGGACCACTTTGATCCCGGAGAAAATCTCTTGGAAAAAGCTCATGATATCGGCGGCTACTTCTCGCGTCTCCTTGCTTTTTCGCCGGATTTTCGGATTGAAATGGGCAACGATGATAATGAAGAGGGGACATACGGCAAGGGACACCAGAGTCAGTTTCCAGTCCATAGCGAAGACGATGGCAAGTATGGCTATCAGCGTTACAAGATCAACAATCAGCGAGACGAAGGTGGTTGTGATCACATTCTGCAATTGACCCACATCATTGTGTACCCTCGACATAATCTCGCCGGTTTTGGTCTCGATATGAAAACCCAGATGAAGCCTCTCGATATGTTGAAACAGTTCGTTCCGAATATCGAATAGAACTCTGTGTCCGATGAAGCTAAAGAGATAGGAAGTAATGAAACCAAGTCCTGCTCGGAACACAATAAGCGCCACCAAGCCCCAAAACAGCCACTGAAGCAATCCGAAATTCTTCTCGACTAAGACATTATCAATCAGCACCTTGATAATGAGAGGGTCAATGAGAGACAATCCCGCGCCGAAAATCATGCAGACCAGCAGCTGAGATCCCTCTCGCGTGTACGGCCTGAGATAGCCGAGGAGTCTTAGGAGTTTTCCTTTGGAGATTCGGCGCATATTATCCCTTTTCCATGCCCAGCAACATCTCAATGAGCTTCACATCCTGTTTCGTGATGATCTTGGCTTCCCCTGAGAGACCTGGTTTCAGGTGCAGTTTCGATGGATTTTGATCCACCCAGGGTTCTGCTATCTCAATTCTTGCTTCAAACGCGACTCCCTTGGGAGTTACCTCTGGTTTCTGGGAAATGTGGACCAATTCTCCCGAGAAGACCCTATATCGGCGATGTGGAAAAGCGTTTATTGTCACTCGCACCCGCTGTCCCACTTGGACTTCAGGGACATGGATTTCGTCTATCTTCACGATGAAGTTCATCTCCGAGAGATCGCCGATTTCCATAAGCGCCTGGCCTTCTGAAACGGTGATTCCCGCAAGTTCATTCAGATTGGGAGTCATGACAACGCCGGAAATTGGAGCCAACACCACGGCCTTGTTCAACCTTTCTTCGGCCAGTTCACATGCCGTTTTCGCCACGGCCACTCGTTTTTCTGCCTCATCAATCCGATGACAATAACGACTCTTAAGTAAGTCCAATTTGAGTTCCAGCGTATGGAAGTTGGATTGGCTGAGTTCGTAGTTCAATCGCGCTTGTTCCAGATCTTCATCGCTCGTCAACGCCGCCGTATGAAGTTCGCACGCTCTGTCGTACTGCTTCTTGGCAACCTCCATAATTTTTTGGGCATTCAGCAGAATGGTCAGGCTTAGCCCTATTTCAGCTGCATCACTGGAACGGAGGTCTTCGTAGTCTTCGACAAGCTCCGCGAGCTTTGTTTCCGCTCCATCCAACTCTTGCCTCGCCTGCGCAGACTGAAGTAACAGTTCGTCCTGGCGGAGGATGACCAGAGTGTCGCCTTCCTCCACTTCATCCCCCTCCTTGACCAGTACCTCTTCGATGGTTCCGCCAATCCCGGCTTTCACCTTCTCAAAGGCGGCCGGCTTCGTGAATCCGTAAGCCTTGAAGCCCTCATCCGCTCTACCGAAAACCAAGACGCAGAGAGCTGACAGCAGAATGAGTGCAAGGAGAAAAACGATCCAACCCACAAATTTCAAAGGTCTTCTCATCCTCGAACCTCCTTAGCCAAGGCGAATGTCGGCACATTCAGCAAATGAGTTTTATCTCGACGCAATCAGGCCTGAATGACATAGGGCCGGCCGGAAGGGAAAATCCCTCCCGGCCAAGCCCTGTTCAGAGCTCAGATGAGCCTACCCATTGGGAAGAATGCCACCGCCGTAGCATTCAAGATGGCACACAAGGATGCTACAGCTCGCGTCATCTTGCTCCTCAATCGGTGCGTGTGTGACTGTTCCGTCCGGATTGACAATCCATTCCATTTGATTCACCCCCTTTCGTTCTTTGCTTCAGTTACACCGACTTTCTCATCCACCCCTTGGAGAGACGAGAACAGCAGTGCGTTCCTTTTCAGCTTGAGTGAATTGTCTTGATCCCACATCAAGGTGTCGTGGCAGCACAAAGACCGCAAGTGAATCTGGGGCAATCATTCGCGCCTGCCTCTGGGATCAACACAACCGGTGTGCACGGGACGTAACCCCCTGGGCAGAGATATTCAAAGCACAAGGTTGGGTCCCGTGATTCAATCGGGTACGGGTTGACGATGTAATTCATCTGACCACCTCCTTTTGTCTTCTTACAGAATATGGCTTGCGTGCTGTTCAAAACGCGTGAGACGAGCGCTCATGCCTAAGTGTTTTGACCCTGACTGGGACAAAGAGGGCACACGGGCGGGCATCCCAAGTTTGAACATTCAGGCCCGACCTCGAAGCAGTAAACCGGTGGGCATTCCCGGTCAATGGACTCCGGCGGATCGAGTAGCTCGACCGAGATTGGATTGACAATGTACTCCATGTGACTCACCTCCTTTTCTCTCTATCCGGCTTGGTCACCGGCTTTCTTTGAAGAATAACAGCAACGGGGCGACATAGTCCTGGGGGCTCGCTTATGAGCCTTGCAACTGCCATGCTTCCGCATGCAGCGGCAACACCTTCTTGAAATCGCTTCGATCCGGCGGCTGGCCGAGAGGGAATAACTCCCTCTCGGCCAACGCGTTGATAGTTCCGCCAAGGTTGCTAACCGTTAGGGCCAACCAGGCAGACACCTGGATAGCAGTCGCAAGCCTTTGGATAGCATGGTTCATCCGGTGGGCAGCGCGGGCGCGAATCCACTTCCGGGGCAGGTACCTCGATCCATTCCATTCAACTCACCTCCTTTCTGCCCTCGTTGGGCTAATAGCCTCACTTGAGTTCTGCGAAACGCGAAGACGGCCTGCGGAATACAACTCTATTCAACAACTCGATTTGGATTTCATGGTCGACATTTCCTCGGGCGCTGCGTGCAATCTCAGTGAGTCGTTTGCGGGCACGGCGGCTGGCCGAGAGGGACAAGCCCTCTCGGCCAACACGTTGATGGTTTCACAATGGCAGTTAGCCAGCAGAGGTGCAGGAGCGCATGACGCTAGAGCAAGCGCAGGTCCATGGCAAGAATGCTAATGCTAATGCTAATGAACCTGTAAGCACTCCACTTGGCAGACTTCCCCCTTAAGGGGACAGGGCGCGACCTGCAGCTCTAAGTTGTCACATACATACGGCTGCCCCGGCACTGTGACTGGATCCGCACCAGGTAATTCAACCCATTCCCATCCCATCTAACTCACCTCCTTTCTTCCCTCGTTGGGGTTGCCACCTCTTTTGTATTTTGTGAAGTGTGAACACGGCCGGCATAATAGAGTTTCAACATGTCAAGGAGATTGAACTTCCAATCATCGCAGGCACCCTTTGTGTGAGAGTTCGCCCGGAGTCCCATATAGGGGCATCCCCCCATGCAGACCGGCAGGAGATCGCATTCGCGGCATTCCTCCTTCTCAAAAGCATCCCACGCAAGCCACTTAAACACATTCTTCTTTTTCTCCTGATACCTTGCCGGATCACTGATGTGGCCGACGGCCTCTTCAATATTGCCCGGATCGCTCCAACACTTGTACAAATACCCATCCGGGCCGACGACGAAGGAATTGACATGGTCAGCCTGGCAGTAGTGATATTTTGTCCGCGGATACTTGGTGACATTGAACCCCTTCGCCAAAGCCTGTCTCGTGAGTTGCAGCTCCAAATCCGCATACTCTTGGCCCACAAGACAGCTCCCCGCAATATTCGCGCACGCCGCCGTATTGCTCATTACCTTGGCAAAATAGACGGAAACTTTGCCCTTGAGGCCGCGTTCCTCGATGGCATCCAATACCTCCACTGCTCGGTCGGCATTTGTCTTGTCCGTGTTGACTCGAATCGAGATTGTCTTCAGGCAATCCACAGTCTGACATAGGTTCTCCATGATCCGGTCAAAAGTCCCCTTACCATTCGGAAGGAGTCGGCGTCGGTCGTGCACATCCTTCGGTCCATCTAATGTAACTTGAGCCGTCTCGATCCCCATATCCCGAAGCTTTTCGCCCACACTCCTTGTCAAAAGATACCCATTGGTGACGATTCCTCCCGGGAAGTATTTTAGCCCGTTGGCCTCGCAAATCTTTCCGAATTCTTCGCGTAAACGGGCGATAGCGTCCATCCGAAGCAGAGGCTCGCCTCCATACCAGCTCGTCGCGAAACTGTCTGCGTTTTCGCACTTCTTTCTCGCGAATTCGATGAGGGCTTTCTCGGTCTCCGCGCTCATCGTGATATTCTTTCGTGCCTCGTAGCAGTAGGTGCAACGGAAATTGCAGTTCAGCGTCGTCAACACGGTCAAGGTGAACTGCCGGGGGTCAAATCGGACGCTTCGATTCCTCACTTTCAGGATGTCGAGTTCATCCATTCCATTCTGAAGCAGGAAGCCTCCCTGGAGCAGCTTATCCCGCAGCTCCTTTTTCGCCTTCGTATTGAACCGATAGGTATCGGGCGAGGCCAACATCTCCTGCACTTGACGATACTTTTTCTCCGTCAGGGTCGCAAAGCCGCTGGTCACGCAGTTATAGGCCAACCGGGTTCCATCTTCTGCGTCGAAGAACCTATTGTATCGAGATGATTTCATCGCTATCTCCATTTCTTCGCTTTTGCCTTTCGGGGTTGTCGAGGAACGAGAAAGTCAGTTTTTGCTTCCTTCCGTTATCGCCTATTTCATCAACACCATCTTTCGGCAATCGGAATAGCTCTGAGTCGTCAATTTGTAGAAATAGATTCCAGACGGCAGATTGGTGGCGTCAAATCGGACTTTATACACGCCGGCCTCCTGCAACTCATCCACCAACACGGTGACCTCTTGACCAAGCAGATTGAACACAAGCAAATTTACCTTTCCCGAATACGGCATGCTGTAACTGATTTCCGTAGCCGCATTGAAGGGATTGGGATAGTTCTGGCAAAGCGCAAATTGCGTTGGTGTTCCTGCGGGCTCCGGAAGACCGATGGATGAGACCCTTCCAACCGTCATTGCGAGCAGGCCGAAGCGGTCTCCGTTCTCTCCCTGGAACTTTGTCACCAGGTTATATTCCCGGTTACTCTCCCGATCCCAGGCCTTGAGTTTGATCAGGTTGCCATGAGTGAAGCCGGGGAGCTCGTAATTGGGAAAGGCTTTCCACGCCGGTAGCACTTGCCAAGCCGCATCGGTCATGCGAATAGCACCCACGCAGAGCGAACCGTCAAAGGCTGCGATCTCGTCGCCTTGCGTGAACCCGAACACGCTAAGCGAGGCCGTTTCCAGCAGGATCAAAAATGGAAGGCCGGTAGCCCTGAAAGCGAAATGAGCTGCGACATCAGGGCGATCAACGGCCGGTCTTGCGTTGGACGAACAGGTTGTCGGGTAGGTGAAGATGACACTGTCCATAATGCTGAGATAGACCTGATAACCCTTGCCCGGCTGCATGTTGCCAATCGTATTCACGAAGTAGGACGGGATGTAAGCATTCCCCTGATCGTCCAGGACAAACCAGAGACTATCCACAATGGATGCAAACATCTCTTCAACATCACAGGATTCGCAGTTGAGGTAAGCGATGTTGTTCAAGAATCTCGGTTTCAACATGATTGGGTAGTCTGCCGCCATTACTGGGCAAACCTCCACTTCCCACGAAAATGTCCCGCCACAATCCAAAAACACCTGATAGCCCCGCGTGAGTTCAATATTTCCGATTTGGCTAATCCCGAAATCAGGAAGATATGCACGGCCCAAATCATCCTGGACGAGCGCCAAGCAACTCGGGTCAGGCAGCGTGTTCACCAGAGTGGCAAGGTCGAACCCAAGCTGAGGCTCCCCGCAGAAGGAGATGTTGTTCATGTAATTTCCCTGAAGCTCCAATGTCAGGGTAATAGGCGAACACCCTTGACAATCCATACTGCTGACCACTGTCAGGGGATCGCCGAAGTTCGGCCCGCCTTGGGCAAAAGTAACATCGCAGGCTCCGTATTCTTCGGAAGCGCTGCAATCCCAAATCCGGAACTGCATGGGATTCCCTGGTGTGGCGCCGGGAAGCAAGGAGCTGTCGGGAAGTTCATACTCCATGACCAGAGCGCAGCCCACTGGATAATCGCCGATATACTCGACCACACCGGCGCAGCCGTCCTCGTCAAAGATACCAATCCAATCGCCTTCCGAAAGCGGTAAGCCTTCCATCATCGCGCTCTGAATCACTACCTGCGTGAACACACCCGTAGCGTCATAAACCGTCCATGGCGGTACGGTACAGGTTGGCCCCATTTCGATTTCCAGATAGGGACTGTTGCTGCCGAATTCCTTGCTGTAGAAGTACATCATCGGGATGTTGAAATCCCCCCAACGGGTATTGTCCATGATCTTCCATCCGTAGTTGGGTTGAATCTGGTTCACAAAAGCCTGGACTTCCTCCGTCACATCCCAGAGCATCCAGGTGTTGTTCGGAGGTACCCGAGTGTATCCGGATGAATCGGCAGGGCAAGCAGGTTGGTTGGCGAAGGCGATGGTACCCTCATCCCAGTCCTCCTTGACCACATAGGTGTTCAGATTCCGCCCGGTGGGATCGGAGTCCCAGCGGCGGTAGAGGTAGAGGTGCAGTCGTGCCGACTCGATGGGGCTTCCCGGAGGAATGGAGGAAAGATCAAAGCGGATGAAGAGGTAACACTCCCAGCGGTCAGGATGCGACGGGTGCCCATAACGATTGCGAATAATGTAGTTCCACGAATCGCCATAGTTGGCATTCGGATCGCCGCGACTTACCATAGTGTCATCGCTGGGTTCAAAGACCTCTTGCGCCTCAACCGAGGTTGCCGTAAGGAGTAGGATTGCCGCTCCAATCACTGCGTTCCTCACAAAAGTAATGATGCTCATGAATCCTCCTTCTGTGACTGCCAAAGAAACTGGGCAGCATGTTGTTATTGGTTGGGATGGTCCCCAAAACCGGGTTGCGTTATTCCGCCTCTATATAATGTATTGTAGAAAGGCAGAGAATCTTACAGCAAGGAAAGCACTTTTTCATCTTTTCGGAGTTGGTGGCTTAGTCCCGGAATCCGCCGCTGTGTTCGTGCGTTCGATAATCGTCCCGCCGCCGAATGGCATGCCTTAATCCCAAGTATCGCCAAAATCTCAGGAAAATTATCGTCAAGTTCATGGACAAATCGCCTATTCGCTTTTTTGATTGCTAAGCTTTCAATTTGATAGAATTGCAAATTGCATACCTTAGATAATTCTCTATAAATCAATGCAATAATTATCGGCATTCGCGCAAAACTCGATTTATATGTGCAAATAATGCGTTGTGATTTGATGCAAAAATAAACCCCGACCGTCCGGCCGGGGATTCTGCTATCCCCAAGACTCCTGATGAAGAAAAGACTATTTTGGTGTTGCCCCTTTCTGCTCTAATGTTTGTTTGGATTGTACAATTCGCAACAGAGAATCCGCTTTGCCGGCATAGGTTTTCTCTTGGTCAATGAGCCACTGCAATAGCGGAATGGCTTGATTGGCATCTCCATTCAGAAGGTGCGCCTGGGCAAGATACCATCGAGCCCGCGTCTTGTCAGAAAATTGAGCCAGAGTATCTGCCCGTGCCAACGCTTTGACAGCGGCCTTAGCGTCTCGTTCGAGGTAGTAGCATACGCCAAGATACAGCCACCAGCTTCCATTTTCAGGAGCCTTCTCCACTGCATTCCTTAGATTGACAATGGCATCTCCGTAATTACCTTCAAGGTACGCCTTCATTCCTTCGTCGAAGGATGGGTCTGCCTCTCCTGCCGTGCCTCGAAGCTCCAGAAGCTGGTATGGCAGGCTTTCAAATGTAAGAATACGTTCATACGGGTTAGTTTCTGATGTCCCGATGTGAGGAGGCCAATAGTACATGCGGATGAGCACGAGCGCAAATAGCATGCTGATGGCGGGTATCAATACACGAGTCTGTCGCAGACTCGACAGAGCCTGTGTGGCTGCCTGCATAACCTTTCCGAATACGGAGCGATTGACACGAGAACGAGACAGTAGTTCTTCTTTCAGTGTTTCAAAGCTGATGCCCTCGTGACGAAGCGCATCACGGATTTCCACTCGATCTTGTCGCAGAGCGCTCACAATTGGCCGCATTTGCTCCAGCTCCCCGAGGCAAAAATCGCATTCCATCAGATGTTCCTCGAAGCGGTCGCATTCTTCGTCGCTTAGCTCACCCAGCTCGTATTGAGCGATTAGTCTCCCGATTTCCTCATTGGTACATTGCGTCATTCTGTTCCTTTCTTTTAGAGAAAAGGACTCACCAATTGCCGCAGCCTCTGGCGACAACGGCGAGTCCTTTGATCAAAAGTACACCGCGCCAAGCCGGGCTCGAATGCTTTGGCGAATTGCCACACCTCTCCTAACTCTCGTTCCTCCAAGATGGCCAAGAAATATACCTGGCAGAACTTCGTCAATTTCTTGATGGCTTGAACGATGTGGGGTCTCAAATCCGCCGACGAGATGTCATCAAAAAAACTGCTTCCGGCATCAGCGATCTCCGGATCGTGCTCTCCCAAAGACATTTCTCGAGCAGCACCCCGCCATCTGTCGCTGTATAGCGACATGTCTCTTGCTCCTGATTGCGTTCGGAGAGCATCTCCAATCTTGTTTCGAAGGATGGAAAGTGCAAATTTCTGTGGATTAGATTCAATGATGCTGAGTTTTTCAATAAATATCATTAAAGTATCTTGAAGTATATCTTCAAGGATTTCCGTTGGCCACCTACATAGTCTATATTGGAGAACCACTCGCAATCTGACGCGAGTTTTTTCGCACAAGCTTTCCAGGGCGTCACGGTCTCCTGATTTCGCCTTCTCCAAGAGGCGGTTCCATTCATCTCTGTTTTCTTCTGCCAAAGTTCCTCCTGTTGGGCCGTCCCATACGCATCGCTTTCCTTGAGCTCCTACTTGATTCTCGAATCGCCGAGGACCACGAAAGCTGCCCACGAGAAGGGATGGTCAGATTGACCTGATTCTCTGAGTTCCGCGATATGCCTAATGGCAGCGTCCTGCATCTGAAGAGCCAGATTTCCGCGTCGGGCGGGATACAATCGCCTCATGAAGTCTGCAGTCGCTTGGTCGGCAACGGGCCAGAGCGCGCTGACCACTATCTGAGCACCCGCCATCCGGAAAGCCCTGCGAAGCCCATACACTCCTTCGCCAGACCTGAGTTCACCTAATCCAGTCTCACATCCTGACAGAATCACCAGCTCCGTCCCTTGAAGGTCCATCGCTGCCACCTCCTCCGCCGTAAGGAAACCATCATCCGCTCCAAGAGACTCTGCATCAGTGCCGTGCAGATTGGCGCCAGCCAGGAGCAGGCCTGAAGATAATAGTGGATTTTGCCTAAGGCACGAGGCTTCGGTTGCCTCACCAGCCGCACCCGCGAGATCTACGCGGTCCGCCGGTGAAATGCAAAAGGCATGTGTCGCCAGGTAGATGACTCTCTTTCCCGGGCTTTCCCTTTTGAAATTCTCTTCGCTCGCCTGGGCATCCAAGCAGACGACTGCCGGTTCGGATTGCTCCTCATACCATGCATCCACCGCTTCCTCAATTTCGGGGCGACTTTTCGGCAAGCGAGATACCGTCGTTCTGCAAAGCATTGCATGATCAAACTTGGCGTTCCGAAGTCCACTCTGAGCCGCAGACAGAGAACCATCCTCCGGCGCAGTCGCGCATGGAACTGAGCGCAGGGATGTCGGGGCGTCAAAGTCGGGATCTCCCATGGCGAGCAATCCGACGGTTTTCGGTCGCGCCGACTCCAAACCGAGAAGGTCGCGACCTGAGCACAGGTAGCTGATGGCATATTTTTCGATCAGGTATTTTCCGTCTTTGATGAGAAGACCGCCGAAGGAAACAAGGTTCAACGAGCCGTCCGGGCCGATGAGAATCGTTTGCACATGCCGGAAGGCTTCTTCCAGCGGTTCGAGAGTGAGACAGTAGATATGCTCGGAGATTTTCTTGTACTCTTCCCGGTACTCCTCGTCCTCAAAGTGTTGAGAATTGCGGAAGTGTTCCTGGTAAAAAGAGACCATGCTGTCAATCCGTGCCGCCGAACCCAAATTGCGGACAAGAACCTGACCATGATGATTGATTACAACGGCGAGATAGCGAGACTCCCCCTCGCCCCGCGCCTTGCGATGGTTGTATCTCATATATTCGATCAAGGCAGAGCCACTCGGAAGTGCCTGGGAGATCCGCTTGGCATTCACATTCCAAAATTCACGCTCCTGGCGATAGCGCGCGCTCAGCTTCACCATTTGCGATTCCCAGGATTCCTTTTCCTTGACCGCGGCAGCGAGCTCATTCCTGTACATCTCGGGATGCTTCTCATCAGGACCTCTCACATATAGCCAGGCCAAAACGGAACGTGCGGCGCGCAGTGATGCGGCAAGGCACCCAAGATCCTCGTCGTCTTCCAAAGCGAGTGTCCTGTTTCGGGCGGCAAGACCGTCCGTTACGATTCCCTTCGAGGTGAGGACGACATCTGCAATGCTTCGCGTGTTGGCCGAGACTGACTCAGGAGAATCGCACAAGATGGATAGGTAGGCTCCGGCTTCGTCTCTTAACAGCTCTGAACACTCCAAGGCGCTTGCTTCGGTAAGGGTCTCAAAACCATTCTGGAAAACATGCTGGCGGATGTCATAGGCTTGCATTTCAAGGTTCGCGGCATCGTCTGGATATCCCTCATCCTGCAAGGCGATGGCCAATCCACTCATGCAGGTCGCCACATCGGGGTGGTCAGGGCCAAGGGCTGCGGTTGCGATTTCAAATGCTCGCTGATAGGTTTGCAGGGCCTCTTTGGAACGACCCTGCATCAGATACACGCTCCCCAAATTGCTGAGGCACATGGCGATTTCTGGATGATTGCATCCCAATGCCGAGTCTAAGACCTCCAAAGATTGGCGATAGAATGCTTCCGCCTCATCGCACAACCCTTGCCTTTGATAGAGCCGGGCTTTGTTGCTCAGAATCTGCCCGACCCGCCAATGTTTGCGGCCAACTGTCTTTATTCGGATATCCAGTGCTTCTCTGAAAGCCTCTTCCGCCTCGAAGAATCGCCCGAAGTCGCAATAGAGAACCCCCAAGTGATTCAGACTGCCCGCGATTTCAGTATAACCTGGATTGTAGTGTTTTCTGCGAAGCCGCAAAGCGCGCTCATGGCATTGAAGAGCCTCTTCATATCGCCCCTCCTTGTAATAAAGGCCCCCCAAGTTGTTGAGTGCACTGGCGACACCGCCGGAACTCCCTGCACTTTCCCACATCTCCATCGCTTCGACATAGAGTGTTTCCGCCTCAACATATCGGCCCGTCTTGAAGCATATCAGCCCAAGGTCATTCAAGGTTAGTGCCAATAGAGTTGGTTTGGGCTCAGCAGACTCGCGGCAGATTTTGAGCGCTGCAGTCAGCGATGATTCGGCGGCGGCATACATGCCTTGTTCCAAACGCAGCGACGCCAATTCGTGAAAAACACTCCACCAATGATCAGAATCTGTGCTATGTTGTCTTTCCAAGACTGAAAACGCACATGTCAAGGACGATTCCGCCTCGGCATAGCTCCCTTGTGCCACGCAGGAATGGCCCAAGCGCAAGAGTGCATCCACAAGCATTGATGAATCGGGCTCTGACAAATTCTCCAATCCATCAAGAATTTGACGAAAGATGGCAATCGCATCATCAAATCGTGTCACTGAATTGTAGCTGCTACCCAGCGAATGGAGAGCTTCGAGAACGCGCATGTCATTCGCGCCAAATTGATTTTTCTGACAATGAACGATCGCCCACCGGACACGGTAGAAAGTATCGTAGTCATAAGCGCGTCCCGAGCAATCTGCAATCTTCCATAGCGTGCTTATGTGCATTGTGTCGGGCTCATTTATTTCCTTTTCATAGAGGGCAAATGCGGAACGGGCCAAAGCGGCGGCAGAATCCACATCGCCTGCTTCTTGCAAACGAATCGCTCTATTCGCAAGATCTTGCCATGAAGGTGCCCGAGATGAAGTGCACGACAGAACCACGCAGACGACAATGAGAGCGCCGGGAAACAGTAGAATGCATCTCATCATATGTCGTGTTGCCCCAGCAGCATCTTTTCGGGGAGGCATAATCTTCGATTTCGAATCCAAGGAAATCATCACAGACAGATGTCAACTTCCTGCCGCACAGACATAAAATCGAGAACCTTCAACCAACAAAGAGAATGGGTTTTCAGGAGGCAATTGAGGCGGAGAGAAGAGGAACAGACACAATTCAACTGACCCATTTGACAATCTCACCGAACCCTGAAATCTGGGTATTTTGTACCATGTATATGTTCTCCCTTTTCAGCAAGGGAGGCTTTTCCTGTTCAGAGATACCGCTCCGGAGGCATGGTCTTGGCGAGAATACGAGGCTCGGAGCCATTCCGGCGAGCAAGGCTGCAGCCATATTCTCGATTGAATGGAGATTTCATCATAAATATAATCGTTGTCGGCCAACAAGTCAACAGGATATTCATTGAGACAGTAGGAATGGAATCGCGACATGCCGCGGCTGACACCCTCATTCCCGGGCACTGACGACATTGCTTCTTGAGCCGCTGCAGCACCGAATTGCGATGGACAAGATGGTTCAGAGAAATCTCAAGAAACCGGCGGATGTCGTTTGCAGGTGCGTTGCCTTGGAAGGCTGATCACAATGAAAGGACAATGAGAAACAAGGAAGGCAATGAATGACTCATTGGGGTACAAGAAGGGCGTTGCTTCTCACATGGCTGCCCATGTGATAGGGAAGATGCTTGTGCCATTTCTAAAAAGGTTGCCCGCCGTGGTGGGTCTCCAGACCCGCCCGGCGTTCTATCCGCCAGCCGCCTTGAGCAACCGTTCCGCTTCTTCATACGCAGGCTTGTAATAATGTGGCGGCCCATCGCACTCGGCATACCCGAGCGCTTTTTCAGCGTGCTCCTTTGTCTTATCGCGGTCACCGTCATCCAAAGCGAGCTGCGCAAGGAAGTTATGAATATCAGCTTGGCACAAACGATATTCGCAGCGGTCAGCGATGGACAGAGCCTCATCGGCGTTTTCTTTTGCCTCTTTCTTGTCCCCCTTGAGCCGATGCCACCGCGCCCAAGCAAGCAAAATGTCCGGCTCATGGTCAACCATATTGATTCGGCGGCAGCGCGTGAGAGCTTCGGTCAAATGTCCTTCGGTTTCTGTCCTTAGCTTGGCCTGTTGGTGAGGTCTTTCAGAGGCCCGACCTGTTTTTGACCATCCCATCAACCATTCGGCCCGGACGAAGTCGCGCTCAACAGGATAGCGCGTTCTCGCTACTTCTTCTGCCAATTCCCATGACCGGCGAGCTGCCTCCAGAGCAGCCTCTGCCTCACCCACCAGCAAAGCGCGCAGGGCGCGATAGGCCCAGACAACACATTCGGATTGGGGGGCTCCAAGTTTGCCGAAGGATGATAGGGCTGTCTGCAATTCTTTGGCAGCCTCGTCGAAAGCACCTTCATAGGCTAACAGCCGACCAAGTTCCTGGTGGCCAACAGCTTCCCGGAATTTGTCCTTGATTTCACGGCATAAGCTGATGCTGCGTCGCAGGTTTGCTTCGGACACCTTCAGTTCGCCAAGGATCATTTGTTGAGTGGCGAGGTTCCCCACGCCGATGGCAAGGTTTTCCTTGTCACCTCTCTTTTCATCAATGGCATTTGCAGTGACGAGCCAGGGCACGGCTCGGCGCGGTTGGCCGAAAAGGCTGTAGGAATTGGACAATGCGTTCAGCGTCCAAGCCTGGTCTCTCTTCTCTTTTAATCGCGACGGGCGGTCCTCGCCATCGGGGAAGAGCGTGCGCAGAAGTTCAATATAGGTCTGGTATGCACCAAATTGATAAAAGAGCGGATCACCAAGGCGGTCGTACATAAAGTCTATCGCCTCGTCGTACAGACCAGCGCGGACGGTGTGATGGTAGAGTTCAATCGTCGGCGTTAGGTCTTCGATTTTCGTCACTTTCTCTGGTGGCGGGATTGCCTGATAGTAGCTCATGAGCTTGCGATGGATCGCTTCTTTCTTCTCAAGCCTTTGGTAGCAGTAGCGTCGGACGAGAGGGTGAAAATCATATCTGTCGGGAGATGGACGGCGCAGCAATCCATGCCGAACCAGTTCATCTAAATCCTTACCAAGAGTTTCAAGCTTCAGATCTGCTATTTCTTCGGCAAGCAAGCGAACGACATCTTTTGGAATGGTTCCGCGCATGGCGGCCATCCGGCTTAAGAGTTCCTGACGATGCGGAGCGCGGCGATTATAGGCGCATTCCAGAATATGGTGCTGGCGTGCTTTTACTTTCTCGGTCTGTTCATATCGCGGTGCAGCGGCAATGTCTCCTTCCTCTTCAAAATCCTCGCGCAGGTCAGCAGCAAGCATGCTGAGGCTGAGCGGATGAAACTCATATTGCTCCGCTACCGATTCCAATTCAGCCCGAATCCCACGAATCCCTCGTGCTTGGAGATAGGTGACCGAATACGCTTTTCCAAGTCCTTTGAGTTCCAACTCTCCAGCTCCCGCTGATCCTTCCAGAGCAAGAGGATATAATCGGCTCGTGAGAAGCAACCGCGAGGAGGATTGTGTCATGCTCTTCAAGAAGAGCTCTGTGGGCCTGTCGAGAATATCACGATCCTTTGGTTCCATCTCCTCAGGCTCCCGTTCCTCGCGCATAGTGGCGTCAACACAGGCATATTCCCTCAATAGACGCTCTGTGCCATCCCAGATGAGCAGAAAGCGGCGACGCTGAAGCAGTTGAGTCAGGTGCTCCTGCATTGTGCCATAGTCTATCGAAGGCCCTGCTTTCGTTTCGCTTGTGTAGTTACTAAACGTCCGCTCTCCACCCGAGCAGTAAGCGATAGCCGCCTCGAGGAAACCCTTGAAAGTACCGCCGCCTTCATAGAAACTGTACCAGAGAATGCCTTCGGGCCTATTCTCTTGAGGCACTCGAAGCTCTGACTGCTTTTCTGGCTCATCTTCTGGCAAACCTGAAACCGAAACGCCCGCGACATCCCTGCGCACCCACACCCAAGCCACCGAGCTCTTCCCCATACCGCCGATAGCTCTCAATACCAGAACAGACTCTTTTCCATGTTTTCCATGACCCGTCAGCCACTCAGTCAACATCCCGCGCTCTTCCACGCGCCCCGTGAAATGCTTTGCCAGGTCAAGAGAATGAACGAAGTATGGTATCGGCGGTTTCTGAATTAATGGTTCTGGAGGGCATGCCTTTTCCTGATCCTGACGATTGAATAGTGTATTTAGGCTTGAAAGGAACGTGTCAAATCTACCACCCAACTCTTCCACAGCTGCCAACATTTCCAACAGGACTCCGAGAGTATTAAAGAATTCGGCTCCAAAGTGTTTGTGCTTCTTCTCTTGGATAATCTCATGTAATCGTTCCAGCCTGCCTCTTAGCTGCTCCGGATTCGGGGCATTTTCGAGACTCCACTCTCTCAGATCCGGCTTGACCTCCTCTTTCCATTCCAGCACCCAGCCGATTATCTGCACGCGGTTTTCCGGGTGATCGAAGACGTTCTTCCATTCAGTCGGGTCAATATCCTTCGGATCTAATGCTGCCGCAAGAGCTTCTGCAATCAGGTCGCGGGTCTTTGAATGCAGCTGTTCAGGATTCAGACGCCTCTCGATCTCGCGAATCAGCTTCGTGTTCCCGGTTTTTCGAGCCGCTGCTTTTACCAGGTCAGTAGCGAGATTGCCCGTGATAGTATTGACGATGTCTTCAATGTAACTCATATCTGTCTTCCCCGCACGACTGCATTTCCGAGCATTTTCGTGATAATGCGATAAGATATGAGAATATTCGCGGAATGTCAAGCATTGCGGTCTTTCAGAAAGAGGCACACCGAGAAGAGCGGAGGCAGCAATCGGCATTGTATTTGTGGCAGATCAGAAAAGGCTTGACTTCTCATCTCATTTCTGTTACATTAATAGGGGAACATGGTGGCGTCACGGATAGGTGTTTTCAGACGACATAAGACCTGTCCCTTGCATTCATTCCAACAAGCATGAAGGATAATTGGCCATGAGATTGCCGGATACTGAAATGGGCGGCGACGATAAGCAAAACCAAAAGAGAACTGAGGGCAAACCGCCGGCCGATTCCACTCCTTCCCTTGATTTTGTCCGGGCTATCATCGCCGAGGATTTGCAGACGAACAAATACGGCGGGCGCGTCCATACTCGATTTCCCCCCGAACCGAACGGCTATTTGCATATCGGACATGCGAAATCCATCTGCCTGAATTTCGGCATCGCAGCGGAGAACAAAGGCGGGCTCTGCAATTTGCGCTTCGACGATACGAATCCCAGCAAAGAGGACATTGAATATGTGGAGGCAATCAAAGAAGATGTTCGATGGCTTGGATTCGATTGGGAGGAGCGCTTGTTCTACGCCTCGGATTACTTCGAGCAACTCTATCAATGTGCCGTGCAGTTGATCAAAGATGGCAAAGCGTATGTTTGCGATTTGAGTGCGGAGGAAATTCGAGAGCACCGCGGCACTCTAACGGAACCCGGCAAGGAGAGTCCGTACTGCAATCGGTCCGTCCCGGAGAACTTGGATTTGTTTGAACGCATGCGGGCGGGAGAATTTGAAGACGGCTCGCGCGTGCTCCGAGCGAAGATTGACATGTCATCCAGAAATCTGAACATGCGCGATCCCGTCATGTACCGGATTCTGCGCGCGACTCACCATCGCACAGGCGACCAGTGGTGCATCTATCCAATGTATGACTTCACGCACTGCATTTCGGATTCCATTGAAAGAATTACGCATTCGATATGCACGCTGGAATTCGAAAATAATCGTCCTTTGTACGATTGGTTTCTTGATGAACTCAAGCTCTATCATCCGCAACAGATTGAGTTCGCCCGTCTGAATCTCAACTATACGGTGATGAGCAAACGAAAGCTGTTGGAACTCGTGGAAGGAAAGTATGTCGCCGGATGGGATGACCCGCGAATGCCCACAATCTCAGGTTTGCGCAGGCGCGGTTACACGCCCGAGGCGATCCGAATTTTCTGCGAGCGCGTCGGAGTATCCAAGAGAGACAGTGTGATTGACATTGCACTACTTGAGCACTGCGTCCGTGAGGATTTGAATCGGCGTGCGCCGCGTGTCATGGCGGTGCTTCGGCCGCTTCGCGTCGTGATAGACAACTATCCGGAAGGGCAGGTGGAAGAGCTCGAGGCGGTGAATAATCCTGAAGACGCCACAATGGGAACACGAAAAGTTCCCTTCTCGAGCGTCCTATACATTGAGCGAGATGATTTTCGTGAAGAGCCGCCGAAAGGTTTCTACCGTTTGGCTCCGGGTCGTGAGGTGCGTTTGCGGTACGCTTATTTCATCAAATGTGAGAGAGTGGTGAAGGATGAGAAGACGGGTGAAGTCATCGAGTTGCACTGCACCTATGATCCTAAAACGCTGGATGGAATCGCACCGGATGGACGCAAAGTCAAGGCGACTGTTCACTGGGTTTCCGCTGCCCACTCGCTTAATGCAGAAGCGCGCCTTTATGATTCCCTCTTTCTGAAAGCAGATCCAGAAGAGGAAGGCGCTGACTTCAAAGAGCACTTGAATCCAGCTTCTCTCGAAGCGCTGAAATCCTGTCGTGTCGAACCAAGTTTGGGAAGTGCAGTTCCGGGAAGCCGCTACCAATTTGAGAGGCTGGGTTACTTCTGTGTGGATCCCGACTCGTCAAAAGGAGCGCTCGTCTTCAATCGGACAGTAACGCTGCGGGATCCGTGGGTCAAGATAGAGAGAACGCAAAAGGGAGGATAGACAGCATTTTTCCATTTCGTACATCGGGAGTCCAGATATTGACAGGCGCACCCAAGTGACGGCAAAAAAGAGAAGCCGGTCATGAAACAAAACCGGCTTCGAAGGAATTGTCGCTGGGGAGCAGGGATTTGAACCCCGATTGGCGGATCCAGAGTCCGCTGTCTTGCCAATTAGACGACTCCCCAATTGACGCACGAGAAATTGGCTACGCCTAATATAATAATCGCATTCAATTTTCGCAAGCTCCTATTGCTGTTTCAATGGTCCGAGTACGCAGAGGGAGGCTCACCTACGCGCTACTCTCTCCGAAACGAGTGTCGTGGACCTGGAACCACATGAGAAAACCCCGACGGCCTAAACCGTCGGGGCTTTCTTGATCGCAAAGGAAGGTCCGTACTAAGAAATTCAAGGAATTAGATTTGCGGATGGCATTTGGAGGGACGAGCCATGTTGGGGGTGACTGGGGTGGTTTGCGCTTAGACGAGGAGAAGACCGTCGGATTTTTTGCGATGAGCAGGTTTGTTTCGAAAACTCATAAACACCACAGAAGACAGATGTCAATAGGAGTCATATCGCCTGATCCTATGTAATACGCCGCACTCTCTTTGCCTCAGGTCCTTTTTGAGTTTTTTCCACCAGGAAACTGAAGGTGCAGCCCTGCATTTTTTCAAACTCTTCGATGGAGACCTCTGGCGAAAATTGGGAGATATGCACAAAAAGAGTATTTCCTGTTTCACCTTCAAGTTCAATGAAGCCAAACCCATGACCTTGTACCACGCGGATTAGTTTCCCCCTAAATCTCTCTCCCGCGAATTCTGAAGACAGATCTCTATATTTTTCCTCGTATTTGCTGCCTCTCACAAGGCACTTAAGCCCCAAATTGATATATTTTTCTGCCTCCTCCTGTTTTCCTTGCTTGATTAATGCGTACGCAAGCCGGTAGCAGGCCACTGTTGTTGCCTTCTTCTCTTTTGCTCCTTTGGGATTGTGAACAATACTCTCCTCGAAATATGGTCTTGCTCTATCAAGTCCTTCCGAACGCTGCAGTTGGATTGCCAAAGATAACGATATTTCTCGGAGAGTATCCTGCGCTTGAGTGTCATCTTTCTCCAGTGCAGCCGCTTGCTTCGCCAGCTTGTAAGCTTCGATCAATTTGTTTAAGGATTCTTTAGCGCGTTTGTCTCCCAATAGCGTCTCTGCCCACCTTTGCAAGTTATCCGCCAATGAGGTCAAACAAATCGTCTGATGCCTTACGGGCGAACCTTCAAACGATCCTTCCAGTGCTTGCCGGAGCAGTCTATCGGCGTTTTCATAGTTACCCCTTCTCTTCTCCACTTCACCGAGAGCTCCCAAGATAACTGCATCCTTAGGCGATAGATCCAGCGCTTTCTTGAGATAGTTGTAAGCATGATCGAATTTCTGCCTACGTTTCATCATGTTGCCCCAAAAAAACCATAGACTTGAATCATTCGCATTAATAGCGGTGGCTTGCCTCATAAGTGCGTCAGCCTTGATGTGATCACCGGCCCCGCTTTCCATTGCCGCCCAGTTCCGATAGACAGCTGGGAATTTCGGGGCAATTTGCACTGCCTTCTCGAAACCTGCGATAGCTCCATCATAGTCTCCAGCTTGGAACTTTTGATAAGCGGTGAATGCCCATGTCGCGGCTATTTTCTCTTCTTCGCTTTCAGCACCCATATAACTCAGAGAGTATCGGTATTGTTTGCCAGCCCTACCTGCCTCCTCAATAAGGTCGCCAACCCTTTCTACTCTGTTTCTAATTTCACGAGATCTTTCAGGGATGGATTGAAGCTTCGCATGAACATATTTTCTCGTCAAAGGCAGGAGATCATATCTGGTTTCAATACTTTCATCAGAGGATTTTACTTGAGTAGGAATAATCAGAGATGCGATTGTGAGATCCTTCAGCGCGCTTTCCAACTGCTCTGCTGGAAGATTAGATATATGAGACAATACTCCTCTACCCAATGGTTTGTCATAGGCAGCCAGAGAATACAAAATTAGTCGTGCATCGTCTTTTAGAAATCTGTCGAATATATGTTCAAAACAAAACCTCACTACATCGCCAGCTGGCAAAGTCAGATCATAAATTGCGGTATCCACATCCTTTCCGAGTGCAACCTGACCAACCACCCATTTTATGGCTAATGGATATCTCGACATCTTGTCAACACACTTTGACAACACATCGTCCGGCAATTTTGCGAATGACTCAGCTCCCTTTTCTCTGGCGATAGTGCGCAACAGGACAATAGCATCCTTAGCATTCATTTCCTTGAGGGGATATCTTCTTTCCACTTCCCCTAAACCGATTCGACTTGTAATCAAAACCTTGCTTGGGGGTGGAAAGTCCTTTATAAATTCAACAACTCGCGCATCTTGTATCGTCTCAAGATTATCAACTACAAGCAAAATTCCTTTATCACTTGCGCCTAGTATCACATGTACACTCTCTTCCTTTTCTTCGAATGGCTTGTCAAGATCGTCTCTCCAACCGAAAGTCTCCAGAATACTGTCTATAAGGCTCTCATAGTTTCGTAGTGTAGGTCTTATTGGCTCGATACCTGTAACGGTGAGTTTTTCTTCTTTGGCGCTAACCCATATTATCCCGTCAAATGGCAAATTGGGCCTCATCAGAAGATTCTTGCACGTCTGATGTGCAATAGCCGTCTTTCCAACTCCACCCGCACCCGAGATCGTCACAATTCTATGCACTCCCCCAAGAATAAGTTTCAGGATTCTGTTTAGATCCTCTTGACGGCCGATGAAACCGCCATCCGGATCATAATCTCCTGGCGGAAGATTAGTAATATGGGGAGCGAAAGAAGATGGCTCATCATCGACAAAGAAGCTCGATGGAATTTGAATCACAGCCCTTTCGGGATTTGTTTTGATACAATCCAGAACCTCTTGAAGGGAGCTTCCTGTCGCAACTATGGGAAGAAAATCCTCTGCAATCTCAATCAGTAAATCCAGATCGATCGCACAAAAGTCCCGTTTGACATGTGCGATCTTGCATCTAATCTGATAGAGCTTAAGGACCTTATCCCGGAATTCCTCCAGAGGCATTGCATCCAGTGGAACAAAACCCGCGAAGCCCTTCTTATAGCATACAATTTCCATGAGATCGGGTAGGTCCGTTTCCTCCAACAGAATCATAGGATCATCGGCTTCCTCAGGAGACGAATAGGGAAGTTTTTCGCGCGTTTTTTCCCGTACTCCCTCGGGTATCCGTGAAAACCATTCACTGCCAAACTGACTCAACAGTTTTTCTGCCACCCACGACCGCATGGATTCCTCCAATCGCGAGTAGATTGTGTAGCCAATGTCTTTCCTCGTTATTTGCATGTGGCTCTCCGACTATTTGTTGCGCGTGTCACGGAAATTATGCGAGTTCTCAACGTGGCCAGAACGCGTGCTTCGCATCCCAAAGCAAAGCTCCTAATAGGCCCTAAACAAGTCTTCCATACATGACGTTCTGGTCTCAATATAAGCTGTCCACATGTGGAAGTCAAGCCAATAACCGCGCGTGACTTTCGTCGTTTTCCGTCGGAAATCGCATTTCGCTCTCCAGAGAAAGGCTTTCCATGCCGGGATTATGGCGTAGTAACTAGACTCTGACTAGGTTTCTACATTACTGCTTGCTTCGCCCAGCCCCTGTCCTAATGGTTATCGTGAGTCGGCGGTCATAGCTTCCTATCTTGTATGTCTGCGGTACACCGCCCGGGATATGAAGAGTCAAATAGCTCGGCGCCGTTTCATTGAGTCCGCCAAAGTATTGAACGAGGCTGTGCTGGCTCGTCGTGCCCTTGCCACCCTGAATTTGGCGAATCTGCTTTCGGGCGCCCTGTTCAAGTTCGATAATCATCCCAATGGCCGCGCGATTGCCGACCATGTCAATCACTTTCACTTCCAACCAACCACCGGGATTTGTATCGTTGCGAAGCAGCCGAATCCCTGAACCCGAGCCGACAACAAGGTCAAGGTCGCCATCTGTATCATAATCGGAAAATGCACAGCTCCAGCCATTGAAAACGCGCGCGCCCGCCAAATAGGTGATGTCGGTGAACTGCCCGCCATCATTCCGGTAGAGAAATGAACGGCGGTTCGGATAAATCGAAGTGAAAAAGAGATCGAGATCACCGTCGCCATCTACATCGCCCCATGCGGGATCCGAATGCGTTTCCTCAAACTTGATTCCGCGCAGCGGCCGTTCATCTTTCCACGGTGTCACGGTGTCCCCTGGATGGACATAGAGCATCGTTTTGTTGGAGAATTCGATGTAGCGCGGATGGGCTAAGTTCGCGCAGATGAGATCGAAATCCCCATCATTGTCAAAATCGCCCCATTCCGACCCAATCGTATGGCCGAACCAGCCATCTACTTCATCGCCATTCAAGTGGAGACGCGGCGCGCAGTTGTAGAATTCGCCTGTCGAATTGTTCTGAAAAAGGAGATTCTCCTGCAGGCGATAATTCGACACATAGCAATCGTCATCGCCATCCCGATCCCAATCACACCAGGCGACTCCACGACCGCACAAAGGACGGTTCCACGGAGGAATCATGCCACGAAGCGCGGTTTCGCGCTGGAATGTCCCGCCGCGCTGATTCATATAGAGAATGTCCGGCGTCCCGCCTCCCAATGTCCCCGGCTTCTCATAGTTGGCGACATACAAATCGAGAAATCCATCATTATCCGCATCAGCCCAAGCCGCGCCTTCCGAGGAAGCGGAATCGCAAACCATCCCCGCCTTTTTGGTCGCATCTTCAAAGGTGCCATCGGGCAAAGCATGCCAAAGGCGATCGCCGCAATCACCGCCCCCGCTGGCGTAAAAGTCCAAGTGCCCATCATTGTCATAGTCGCCCCAAACGCCGCCGCCAGCCGAACCCACAAGCCCTACTGACTTCATGACATCCGTGAAGATGCCGTTGTCATTTCGCAGGAGAGCCGAGCCGGAGAGCAGGAGATCATCGTCGCCGTCATTGTCGAAATCTCCCCACGCCACGCGCGACTGATTGTAGCCCTTGAGCCCGGCCTCTTCCGTGACATCTCGGAAAAGCGGTCCGGCATAATTCTTAAACTTGCGAGCTAATTGCACTGGAGCCGTAACGCTAATTGTTCGCAAGGTCGAATCTGCCTTTGGAGCCCATACATTGCGGCAGTCGCCCGCAATAAGCGCCTCAACAAGTGATGTCTTCGCGCGGTTCGTATCTCCCCGAGAGAGATGATTCCACGCTCCCAATACATGCAGACCGCAAAGCGTCAAATCATCTTCGAGATCCAGTGGTAATTCGGCAATACTTTGCGCATAGGTAGCCCCGGCCTTCTCGAAATCCCTCGTCTTCCAATAGCTCCAAACAAGGCCTTCGCGAATCGCAAGCCACTGACGCTTTTCTTCGTAAGCTCGCTGCATCGGATGTTTTGCTTCGGGGAGATGGTAACTCTGAGACAACTCGTGCGCTTTCTGATTCCAGATGAGCGACTTTGAAGGCAAAGTATCCAACTGAACGCACCATGTCGCCGCCGTCAAAAAGGGTAGGGGATTGGTGGCTTCTTCATTCATCCAGCGCTGCGCATAGTCGAAGAGCGAATCTCGCCGCCCAAGATCATTGCATGCCGCCAAAAGAAACCGGTACGATTCGTTGCGCCAAAACGAAAGCGCATATTTCCGGGCAAAAGCATCGCAATAGACGATTTTCTTGTCGGCGTCATTCCAAATCGGATAAAGACTATCATAGAACGCTTCGCCTAACAAGTCATAGCCGATCTTGTTCTCCGGGAATTCTTGCACCAGCGAGTCGCGATGGAGAACATGGTCTCCCGTGTCCAGAGCCATCTGTGACGAAATCGCAAGCAACGCCAAGCGATTCTCTCTTCCGAAAGCAGCAGCGGCTCGTCTTCCTTCTTTGGCGATTGAGTCGCACACCCGTGCCGTATCAAGCAATCCCTCTTCAGTCATTCCCCAAAAGCACTTCCATCGCTCTTTCCAAAAGTCCACATTGGCAGAATCGGACCTCAGAACAACTTCCCATGCCGACGCGGCTTTATCGTACTTGTGCCAAGCCTGATAGGTGCGTGCGATTTCAACCAAAGCGAGCGCATCTTGCCCGTTTTGCTGCAATGCAGAGTCCAAGAGGCCGACGGTCTCGTCAAATCGGTACTCGCGCCGTAACAACCGAACTTGACTGAGGTCTCGCTCGCTCAGCGCGAAAGCGGATGCCGCATAAAGAACTGCGAAGCCAATCCAAATGACCCAGCCAACATGCTTTGGTCTTGATGTCATGTGCGTGCCTTGATTTTCATGTGGTTTTGAGACTTCATACAAGCGCAAAGATGTCAGTCCCAGTGCGAGCTGCCAGCATTTCCAGCCGAATTGGTCAGTTCTTCCACGGGCTTGCACCAGAACATGGAGGAAAGCCTGCGAGAGGCATTCGGCAGAAAAGCGCAGAATGCGACTTGGCCCTACCTTCATTATAAGTAAATTAGGAAAAAGACAGAGAAAAGCAAGGCAAATTGTGCTCATTCTTTAAGCCAAGCGCGCTATCCCATGTTGAGAAACTTGTGGCGTTAAACGAGCGAATTTCTTATATTAATAAAGTTGAGGATTATGATTAGGCCGGAGAAGACCATGAATCGTAAATATCGAATTTTACTGTGCTTGCTTTTTGCTGGATTGCTGCTGTCTCTCGTGGCTGGTGCTTATGCAGCCCGTGTGCACAAGAATATGCTCGATTCTCGGCTCGCTGAAGTTGTCTTGACATCCAAGGCCGATTTGCAGATTATTGACGAGGTCGGGGGTATCGTTGGCCGCGTGAGAGGCAATGTTGCTGAGGTCTATCTGCTTGAAGAAGACTTCAACCAACTGCGAGCTCGCGGCTTTTCTCTGCGATGGATACCCGATTTGAAAACGGAATTCATGAAGAAGCTTTGGGACGAAACCCGCGATGGCGCGGACCCTTTGGCGGAGTACCACACCAACGCTGAGATACAGGCAGATTTCGCGAGCTGGCAAGCCACCTATCCTAACTTGTTCCACTATGAATCCATTGGCCACACGGTGCTGGGGAGAGATATGTGGGCGGCAAAAGTCTCCGACAATGTGACCGTAGATGAGCCCGAAATCGAAGTGAAATACATCTCCACGATGCACGGAAACGAGCCGGTCGGCTGTGAAATGTGTATGTATTTTATCGAGGATTTGCTGACAAACTACACCACGGACCCGGAACTGGGTCAGCTCATGAGTGAGTTTGAAATCTGGCTGATCCCTATGATGAATCCGGACGGCAATTACAGCAGCTCTCGCTATAACAACAACGGCGTGGACCTCAATCGCGATTTTCCTGACCGCGTGGACGATTCGGTGAATACCACGGCGGGCCGTCAGATAGAAACCGCGAATATCATGAACTGGTCATGGGCGCACGATTTCGTGCTCTCCGCCAACTTCCACACGGGCGCGCTGGTTGTCAATTACCCTTGGGATAATGATGTTATAAAGACCGGGTATCGGCCGACACCTGAAGACGCGCTTTTCGTCTTTCTTTCCATCCAGTATTCGCGTTGGAACTCCCCGATGTACAATAATCCCGAATTCCAACCTTACGGCATCACAAACGGCGTCGCTTGGTACTATATCATCGGTGGAATGCAGGATTGGAACTACACTTGGATGGGCGACAAGGAAGTGACAATCGAACTCAGCAACACCTTTGAGCCATCTCCGAGTCAACTGCCTCAATACTGGAGCGAAAATCGCTACAGCATGCGCCGCTATCTTCTTCAAGCCAAATATGGAGTCCGCGGCGTCGTCACCGATTCAGCGACGGGTGACCCCGTCAGGGCTAACATCAAACTCGGAACGATTCCCTATGTCACTTACAGTAGTGCGCTGCACGGCGAATATTACCGCATCTTTCGGGCGGGCACCTATTCACTTACCTTTTCTGCTTCGGGCTATGAGACGAAGGTTTTTCCTTCCGTCGTCGTCTATGCGGACACTTTCACAGTCTTGAATGTGCAGCTCAAGCGAGTGCCGAGTCCTGAAATATCCACCGACCCAACAAGCATTAGCGAAGCCATTAATATTTGCGATTCACTCGATGTGCCTTTCACGATTGTCAATTCCGGAGAGCTCGCACTCAACTGGTCGGCGGTTGAAAGCTACATCAACGAGGGTGGCTATGGCAGTGCTGTCGGCGGCGGCTGGCGTTTCGTTGACAGCGATCAGTCCGGCGGGCCCGTGTATAGTTGGGTGGACATCAGCGGGCTTGGCCAACAGTTGAGCTTTGCTTCCGACGATCAAAATCTGGGACCCTATTCGATCGGATTTTCGTTTCCATACTACGGACAGAATTTCAGTACCATCCGAGTTGCGGCCAACGGTTGGATTTCATTCACCTCTACCGCCACCGGTGAAACCTCGTGGCGGAACAAGTACCTGCCCGACAACACCGGGCCTGAAAATATTGTGGCGGCGTGGTGGGACGATTTGAGCCCGCAGCGTTCCGGGACGACCGTGCGTCTTTACACCAACAACATGGACAGCCTGATCCTCAGCTTCAACAATGTTCAGAGCTATGCGGATAACGGCCTCTACAATTTCCAAACCATCTTGCTCGCTTCAGGAAAAATTGTTTTCCAATATGCCAGCATGGGCACCAATCGCTTGAATTCCTCCACCATCGGCCTGCAGAACAGCGACCGCACCAAGGGCTCGACGGTCATCTATAACGAACTCTACATTCACAACAATATGGCCATCGCTTTCTGTCCCAATTCGATGGTCACGCTTGTGCCATCGTCGGGGACGGTGCCGATGAATAGCTCGCAGCCGATTACGGCCCGTCTCAAATCCTGCTGCGTGCCCACCGGCGTGACTTCGGGGATCTTGGCAATTTCATCGAATGATCCTGTGACGCCATTGCTTGAAGTGGATGTGACGCTCGATGTGACGACGGTGCCACCGGAGCCCGTAGCCGATCTGATGATTCTTCCCGAGCCGCCGAATCTTCGCCTGGTGTGGACCGCCGCGGCTCATGCTGACTCCTATTCGATCTGGCGCAGCGAGAATTATCCCGTCGAACTCGCGGAGCCGAATTTCCTCGGGAGCGCCGCCGACACGACCTATTTGGACACTTCCGCGGGCGCCAGCTCAGCGGCTTTCTATGTCGTGACTTCCGTTAGATAAGGAACAGTTTTTTTCACTCAATATCAGATAGGTTTTTTCCCTTCGATGAATTAGGATTTTTTAGATTGAGGTTTTGTCATGACCATGGTTAAACGCATTCTTGTTCTTTTGGCGGTCGGTTGTTTCGTGGCGACCGTATTCGGTCAAGCCGAATATCGAAATCACATGCTCGTGAAGGTGATGCCGGAATCCACGGCTCGACTCCAAGCACTTTATGCTCTCCATCAATTGGACATCATGCCAGGCGAGACGCGGGAGGAGCCCTTTGTCTTTGCCTATCCCGAAGACCTCGAACTTCTTCGAGCAGAAGGCTACAGCTACGAAATCATCTACGAGAACTTCGAGAAATTCCAGGCGGACCGTCTCGGTAGCCGCCTCGATAGCATGAGCGGCTATCACACCTACGACGAGATTGTCACGGAGTTGGATAACATCCACACTCAGCATCCGACCATCACCACGGCGAAGTTCAGCATTGGCCAATCCATTCAGGGGCGCCAACTCTGGTGTATGAAGGTTTCGGACAATCCCGAAGTGGATGAGAACGAACCCGAGATTCTCTTCAACGGGCTCACGCATGCGCGGGAACCCATGGGTATGGAAACGTGCCTTTACACCTTGAATTTTCTGACCGATTACTATGCCGACAGTGCAAACGCCATTGCCGCGGTGAACGGTTGCGAACTTTTCTTCATCCCCTGCATGAATCCGGACGGCTATGTCTATAATCAGCAGACGAATCCGAACGGCGGAGGGATGTGGCGCAAGAATCGCCGCAACAACGGCGACGGCACCTACGGAGTTGACCTGAATCGCAACTATGGGTGGACTTGGGGACTCGACAACGACGGCTCGTCTCCTTACACTGGTGATGAGACCTATCGTGGAACAGCCGCATTTTCGGAACCCGAAACGGATTGTGTCCGCCAATTCTTCGACGCGCACCATTTCATCATCAGCACCGACTTTCACACCTGGCAGGACATTATCATCAAGCCGTGGGGCACAAGCTATTTCGACGGAGATGGTCTGACAGCGCATGACGCGATTTTCAGTATGATGCTTGACTCCATGGCCTATTGGATTCATTCCGTCAATCTAGTCTGGTATGAAACGGGGACAGCTTGGCAGCTCCTTTACAATGTCAATGGCGGTTCCTGTGATTGGGAGTATGGCGATACACTTCAAAAGGGAAGGGTGTTTGCGGTCAGCACGGAAATTGGCAACTCTTCCGACTATTTCTGGGCGCCGCAGTCTCGCATCGATCCTTTGCGTCGTGAGAATCATGCGGCGAATATGTTCCTTACGCGCATTGCCGCTTCTCTCCCTTCTGACCAATCTGGGCGTGTGATGGGGACGGTGCGAAACGCAACGACTGAAGATCCCATTCAAGCGCTCGTGCAAGTCGTTGGAGGGCCGCAGAGCACGACTTGTTCCCCTCTGGGCCAGTATATGCTCTTCTTGCCGGGTGACTCCACCTATACTTTGCGTTATTCGCTCTACGGGTATGTTTCACAGGATCACACCGTTTATGTGGCCACCAGTGATACGACCTATCAGGATGTGGATTTGGTTCCTCGTCCTGTCGTCACGGTATTCTCCGAGAACTTTGAAAGCGGTGCGCCCGGATGGACACACTCGAGCCCGTCCGGCTGGAGCGACCAGTGGCATATTTCGACCGAACAGGTTCACGGTGGCACCCATTCCTACAAGTGTGGCGACACGGGCACGGGCACCTATGCGAATCTGCTCGATGCGCGTTTGGTGTCACCTACGATTTCCAATCTCCCGAGCGATGCGCGCCTCTATTTCTGGATGCAGATTCAGGGTGAGCTTTCGGTTGCCTATCCCGATTCCGCCTATGATGGCGGCATCTTCGAGGTTTCGGCCAATGGCGGAGCGTTCACGGAAGTGGCGCCTGTTGGGGGATACCCGAAAACCTTCCGATGGTTCCGAGGAGGAGGGAATCCAGCGACGGGCCCGATGCGTGGCATGCCGTGTTGGGCGCAGAACCTCACATGGACTCAAGTGTCTGTGGAGCTGGCTTCGTTCGCCGGACAGTCCATTCAGCTCCGGTACCGGTTCGGCAGCGACAACGGGACTGGATACGAAGGCTGGTATGTGGACGATGTCCAAATCGTCGCTCTGGGTGAGCCGGTGACCGAAGTCACTGGCCTTGTGATCGCTATTGAAGGGAACGACCTTCATCTGTACTGGGATTCCGATGACAACTACGGCTACCGGATCTACGATGACGATGATCCCATGGGCGGCTTCACCAACCAGGTTGGCGAAACGACAGCTAATGACTTCGTTGTTGTCGGAGGCGCTTCCGCCGAAAAGAAATCTTATGTTGTCCGCGGCTGGGACGGAAGCACTCGCTGACCCCATCGCCCGTCAGCGAGGTAGTTGCCTAATCCCCATTTCCGCCGAGGCGCGTTCTCAACCCGCCCGGACTCATCTCTGAGAAACCGATTGCATTTATCGCTTTTCTTTTGCTTTTTTAGAGGTCGCGGCTTTGTCCGTGACCTCTTTCATTATGTCCACAAGGTAGGGAGGATGTCCCGATGCGAAGAATCCTGTTCGCATTTCTTGCAACCACAATTTTCAGCGGCGCCGTTTTCGCCGCTTCACCTCGTCCTGAGTGCGCGCATCGCGCGATGGTCGTCAGCGCCGAGACGAATGCAACTCAAGTCGGTTTGTCTGTATTGAAACGCGGAGGCAATGCCGTGGACGCTGCCGTCGCAACCGCTCTCGCCCTTGGCGTCACCGAAGGCTACAGCTCGGGAATTGGTGGTGGTTGTTTTGTTCTTGTTCGCATGGCGTCCGGTGAAGCCGTCGCAATTGACGGGCGCGAAACAGCGCCTTTGCGCGCCATACGCGAAATGTTCATTCCGCGCGATTCGCTCGCACCGCTCGACCTTTCGACAGTGGGCGTTTTGGCACCGGGTGTGCCCGGTGAGCTGGCCGCCCTTGACCTTGCCCTGAAAAAGTATGGTCGCTTGCCCCTCGCGGAAGTCATCAAAGGCGCGATCGCGCTTGCCGATACCGGCTTTCCCATCTCAAAATTTTATTGGGAGAGACTTGAGTTCAATCGAGACAAATTGGCGAAATTCCCCGCGACAAAAAGCCTTTTCTTCGCCAATGACACGAGCGTTTTGAAATGGGGCGACCGCTTGGTGCAGAAAGACCTTGCAGCGACTCTGCGAGCTATTGGCACGGCGGGCATAGATACTTTCTACAGTGGTCCTATCCCGCAGAAGATCGCGGATTTCGTAACGGCACAAGGCGGAATTCTCACCGTGGAAGACTTCATCTCCTATCGTCCACGCGTTCGCACGCCTGTCGCCGGAACCTATCACGGCTATGAAATTCTTTCGATGCCACCTCCAAGCTCGGGAGGCGTTCATCTTGTCGAAATCTTGAACATCCTTGAAGAAGTCGGCCTGGGTTATTTGGGTGCCGGCAGCGCGGAGACTTGTCACGCGATGGCCGAAGCGATGGCGCTCGCCTTTGCCGATCGCGCCGCTTTCCTGGGCGATCCTGATTTCGTATCGGTGCCTGTCGAAGGGCTCGTTTCCAAAGACTATGCCGATTCATTGCGCCATCGCATCCAAAGATGGCGACACACAAAGCCGGAAGGCCACGGCATTCCCGTCGGCTGGTTTCCTGATACAACACAGCGCCATACGACCCATCTTTGTGTTCTCGATGAAGATGGAAACGCCGTATCACTGACCGCTACAATCAACACCGGATTCGGCAGCGGTGTGGTTGTTCCCGGCACAGGAATTTTACTGAACAACGAGATGGACGACTTCGTTACGAATCCCAACGGCGCAAATTATTTTGGGCTCATCGGTTCGGCGGCAAATGAAATCGCACCGGCCAAGCGCCCGCTCTCAAGCATGGCACCCACCATTGTGTCGAGAAATGGCAAACCCTTTCTCATTGTGGGAGCGGCGGGCGGCCCGCGAATTATCACAGCCGTCGTGCAGACTATCTCCAATCTCATTGATCACAGCATGCAGTTGCAGGCCGCTCTCGATTTCCCTCGTATTCATCAGCAATGGCAGCCGGACAAACTCTATCTCGAAGACGGCTTTCCTATAGACGCAACAATCGAACTTCAAAGGCGCGGCCATACTATCGCTTATGGAGGTTTCTGGAGCGCGGTCACTGCCATTCAAGTGGATTCCGTGTCCGGCCTCATCTTCGGCGCGACCGACAGCCGCATGGACGGCTCCGCCGCCGGGTATTGATTGGCACAGTCACCGTTGTGGGTCTCCAGACCCGCAATGGCGTTTTCGCGATGTCGGCTGCTTGCAGCCGACCCAGGCGGACGCCGTGCGGCACTACCTCGCCTGGAACCATGACATTTTCGCCGAGCCAGGTTCTCAACCTGGCCGGAATCTTCGCGGTGTTGGCTGCTTGCAGCCGGCCCAGCCCCTGAAGAAGCCCGCAGAAGATTTCTCTTCCTCTCCTTGACATCTGCCAAATAGCACACTATATTGTTTGTTATCGAGGCGGATTTTGCCGGCCTCCACCTCTATGGGGTGAACCGGCAGGTTGCCGGCCCTGCCAAAATCATGAAGGAGTGAATCATGAAGAACATTCTCGCTATTCTCATCATGCTTGCCTTTGCGCAGGCGCTAATTTCCCCATCTGCCGCCGCACCGTGCTCGGACGCCCTCTGGACGTGCACCTATGGCGGCGCCAATGACGATATCGCCTATTCCGTTCAGCAAACGACGGATGGGGGTTACATTGTGGCGGGATGGACCCGTTCTTTCGGGGCGGGCGATTCTGCTTTCTACCTTGTAAAGACAGACGACTCTGGCAACCCGCTCTGGACGCGCACCTATGGGGGCGCTGGTCAGGAAGAAGCCCGTTTCGTTCAGCAAACGACGGATGGCGGGTATATCCTGGCTGGATGGACCAATTCTTTTGGTGCGGGCGCAGAGGATCTCTACCTTGTGAAGACGAATAGCTCGGGCGACACGCTCTGGACGCGCACCTATGGAGGAAGCGGTAGTGATTACGCCTGTTCCGTTCAGCAGACAGCCGACGGAGGCTACATTGTGGCGGGATGGACCTGTTCTTTCGGCGCGGGCGGATCTGATTTCTACCTTGTCAAGACGGATGGCGCCGGCGACACGCTATGGACGCGCACCTACGGGGGCGCTTGCGGTGATTGGGCGAACTGCATTCAACAGACGACCGACGCGGGATATATCGTCGTGGGGTGCAGTAACGCTTTCGGCCCGTACACAGAGGATTTCTACCTTGTGAAGACGAATAGCTCGGGTGACACGCTCTGGACGCGCACCTACGGGGGCAGTGGCCGCGATTGGGGCAGTTCCGTTCTACAAACGGCTGATGGAGGGTATATTGTCGCGGGAACCACGCGTTCCTATGGGGCGGGTTTGGATGATATCTACCTTGTCAAGACGGACGGCTCGGGCAATCCGCTCTGGACACGCACCTATGGCGGCGCTGGTGAGGACATTGGCGCTTGCGTCCAGCTAACATCGGACGGGGGGTATATCGTCGAGGGACACACTCGGTCTTGGGGGGCGGGCTTGTATGATTTCTATCTTCTGAAGACGGACGACTCGGGCAACCCGCTTTGGACGCGCACCTGGGGTGGCGCCAATGATGACGCTGCCTATTCGGGCTGGCAAACGACTGATGGTGGGTTCATTCTGGCTGGACTCACGGGATCTTTCGGGGCGGGCTCTTCTGATTTCTGGCTGGTGAAGACGGGGCCGGACTATCCGGGTGTGGGATATGTAACCTTAATTTCGCCCGGCCCGCCCAATTGGGGTTATCGCTTAAATTGGGTTAGCGGCTCTGTTTGCTGCCTCACATTCACGAACTTTTGCGGAGGGACGATAGGCTCGGTCGGCGGTGATGCCGCGATAGCGGGATGGACGGCTGCAAACTACGCTAATGCGATTGTCTTCAAAAGCCCCATCCCGCTTACATCGGGTTCTATTGACACTTTCTGGCTCTCCCATCCCTATTGCAGCGATTTTGTTATTTGGACGGCGGGAGATAGCTCGGGAACGATTGAGGGGCCGCTGCCGGTGGAACTCACGACTTTCGAAGCGATTGCAGGCGTTGGGCAGGTGACACTGCGCTGGCGGACGGCAAGCGAATTGGACAATGACCACTTCGTTCTCTACAAACGCAAGACCGGGGAAGAGAGCTTCCGCAAGCTGGTTGAAATCCCCGGCCATGGAACGACCACTGAGCCGCACGATTATGACTATGTGGATCGGTATGTGCAGAACGGCGTCATTTATGAATATCAGATTTCCGATGTGGACATCACCGGCCGCGAGACGATTCACGAGCAGGTTGTCTCAGCAACGCCTACCGCGTCTGCCGTTCCGCTTGATTTCGGCCTCTATGCGAACTATCCGAATCCCTTCAATCCGGCGACGACGATTCACTATGATGTGAAAGAAACTGGGCTTGTTTCGCTGAAAGTCTTCGACCTACTTGGGCGGGAGGTGGTAACGCTTGTGAATGGAAAGATGGCAACAGGCTCTCATACGATTGTCTGGGACGCGACGGGCTTGCCTTCGGGTGTTTATCTTTGCCGGATGGAGGCGGAGCGGTTCACTGAGACGCGGAAAATGGTGCTGGTGAAGTAGAAAGCTAATGGCCGCGGCACGCGTCTCGCGTACCCGGTTTAGCGGGGAGCGGGGCAGGTGAGACACCTGACGCTGCGATCTCCAGCCGGACTCTGCCCGTCCTTAGAAAGAAATCGTGGTTTGATTTCATGGCAAAAAAGATATATATTACAAGCTACGCGAGAATGGCGGAACTGGCAGACGCGCCAGACTTAGGATCTGGTGCCCGAAAAAGAAGGGCGTGGGGGTTCGACTCCCCCTTCTCGCACGCGGCGCCAGAATGCTCTTCCAAGTCCCATAGGAATTCGATTTGCAGATCGAGAAAAGTGAAAAAAGTCCGGTCGAGCTGGAGCTCAGGGTAGAGATTCCCGCTGAGGAAATGGCCAAGCGGGTCGAGGAGATGTTGAGTGAAGTGGCTTCAAAAGCGGTGGTGCCGGGTTTCCGCCGCGGCCATGTCCCGCGAAAGATTATCTGGCAGCGCCTTAGCGAAGCCATCACGGCGGATGCCGTCGAAAAATCCCTGCAAGATTACTACAAGGCCGCTCTGAGAGAAACGGGAATTGAGCCCGTGTCGCCGGGAACCATGGAAGATGTCGGCTACAAATCCGGCGAACCTCTGGTCTTCAAAGTGACGGTCGAGAAAGCTCCGGATTTTGAGCTCCCGAATATTTCGGATGTCTCCGTGGAGCTCGAGGAGCCCCGGATTTCGGAAGAAGATGTGCTCGAGGCCATAGACCATTTGAGAGAGAACCAAGCCGTACTGGCTCCGACGAATGAACCGATTGGCGAAGACTCCGTGCTCACCGTGGATCTCCAAGAACTGGATCCAAGCGGTTTGCCCATTATTGGCAGAGCACAACGAGACATTCAGATTGATATGCGACGAAATCCTCTTGGTAAGGATTTTGCAAGCCGAGTCATCGGTGCCAAGGAAGGAGCCCATGTGCGACTGACCCTCAGCACAGACGCTCGTTCCGAGAAGGACAAATCGGCCTCAACTTTGGACATCGGGGTGAAATCTGTTCGGCGGAAAGAGCTGCCTCCCTTTGATGATGATTTTGCCGCCTCCATGAATCCCAATACGCCGACGGCTCAGGCATTGAAAGACGACATGCGCCGTTCGCTGAGCGCCCGGGCTTATGCTCTCGCGCGTCGAAAGATGCATAACCAACTGATTGAGAGGCTGCTGCGCATGGTGGATTTCCCCGTCCCTCCTCGGATGCTCGATGAGCATCTCGAACGAATTGCACGCGAGGCACTCGGCGAAGAGAAAGACGGAGACTCCGGAAAGCCCGAGCAAATCGAACAGCTCAAACAACTCAAAGAAGAATATCGTGCTCTGGCTATACGAAGTATCCGCTGGCATTTCTTGCGCCAGAAATTCGTCGCCGTTCATGGTTTGGAGGCAAGCGACGAGGACCTCCAGCGCGAGTTCGAAGCTCTTGCCCAGGTGTCTGGAAAGTCCCGCCGTGAAATCGAGTCGTCCCAAACAGCGAAAGAGAGGCGGCACGATTTGCATGAGGCGATTACCGATCGAAAACTCTTTGGTTTCCTGGAGAAACAGGCCAAAGTGATTCCGGTTCCGGTGGATTTGGCCACTCTGGAAGGCCGAGGTCCCCAGCGCATCGTGATGCCATGACTTTTCCGCTCACCCGCTGAGCAGGAAACGGCTGGGGGCGCAAAGCGAATTTGTCAAACAAGACCATCCATAGAAACGAAAGGAGAGCGATCCTATGACACTCGTTCCCATGGTCATTGAACAAACAGGTCGCGGAGAGCGCGCGTTTGATATTTTCTCCCGGCTGCTTAAGGAACGAATCATCTTCGTGGGGACGGCAATTGATGACTATGTGGCCAGTCTCGTCATCGCGCAGCTCATCTTCCTTGCCGCCGAAGATCCCGACAAAGATATTAGTCTCTACATCAATAGTCCGGGTGGTTTGGTGACCTCGGGCCTGGCTATCTACGATACCATGCAATATGTCAAGCCCGATATCGTTACGATTTGCATGGGCCAAGCGGCTTCCATGGCCGCTGTTCTTCTGGCGGCAGGAAAACCCGGAAAACGCAGCGCCCTGCCAAACGCCCGCGTGATGCTGCACCAGCCCTTGGGAGGTGTCCAAGGTCAAGCGGTGGATATTGAAATTCACGCTCGAGAAATTCACAATATCCGCTCGCGACTCAATGAAATCATCTCGCAACATACCAATCGGTCCGTCGAACAGGTCGAGAAAGATACGGATCGTAACTATTTCATGTCGGCTGAAGAAGCCAAAGAGTATGGCATCATTGATGAAATTGTCATGCCCAAATTCAAGACCGACGGAAAGAAACCGAGCTAATAGAAAATCCATCGAGCCATTCGCATGACCACCCAGGATACTGCTGTTTGTTCATTTTGCGGCCGCGCCGAAAATCAGACGCCACTATTGCTGAAATTCCAGACGGGCGTCGCCATTTGTGATGCGTGCGCCGACCAAGTCTATCAGATTGCGCGTCTCAGCCGCTCGGGCCGCCGCCACTTAACCGTTGATTCGTTTCCCATCCCCGAGGAGATCAAGCAACAACTCGACGATTATGTCATCGGACAAGAGGAAGCGAAGCGGCGTGTAGCCGTCGCGGTCTACAACCATTATAGACGCATCAACGCACGCACGCAGCCTTCCGCGGTGGAGCTCGAGAAATCCAATATTCTCTTCGTCGGCCCCACGGGGACAGGCAAGACGCTCATGGCGCAAACGCTCGCCCGTTTCCTTCAAGTTCCCTTTGCGATTGCCGATGCCACAACGCTGACCGAGGCAGGCTATGTCGGCGAGGATGTGGAAAATGTCCTCGTGCGGCTTTTGCAGGCGGCTGACTATGATGTCGAACGCGCCGAAATCGGTATCGTTTACATTGATGAAATTGATAAAATCGCCCGCAAGGAAATGAATGTCTCCATCACCCGCGATGTATCGGGTGAGGGAGTGCAGCAAGCGCTCCTGAAAATCCTCGAGGGAACCATCGCGTCGCTGCCACCCCAAGGAGGCCGCAAACATCCTGAGCAGAAGCTCATTCCCATGAATACGCGCAATATTCTTTTCATCTGCGGTGGCGCCTTCGAAGGGCTTGACAAGATTGTCAAGGCGCGTGTCGCCAGACGACCGATGGGATTCGGGGCAGAAGCGGAGGCCGGCGGTCAGCTCTCTTCGTATGAATTGCTTTCGAAAACGAGCTATGAAGACCTGCTGAAATTCGGACTCATCCCAGAACTCATCGGACGCTTGCCGGTAATCTCCGCCTTCTCGGATTTGGACGAAGCATCGCTGGTGCGTATTCTGACCGAACCGAAGAATGCTCTCGCCAAACAATACAAATACCTTTTCGAGATGGAAGGAGCCGCGCTGACTTTCGCAGACGGGGCACTGGAAACCGTGGCGCAACTTGCGGTTGAACGAAAGACCGGCGCTCGCGCTTTGCGGTCCATCCTTGAAGAGGTGATAACGGACATCCTCTACGAGATTCCCAGTCGGAAAGATGTGGCGGAGGTCGTTCTTACACCCGAGGTGGTGCGCAGAATCAGCCCACCTTGCTATGTCCTCGCAGACCAGAAGATCCGTGCCTGAGCTTGCCCCGCAAGTTTCGCCGTCACTTTTTCTCGCACGACCCTCACGACAAAAGAATGCCATCCGATTCGCAACACATCTTGTTTCCCGCGGTCTTTTTCTTTTTCGTGCAGAATCTCTTCGCTAATCCCGGTCTTTTGAAGCCTGTTTCGCTGGGTGAGGACAGCTTGGCCGTCCGCACGGAGCGCGGAGTCGAATTGACGCGCCAGTCTGAAACCCTTAACTGGGCATGGAAGCCGGAAAATACCACCAATGTTCATCTGCTCTCCTCGTGGAAAACGGAATGGATTCAACCCGGCGGCAGAACCGAACGGCGGCGCCAAGACGGGCGTTGGTATCTATCGGTTCATCATCCGCTGAAGCCCTGGGCAACACCTTGGCTTGCGACCCAAGGTGAGTTCTTCGATGAACGCGCACCACGCTCTCTCGATAAGACTTCGCCACGGGTAGAATCTGTTCCACGATCTTGGCCCCTTCAAGCGCCTCTTGCCTTATCCTCGGCAATTTCTCCAGCGACGACTCGCATTCTCCGCGGAGGAGGTGGATTTCGAGTCCAGCCGTTGAACCAGACGGAATTTGTCGCGGGCGCGGGTTTCGTCGAAGACCGCCGCTTTGGGCATGTCACCTCCGGTCCTCTATGGGAGAGCGCAGCGAGTTTGGCGAATTGGAATGTCAGCGGTTATCGGCAGAATCTGTCACTTCAAGCGGAAGAGGAAAACCCCGGCAGCCAATGCCATCGCGACTTGCACGCTCGCTATGAAGTTCAACGCGAGTTCTCTCCGGGTACATCGAATCTCGCCGAAATTTCCGCGTCCGAAATTCGCCGAACCTACTTCCTCGACCAGAGCAATCGTTTGGCCACCCGAAAAGAAAAGCGGGCGCGATTCGGCGACAACCTGACTTATGCCATTCGCTCTGACTTGGATTTCGAGTTGGATGCTGAACTCCTCGACACGAAGACGGAAATTGTGCAGGGCGAGCGCAAAAGTTCTCTCAAGGAAACCCATGCAGCCTTCGAAGCGGGGCTGTTGCGTCGAGTGCGACGCTTCTCAAGCGCCGCTCGTCTGGGAATGCAGGCTGTAACCCAAACCATTGATGGCGATATTCTTCAGGGACGGCAGACGAACCTGAGCCTTGAAACAGGATTTCAGCTCAGTCGGAAGGATTCGCTCCATACAGGCATTAAGGTCAGCAAGTATCAGCTTGACACCCGCAATCCGCGCAATGATGATGACCGTGACGAACTGCGGTTTGCTTTCTCATCGGGTGCTGTGGGCAGTCTGAATCCCTATTTAGGCTGGGAAGTCTTGGCGCGTGTGACGCTGGATCATTTGGTTTATCTTTTCAAAGAGCGCTCGGCCAACAACCGTTGGACACGCCTTTTTCTCTTGGGCTCGAAGCTGCGTCACCACCCCGCAGAAGTCTTGCAGCAGACCTTTGCGTTTGAAGTCAGCGCAAATTATCAAGCCTTCGATTTCGAACTTGACCCACGGCAGCTGCGCAGTATGGTCTTTCGAAAACTGCAAGCAAGCGACAGTCTGGCGATCACTTTGACGCGCGTGCTATCCGCCACGGCGCATCTTGTTTGGCAACACGAAGAGTTGGGGCGACTTTTTTGGCACGAATTCCAGGAAGAACGCTCGGATGAGGTCACCGCTGTGTATAGTAGTATCGAGTTTCCTTGGCATGTCGGGCGTCGCACACTTATCGCCTTTGGCGCCTTGTGGAATCATCGCCGCGGCATTCGTTTCCCCGAAGGCGACTTCGAGAAGGAAGAAGTTTTTCAGGATCTGCAAACCTACGGGCCGATATGGACAATTCAGCATGGGCTCGGAACGAGTTTTGTCATAGATGCTCGGGGTCAAGTCGTTCGGCAGCTTGAGCTGGATCGAGAAAACCGATGGCTCGTCATGGGGGAGATTGGAGTATCCGTCAAGTGGTAGCAATTCACGAATGGGGCGAGACTTTCTACGCGCCGCCCTCGTCGCGGCAAGGCGACCGAATTCTTCTCGAGGGAAACGAGGCGCATCATCTGGCGCGCGTTCTGCGGAAGCGTACGGGTGACCGAATCGGCGTCATGGACGGCGACGGGAATTATTATATATGTGATGTTGAAAGCGTCGAGGGAGCCGTGACTCTGCGCGTCGTGCGTCATCTGCCCAACCGAGGCGAGACTCACCGACCCGTGGTTCTCGTGCAGGCTATTCTGAAAGAACCCGCCATGGATGATGTCGTGGACAAAGCTACTCAGATGGGTGTGACATCCATTGTGTGGGTACCCTCCACGCATGTCGTAGGAAACCTGTCAGACGCAAAACTGGAACGCCATCTTCGCATTGCGCGTGCTGTGGCGAAGCAGTGCGGCCGCTCGCGAATTCCCAAAATTGAAAAAGCAGTCGCTTTTGAAGAAGCTGTGGTGAAATTTCGCCATTGGCGCATCACTCATGTGGCCCATCCGCTCGATTCGCCCAGCAATTTCGTTTCCGTTGACTACAGTGAAAAAGGCGAGATGATCGATGGCGGCGTTCTCTTGGTTGGACCTGAAGGGGGATTCACACCGGAAGAAACGGCTATCGCTCAGCGCTATCGTTTCGCTCCGCTTTCCTTGGGAAACCGACGCCTTCGCAGCGGCACCGCCGCCACCGTTGGCCTCGCAATCCTGCTGCGCGAACTCGGCGAGTTCTAATTCGCGGTGTCGGCTGCTTGCAGCCGACCCGTTCATGGCGGCACAAAGTGCACCCACTCCACGCGTTTTTGGAGGCAGCCTCTCTTGAGTCATCAGTCAAGGAGCCGCTTTTTCTCTAACCAATTGTAATATAACATATTCCATAATATCCAGTGCGTCAAAGAGAATCAAAATTCTTTAGCAAAGGTATTGACATTTAGAGGAATGGCATGTATATTTAATATGGGCGAAAGACTCGTAGGCACTTGTTTTTCCGATCCGAAATGAATTTTTCGAGGTTTGGCTAGAAAGGCAGGATAACAAGTCATAGGGAGGAGTTGGGCTATGAAGAAGATTCTCTTAATTTTGCTCGTGCTGGCCTGCGTTCCGGCAGGTCACGGCGAGACCATGCTCGTCATGGTGGATGGTTACTGCTACCTCGAATGTCAAAGCGACTACTCGGGGACGAAGGTCAAATTCATTAAGGTCAGCCCATCGGCCGTCACTGATTCCACTTACACGGATGCTTCCGGCTACTTCAGCATCGCTGACCTACATGAAGGAATCTACGATGTTGAATACAGCCACAGTGGCTATGGTACGGTCCTTGTGGAAGACCAAGTGCTTGTGGGCAACACAACTCTGCCGCCCGTGACCCTGGATCTTGTATCTTTGTCGGGTGCCTTGAATTGCACCCTGGGGCCGGGCACCTACCACATCATTGACACCATCTGGGTTAATTCCGGCGACAGCTTGATTCTTGTTCCCCCAACAACTTTCATCTTTGACGGGACCTATCCGTTCAATATTTATGGGACGCTCTTTGGAGAGGGGACAGAAAGCGATTCCATTGTCTTCACAACCTATCAGTCGTGGCCGAACAGCTGGCAGGGTCTGCGCTTCTCAGGCGCTGGCAGCTCAGAAAGTCGGCTTTCGTATTGTTTGATCGAGAAGGGTTTTGCCACGGGTACCTGGCCCAACGGCTACGGTGGCGGGCTATTTCTCTACGAATGTTCACCGACCTTTGCGCATTGCACCATCAGCCAAAGCTCAGCAGATTCCTCCGGTGGCGCACTATATTGTAAGCAATCTTCGGCGACCTTTGAGTACTGCACGCTCATCGGCAATGCGGCTTTTTGTGGTGGTGGCGTAGCTTGTAGTGGTTCTTCTGCCCATTTCGCGAACTGCATCATCAGCAGCAACGGGGGAGGCGCCGGGGCGTGGGCCTTGGGTGGCGGGATTTATTGCAGTAGCTATGACTCATGCAGCTTTGCGAACTGTACTGTCCGTCGTAATTCAGTACACTCGGATGATGCATATGCTGGTGGCTCAGGCGGTGGAGTGCATTGCAGCGACTCTTCGCCAAGCTTCACCGATTGCACTATCGATAGCAACGGGGCAACCTATGGCAGGGGCGGTGGGGTAAGTTGCAGCAATTCGTCCCCTGTCTTCACCAATTGCACGGTCAATAGCAATAGCGCAACCTACGGTAGTGGTGGGGGTGTGTCTTCCTATGACAATTCGTTGCCGACCTTCTTAGTCTGTGCTTTCAGCGGCAATTCGGCGAATTCCGCCGCCGGGGTGAGGTGCTCGAATTCTTCGGCGATCTTCACGAATTGCACCTTTAGCGCTAACTCGGCAACAGGCGGCAATCCTGTCGGCGGCGGGGTGGGTTTCTATTCTTCTTCGCCGATCCTTGTGAATTGCACCCTTAGCGGCAATTCGGCGGGCTACGGTGGTGGCGGGGCATATTTCTCTTCTTCTTCCCCGCATTTCACAAATTGCACCTTTAGTGGTAACTCGACAGGCACCTATGGCCGTGGCGGCGAAGTGTATTGCTACTCTTCTTCGCCCACCATCAACAGCACTATTATCGCCTTTTCAACGCAGGGAGGGGGAGTTTATTTCCAGAACAGCGCAGGGAGCAATATCGGGTACTGCGACATTTACGGCAACATTGGTGGGGACATTCGTTTCTACAACAATGACCCGTTTCAGGGGCCACCCGGCATCGGCGTGCTCGACACAATCAACGCCAACTGCGATTCCGCCGATATCTACTTGAACATTTTCCTCGACCCGATGTTTGCGGACGTGGTGACGGGGGACTTTCATTTGACGGACGCGAGTCATTGCATCGGCGCGGGCGATCCTACAAATCCGCCACCAACGGATTTCGAAGGCGATCCGCGCCCGAATCCGCCGGGCTCCTATCCGGATATCGGCATTGATGAAAGCCCAAAGGCGAATCCCTATCCGTCCAACCTCTCGGGCTCCTTGTGCGGGACTTTGGGGCCGGGCGTTTATCATGTCGTTGGCACTATCTCAATCAATTCGGGCAACACCCTGCGCCTTCTCCCTCCGACGACTTTCATCTTTGACGGTCCTTATCCGTTCAATATCAATGGGACGCTCTTGGCCGAGGGGACAGAGAGCGATTCTATTATCTTCACGACCTATCAGTCGGGCTCGAACCGCTGGCGGGGGTTGCGCTTTGGCAGTTTGGGCAGTTCCGGCAGCCTGCTTACCTATTGTCGCATCGAGAAAGGCTACGCGACTGGCAGTTGGCCGAACAACGCCGGCGGCGGGGTGTATTGCAGCAATTCTTCGCCGAACTTCACAAATTGCACGCTGAGCGGCAACTCGGCACCAAATGGCGGGGGTCTTTTTTGTAAGGATTCTTCGCCCATCTTCTCTTACTGTACATTCAGGCAGAACTGGGCAAACGATGGTGGTGGAATGTTTTGTAGGGATTCCAGACCGGTTTTCACCCATTGCATCATCAGTGGCAACAGGGGAGATTGGGGCGGCGGGACATATAGCCAGGCGGTTGATTCTTCGGTGACCTCCGCGGCGAGCTTCATGAGTTGCGCCTTCGAAAGCAACGATGCAAACGACGGTGGTGGGGTGTACTGCAATCATTCCTCGCCAGAGTTCACGAATTGTGTTTTTAGTGACAACTCGGCCTGGCGTGGTGGTGGCATGGAGTGTATGTATACCTCTTCGCCGAGCTTTATGTTTTGTACGTTCAGTGGCAACCGAGCTACCTACTTTGGCGGCGGGGCATATTGCTATGATTCATCGCCGAACTTCAATAGCACTATCATTGCCTTTTCTTCCAATGACGGAGGAATCTATTTTCGAAATAGCGCGGGCAGTCAGGTTCTCTCTTGCGACATTTACGGCAACAGTGGTGGAGACATTGCTTTCTATAACAATGACCCATCCAATGGCCCGCTAATCATAGGTTTGCTTGTAACCACCAACGCAAATTGCGATTCCGCGGACACCTATTACAATGTCTTCTTAGATCCGATGTTTGCCGACGCGGGGGTGAGGGACTTCCATTTGACAGACTGTAGCCATTGCATTGGTGCAGGCGACCCAGCCGACACGGTGACCACAGATTTCGAGGGTGACCCGAGGCCGAATCCATCGGGGACATTTCCAGACATTGGTATTGACGAATCCCCTCTTGGCTTTCCTCAGGAACTTCCTGTCACGGATCTCGTGATTAGAGTTGCTGGATGGACCCCAGTGAACTTTGACGCGGTTTTATATTGGTCTTCGATTGGAGTTGGTGCCTATCATGTCTATGGGGCAATGGAGCCTTTTATGCCGGGGGCTTGTCTCGCATCAGTCATGGATACAACCTGGACGGATGTGCAGGCGGAGAGCCGACCTGAGCGCTATTTCTACTATGTAACGGCGTCATGCGAGGGCAGCCCTGGCTCGGCAGCACGCCGAAGATAGAGCCGGACAGGTGCCTCACCTGCCACGGCGCTCGTGATCGCCGCGCGTGGGTGCCCTCACCCCGCGCGAAACGAAACCCAGCTAACCGCTGGGTTTTCTATTCATCTAACACCACAATTTCCACCCGCCGATTTATCGAGCGGTTCTCGTCGGAGACATTGGGTAGGGCTGCTTGAAAAGCGGCATAGCCTGCTGCTGCAATCCGATGGCCGTCAATACCGCCGTCCTCTTGAAGGACATACACGACATTGGCAGCTCGTGCGGTCGAAAGTTGCCAATTCGATGCGAACTTGGCATTATGAATCGGGAGGTCGTCTGTGTGTCCGTCCACGCGCAGACGATTGGGAAAGCGCGCCAATACCCTTCCCAAAGAAAGCAATAATTCCCGTGCCTCTGGTCGAATGTCCGCATCGCCCAAATCAAAGAGAATGCGGTCCTGAAATCGCAGCGCAATACCTTCAAACTTCGGTACAAGAGTGATGGCCTTTGCGAGTTCAGGCTGTCCAACCAAGGCTTGGTCGAGGGCATCAGTCAGGGTGTCGCTCAACATCTGTCGCGTGAGCCGCACGGGTTGTATCAAGGGGTTAACGGCAGTCGCTTCAACTTGGTGCTGGCCAAAGACATTCTTCAGTGCCTCCGTAACGGCTTTGTAGCGTGATTCGCTGATTTGACTGATGGCGAAAAGAATGACAAAGAAACCCAGGAGCAGCGTGATTAGATCCGAGTAGGTCAGAAGCCAGCGATGCAGATTGTCCGGGTCGTGGTCGCTGTGTGGTTCCATCATGGCTATCACCAAGAATTCGTGCGCTGGGATGGCGGCAGAATCCTTTCCAAGCGATTGTGAACCGCTGCGGGATTCTCTCCGGCTTGAATACTGTAGATGCCTTGAATAATGATGTCCAAAAGTAGCGCCTCTTCTTCGGCGCGAAATCTCAGTTTGTCGGCCAGCGGCAGCCACACAAGGTTCGCCATGAAGATTCCCCACAGCGTCGCAATGAATGCGGTGGCGATATGCCGAATGAGTTCGCTGGGGGCCTCGCCCGCTCCCGCCATCGTAACAATCAGTCCCAACACCGTGCCGATGATCCCCATCGTGGGACTGTAGCCACCCATTTTCTGAAAAATCGAGGCGTGCAGAGCGTGGCGCCTCAGAATGTATTTCTTTTCTTCCTCCAAAAGGCCTCGAAGGACCTCGGGCGCGACACCGTCAATGAGATTCTGCATCGCACACTGCAAAAAAACATCATCTCTCATCTCAGGCAACTCGCGTTCGAGCGCCAGAAGACCGTCGCGGCGAGCGGTCACCGAATAGCGCGTCATTCGGGCAATCATCTCATGGTATTGATAATCGCGCCGCCACAAGGCAATCATGACCAGCTTCGGCAAAAGTCTCATCTTCTCGAGCGAGAAGCTGATCGCGGTGGCTGCAAAAGTTCCCCCAAAGACGATGATCAGTGCCGGGAGAATGACAAGGGCTTCAACATGGCCTCCCTCCAAGAGGAAGGCGCCAAAGATACAGAGTGCCCCGAAAACCAGTCCGATGAGTGTCGAAAAATCCATGACTTGTCAAATCCATGCACCTATCCTTTTCTTTATCGGCATCTTGCACCCATACCTTAATTGAAACAAACAGTTGCTGCGACAAGTTCTTGTCAAGATTCGAGTCGGCCGGTGGAGGTTTTTTCAGGAGGAGTGAGGAAGTGTTTGGCGGATGGCTTACTTGTCTTTTGAGCCGTTTTGGCGAGTGAATAGATTCATCGTCTGGAGAATCCGCTGAGCCACGATTTGCAGAATCGCCGGACGATGATAAAATCCATCGGCAAGTTTTCGTTTTGCCTCTTGAATTGCAGTTGGCGTCGGCGGCTCCAACTCCTGCAAAATTCGCAGCGGACAATTTGCGTTGAAATGCTGTGGCTTCTTTGGTTTCATTCGTTAGACAGACTCCGTGACCGAACGGCGTTCATATTTTTGTATCGGCATCTCGTGGGGCGATTTTGATTGGTTGTCTCGTAGCAACGAAACGAATCAGCGAGACGGACCTAAGAGCATGATGAGCTCTGCGATGCAATCCGGGTCGAGCTCGTATTTCATTTGTTCCTGCATCAACTTCAATGTCTCAAATCCGGTCAAAGCGGCTTTGTAAGAGCGGTGCGAAGTCAACGCATCAAAAATGTCGGCAACGGCGCTGATTCGCATCGGCATCGTGACTTCGCTGCCCGAGAGATTGTGAGGGTACCCACGGCCCGAGATTTTTTCGTGATGGTGAAGAATAATATCGAGAGCCGCCGGTTCCATATTCTCGCGGTTTTGCATGAGAAGCGCGCCCTGATGCGGATGACCTTGCATTTCAACCATTTCGGTCGGTGTCAACGCTCCGGGCTTGCGCACGAGCCCTGTCGGAAGGCAGCTCTTGCCAATGTCATGAAAGAGAAAACCATAGCCCAACTGGTTCAGTTCCGACCCCGCCACATAGCCCATTTTGAAAGCCAGCCCTACCGAAATCGTGGCGACATTCACCGAGTGGTGATAGAGGCTGTAGTCAAATACAAACATCGAGACTAACGAACGCAACATGCGAGGGTCCGAAGCAAGACAGTTGACCGTGTGGATGACCATTTTTTGATTCGTGTGCAGGACGACCGGCGAATCGGGCCGCTCGAAAAGACACTTCATGAGAGAAGTGGTTGTCTGATACAGAATCTCCGATTTTTCGCTGCGAGGAGTCGCCTCGCTTGCGAGAACTTTACTCACCGCGCGATCCACATAGCCGAGGTACTGATGGAGATCTTCCTCGGAGATGTAGAGCGTCGTGAACCCCTGTTCGATAAGGTATTGACGCCGTTCCCTGGTTAGATCATACTCTCGCGATTTATAAAGAACATATTTGCGCCCACCGGGCACTTTGACACCCAAATAGAGATCAAAGTCCGCCCCCAGGTCCGCGCGCAGGGTCGCTACCGGCGCGGGATGAAAACGGGCCCCTTCATTCAGCGAAACTAAGGGTCGAATATCCGGAACTTGCATGCACAAGCTGAGGGCAAACGGCATGCCCACCTGTACCGACAGAGAATAAAAGACCCTCGGGGTCGCCAAGGGTCTTTCTGTGAGGGCGCCGGGAATCGAACCCGGGACACCCGCCTTAAAAGGGCGGTGCTCTACCGACTGAGCTACGCCCCCTCCCTATGCAGTCTGCAAAACTCTTCCGCGAAATGCAAGACACTCACAAAGATTTTGCAGATTCCAAAATCGTTGAATGTCCCGCAGGAAGCGATTTTTCCACCTCGAGTAAGTCGGTGGAAATGGGTCTCTATCATACTATGTTCACCCCAAATCACGCACAATCGTCATGTCATGGTCCGGCCCGACAGAAATGATGCCGACCGGCACACCCGACAATTCCTCAATGAAACGCAAATAATTCTGCGCATTGAGAGGGAGAGCATCCCAGCGCCGTACGCCCTGAATATCCTCGCTCCAGCCGGGCAACTCCTCATAGACCGGTCGGCACGCCTCAAGAATGTGCGGCACGGCGGGGAAGTTGCGACAGGTGCGCCGTCCGTCTTCGTATGCGACGCAGACTTTCAGTGGGTTAATTCCAGTCAGCACATCGAGCTTCGTAATCGCCCAGGCGTCCACGCCATTGACGCGGGCGCTGTATCGTGCGACGACCGCGTCGAACCACCCACATCGCCGCGGTCGCCCTGTTGTTGCGCCATACTCAGTTCCTGTCTCTCGCAGCCGCTCGCCCAGCTCGCCCGGTAGCTCCGTCGGAAATGGCCCATGACCCACGCGCGTCGTGTAAGCCTTCAATACCCCAATAACCTGATCCACACAGCGCGGCCCAATGCCCAATCCTGTCAATGCTCCGCCTGCCGTCGGATTCGATGAAGTGACGAATGGATAGGTTCCTGCATCAACATCCAAGAGCGTTCCTTGCGCCCCTTCCAGAAGGATTCTCTTCCCCTCTTGAATTGCATCGGTCAAGAAAACGGATACATCCTTCACATACGGATCAATTCGCTTGTCAAATTCAAGATATTCCTGAATGATCTGGTCTTCATCAAGTTGTTCTATCTCGTAGATGCGCGAGAGAACGAGATTCTTTTCTTCGATATTTCGCCGCAGCTTGGCGCGAAGGATGTCGTGGTCAAGTAGGTCCACGATGCGGATACCTGTCCGTGCTGCTTTGTCCACATAGGCCGGCCCGATGCCTCGGCCAGTCGTACCGATTTTTTCGCGTGGGCTTTTCTCTTCGGCCATACGGTCCAAGAGTTTGTGGTAGGGCATAATCAGGTGCGCCTGATGGCTGATGAACAGCCGTCCTGAAATGTCGAATCCCGCATTGTTAAGCTGCTCGATTTCGTCAATAAGGGCGCTCGGATCAACGACCACGCCGGCTCCGATAACGCAAGTAACATGCGGCCAAAGTGCACCGACAGGCAAAAGGTGCAGCACAAAAGTGCGCCCGTTCGCAACAACCGTATGCCCTGCATTGGCGCCGCCTTGATAGCGTGCCACAATATCGGCATCTCGGCTCAGGAAGTGCACGACCTTTCCCTTGCCTTCGTCCCCCCATTGAGCCCCGACAAGAATTGTGACCGACATGAATTGTTTTCCAATTTCTTTTGAACGGGTTCCTCGCGGGAGAGGCTCCCCCCGCCCAGATCGAGCACCCACTCCAATACAAAAACCCCGAGCCGCTCGGGGTTTTTTCCCTGCTTGCCCGCAAGACCGCAAAGTCTACCGCGGTTTCCTGCCTTTCACCATCCGTTTCTCCGCCCATTCAACGACAATAGGTGCCGAAACAAACACCGTCGCATAGGCCGATGCAATCACTCCCACCATCATCACAAAGCTGAACCCGCGCAGCACATCTCCACCGAAGATAAAGAGAACCAGAACCGTGAGAAACACCGTGACCGAAGTAATCACTGACCGCGACAAAGTCTCGTTGATGCTGAGGTCCATGATGTCCCGAAGATTCAACGCACGCCGTTTTTTCATATTCTCTCGGATTCGGTCAAAGACAACAATCGTATCATTGATCGAATAACCAATCAAAGTAAGAAAAGCCGCGAGCACCGAGAGCGACAGTTCATAATTAAAGAAGACCAGAAAGGCCATCGTCAACCCGACATTGTGCACCAGCGCAATAATGCCGCCAATGGCAAACTCAAACTTGAATCGCCATGAGATGTAGATGAGCAACATGATCACGGCCAGAATTCCCGACAGGAGGGCTGATCTTCGGAGGTCGCGGCCAACCTTGGGTCCGACCACCGCCACATTGCGAATCTCCACGGAATTCCCGGGAAACGAAGCCTCCAGTTTCTGCTGAACCTGTCGCTGCGTCTCCTCGCTGTTCTCAGAGACTTTCAAGCGAATAAGGATATCCTCTTTTTGCCCCAGCCCGGAAATCGTCTTGACTTCTCCCACATTCATATCGGCCAGGGCCGAGCGAACCTGCCCATCACTAAGCGGTTGCGCAAAGCGCACTTGAATATCCATTCCGCCCCGAAAATCCACCGACCAATTCGGTCCACGGACGGCCATCGTAACAAGTCCGGCAAGGATGATAATTCCGGAAATCGTAACGGTCCGCCACCGATAGGCAACGAACTTATAATGGGCGTTAGCAAAGAATTGTGGCATTAGACACTCAGCGTTTTCAGTTGTCGTTTATGTGTGGCGATATTGTAGATTAGCCGTGTCAGGAAAATCGCCGTGAACATGTTGATAATGATGCCAACGGTCAGCGTGAGCGCGAATCCTTTAATTGCACCCGTGCCGTAAATCAGTAGAACGACACCGGCAATCGCCGTGGTCGTATTGGAATCAATAATGGTTCGTAGCGCCCGTTCGAATCCCGTATCAATGGCCGCGCGCACCGTCTTGCCCAGGCGCAATTCTTCTCGAATTCTCTCAAAAATAAGCACATTCGCATCCACCGCCAAACCAATGGTCAGAATGATACCTGCAATGCCGGGCATGGTCAGCGTGAATTGGAAAAGCGCCAGGGCCGCCATCAGCAAGAATACATTGAAAATCATCGCCAGGTCGGCGATAATCCCTGACGCACGATAATACCAAATCATAAACAGAATGACGGCGGAAAATGAGAGGATCAGACAAAGCTGGCCCGCTTCAACCGAATCGCGACCCAGCGAAGGACCGATGGTGCGCTCTTCGATCACTTCCACCGGCGCAGGAAGTGCACCGGCGCGCAAGACAATCGCCAAGTCGCGGGATTCCTCCATATCGCGCATCCCGGTAATAACCGCGTTGCCGCCTGGGATCTTGCCCCGGATTTGTGGCGCACTGTGTACCTTGTCGTCGAGCACAATCGAAAGGCGTTTCCCAACATTCGCACCCGTGACGCGCGAGAAAATGCGTGCTCCCGGACGTGTCATCTCCATTTCCACAATCGGTTTGCCCGCCTGGTCGGGCTCATAACCGGATCCAATCGTCGAGCGCGCATCCGCCAAAGTCGCCCCCGTCTGCTCGGCCTGCTTTTTGACAA
>Ga0315289_10000554_pt1 | contig 57532 bp, 49 predicted proteins | sample YL17G11_40_MG_FD_203452 | JGI IMG/M metagenome (GOLD analysis project Ga0315289, IMG submission 203452) | Sediment microbial communities from Yellowstone Lake, YNP, Wyoming, USA - YL17G11_40 | ecosystem: Environmental > Aquatic > Freshwater > Lake > Sediment | place: USA: Wyoming | collected...
GACGCTCATCGTCTCGACGAACTCGCGCCAGTCGGTCGCGTCGAGGAAGCGGAGGCTGCCGATGCTGTTGCTGATCGAAACCTGGTCCTCCGCCTGCTGCTGGCCTTCAAGCTGGACCAGCCGCTCGATCGTCAGGCTCATCTCAGCGAGCCGCTGCTCCAGCCAGGTGAGTGGCATCGCCTGCGCGGGCCCCTGCCCCTGGAGCCGGCGCGCGAGTTCGGCTACGAAGGCGCTGGACATCTGCGGGTCCGACCGCGCCATGTCCGCGAGCGTCAGGATCAGGCTCGTCGGCTCCTTCTCCGCCACCTCGATCATCCGATCGGCCCAGTGGTTCGCCTGGCTGCGCCCGAGCCGGTCGGCAGAGATGCGCGCCGCGACGCGGCGGAGGTTGTTGAGCAGCGCCAGGCGCAGCATGATTGGGATCGCCCAAAGCTCGCCCAGCTTCAGCGGCCTGATGGTCTGGTAGGCGTAGACGAAGGTGCTCAAGCTGCCCGCGTCGACGCGGCCGTCGCCGTGGGAGACAAGCTCTAGCGCGATGTCGTAGACGACGGGGTAGCCGGCCGAGGGGCCGCTAAGCAGGCGGGGGAGCTCCTGGCTGTAGCCCCTGGGCAGGTGGCCGCGGGCTGCCCGTACTTGCTCCTCGATGAGGTAGAAGTTGTCGCGCAGCCACTCCGTGGCCGGAGTGACACGAAGCTCGCCTTCCCCCTCGTCCGTGACAAGGCGGTAGGCATTGAGGAGGACGCCCTCGTTCTCGCTGAGCTGCGGGAGCAGAAGGTCCGGCCCCCGCTTCTCATCAACGGCATGCTTCGCCGCGAGCGCCCTCGCGTGCTCCTTGAGCTGCTCGAGGCTGAGCAGTTCGGCGCGCAGCGGCTGATCATCGCCGCCGCCTGCGGGCTCGACCTCGTGCCCGTGGCGGCGGCCCCAGATGGCGCGGATGGCGCGCATGGCAATGCGAGGGCTCCTACTGCCGGTGTTCAAGCCAGTCCGTCCTCTCTGACCTTGGCGAAACCCCCGATTGCATAGTGACGCGCAGTCCCACGAGCCGCAAGACGCAGCGGCCCTCCTTTGCTTCTTTTCGGCGTCTGGAAGGCGCGGTCAGGGTCGCTGTGGGGTGCCAATATTGCATCCGTTCTTACGCAAGCGTCGCCCAGTTACCTGCCGGAACTCCCGGGGCTGGACCTCCCTCTGGACACTGTGCCCGAGGGCTGGCCCAGGTGGGGCTGGATTGCAGCGGGCCGCCGTAGGGGTCTGACTGCCCACACTGTCACCACTAAGGGGCGGTCGTGAAGGCCGCTCCTGGTCTTTGGCTGCGTCAAAGCAGCCGCGTCGTGTCCGAGTAACTACTGGCCTTGACGCGCAGGTATAGAATGCAGTTGCGCCGCTACGCAACTAGGAGGTGCCGGAGTGACCGACAGCAACATGGTGGGTTTCGTGCCTCGTCTGGAGGGAGATACGCCTGGCGGGGAGAATTGGGACGAGTTCATGCAGCGCCAGCACCAAGTGCTGGAGGAATCGGCGCGCGAGGGCCGGAGACTGGTGACTGCGATCCCGGTGACCTATCAGCAGGGTAAGTTCGGAGGTGTCCTGCTGTATTTTAGCCGCGAGGGCTAACCAGGCAGCCACCGCAGGACGGCCTAGAACTCGCTCGGATAGCCGAGAGACCGCCTGGACGGATGGGGGTAATATCCTGAGCCACGAGTTAGCCAGGTGCCATTGGCAGAGAAGGCCGCTGCCGCGCCGCCGGGAGGCAAGCCCCACACACTGGCGGCGCGCAACGGCCCAGTTGCAGACCAGCATGCCCAGCTGGAAATGAGAAGGCCGCCCATGTGGACGGCCCCCTCGCGCCACCTTCTACGCGTTCACCGCGTACCAGCCACCATTACCGCAAGGGCACCCTGTCGCCAGTTCTCCACCTTTCGCCGGTGGGCGTTCGATTCCCTCCAGCAGGGCCGGAGACTACCGCAGGGTGTCCAGCTAGAGGCTAGACCGACCACGTTGCGCTGTCAATCCCCGGGATGGCTTGGGCCATCCGACCCACAAGGCTGACAGGTACGCACAGGTCAAAGCCTCTGCCGTCGGCGTCCTGGCCCTCCGCATGCTTCGCCAACGTGCCGTTGAACGGCTGCGCGTCCAAGCGCCCTTCGCTTTGCGGGACTGGCTTTGTCCTTGCCCCGGATCCACTACAGGTTGAGCACGTGCAGAGCGAGTGACGGTGCCCCCTACGGCGACTGACGGTCATTCCTTCCCTGGGCTCTGCAAGGACTCCTGGGCTTTCAAGTGAACCTTTTGTTCTTCCTCTTCCAATCCCCTTATACGGCTCGCCAGCTCCGCGATAGCAGCGCACCTCGCCCTAATGTCATCCTGGTCGAAGGAGCCCTCTTCGGACATCTCGCAGACTCTGCTCCCCAGTGCCTCCAGAGCGGCAACCTTCTCTAGTTCGAGTTTCTTTATCTGACCCTTTATCTTCTGGACATCGACCGCTTCTTTGGACTTGACACCTGCGACAGTGACCCCTTTGCGGATGCCGTCCCTTGCTCTCGAAAACAGATCAGGCATGATTCGGCTCCTTTCACTCAGCCCGCCGATTGCACTACGGGCTCTCCTGGATAGCGACCTATCTCATGGCCGATTCCCCATTGCTCGCCCAGCATGTCTAGCCTATCCGCCCACGTCGGCGTACGCATCATCTCGGAAGAACGGGTGCCTAACCCTCGAAGGCCATCTCCCGTCGTACCTGGATCAAACGGAGGATGTCTCCCCGGCTGATGATCCCCAGAAGTCGCCGTCCCTCGACGACCGGCACCTGATGGATGTCCGCCTCGGCCATCACATGCAGCGCGTTTATCACGTTTTCCCCGGGGGAGACGGTCCGTAGCCGCTCGAACGGTGTCATCACGCGGAAAAGGGTCGTCTTCGGCCACTCCGCGCGTTCGTGATGCCGGATGTCGGCCAGGGTGATCAGACCCAGCAGTTCCTCGCCTGCCATGACTGGATAGTAGCGCCCGTGCCGGGTTAGCACGTGCTCTTCCACTAGCTGCGCGACCGTCATATCGGGCGGCACCGGATCGTAGGCTGTGGAAGCCACCTCGCCCGCAGTCACGCCCTGTAACGTCTTCTGCTCCACCAACTGCTGGTAGCTGGCAGCGGATGCGCCGCGCAAGAAGACACCAATGAGGATCGTCCACATGCCGCCGACGAAGTTGTAAAACAGGATCTCGGCCGCACCCGCCACCATGAGCCCATACGCCACGTACTCCGCCACCCTCGCCGCCGTACGGGTAGCCCGGAGGATGTCTCGGTTGCGCGCCCAGATGATGGAACGGAACACCCGCCCTCCGTCCAGAGGAAAGCCGGGCAGCAGGTTGAAGGCGGCAAGGGCGCCGTTGATGAAGGCTAGATAACCCGCGATGGCAGCCTCACCCGGCGCGGATGGTCGCAGTACCGCCCAGAGGATGGCGAAAACCGCCCCCAAAGCCAGGCTCGTCAGAGGCCCCACAATGGAGATCATGAACTCTTCTCGGGCCGATTGGGCCTCGCGGCCCAGGTTTGAGACACCGCCAAAAAGGTAGAGCGTAATGCCCCTCACCGGGATGCCCCGAGCTCTTGCCAACAGGGAGTGCGACAGCTCATGGAGCAGAAGAGAGGCGAAGAAGATGAGGGCAACGATGGCGCCGATAGCCCAACGCCTACCATCCGACCACTCGGGGAAGTAGTGTTTTAGAAGACCCTGAGCGAAGGACCAGGTGATCAGCACAAAGATGAAAAGCCAGCTCCAGTGGACGCCGATCTCTATGCCGGCGATTCTGCCGATTGTGAAGGAGCTACGCATTGGGCCGCCTCACTCCCAACTCAGATCCGACAGCATAGCAATGATCCAGTCGCTCCTCTAGCCTGTCAAGGGCCTGCTCATCTATCTGGTGTGGGGTGGGAAGATGTCATCCGTCCCTTCTGTCCTCACCCGGCCACCCACTGCGAACGATTGTAGCGCAAACCGGGGTTAGCCCGGTCCTACTCTTGTGCCTTTGGCGCAGCCGATACCCCTCTGCCGGGCTTTCTGTGTACGGAAGCGGGCGTTCCGCTAGGTGGGGAGCGGGCATCGGCTCACTCCGCCTGAGGCCCGGCCTATTGCTGCTGCTAGAAAGAGGATCACCCTTGCGCTGGTGGCGGGGGCGCTCAAGGGCGCCCGGAAGAGGTCTGTCGACGGCCGCTGTGCCAAGCGGGAAAACCAGTAATGCGGTGAAAGTAGATTCGTGGTACCCCCAATGGCTGTCATTCATGACTTCGGGCCAGGTAGTCGCAAGGGTGTTGCCCCCAGCTCTTGCGGGGCGCCTGACCGATGTGCCATCCGCAGTTGTGGGCCTCACGTGCCACCAGCTTTCGCGGCGCCCGCCGTGGGCGGGATGATTCCGCCATGACATTGGTGGTTCTGTCGAGTCGCTGTAGCCTTCCGGTAACGACGGCGAAGGGCTCGGCGCGGGCGAAGGCGGGGTAGCGCAGGCAGACCGCAGGCTTGACGAGGACGACGGCCAGTCCAAACTGGTCCTTCAACACCAGAAAGATGAGGCCCTTGGCCGCGCCCGGCTGCAGCCGACGCAGCACCAGGCCCACCACCTGTACCTCGACCGGCCATCCGAAATCACCTGTGAGGCGTCTCCTTGAGCCCGCGGGATGGCGCCTACCGACGCCTACTGGCCCCTCACGAGATGGACATCAAGATGGGGCAGGGCGGTCATCAGCTGGTCGGCGAGCGACCGCTTAACCAGGCGCTCCAGCGCGGTGCGCCGGCGGTGAGGAAGGACTAGGTGATTGATGCCCTCCGCTTCGATGAAGGCTGTGAGTGCTGCCGTCGCGTCCGCGGCTTCGAGGGGGCAGACACGTGCATTCAGGTCCTCGGCTAGGTCGAGCGTCCGCGACAGCTCGGCCTGAGCCCCCTGATCGATGTTCCACTTGAGGTAGGCCACCAGCAGGTCCGCTCTCAGTCCTTGCGCGATGCGCCAGCCGCGACGAATCAACGTTCTCGAAAAGGGGGTCTCATCGACGAATACCAGGACGCGCTCGTCCAGGGCAGCGTGCCGTGCCGACTCGCGCATGTATTCGTCAAGCTGTACTTCTACCTCCTGCGCCGTCCGCCGCAAAGCCAGCTCACGCAGCGCCGCCAGGTTATCGGCCCGGAAGAAGTTGTCCAGCGCAGCCTGTGCTTGTGTCGGAGGATAAATGTGGCCGTGCTGCATCCGGGCCCGGGCCGCCTCCGGCGAAAGGTCGATGAGGATGAGTTCATCGGCGTTGTCTACGACCGAGTCAGGGATGGTCTCGCGCACTCGGACGCCGCTGATGGCTTCAACTACGTCATTTAGGCTCTCCAGGTGCTGGATGTTCAGCGTAGAGACAACCTTGATCCCGGCGTTCAGAATCTCCTCGATGTCCTCGTACCGTTTCTCCCGTTCCGAACCACGAACGTTGGTGTGCGCGAGCTCATCAACGAGACAGACCGCTGGGTGCCGCTTCAACACCGCCTCGACGTCCATCTCCTCGACCATGACGCCCCGGTATTCGATGCGCTTGCGGGGAAGCACTTCGAGGCCTTGAAGAAGGTCGGCGATGGGCTTCCGGCCGTGGGTCTCGACGAATCCAACGACCACGTCCTCACCATAGCTCTGGCGGCGGTGAGCCTCATCGAGCATGGCATACGTCTTGCCGACGCCTGGGAACGCGCCAAGGTAGATCCGCAGGGTGCCGCGTCCGGCTTTCCGCTTCTCGCGTTGCAGCCTCGCAAGCAGGACTTCGGGATCGGGGCGCTGGTCGTTCATGCGGCACCGCTGGGCCGCCCGGCGGCTGCCGTCTCGGCCAGTAGCGCGACGAGCGTCGCCACCACGACAATGGGCGCGTCGCTGCACGCCAGGATCACGCCACCGTGCTCCCTCACCACGCGCGCTAGTGAGGCCCGGGGCGGCATCTGTGGGACGATCAGCACGAATCTGGTCCCGGGTGAGCTCGACAGGAGGGCGCGCACATCTACCACGTTCTCCAGTCCGTTCAGCGTCACCAGCATCGCCTTCGGCCAGTGTGTCACAAGCTGCAATGCGCGGGCTAGAGGCCGCGCAGATTCCGCCACAGTCACCGCGTATGGCGTGCCGTGCAGCCCTACGGCCACCTCCATTAGGGTCTTATAGTCGTTACCCACGAGAATGACGATACCGGCCATGGCGCACCACCTCGATGCCCCTATTGCTGGGCGACTCCAAGCTGTTCATCCAGCGCCAGATTGAGGAGCAACACATTGACCCGCGGCTCCCCGAGAACGCCGAGTGTTGATCCGTCGGTGAACCGCCCGACCAGCGCGCGCACCGCCGACTCGGGAACGCCGCGGGCACGGGCCACGCGCGGCGCTTGCAGAGCGGCGTAGGCGGGAGAGATATGCGGGTCCAGACCGCTGGCCGAGGCCGTGACCGCATCGACGGGAATACGGGCGTCCGGGGCAAGGCCGTTTTCCTCGCGGACGCGCGCGACGTCCCATGCCACGCGGTCGGCTAGCGCCCGGCTGGTTGGTCCCAGATTCGATCCAGAGGACGCCGACGCATCGTAGCCATCGGTTCCGGCAGCCGACGGCCGCCCGTGGAAGTACTTCGAGTTGCTGAAACCCTGACCCGCGAGCGACGACCCGACCGGGACACCGTCACGCGTGATGATGCTGCCGTTCGCCTGACGGTGGAACAGCCCCTGCGAGATCCCCGTGATCACGAATGGGTAGGCGAGCCCGGTCACCACGCTGATGGCCACGAAGGTGACGACTGCGGTGCGCAGATCTGTGAGGATTGTCCGAGGCATGACTGCCACCTTCTAGTTCAGCCTGAGCAGGACAAGCAGCAGGTCGATGAGCTTGATCCCGATGAACGGCGCGATAATGCCGCCCACCCCATAGACCATCAGGTTCGTCCGCAGCACCTCTGCCGCCGGCCGCGCTCTATAGGCCACGCCCCGAAGGGCCAGCGGGACCAGGGCGATGATGATCAGGGCGTTAAAGATCACGGCCGATAGGATGGCGCTCTCCGGCGTCGATAGCTGCATCACGTTCATCTTGTCTAGCTGCGGGTAGATTCCCGCGAACATCGCCGGAATGATGGCAAAGTACTTAGAGACATCATTGGCGATGCTGAAGGTGGTCAGGGCACCGCGTGTCATCAGTAGCTGCTTCCCCACGGCGACCACCTCGACCAGTTTGGTGGGATCGGAGTCGAGGTCGACCATGTTCGCCGCTTCCTTCGCGGCCGCAGTACCACTGTTCATAGCGACGCCAACGTCTGCCTGCGCCAGGGCAGGAGCGTCGTTGGTGCCATCGCCGGTCATAGCCACCAGCCGACCTTTCGCCTGCTCCTCGCGGATAATCCGGATCTTGTCTTCCGGTCTCGCCTCTGGCACGAAGTCGTCCACGCCGGCCTCCGCCGCGATGGTCGCCGCCGTGAGCCTGTTGTCGCCGGTGATCATCACGGTCCGGATGCCAGCCCGGCGCATCTCCTGAAGGCGCTCTCGGATGCCGGGCTTCACGGTGTCCTTGAGGTAGATAAGCCCCAGCACGTCCTGGTTGTCGATGACCGCGAGCGGAGTGCCACCCGCCATCGCGATAGTTCTGGACGTCTCCTGCAGGTCGGCCGGGACGTTCGACGCGAGGGCCGTTACGGCATCGACCGCCCCCTTCATGATGCGATGACCATCGACCTCAATGCCGCTCATCCGCGTCTCCGCGCTGAACGGGATGAGCGTGGCGCCAGCGGCCGCGGTGTCCTGCGCGTCATAGCCCATGCCGCGCGCCAGTTCGACGATGGAACGTCCTTCGGGAGTGTCATCGGCGAGCGAGGAACGCAGAGCCGCCGCAATAAGCTCCCTGTCGCTGTGGCCCCCGACGGGGATGAACTCGGTCGCCATCCGGTTGCCAAACGTGATGGTGCCCGTCTTGTCCAGCAGGAGCGTGTCGATGTCACCCGCCGTCTCGACCGCCTTGCCGGACATCGCCAGCACATTGCGCTGCACAAGCCGGTCCATGCCCGCGATCCCAATGGCGGAGAGGAGGCCGCCGATCGTGGTCGGAATGAGACAGACCAGCAACGCCACAAGGGCGGTCGTCGTCACGTCCCCTCCGGCGAACCTCGCATAGGGCCGTATCGTGCCCACAGCGAGCAAGAAAATGATCGTGAAGGCCGCCAGCAGGATTTTGAGGGCGATCTCGTTCGGCGTCTTCTGACGACGAGCGCCCTCGACGAGGGCGATCATGCGGTCGAGGAACGTCTCGCCGGGGTCGGCGGTGACGCGGATGCGGAGCCAGTCGCTGATGACCGTGGTCCCGCCCGTCACCGAACTGCGGGTGTCCGTTCCCGGTTCCTTCAGCACTGGCGCGGACTCGCCGGTTATGGCGGCCTCGTTCACGTAGGCCACGCCTTCGATGACGTCGCCGTCGCCGCCGATAATCTCACCTGCCTCGACTCGGATGATGTCGCCCTTGCGCAGCGCGGAGGCCGGAACGGACTCCAAGCGCCCGTCCGTCTCCCGCTTGGCCATCGTTTCCCGCCGCATCGCCCGCAACGTCTTGGCCTGGGCCTTGCCCCGGCCCTCGGCCATGGCCTCGGCGAAGTTGGCGAAGAGAACCGTGAACCAGAGCCACACGGACACCGCGGCCGTGAAGAACGTGGGCTCATCGCGCTGGCCCACGAACTCCTGCAGAAACATGACGGTCGTGATGACGGCCCCGATCTCGACCACGAGGATCACAGGGTTTCTTAGCAGGTGGAGGGGGTTCAGCTTCTTGACGGCGTCGATGGACGCCTGACGGACGATCTCACGGTCGAAGATCGAGATGCCGGCTTTCCGCTGCCTGGCTATGACCGAACGATGCTCCCGCGTCATGTCCGTTCCCTAGAACAGCGCCCCTGCCTGCATGAGGAAGTGCTCGGCGATTGGGCCCAGGGCCAGCGCCGGGAAGAAGGTGAGTCCACCGACGACGATCACGACCCCCGCCAGAAGCCCGGCAAAGAGCGGGCCAGTGGTCGGCAGCGTCCCCGCGCTCTCCGGCACCTTCTGCTTCTGAACGAGGGATCCCGCGAGGGCCAGGACGGCGAGCATCGGCAAGAACCGCGCGACGAGCATCACGACCCCCAGCGAGGTGTTGTAGAAGGCCGTGTTCGTCGTGATCCCGGCGAACGCCGAGCCATTGTTGCCACCGGCGGACGAGAAGGCATAAAGAACCTCTGAGAAGCCGTGAGGACCCGCGTTCAGGGGTCCTGCCTTCCCCTCGGGCGCGACGCTGGCGATAGCCGCCCCCAGCAGAATTCCAGCGGAGGTCACCAGGAAGTAGACGGCGGCCATCTTCATCTCGTAGGGGCCGATCTTCTTGCCCAGGTACTCCGGCGTGCGGCCGATCATCAGCCCGGCCACAAACACGGCGATGATAGCGAAGACGAGCATCCCGTAGAGCCCGGAGCCGACTCCACCGAACACCACCTCGCCCAGTTGGATGTTGAACAGTGGGACCAGTCCGCCCAGCGGGGTGTAGCTGTCGTGCGTCGAGTTCACGGAGCCGTTGGACGCATCCGTAGTTGCCACCGCCCAGACAGATGAGTCGGCGATGCCGAAGCGGACCTCCTTGCCCTCGAGGTTGCCGCCAGACGAGGCGAGCTCGCCCGTTTCGTACGAGTGGTCGACGCCGAGGTCGGCGAGCGTAGGGTTGCCGGTCTGCTCGGCGCCGTAGGTGAAGAATGCGCCGGCGAGGAAGATGAGTGACATGGCGGCGAAGATCGCCCAACCCTGAGCGGTCTTGCCGACCATCTTGCCAAACGTGTAGGTGAGGCCGGCGGGGATGAGCAAGATTGCGACCGCCTCCAGGAAGTTGGAGAACGGCGTCGGGTTCTCGAACGGGACGGCTGAGTTGGCGTTGAAGAAGCCGCCGCCGTTCGTTCCGAGCTGTTTGATCGCGATTTGGGACGCCGCCGGACCCATGGCCAGCACCTGCTTCGCACCTTCCAGCGTCGTGAGATCCTTGTAAGAGCTGAGGTTCTGGATCACGCCCTGTGAGACCAGGAGCAGCGCCAGGACGGCCGCCAGCGGCAGAAGGATCCAGAGGATGCAGCGCGTCAGATCGACCCAGAAGTTGCCCAGGTTGGACGTGCTTCGCCGGGCAAAGGCGCGGATGAGCACGATGACGACGACGATGCCTACGGCGGCGGATACGAAGTTCTGGACGGTGAGGGCAAGCATCTGCGAGAGGTAGCTCAGGGTCGTCTCGCCGCCGTAGGACTGCCAGTTGGTGTTCGACATGAAGCTGGCGGCGGTATTGAACGCCAGGTGCGAGGTCGTGCCGGAGAAGTCCTGCGGGTTGAGCGGCAGATGGCCCTGAGCGCGCAGGATGACGTACACCGCAAACATGCTCAGGGCGCTGAAGATGACCACGCTGAGGGCGTAGCGCTTCCAGTCCATCTCCGCCTTCTCATCGACGAAGAAGACGCGGTAGGCGATGCGCTCGACGGGTGTGAAAACGCGCCTGGAGAGCCTGCCTTCGCCCTGGAAGACGGCAGCCATGTACGCGCCGAGCGGCTTGGTCAGGGCAAGCACGACCACGAAGTAAACGAGGATGTGAACGATGCCGCTGACCGTCATCGGGACGCTAGAGCTTCTCCCTTCATCGTAGGGTCGCCCGCCAGGGCGGGCTGCACCCCTACCAAGTCATCGGGACCTCAGAGCTTCTCCGGCCGGATGAGCGCCACGACCAGGTACACCATCACCAAAGCGGCTACCACGGAAAGAACCACGTTCTCCATGGCACCTACACCCGCTCGAAGGCAAAGATCGTCGCCAGGAACAGCGCGAACAGTCCGATACTCAACACCACGAACGCAACGTCGTCCATCGCCTTACCTCTGTGCGGCCGCTCACGGCTGACCGTCGCTCGGGTCCACGGGTGGGCTCGGAGTGTCCAGATCCTTGAGGGTCCGCATCAATGCGTCGATTGGGAACGGTTTCAGGAGGCAGCGGGCCGGCTTGAACTCCTCTATCCGCTTTGGCGAGATGGGCGCGGCTGAAATCACCACCACGGGCAGATCTCGGCGGTCGTCCTCGCCGAGACGCCGCAGGATCTCCCAGCCTGTCATGTCTGGCAGATTGACGTCGAGCAGAAGAACGTCGGGCCGCCCAGCAGCCAGGCTAAGGAGAGCAGCCTCGGCCGTTGGCGCCAGCGTGACGGTGTGTCCTCGCGCCCGCAGGTTGCGGCCGATTACGTCGGCCAGCGCCGCCTCGTCCTCTACGAGCAGGACCCTCATGGCCGCATTGTAGGGAACAGGTCGTCAGGGCGGTATCAGGGACGGGCCGCAAGAGGTACGGGAAGTGTCAGGAAACCGGTTCGGGCTCGACGAACCGGTAGCCGACGCCCAGCTCCGTCTGGATGAGCGCTGGCCTGGCCGGGTCGGCCTCCAGCTTGGAGCGCAGCTGGTTGATGTAGGTCCGGAGGATGTGGGAATCGTCCGCGTATTCGACTCCCCAGACTGCGCACAAAATCATCCGGTGGGTCAGCGCCTTGCCAGCGTTGGTGGCCAGGTACTTCAGCAGGCTGTACTCAGTCGGTGTGAGGTGAACCGCCCAGCCGCGCAACGTCACGGCGCGCCGCTCAAGGTCGATGGTGAGCTCGCCGGCCTTGATTTGAGATTGCTGGCGGCGGTCCGAGCTGCCCCGTCGGAGGGCGACGCGTATGCGGGCCAGGAGCTCGCCGGTGCCAAACGGCTTTGTCAGGTAATCGTCCGCTCCCAGGTCCAGCGCCTCGATCTTCGTCTGCTCATCACCAAGGATCGACAGCACGATGATCGGCGTCTGATGGTTCCGCCGCAGCTCGCGGCATACCTCGACGCCGCCCATGTCGGGGAGCACAAGATCCAGCAGTACCACGTCGGGCTTGAATGCCTGGAACTCGGCGAGCGCCGCGGCGCCGTCCTCCGCTTCGCGCACAGCATAGCCATGCCCCTCAAGCGCACGCCTTAGCGCTCGGCGGAGCTGCGGCTCATCGTCAACAATGAGAATACGAGGCCCCATCATGCGCTCAATGTCGTTTGCCCGGCTAGAGGTAGTGTGACAACAAAGCGGGTGCCGGCGGCGGAGCTCTCGACTCGCACGGAGCCGCCGCACAGTCCCACGAACCCCCTGACGATCGCCAGCCCGAGGCCGCTGCCCTTGACACGTCCACTGTGCTCCGCCGCACGATAGAACCGTTCGAACACATATGGGATGTCCTCGGGCGCGATTCCAGGCCCCTCGTCTTCCACTGATAACTCGACGACGGACTCCCTAGCCGATCCGTTCAAGCGGATCGAACCGCCGGGCGTCGAGTACTTCGCGGCGTTCTCCACGAGGTTGACCAAGGCCTGGAGGATGAGCGATTCATCCGTAAGAACGCGAACCTCTATCGGAACGTCAACGCACACGTTGCGGCCAGCAGTGACCGACGCTGTCCTGTCCCTTGCTTCTTCGAGAAGATCTCGTGCCCCCACGGGCTTTGGTATTGGCGTGACCGCACCGGCCTCGATGCGGTTGAGATCCAGGACGTTGCTGATCACCTGGTTCAAACGGTCGGCCTGGGAGTCAATGGTCTCCAGGAATGCCTGCACATCCTCTGGCGACCAGTTCACGCTGCGATCAAGCAGGCTGGAAACCCCAGTCTTAATGCCGGCAAGCGGAGTCTTCAGGTCGTGGGAGATGGAGGCGAGGAGCGCTGATTTCATCTTGTCGGCCTGCATAAGCGCGTCCGCGTGCGCCGCCGCCTGTGCTAGCTCGACGCGCTGGAGGGCCAGCGCGGCTTCGCTCGCGAAGGCGGCGAGCAGGCGGTCGGGGTGATCGCGGAACGGAGTCTGGCCGATCGGCCCGTCAAGCCGGAGGACGCCCAGCGTGCGACCCCCGACTCGCAGCGGCACGAGCGCTATGCTGCGAGGCGGCTCTTCCTCGCGAAGCACAGCGCCCCGTGGCCTCACGATTCGGGGGCGACGTCTGGTGCTGAGGCCGGTCTGTCCCAGCATTACGGACATACCCTCGACGACGGCCCGCCCTGCCATCGCCCGCTCCTCGGCGTCCGGCTGCCGCCCGGCAGAATCCATGCCAGCGAAGGCGAGAAGCGTCCAACTCCCGTCGGCTCCGCTCAGCACGGCCGCGCCGCGCGCATCAAACGCTTGAACCACCTCCTGGCAGAGCGCAATGAGCGCGTCGCGTGGTTCCGTCCGTCCGATCATCGTCCGGCTCAGGGAGAGCAGTACTTCGGTCTCTGCCTGCCGGCGGCGGGCTTGCCTTGCGGCCGCACGCGCCATCGAGAGAAGCGATCCGCCAACGACCGACACCAGCAGAAACACGAGTAGGGCGAACGCGTTGGCGGGGCCATAGACGGAGAACCTATGGAGCGGCGGAACGAAAAAGAAGTTGAGCGCCAGGTTGGTGAGGACGGCCGCGAACAACCCGACCTGCCATCCCCACGTCGAGGAGATGAGAAGCGTCAGCAAGAGGAACAGCAGACCCTCGTTCAGCAGGCTGACCTCATGCTGGAAGGGGGCGAGCGCTGCGATTAGGATCGCCGTGCTGCCGATGGTGGCTGCAACGCCGACGCGTCGCTGTCTAAGGAATGCGAAACCTCTCACAACGACGATTATAGTACCTCGCAGCGGCGGTCGCAGGGCCAGCGCCCCAGCGAACCAGGCGACCAAGCAGTGCCCGGGCGCTCCTCTGACGAGGTGAGGTAGGAGACCGCGAGGGGCAGGGCTGAGGAGATTACTGAACGTAGGCGAGTTGCAGGAATAGACCAGAAGAGCCTAGGTCGCCCAAGATGGCCTCTAGATGACGGTGGCAAGAGCTCCAGGACGGAGGGTGTGGTACCCCCGGCAGGATTCGAACCTGCGACCACCGGATTAGAAGTCCGATGCTCTATCCATTGAGCTACGGGGGCACTTGGATTCGCCCACAGGGCATCACTCGGTCGACCAGCTTGCCAGGCCGCGTGCCTGCCTTCTTCCGCACGTTGCGTGGGGCTTCGAGCCGAGCACAACCTGCGCGAGACAGAAGGCTCCGCCTGCCAACCGGGACGGGGCCGCAAGTCGGGCTCGATGGAAGAGGGTAGTTGCGGTTCCCGTGCAATTGTCGGCGCAACACTCCTGCCTCAGGGCACCCCTCACCGGCCCAGACGGCGGTTGTACTCGCTGATGGCAGTGTTCCCCGCCCTGACGGCGGCATCCATCGCTTCGTCCGGGCTGGCGTCTCCTGACAGCATGCTCTCGATGCCGTCAATGACGGCCTCCCGCACCTGCTGGAAGGGGCCGAGGAGCGGCCCCAGGGCAGCCGTGGTTGTCGCCGTCTTCGCGAATAGGTCAGCCGGTATCTGGAACTGCGGGTAGCGGGCGATGTTCTCCTCCGCGGCCGGGTAGCCGTAGGCAGAGTTCCGGACAGGGAGGTATCCGCTACCGGCGAACCACTCCGCCTGCTGCTCGGGCTCCATCAGCCACTTGATGAACTTCCAGCCAGCTTCGCGTTCAGCCTCCGGCCGCGGGCTCATGATCCACAGCGACCGCGTGTAAACACCGGGCGAGCCCTCCGGGACGGCCCCCGGGATGCCGGGAACAGGTGCGACACCCAGGTCGACGCCCTCCAGCCCCCTCTCCAGAACGTCGAAAATCGATCGCATGGCGGCCGAGGTGCTCAGGACCATCACAGCCTTCCCGGCGGCGACAGCGAACAGGCCGTTGGCGCCGCTGGGGTCCACGCCCACGTTCAGGGCCAGCTCCTCAGCCACCATGTCATGCCACCACTGGAACAGCTTGCGACCGGCGTCGTTGTCGAAGGCGACCTCGGTAGCGACGCCTTCGCGGCCGTTCTCGTTGTTCACGTAGAGCTCGCCGGCACCCCCGAGCATGAGCTCCACGAACCAAGGGGCGATCTCCAGGGCGAAGCCGTAGCGGGTGACATTGCCGGCCGAGTCGCGCTTGATAAGCTTCTCTGACGCCGCCCACGCCTCGTCAAGGTCCCTGGGCGGCCGCTCCGGGTCCAGCCCCACCTCTCGGAAGGGGATCTTGTTGTAGTACATGAGCGGCACCGCTAGGCTAAGGGGCATGGCGTAGAGGGTATCGTCAACGGTGTAATACGCGAGCGCCGGCGGCGCCAAGTCCGACAAGTCGTAGTTGTCGCGGTCGATGTACTCCTGTATGGGAACGACTTGGCCGCTATCGATCATCGTCTGCGTGAACGGCTCCGACACGTAGGCGACGGCTGGCACATTGCCGCCGGACAGGCCAGCGATAAGCTTGAGCGCCAGGTCGGCGTCAGTGCCCTGAAAGATGGGCTCCACCTTCACCTCGTTTTGGGAGGCGTTGAAACGGTCCACCAGCTTCACCAGATTGTCGCTGGCCGACGCCGTCTCCGAATGCCAAAACGTGATACTGACCGGACCGGATGGCGCCCCGTTCTCAGTGGGCTCGGCGGGCTCAGTGGGCTCACCGCCCCCTCCACACGCTGCGAGCACCAGCGAAAGGATGGCTGCGAAGAACACGAAACGTTTCATGGGACTGCACCCCCTCCAGCTACAGCCGCTGAGGTTCGAACTTCATGCGGCACACCGTGCCCGAGAGCCCCCGGCACACCAAGGGGATTGGAATGCTCGACTTCTGGTGGTACCCCCGGCGGGACTCGAACCCACGCACCCGGCTCCGGAGGCCGGCGCTCTATCCAACTGAGCTACGGGGGCACGACCTCATCTTAGACCGAAGCGGGAACCCTGGCAAGAGCGCGTAGTCGTTCGGTGCACAGGTGGCACGGCCTCGTTTCCTCCCCGCGTGAGGCGGCCGGGATTGGAGAGGGTGGCATCGCCCATGTACCTCAACAAGATCAGGATGCGTGCTATAATAGCCCCACCGCCTGGCTGATCGGCAAGCCCATCACCCGGCGCTAACGCATCTACCGCGTTCACTCCCACGGCCCGACATGTCCATGCCCAAGACCTCCCTGACGGACAAGCTCCTGGCGCGCCTCTCAACGTCGATGGCCAGAGCCCTGACCGAGACGATCACAGCGGCCCGGCGTCGGAGCATCCCCCTGTACCTTGTAGGCGGCAGTGTCCGCGACCTCCTGCTGGAGCGACCCCACCTAGACCTGGACCTGGTGACGGAAGGAGAGACCGCATCGCTGGCACAAGAGGTAGCCGCAGCCCTGGCGGCTCGTCTGGTGGTTCACCACCGCTTCGGCACCGCCAGCCTGCACCTGCCCGCCGGACAGGCAGGTGCCCCGAACCTCAGTCTGGACATAGCTCAGGCCCGCGGCGAGCGCTACGACCGGCCCGGTGCCTTGCCCTCCGTCTATCCTGCCAGCATCGCCCAGGACCTGGCCAGGCGCGATTTCACCGTCAACGCCATGGCCCTGCAACTGGCAGGTGCACAGCCCGGTCAACTGCTGGACCCACACGAAGGGCACCGGGACCTGGCGGCGCGGCGCCTGCGCGTCCTCCACGACCACAGCTTCCAGGACGATGCCACCCGCATCCTTCGCGGCCTCCGCTACGAGGGCCGCCTGGGGTTCCGATTCGAGGCTGCGACGCGGCGCCTCCTGTGCCGCGACCTCTCCCACCTGGACACCATCAGCGGCTCTCGCCTCCGCCGCGAGCTGCTGGCTATCCTTGCCGAGGACCTTCCCGCGCGAATCCTGGCGCGCGCCCAGGCTCTGGGCGTGCTGCCTGCCCTTCACCCGGCCCTCTCCTTCGACCGGCGGCGAGCCGCCGCCTTTGCCGCCGCCCATGGCCTGCCCCTGGCGCCCCTGGCCGACGTGTACCTTTGCCTTCTGGTGGCCGGCGCCGCACCGTACGAGGTGGAGGACGCGGTCCAGCGCCTCGCCCTGCATGGACCCTGGGAGCGAGCCCTTCGGGATGCCCTTCGCCTCCGAGAGGAGACGCCGGGGCTGGCGGCGCCTGGCCTGCGACCGAGCCAGGTAGTGGTCATCGTGGAGCACCTGAGCCCCGCGGCCCTGGCCGCCCACGTCCTGCTGGAACCCCCAGGCCTCGTGCGAAGGCGGCTGCGGCAGTATCTGGAGGACTGGCGCTACAGGCGGGCGTCCCTGCGAGGCCGCGATCTCCAGGCCCTCGGGGTCGCGCCTGGTCCGGCCATGGGCCAGATGCTGGCCCGCCTCCGCGACGCCAGGCTGGACGGCAAGGCCCGAAGGCGCGAAGATGAGGTGAGACTGGTGCGTGACTGGCAGACGACAGCGACTTCGAGCTAAGGGGACAGGCAGTGGAGATCTGCGTGGTCTGTGGCGAGCCCGTAGACGAGACGAACTCGGCGGTGTGCCATGGGTGCGAGCGACGCTACCATCTGGTGTTGAAACAGGGCGAGCAGGGTAAGGACTGCGGCGAAGTCTGGGTCGACGACCTGTCTACGTCGCTAAAGTTTGCCTGCTCCAACTGCCTCAGGGAGGCTGGCGCTGACTCGGGACTGCCAGCGGGCGATGCAGCAAGACCGGGGGAGCGCCCAGACCAGCCACAGCTTCAGAGGGCCCGCCTCCTCGACGTGCCGTCTCCACCCAGCCGGGCCAGCCGAACCCGGAGCCCTGGCCGCCGCCGCCGCTATCGCAAGCGCTAGCAGAGGGAGAAGAGCCCGGACTATGCCGAGGAAGAGACGGCGCCGCACCAGCGCCACGACCACCGCACCCGCGTTCAGGACGACCGCCGGGTGGCGGTGGCTTAGCTTCCCAGTCTTCTTCGCCTTTGTGTGCGGCGTCTTCCTCATGGGGCTGCTGTCCGTCGAACGTGGCAACACCGTCGGCGTGGTCGTGTTCTACGTCGCCCTTTTCGGCGTGGCCTTCGGGGCTGCGCACATCGCGACGCGCTGGCTGGCCGAGTGGCGGATGCGCCGCCAGGCCCCTTCGGCCGGGCCCGGGCCGACTACCGACGAGCGGCCTCGGGTCCCTGAGAAGGCTCCCCGCCGCCGCTGACCGGCACTACCCCTGCGCTTCAGCGAAGCCCTCCAGGATGGCAGCGTTGCGCTTCGTCCCGAGAATAGAGTCCGCTGCCGGCTCCTATTCTGGGGGTGCTGAATAGGATATCCCTTGTCCGCGTCCTCACGCGACGGCTCACCCTTCGACAGGCTCACCCTTCGACAAGCTCAGGGTGGGCCCCCATTCCGTGTCCCGCACCATCCAGACAACGCCCGCCCTCGGCGAGGCTGGCTCATGGCAGCGCCGTGGGTTCGTCTGGGGGTGCCGCCAGCCAGTCGGCCACCACGCGGGGCATATTCCGCAGGGGTTCCTCCCGCACCGTGCACGGCGGCAGCGAGCGCAGGAAGGCGCCACCGTAGCCCTTGCTCTTGATCCGGCGGTCGAGCACAGCGACCACTCCCCGGTCGGTCTTGCGCCGGATGAGGCGCCCGAAGCCCTGCTTGAAGCGCAAGACGGCCTGGGGGAGGGCGTACTGGGTGAAGGGCTCGTCGTAGAGCTCGGAGCGGGCCACGAAGACAGGATCCGTTGGCACCGCGAAGGGCAGCCGCGCCACCAGCAGCAGCGATAGCGCCTCGCCCACCACGTCAACGCCCTCCCAGAAGCTGGCGGTGCCCAGGAGGACGGTGCGCGGGTTCTCGCGGAGGGCCTGGAGGAGCTGCTTTGGCGACCCGTCGATGCCGTGGCCCAGCGCAAGGATCCCCTCCTCCTCCAGTGGCGCCCTGACAGCCGCGTGGGTCGCACGCAGGGCGGCATGGGAGGTGAACAGGAACAGGGCCCGGCCTTCGCTGGCGCGGCAGAGCTCCAGAACCGCCCGCTCCAGCGCCGACTGATAGGCCATTTGACCGGGCTCAGGCATGTCCTGGGGCACCACCAGCAGCGTGGAACGGGCGTAGTCGAAGGGCGAGCCCAGGAGGAGATCCCGCGACTCCTCCAGTCCTACCCGCTGCCGCAGGTACTGGAAGTGGCCCTCGCTGCTGAGGGTGGCGCTGGTGAGGACGACCGTGTCCTTGTCGTCGAAGAGCCCCTGCCGGAGGGCGTCCGCGACCTGCAAGGGCGCCGATGCCAGGCCCACGCGCCCCCCTTCCCGTGAGGCCGAGCGACCCGCTCGCCGAGGAGGGCCGTCCCCGCGCGACAGGCTCAGCCAGGCTATCCGTTGCGGGTCCTCACGGGCGATTATGTCACCTACGCCCTCTCGCAGCGACTGCACCTGCTGGAGGAGGTCGCCCGTTTCGGCCGCCAGCGCCTCGTGGTCCAGCAGGCCCTCCGCCTCTCCTCCCTCCAAGACCTGCTGCACCTCCGCCAGCGCCACCTCGACCTGCTGGAGCGCCAGGTCCACATTCTCCCAGGCCGCCTCCACCGCCGACCAGTCAGGCTGGACACGCATGGCCCGGCTGAGGAGGAGGCGCTGGTCATAGTCACTCCCCTCGGAGGTGTGGTCGCGCACGAAGGCGGGCAGGAGACCGAAGAGGTCTGGCAGACGCTCGCGGGCCCGCCCCACAGCCGTCGCCAGGGAGCGCGCCAGAGAGTCGATGCCGACCCGCCCCAGGGGCGCCGTGACGCCGCGGCCGGCTTGCCGCAGGCTCCCCGCCAGGCCGCTGTCGCGGTCTCGGCCTACCCGCTCGTGCACCCGGTCTAGGAGTGAAGTGACGTCGGACTCCGATGTCCGGAAGCCGAACTGATCCGTGGCCTCGTCCTCCAGGTGCTGCGCCTCATCGACTACGAGGCAGGAGTAGGGCGGCAGCACGCGGCCGCCGGCTGCCAGGTCGGAGAGCAGCAGGGCGTGGTTGACGATGAGGATGTGGGCGGTCTCGGCCCGGCGACGGGCCCGCGCCAGGAAGCAGGTGCCCTCCCGCACGTAGCGGCAAGCCGAGATGAGGCAGGCCTCGTTCTGAGCGCTCAGGCGTCCCCAGGCCGTCTCCTCCTCTGGGGTCAGGTTCAGCTCGGCGCGGTCGCCGGTCTCGGTGCGGGGGAGCCAGAGGAGGAGACGCGCTGCGAGCTTCGCCTCCGCCGGCGAGAGGGCGGCCGCCCGCCGCTGCCCCGCCCAGCGCAGCAGGCAGAGGTAGTTGCGCCGGCCCTTGAGCTGGGACACCCGCAGGCTCTCGCCCAGGCCGCGAGAGTCCCAGCCCTTCAGTGCTGTCCGCACTATGGGGATATCCTGCCCCAGGAGCTGCTCCTGGAGGCTGATGGTGTTCGTCGAAACGACGACGCGGGTGCGGTTGCGCAGCGCGAAGCAGGCCGACGGCAGCAGGTAGGCCAGCGACTTGCCTACCCCGGTGCCCGCCTCGACGATGAAGTGCTCGGCACCGTTGAGGGCCTCGGCCACGGCGCGGGCCATCGCCGCCTGCTCCGGCCGTCGCTCGAATCCGGGCAGAGCCTCCGGGCTTCCGGCCAGCCCCTCCAGCAGGGCTTCCATCTCCTCGGGCGCCGCGGGCCGGCCCTCGCCGGCCGCGCCCAGGGAGACGCCCGCCTCCCGTGGCGCCTTCACCACCCCCAGCGCCGGTTCGTCCAGTGACCGCGCAGCGCCGGGGGCGGCGTGAGCGCCGGCCGGCGCCTCTGCCAGCAGCTCACGGAAGAGATGGCGCAGGGGCCAGTCGGCCAGGGCGGCCAGGCGCTCCAGCTCGGCCAGGACGGCGGGAGGCGTGAGGGCCAGCCTGTCGCGGAGGGCAGCGAAGACTGCGCCGACGGCCTCGGCGTCGGCCTGGGCCCGGTGCTGCTGCGGGAACTCGATGCCCAGGTGCCGGGCCAGCGACCGCAGGCTGAAGTCCGAGAGGTCGAACAGGAGGAGGCGGGCCAGGTCCCAGGTATCGAAGGCGGGGCCGGCGGGCTTGACGCCCCAGCGGGCCAGGAACGAGAGATCGAAGCCCACGTTCTGTCCCACCACCGGGTGGAGTGCCAGGAAGCGCTCTAGGTCCGACGCCACCTCAGCGAAGGACGGCGCCCCCCGCAGCTCGCGGCTGGTGAGGCCGGTCATGAGCTGGACGCGGTACGGCACCTCCCGACGCGGGTTGACCAGGGTGTGGAACACCTCCGTGGAGCGGCCCCCGTCGAAGCGGACGGCCGCCACCTCAGTGATCTCGTCCCGCTCGGGGTCCAGGCCCGTGGTCTCCAGGTCCAGGGCCACGAAGGTGCTGCTCACGGGAGCCCTCGCGTCATCTGCCGCCAGAAGGGAACGAACGGGGTCATTCCAGCACATTTCTTCTATTGCAGGCCGCGCTCCGCGTGAGGATCAGGCGCGGCCATCTCGACCTCCGGCAGGCGGGCGGCCGACTCCTCGCTGAAGTGGGTGAGGGAACCCTGACGGAAGCCGTAGGCAGCGTAGTGGCGGCCGGCCCGCAGCTCCTCCAGCATCCGCTTCTCCGACTCCAGCTCACGCTCGAAGACGGTGACGTAGATTCCGATACCCTGGTTCGAGTGGGCATCGCTGCCACCGGTGACGGGCTTGCCCAGCACCCGCGCCACCCGGAGGGCGAAGAGGTTCTCCCCGAGGGTATTGCACCCATTGAGAGCCTCGACGGCGTCCACGAGCTGGAAAACGGGCAGCCGGGCCGCCTGCTCCGGAGTCAGGTTGAACGGCTCCCCTCCCATGCGCCGGAAGTGGGCGGGATCAAACAGGTGACGGAAGGGGTGGGCCACGATCATGTAGCCGCCGGCCTCCTCCACTACTCGCCGCAGCTCCTCGGCGCGGCGGATGCCCGCCACGTAGTGATCCAGCCCCAGGGTGAGGATGTGGCCCAGGTCCGTCGATACCTCCATCCCGTTGGCCACCAGCAGGCGGTGCTGCTTTCGATACCGCTCCAGCTCGTACGGGTCCCAGAGGCGGTCGTGCTCGCACACGTGGACGCCGGTCAGCCCTAGGCGCCGCGCCTCGCTGGCCAGCTCCTCGGGCCGCAGGGCGCTGTCCGAGGCGCCCCTGGTAGTGTGGACGTGCATGTCTACGATCGTGGTCATGGGTGACGAGAATCGCTATTCTCGGGGCAATGTGACAACGTAGCGGAAGGCTTTAGCCTTCCACAGTGCCGGTGGAGGGCTGAAGCCCTCCGCTACACACTACACACGGTCAGCTCCCGCCAACACCTCAAGGTGATTAGATTACCTGTCCGTTGAGCAGTGACAAGGCTTGTGCCGAGCACCTTTCAGCAGGCCGCTGGAGTCCAGACAGTATAGCACGGGTCCTCTACGAAGAGGCGATGGGGCCCCACTCCGCCAGGTAGGGCATCAGCCAGCCGAAGACGGCAAGGAAGACCACCGCCAAGGCGGCCACGTAGCGCCTGGCCGCCCTCAGCAGCACCGCCACCGGGGCGAAGGCCACCAGCGAGCAGAAGATCACGAACAGGGTGAAGGCCAGGCTGGGGCTGCCCAGACCACCCTGCGGCACCCGGTCCTCGAAGCCCCTCAGGACGAAGCCGAAGAGCATGCCCACCGCCGTCCAGAGAAGGAAGGTGAACCAGAACAGTACGACCGCCAGCGCCGCCACCGGTACCTGCTCCGGGACGGCGCGGGCCAGCACCAGCACCTGGGAGCGCAGTCGCACCAGGGCGATGGCGACCAGGGGCGCCGAGACCAGGGCCAGGATGTAGCCACAAACGAAGCCAGCCAGCACCTCGCTCACGGGGTCACGGTTCCTCCTCCACGGCCGCCGCCGCCGAAGCCGCCAGGGTCGCGGTCTCGAACACGTCGAGGCCAGCGGCGCGCAGCGCCTCCCGTAGAGACGCACTGTCGGCCTCGGGCGGCAGGATGACGAACTGGGCGGGGCCGCTGCCCGCCAGGTGCGGCCGCAGGCCCAGGGCGCGGCAGCGCTCGGCGGCGGCCACCGCCTGCGGCAGCACTCCGGCGACAATGCCCTCGAAGGTGTTGCAGACGTCATCGTCGCCGGGCGCCACGCCCTGTGCAATGGCAGCGGCCAGCCGTTCGCTGCCTTCGCCGCCGCTGAAGTGCTCCGGGCGCAGGTGGGCGTACATGGCAGCAGTCTTGCCCGCTGGCCCGCCTGCCGGACGGGCAGGCCTGTCCCTGGGCGCGACCAGCAGGAGACGCTGCGGCGGTATGTCCGGCAGAGGCGCCACGTCGTCCCCGCGGCCGCGGGCGAGGGCCGTGCCCCCAAAGAGAAAGAAGGGCACGTCGGCCCCCAGTTCGGCACCTAGGCGCGCCAGCGCGGCCGGCGGCAGACCCATCTCCCACAGCCTGTCGAGGGCTCGAAGGGTGGCAGCGGCGTCGCTGCTGCCACCGCCCAGGCCCGCGCCCACGGGGATGGCCTTCGCCAGCTCGATGCGGGCGCCCAAGGCCGACACGCCCGCCCGATCTCGAAGGAGCGCCGCCGCGCGGTACGCCAGGTTCTCGACTGCTGGTACCTCAGCCGGTGGCGGGCCTCCCACTACGGCGGGGCCCGTCGGCACCAGCTCCAGGCTCCCGGCGGGCGATACCCTCACCTGGTCGCAGAGGTCGACGGTCTGGAGGATGGTCCGGACCTCGTGGTAGCCGTCGGGCCGGCGGCCCAGCACCTCCAGAGTCCAGTTGACCTTGGCCGGGGCACGGGTACTAACCCTCACGCCTCGCCTCCCTCATGCCGGCGGCTGGCGAGGGCGGCCACCTGCGCCTGCCCGTCCTCCGCCAGAGATGGATCCGTTTGCGGCCGAGGACGGCGTGCTCGGCAGAGGGCGGCCCACTCCTCAAGGGTAAGCTCCTGGGGACGCCGGCGGGAGTCGACCCCGGCGCTGGCCAGCAGGCCTGCGGCCTCGCCGGGAGGGACGCCCAGCCCCTGCGCGAGGGAGTTGCGTAGTTGCTTGCGCGGTGCGCTGAAGCCGGCCCGCACTACCTCGAAGAAGCTGGCTACGTTCGGGACTTCCACCGTCGGCCCCTCTCCCACATCGATGCGCAAGACGGCCGAACGCACCTTCGGCGGCGGGTAGAAGGCTCGGGCCGGCACGCCGAATAGCAGCCGGGGGCGGCCGTAGAACTGCACGGCCACTCCCAGCAGGCTCATGTGCCCCGGGCCGGCGGCTATGCTCTCCGCCACCTCTCTCTGGAGCATCACCACCAGACGCTTCGGGGGCGGGTCGCCCTCCAGGAAGTGCCGGAGCACCGGCGCCGCGATGTAGTAGGGCAGGTTGGCAACGACTGCGTAGGGGCCGCGAGCACCCGCTTGCCTCAAGAGCTGGGCCGGGCTCAGGGTGAGGACATCGGCGCAGACGATGGTGACATTGGGATAGGGCTGGAGGCTCTGTCGCAGGTGAAGGCAGAGCCTCTCGTCCACCTCGACAGCCACGACGGCCCGAGCCCTGTCCGCCAGCTCGCGGGTGAGAACGCCCAGGCCGGCCCCGATCTCAACAATCGCCTCCCCCGAGGAGACATCGGCTGCGGCCACAATGCGCGACAGAACACGCCGATCCACCAGGAAGTGCTGGGCAAGGCTCTTGCGCGCTCGCAGGCCGGCGGCCCGTAGCTCCGGGGGTGGTGGGCGCCCCCGTCTCCCTCGCCGGCCTGCCCGACCGCGCCGGCCTCCTCCGATGCGGGCCTGACCGTCGAGCGGCTTGTTGGGGCTAGGGGCCGAGGATGTAGATGTCAAGCCATCGCGGTGCCCAGGGGGAGTCAACCCCGTCCGGGAATCCCAGGTCAATGATGTCGCCGACGATGGCACCGCCGGTATCGGCAGCCACGCCAAAGCCGTAGCCCGGGATGTACATCCGCGTGCCGTATGGTATCACGCCCGGATCGACCGCCACAACGCCCTTGGTGACCGGCACGCCGGTGCTGGTGATGCCGTAGTAGGGATCGCCAGGGCCACGCCCGGAGCCGGAGCTGGCCGGGGTGTACCAGGTAGCGTAGACCTGCATGACCTTTACCACGTTCAGGCCCTCGGGCAGCGCCTGGGCCGCGTACACACGTTCCCGCGTGCCGAAATAGACAACGGTGTCAACGGGCTCTGGGTCATACCACTCGTCCACCAACTGCCTGTAGGTCTCTAGCCCATCCTCATAGAAGACAACGTATTCACGGTGGTGAACGCCGTCGCTACCGACGACACGCTGCACCTCCCCTTCCTCCAGGTCCGGGTCCAGGCGATAGACGGAACCGTGACCCACGGTCTCTGATTCCACGAACGTCTGCTCGCTATAGGCGTAGACGCGCACCCGGAGATCCTGGGAGAGGGTGGCCTCAAGGGGCGGCTCCACCCGGTCCGTCCCAGTGAGGACTATGCCCGCCTCCTCCAGAAGCCCTTCCACCGTCTTCTTCTGGGTGTAGAAAACAGTCTCCGCCCCCCCGATAGAGAGGGTGACGCGCTGCGCCCGTCGAATCTGGACTAGGAGCCCGGTTGTGAGCGGTGAGCTGACCGCCGGCTCCACCTCGTCTCCCGGCCCAAGCGGGATGCCCCATTCTCGCAGCGCCTGGGCCAGGGTAGGCTCGCTCGAGAGCAGGGACTGTGGCTGGTCACCGTCGACGACGGTGAAGGGGACAGCCCGCCGGACCGTCATGACAACCTGCTCGCTCGAGCCGGAGAAGGGCGCGGCATCCTCGGCCAGGCGCAGGCCCAGAGCCTCGACCGCCACCAGCAGGGGCGGCAGGTCCAGACGGTCGTCATAGCCTGCCGGCAGGCCGTTGCGGAGGACGCTGTCGAAGGGGGCCAAGGCCACACCGGCCTCGGCCAGAGCGCCAGCGACGGTACGAGCGCGGGTCCGCCAGGTGAGCACCCGACCGTCTGCCTCCAGCACAACGGGCACAGCCCGCTGCACGGCGAGGACGGCACCGCCGGCGACACCTTCCTGCCGCTCTACGCGGTCGCCGGCCTGGAGTTGCACCCCTGCCTGCCGAAGAAGGGCGCCGGTGCCTCTCTGGTGGCTGGATACCACTCTCTCGGACCCGTCGGCCTCTATGCGGGACTGGCGGAGGGGGAAGAGAAGAAAGGTGAGGACACTTATGAGGGCGAGAGCTGCGAGGACGCCGGCATGCTTGCGAAAGCGATGGCGGGAAAGATGATATGAAAGAAGTGCTACTGCAGGCTTTCCACTATGGTCTTGAGACAGCGCTCCGCAGCGATCTCGCGCCCCTTCTGGGGCTTTCGGCAAAGAGCCTCCTCTCTGGCAGGGAAACGATAGCGGCGGACTTCGAGATCTGCGGTCGTGCACCCGCCGTCGACCCGGAACCCGGGCTTGGCCCCCGTCAGCCGACTCGGGCCCGGTAGCCCCGCGGCGCCCGAAGGCAACTACTTACCGCTGCTTCCTTCCGGACCTGACGGGGTTCATAGCGCTCCGTCGCGCGGGACCAGGCCTTCAACGCCGGCCGCCGGTGCCAGTCCCCAGACGCCTAAGCCTCGAGCGGGAGTTCGACCCCGCTGTAGCGGATTGCGGGTTCAGGGCACCGCTAGCTCCCCGTCTAGCACGACCGCGCGCCATGCTATACACAGCAACATACTTGTGTCAAGAGCCGTTTGTCCTCCGGCCAGGCCAGGCGGAGGGCGGAAAGGAGACGATACCGTCAGATGTCGCTGGCCTGGCCCCGACTCTTGCGCCGCCTTGTGCTAACTGCAGGCTCAGTCGCGGCGTGGCTGTCAGGCAACGTCGTCCCGCTGAGAACAACGCCAGCCTTCCTTGCGTCAAGCGTGCAGAAGGCACTAAGAACAGGCCGTAGGCGTAGGTGACCCGCTGGACTCTCCCGTCCAGCACGCGACTCGCCCCCCGGTGACTGAGACACAGAGGCACTCCACTACAGGACAGCCCCCATGATGGCCAAGAGGAGCAGGAACGGCGTCGTGTAGTTTTGTTTAGGCCACCTTGCCAGACATGGCATGCCTCATGATGCTCGCTCAGGTGCTGTGGGCGTGCTCTGGCCCGCTCGATGGGTCTATCGCCATCGCTGCGACGCAGTAGCCGTGCCGACCCAGGTGATCCTGGGCTCCAGCCACACCCTCATCACCAATGGGCACGGCGACCCGCGGCTGGCCCGGGCAGCTCGACCTGCCAGCGCTCCAGACACGGATGAGGTCTCGGCGCCCGGCAGGGGGCGTTGACGTGTCCCTGCTGCGGCGCTTAGAATCCTCACGCCGCGTGCGGCCGTGCACAACCTATCGGCGGTCTCCAACCTCAATCAGTGCGGGTCACCTGGCCAGGGAGGTCGTCATGAAAGCTGTGGCACTGGGTGGCTGCGGAGGAATGGGCCGGTACGCCGTGCCCGCCGTCCTGGCCTACGACTTCGTCGAGGAAGTCGTCATCGCCGATCTCGACGGAGAGCGCGCCGCAGCGTTCGCCCAGGACTGCGGGCCCAAAGCCACCTCTATTGCCCTCGACGTCACCAACGCCGATGCGCTTGCGAAGGTCCTGTCGGGCGCCGACATCGTCCTCAACACCACGGGGCCATTCTATCGGCTCGGCGTGCCCATCCTGCGGGCCGCGATCCAGGCTGGCTGCCACTACATCGACATCAACGACGACTGGGAGCCAACGCTGGAGATGCTTGACCTTGACGAGGAAGCCCGGCAGACAGGCATCACGGCCATCGTGGGCGTGGGCGCCAGCCCGGGGGTCTCAAACCTGCTTGCGATCAAGGCCATGGGCCAGCTCGACTCGGTTGAGGACGTGATAACCGGGTGGGGCTTTGGCGGCGGGCCAGCGCAAGCCTTTGATAGGGAGGGCAGCGCCACAGGCCACGGGGCACCGTCCGCACCCAGCGCCGCGCTGGTGCACTGGATGTACCAGTGTTCCGGGAAGATCCGCCTGCTCCGCGACGGCAAGTTCCTCGACGTGGCTCCCATTGAGGAGCTGAAGATCGAGTATCCGGGAATTGGCACAAGCACAGCCTGGACGGTTGGCCACCCCGAAGCGGTCACACTGCCACGCTCCCGACCAGGGCTCCGCAACAGCTACAACGTCATGTGCGGCTCGCGGAGAGTTGTCGATGCCGTTCGGGGCATCGCGGCCGAGATCGACGCCGGGAGGCTCACGGCCATCCAGGGCGCGCAGTTGCTGGTGAGTCCCGCCGCGCGACGACCGAGCCCAGAGCCCATCTCCCCGACTCCCAAGGAGCCGCGTCTGCCGCCGCTTTTCGCGCTCGCCAGAGGGACCCGCAACGGGAAGCCCGCCTCCGTGGGCACCACCGTCCTCGGCATGCCTCCAGGCGGCATGGGAGGGGCGACCGGCGTGCCCATGGCAGTTGCTCTCGCGATGGTCGCACGAGGGGTCATCACCCGCCGGGGCGTATTCGCTCCCGAGGACGTCATCGACCCCGACGCCTTCTTCGACGAGCTGGCTCCGTTGTGCAATCCACCACTCGCTGACAGCCGGGCGGTGGTGCTGATCACGAGGTCGGGCTGAGGTCGGGGCCCTGACCGGCTCCGCCGACGCGGGATTGTCACCAGCCTGCTCAACCGGTTTCAGAGTCATCAGCCGGGCCGTGTCACAAAGGGCTAGGACCCACCTCTGGGGCTCCCCCGACGGCCCGTATCAAGAAAGGAGGTCATCCTCATGCGAGAGGTGGTGATTTGCAGCCCCCTCAGGACGCCGGTGGGTCGCTACGGCGGCGCCCTCCGAGACGTGGATGCCGAAACGCTCGCGGAATGCATCGTCCGTGCGGTGCTTGAGCGAACGAACCTCGATCCGAGCGTAGTCGACGACTGCATCTTCGGCCACTGCTACCCGAATGGTGAGAACCCGGCCGTGGGCCGAATCGCCGCTCTGGCCGCCGGCCTGCCCGTGGAGGTGCCAGGCTTTCAGCTCGACCGCCGCTGCGGCTCCGGCCTTCAGTCCATCTGCCTGGCTGCCATGGAGGTGCAGACTGGCGTTTCGGACGTCATCATCGCGGGCGGTGTCGAGAGCATGAGCACCGCCGAATTCTACGCCACTTCGATGCGGTGGGGCCCAAACCGCGGAACCGTCAGCCTGTTGGACCGGCTGAACCGGGGCCGCGTGACCGCCGGCAGCCGTCGCTACCCCGTTCCAGGGGGAATGATCGAGACGGCGGAAAACCTCCGCCGCCAGTACAACATCCCTCGCCAGGAGCAGGACGAGTACGCCGTCCGCTCCCACCAGCGGGCCACCCAGGCCTGGGACGCCGGCAGGTTCGACGCCGAGGTCGTGCCCGTCTCGGTGCCGGGCAGAAAAGGCGAGGTGACGGTCTTCGCGCGCGACGAGCACATACGGCCGGACACCAGCGTGGAGAAGCTGGCGGCGCTGAGGCCTGTTATGATCAACGAGGACCCCGAGGCGACAGTGACGGCCGGCAATGCCAGCGGCGAGAACGACGCCGCCGCCTGCTGCATTGTCACCTCGCCGGAAAAAGCCGAGGAACTAGGGCTGAAGCCGATGGGCAAGCTGCGGTCCTGGGCGGCGGCCGGCGTTCACCCGGGATACATGGGCATAGGGCCCGTGCCGGCGACAAAGAAGGCCCTGGAGCACGCCGGACTTAGCCTGAAGGACATGGACCTTATCGAGCTGAACGAGGCGTTTGCCGCCCAGGTTCTCGCCTGTACCCGAGAGTGGGGCTTCACTGAGCGGGACTTCGACCGGATGAACGTGAACGGCTCCGGTATATCCCTCGGACACCCGGTTGGCGCCACAGGTGCTCGGATCATGGCGACCCTCCTTCACGAGATGGAGCGGCGCAATGCTCAGTTTGGGCTGGAGACGATGTGCATCGGCGGCGGACAAGGCATCGCCGCCGTCATCGAGCGTGTGACGTAGGGAGAACCGTGACCACGCTCTTTCACCCTTTGAGCGTGCAGGACACCAGCCAAGACCGCGCTAGAAGACGCCCTGCGCCGGCCTGCCGGCCGTCAACAGAACAACTTCACATCCCACCCGTAGGGGCGGGGCCTTGCCCCCGCCCAGGGCCGACCCGAGGTCGGCCCCTACGAGGTTCATCTCGCCGCCGGTCGGGGCAGAACCAGAGCAGAGCTTGTTTTGTTTAGCGCGTTCACGCGGGGGTGGAGAATACCCCAGCAGTCATGAGCCAGCTACGTCGCTGGGGCTGGCCTTGACTCTTGCTTCGCACTGTGCTAACTCCAGGCTGACTGACGGCGTAGCTGGCAGTGAGTGCCGGTTGTCCGCGGGGGAGGCCGGTCTCCGTTGCACTAGGCGCGCGGAAGCCGCCTATAGTAGAATGCGGGCGTGGGCCGCTAGCTCAACTGGCAGAGCAGCTGACTCTTAATCAGCAGGTTACAGGTTCGACTCCTGTGCGGCTCACCAGGAAACAGAATCAGAAAAGCCCCGTATGCGCGGGGCTTTCTGTTCAAGGCCGAAGCGTTTGCTAACATTTGCTAACGTTAGCCTGGGGCTAAGTACCCAACACGGCGCTGGCGACTCTCTGCGCCTCGCTCTCCTGCACACCCGGCAGCACATGGCTATACACGTCGAGCGTGAAGGCGACGGTGCTGTGGCCCAGCCTCTCGCTGACCACGCGGGGGCTGACGCCCAGGGAGAGCGCCACCGACGCATAGCCGTGTCTCAGGTCGTGCAACCTGACGCGCGGCAAGTGTGCTGCCTTCACAAGCCGCTGGAAGTGGTCGCTGAAGCTCTCCGGGTTCACCGGCTGGCCGTCGGGGGCTGTGAACACGAGGTCGTCAGGACTGGGTGCCCCGAGGCCGAGGGCCATGCGCTCCTCTAGTACCCGCATCCTGTGGGCTTTCAGCACGGCGACGGTAGCGGTATCGAGCGAGAGGGACCGGCGTCCTCTGCTCGTCTTCGGCTGTGAGAACAGGCGCTCGCCGCCGACAGAGATAAGCGTTCGGTTGATGCTCAGGCGCGCCGCTGGCAGGTCCACCGCGCCCCAGGACAAGCCCAGGGTTTCTCCTCTTCTCATTCCCGTCATCGCCAGCAGGAACAGCGGGGGATAGAAGTAGTCACCGCGAGCGTACTCCAGGAAGCCGCGCAACTCCTCGGCCGTCCACACGCGCGGCTCGTGGCGCTGGCTCTGTCGTGGTGGGCTGGCAGCGTCGGCCACGTTGCGACTGACGAGGCCCCACTTGACGCCCTCGGACAGCGCCTTGTGCAAGGTGGCGTGGCAGTACCTTACTGTGCGCGGCGACAGGCCGCCGTTACCGTTACAGCGGCCGCCCTCCAGGAGCTGCCCGTAGAGAGTGTTGAGGTGGCCGGCGTTGAGCGACTGAAGCCGCAGCAGGCCCAGGGCGGGCGTGATGTGCGCGTCCACCAGCATACGGTAGCCCGCGAGCGTAGTCGGCCTCACAGACGCGCGCGTAGCGTCCAGCCACCGCGCCAGGAAGGCGCCCAGCGTTACCTTGTTCTTCTCTATGAAGCTGCCGTCGCCTACCTTGCCGATAGCCTCGGCGACCGCCGCCTCCGCCTCCTTCCGGGTGCCGAAGCCCCCGAGCCAGCGCTGCCGCCGGCGCCCGCTGTCGTCGCGGCCCACGTCGACCACCACGGCCCAGCTCTTCCCTCTTCGCCTAATGTGGCCTCGCATATTCAGCCTCCCTCCGTGATGTGCGGCAATCCCGCCGCTTCATAGGCGGCCGCAGCCTCCTCCGAGCGCCAGGGGCCATAGGTTAACCATTCCTCTACCGCCTCGGGCCAGTCCTGGGCCTCCGGCGGCATGTTGGGAAAGGCCGCAGCCTGCAAAAGCGCCGCCATCTGGAACCGTCCAGCGAAAGGGGCATCCGGCGCGGCCAGGGTGAGCCGCCAGTACCAGCGCGCTAACGCGATGGGCGGACGCCCCGTCCCCTTCTCACGATAGAAACGCAGTACCTCCAGGGCAGCGCCGGCGGACTCCCAGGGTAGAGCGCCCTCATCAAAACTCTCGGGCCAGTGGAGCCAGCGATAACCTACCTGCTCGGCCGGGTCCTTCCGGCGAAACTCCCGCTGCTTCCGGCCAATAGTAGACTCGCTGGGCCAATCATCCCGTGCGGCACACTCAGGGTCTTTCTCGAAGCGCTGGGCGGCGGCCTTGGGGCCGAGCTTCGGGAAGTTCGCTGTCAACTCATTGATCTTCTTGAGCCAGAACTCATCGACAGGGCTGCGTCCCATCTGCACATCCTTCCCCGTTTTGTGACTATCCGCCTCGATAATGCGGCTTTACACGCCTTGTTATTGATGCCATGCTCATTTCCACAAAGACACTACCACATGTCAGGGGTCATGTCAAACGGCCCCGGCGCGGCGGACTAAAAAGGGGGTGTCAGATGGTAGGGGATAGTCCGGTACTCACAGTGGAGGAAGCAGCCCAAGTCTTGCGCCTGAGCCGGGGGTCAGCGTATGAGGCCGTCCGCCGGGGCGACATTCCGACCCTGCGGATCGGGCGCCGTTTGCTGGTGCCCAGAGCGGCCCTTCTGCGGATGCTGGACGCGGCGGGGACGAAGGCCGGCGCGTGACCGCGTGGCGCTTCCGTCGTTGCCCGAGCTGCCGGGGCGTCTACGCGGGCGGTGAGTTCCGGCCGCTACGTTTCGGCGCGCACTGGCGCGAGAAGGGCTACGGGCTGCGGCGGTGCCCCTGCGGCCATGTCGCGCAAACGCGGGAGTTTCAGGTCGTGCGTGAGCGCCGGGCCGTGGGGGTGCGGTCATGACGACTGCCCAGGCGTCAGCCGTGCTCCAGGCGGCGCTCGGCTACGCCGAACGCGGCTGGCCCGTCTTCCCCTGCCACAGCGTCAGGGATGGGCGTTGTACCTGCGGCGACCCCACCTGTAAGAGCCAGGGGAAGCACCCCCGCGTCGAGCACGGCCTGAAGGGTGCCACTACCGCCCCCGCGATCATCCGTTCCTGGTGGGTGAAGTGGCCGGCCGCCAACATCGCCATCGTCACCGGCGCCGAAAGCGGCCTGGTGATCCTGGACGTGGACCTGGACCACGGCGGGCGGGAAGCCCTCTACAACCTCCAGCAGAAGCGCGGCCTCCTGCCGGATACACCCGAGGCGATAACTGGCGGCGGTGGCCGGCACATCCTCTTTCAGCACCCCGGCCAGGTGGTAAGGAACTCGACCGGCAAGCTCGGTCCGGGCCTTGACGTGCGGGGCGACGGAGGTTACATCATCGCGTCGCCGAGTCACCATGTCAGCGGCAACACCTATAGCTGGGACGCTGCCCGCAGCCCGGACACGATGCCCCTGGCCCCGATGCCTCCTTGGCTAGTGGAGCTCCTCACGGACATGCCAGGCGGCGATGGGCACCGCCCCGCAGAGCCCATTGGGGGGATCATCGTGGAGGGCCAGCGCAATGCGACCCTGACGAGCCTGGGGGGGACGATGCGGCGGCGGGGAGCCAGCGCGGCGGCGATCCTGGCAGCGTTGGAGGCCGAAAATGAGGCACGCTGCCAACCCCCACTTGAACACGGGGAGCTGGCGAAGATCGCTCAGTCAGTCGCCGCGTACGCGCGGGGGCCTACGTTCCTTAACAGGAACGGCGATGACGAGCCCGCGCCAGAGGGTGCCTCTACATATCGACGAACGGACGTCGGCAATGCCGAGCGCTTCGTCCGAGATCACGGTGACGATGCCCTCTATTGCGATCCCCTGGGTGGCTGGCAGCTCTGGAATGGCCGGCGATGGCAACGGGATACAACTGGACTCACCATGGAGTGGGCGAAGGCAACGGCCAGGGGCATCTACATGGAGGCCGCCGGCGCCCCGACCAAACAGGAGGCGCAGGAGTTGGCGCGGTGGGCAGCGTCCAGTGAGGGCGAAGGCCGCCTCACCGCGATGGTGAGCCTCAGCCAATCGTCCCGGCCCGCTCCGCCCGAGCAATTCGACTGCAACCCCTGGCTGCTGAACGTCGAGAACGGCACGGTGAACCTGGCCACCGGGGGCCTACACAAGTCAAAACGCGAGGACCACATCACCAAGGTGGCGCCGGTGGTCTATGACCCGGAGGCCCGCGATCCCGTGTGGGACCACTTCCTCAGCGACGTTACCGCCGGTGACGAGGAGTTGGCCCGATACTTGCAACGGGCGTTCGGCTACAGCCTGACCGGCGACACGCGGGAAGAAGTCCTCCTCCTACTGCTCGGGCCCACCGCCACCGGCAAGAGTACCCTACTAGAGTCGTTCGCCGCCATGATGGGCGACTACGCGCTCAAACTGCCCTTCGACACGTTCCTCCAGCGGCGGGACTTCGGCGCCCCCAGACCCGACATAGCCCACCTGCGGGGGGCCCGCTTCGTCGTCGCCCTGGAGGCAAGCAAGGGGCGGCAATTAGATGAGGCCGCGGTAAAGGAGATCGTCGGCGGCGACACCGTGACCGCCCCTTTCCTCTACCACGACCTGTTCAGCTTCCGGCCTGTGTGCAAACTCTGGTTCGGCACCAATTTTGCCCCCCAGATGAACAACTTGGACACGGCGATCTGGCGCAGAGTCCGGCGCGTCCCCTTCGAGCGGGAGTTCGGGGATGCCATTGACACCACCATCAAGGCTCACCTGCGGGACGCCCCCGCCGCCCGTAGTGCCATTCTCGCCTGGGCAATAGCCGGCTGCCTTGACTGGCAGCGCAACGGCCTCAGGACCCCCGGGATCGTGGGACGCAAGACCGCTGAGCTACGAGCCGACATGAACCCGCTCCGGGAGTTCGCGGAGTCCTGCTGCGTCGTTGGGCGTGACTACTCGGCCAACGCGCGGGATCTGCGGCGGTCCTACGAGGAATGGGCCAAGACCAGCGGCGCCCGTCCTATCGGCAACAAAGAGTGGGGCGAACAGCTTCGTGGGCTGGGGGCTCACCCCGACGTGCGGAAGGGGCCAGACGACAAGGCGCAGCGGCTCTGGATCGGGATCGGCCTCATCAGCGACAGGAGTGGATCATGATGCCAGTTACACACGTTACGCAAAAACGGCTTTCCCGGGAAACTATTCTATGTACGCCTCGCGGGAAAAGTTTCCGGGAAAACCCGATCCTGCGTAACGTCTGTAACAAGAAGGCCCATCTCAGACTCACGGGGCTGACAATGGCGCCCAGAGAGTGAGGTGCGCGATGGCTACAGAACCCAAAGGCGGCCGGGAAGGTGCAGGCGAAGTTGCGGGAAGTGGAGCTCTAGTGGTGAAACCTGACACGTGCTGGGCGGGCCGGCCCCACCTTGCGGGTGTCACGAGAGCGGACGGTTCGCAGTGGTGTTGTCGATGTGGTGCCCGGCTACAGCCGCCGGACCCGGCGAAGGCGTGGGGCAAGAGAGGTTATGACGACGGATAGGGGGTCAATTATTTTAGATACCTGGGACACGCCTGACCGATGCCGAACCTTCCCGTGTGCGGGCGCGCCCCCCGTTCAATCGGGAATAGGCCATGAGCACGCCTAGAGCCCCAGCCCACCTCAGGGAATCCACTCGCCACTGGTGGAGGCAGGTTGCCGCTGCCTACGTTCTCGAAGGGCACCACCTGAAGTTGTTGACTCTCGCGGCGGAAGCGTGGGACAGGCGCCACCAGGCCCGCGAGGTGATCGACAGGGAGGGACTGACGTACCTGGACCGTTTTGACTGTCCGAGGGCAAGGCCAGAGGTGGCAGTCGAGAGGGATAGCAGGTTGGCCTTCGCTCGCCTACTCCGTGAACTGGATCTGGATGTTGAGCCGCCGGCGTCGCCCTCGCGCCCGCCGGGACTCGTGAGTAATAGAGGGAGATAAATGCCCAGAAAACGACGGAACCCGAAACTGCGCACGGCGCCCACCCTGGACGCACTCTCTCTCCATGACCTGCTCTGCTTTCTGGCAGGTTGGCACCCGCCAGTTGGCGAGTTCGAGCGGAGCAGGAGTCGCTGGGAGACGTTCGACGAGTTCGATAACGAATATCAGGCCGTCCGCGAGGAGTTCCTGGCCCAAGAGTGGGCACAGGCGGGTGAAGGGCACTTCGCCGAGCGCCGTTATCTGGCCCGGTACGGGGCTTAATGCCGAACCTCAGTTCGGAGAAAGGACTAGGGAGAAGTGACAACGGCGACATTGGACAAGCTGCGGGAGCGAGAGGTTGAACTCAAAGCGCGTGAGAAGGAGCTCGCCGAGGAGTTTCGGACCGTCCCCCAGGATCGGAACTTTGCGCGCAGAAGAGACGAGCTTCGGCGCAAGATGGCGGAGGTGTCTGGCGAGCTGATGAGCCTCTCGCCTGAGGTCGTAAAGATCAAGGAGCAAAACAAGAAGGAACGACTCGACGTCTTCCTGGGCTCCAGAGAGTATGAGGAAGCCATAGCCGCCGGCCTGGAGGCGCTCGCGGCGGAACTCCTGCCGTGGCTACCGGTTCTAACCATGTCCGTTGAGGCTACTCGCCAGGGCCTCGGCGTGCCGTTGCCTCCAGCGAGCAAAGCGGGCCTGTATCTGGAAGCTAAGCGGTGGCTTGACGTGTTGATCCGAAGGGGCCTCCTGGCCCCGGACGACGTGCCGCCGGCGCTGCGCTCGCTGGTGAAGGAGTAGTCATGTACATAACACCCGAGGAGGCGCGCGCGGCGTGGGTGCGAGGCCCGACGGATGTCGATGCCATCGCGCGCGAGACGGAGACGCTACTTGCCGAGTTTAGGCGCCTGTCGCAACGGGGCCCCCGGGGGCCCACAGCGACGCGGACGCCCGCGCGGCGCCAGATCTCGAGCCTCAGGGCCGAGACATGGGCTTCTATCAAAGGCCCGGAGCTGGGCAGAAAGTACGCTCACGATCCTTTCGTCGCCGCCCGCGCCCTCGGCTTCACCATCGAGTGCGTCCCGCTGACTGCCTTGCAGAATGCTCGCCGGCCCGAGACGACTATCCTGGGGCGCCTCTTACCCGGCAAGATCATCCAGATCGCTGACACCCTCCGAGGCTATGAGGCGTATCGGACCGTCGCTCACGAACTCGGCCATGGCGTCCTGGGCGCCGACGCCGATGAGATCGACTGTAACAACTTCGGCCGCTACTTCATGCACGTCGCTGACGAAGAGACGGCTGCTGGTCGCTGGGCCGCGTGGCAGCGGGCGCAACTCGACAAGGTCCGGCGGGCCAATGCCGCGGCTGCGCGGGCGAGGATGTGACAGTTGCCCGCAAGGGCGGCCGCCGACAACAGGGGGCAGGAGGTGGCCCCTAGTCGGAGGCTGAAGGCGCGGGCTGGTGGTGACGTTCAAGGCCGCCGTCGCTGCCAGCCCGCCAACTCTACCAGGGGGCTCCGCCACGAGCGCAGCCAGCGCCGCTCCTGGCCCGAGCCCCGCCGTGGCAGGGTCGGCGGCGACGTGATCGGCCTCCGCTGCCGCCAGCCCCGCCCACATAAGCCCCGCCTGAGGGGTCCGTCCTGGGGGCGTAAGGTCGCCCCTGGGGCGGCCCCACCTTAGCAAGTGGTAGCCGCTATCCGCGTTCGGCGGGACCTTCAGGCGGACCACGGTACGGAAACCGCGCAAACCTATATCATGACCGTGGTCATACGCTGCCCGCGCTGCGGCGGCCGTCTCTTTCCCGAGCCTCTTGACCCCGGCTGGTGGTTCTGCCTGTCGTGCGGCGCCGTCCTGGGCCCATCCCTGGCCCTGCCCACCATGTCGGCGTCCCGAGCGAGGAGCACTGCAACCTCTTCGGCAAGAAATTCCTGACGCCTGAGGACGATGAGCTGCCGGGTGGCAAGTGGCGCGCCGTCGAGCGCGAGTTGACCGCACGTGCCCGCTCTCGTGGCAAGACCCTCGTGCGCCAGTCGGCGGCCTGGGGAAGCTTTCGTGTTGTTTGAGTTCGCCCATAGGCGCCGGCGCACTTGATCTCAAGTTGGGGCCGACGCGGTTCTGGCCTCCTCCGGGTCGACCCGTCATCGGTCCTGGGCGGGCGGCCAGGCTGAGCTGGAGCGGGCCGTGGCCACCCAAGACACGCCTAGGCACTAAGGTCAGGACCGTGCTACAATCTCGCCCGCCTGCCAGGCCGGCCAACGCACGACCTGAGGACAGATCGTTGTATAATGGTGACAACCTAGTGGCCCGTCGAAGGGCGCGCTGTGCGTGAGAGCGCCGTGGACCTAGTCAAGACTACCCTCAGACTTGGCCTGTCGAGGGCGACCCGCCCTTGGCTGGAGATGCGGGACATCCTGCGAGTGGCTGGAGGAAACCCGACTGCGGAGATCGGGGCACAGCCAATGGTCCTGGATCAGCCAAAGGAGCGCCAGCGGGTGATGGTGGAGGTCCGAGCCGTAACCCTTGAGCAGGAATCGCCTGAGTCTCACCAAAACAGCATCACGCAGGCAGTGGACAGGATGATGCACATCAACGAAGCATCGGAATTCCCGCCCGTGGAACAGATACGATACGTGGCGCTCTACATGGAGCCGTTCTCGCTACCGTTTCATGAGTTAGTGGTGTTTCTGAAGAGGCGCTTTCTCCAGCCAAGCTCACTTGTTGAGTCTGCCACCGACATTGGGCTGGTGTTCGACGTACACGAGAATGACATCGTGAAGCGCATTCACGTTGGGCCAATGGAGGCCGCGCAATGGCGGTCAGACTATTTCCGGTGGCCACCCGATGATCTCCCGGACACGTCTGTTTTTCTTGGTGTGACGCATGAGGCCAACCGGGAGGTTCAGTTTAGCGCCGGATTGCTCCGCGAGTCTCTGAAGGCGGCCGCTGACTGGCAGGCCAGCTACACGCAGACTCTGCTGGAGTACCTGAAGAGCGGGGAGGCATGAGAATTGTCAAATCTCACTTTGCTCAAGTCCAAAGTCGGGCTGTCCCCAGATCCCCCCGCCGGCTCTGATCTTGGGCAGCAAGCTGCCTACGTGTCAGTCGGCGTGAGGACAGAACACGATGGACAGTACGCTGACGCGTGGCAGCAGGTCAACGATGGACTGAGAGCAGGCCTGGAGCGATCAGGATTCCGGCAGACCGACCAAGCCACGGAGGCAGCAGAACCTCGGCGTGTGGTCCAGGCCTCTGCTGTTGTCGTTGCGCCAGGCATCATGGTCCGTCCCAACGAGTATGAGGAGCGCTACGGCGGCATCGATCTGGAGGGCCTTAGGGACCGAATGACCCCGGCCCTCTTCAGGGCGTTTGTCCGGCATATCGGAGCGGTTCCAGGGAGGCCGGACCTCGACGTCAACGAGATAGCCAGGATGCCTGAGGATCACTAGCCTCTGTATCGAAGTGAGATGGCTTACTCGGTTTGGCAAGCGGGGACTCCGATCTCATCACCAGTCTACTTGGACACCAACGTACTCGTTGGTGCCGTGATCCGCAATCAGCCAATCTATCTAAAGGCGGCCCAAATCGTTGGCGCGTTGCTCAGCTATCAGGCTCGTATCCTGGTCTCTGTATTGACCGTGGAAGAGTCACTGTGGGCATTGGCTGAGGTCTCCTACAAGGACATATACGGGCACGGCGCAGGAGTACGCTTTTCTCAGCGCATCTACCAGCGACACCTTGAAGAGATCTTCGAGCGACACGGCGCTCGGATGCAGATGGTCAGCGAAATGCTCAGGGATTGGTCAGAAGCAGGGGCTGCACTTGAGGTCGTGCCGAAGACCGAGGCGGCCTTTCTGGCGGCGTGCGGCCGCACGCCGCGTTACATGGAGCAATACCAGTTGACCACCGCTGACGCTATGCACTTGGCCCTCGCCGAGGATCACGGTGCCACGCTGGTCACGTCAGATTCGAAACTCGCGAAGGTCGGCCAACAGGCTGCGTGCCAAACACCAGTCGTCCATGTCACGCCCTAGTGACGGCTGCTTCGGACTCGCTGTGCCGGTTTGCGGCTCGCGAGCCGGTCTCCCTACCATTTGCCCCATCCACCTTCACATCTCCCCTGACGAACAAGCCAGCCCGTGCTAGAATGCACGCATCATGGGCCTGACTTCCTTCCTCTTCCGCCTCGCCCGCCTGTCGGCTGACACCCGCGCCCTCGCCTCTGGAGACCCTAAGAATATGGCCCGTAGGGGCAAGAACAAGGCTCTGGGCCGTCTCCTGGGCAGAGGCGGGCTTTGGCGCCGGCTGTGGCGGTAGGCGTCACTGAGGCGGCTGGCTGCAAACGCATTTGCAAACCAACCGCTTGCAACTGCCTTTCACTAGGTGCTACAAAAGACCTGGAGGATGGTCGATCCTGAATATGAAACGGTACTTGAGCGGCCCCGCTGCTACGCCTTATCATGGGCTCGCCAGGACTCTTAATCAGCGGGTTCCAGGTTCGAGTCCTGGGCGGCTCACCAGAGGGGAAGTGTCGGAACTGGTAGACGAGCATGATTTAGGATCATGTGCCGCAAGGCGTAGGAGTTCGAATCTCCTCTTCCCCACCATCTGTGCCGGGATAGCCCCAGCTTCGCCTAGGGCCGGTGGCGGCGCTCTGTGGCGGTAGCTGGATCGATGTAGACAATCTGGCCAGGGCGCCCAAAGCGGCCTTGGCCAACGGCGAGGGGGAGCAATGGCGACTCTGCTCCAGGTCAAGGACCTGTGCACTCACTTCTTCACCGATGAAGGAGTGGTAAGGGCTGTAGACGGCATCAGCTATGACATCCAGGAAGGGGAGACCATGGGCCTGGTGGGAGAGAGCGGCTGCGGCAAGTCGGTCAGCGCTCTCTCCATCCTCCGTCTCATCCCCAGTCCTCCGGGCAAGATCGTGGGCGGCGAGGTCTGGTTCGACGGCGATGACCTGATGAAGGTGGACGAGGAGGAGATCCGGCACATCCGGGGCAACCGGATCGCGATGATCTTCCAGGAGCCCATGACCTCCCTGAACCCCGTCCTCACCATTGGACGCCAGATCACGGAAGCCCTGGAGCTCCACCTGAAGCTGAACCGGAGTGCGGCCAACCGCCGCGCCGTCGAACTCCTTGAGATGGTGGGTATCCCGGAGGCTCACACCCGCCTTGACGACTACCCCCACCAGTTCTCGGGTGGCATGCGACAGAGGGTCATGATCGCCATGGCCCTCTCCTGCAACCCCCAGCTTCTCCTGGCTGACGAGCCTACCACCGCCCTGGACGTCACTATCCAGGCCCAGATCCTTGAGATCATGGCCCGCCTCAGCAGAGAGTTCGGAACCTCGGTCATCATCATCACCCACAACCTGGGCGTGGTGGCGCGGTACGCCGACCGCGTTAACGTGATGTACGCCGGCAAGATCGTGGAGTCGGCCAGCGCTGGAGAGATGTACGGCCGGCCGCGGCATCCCTACACCCTGGGGCTTCTGCTCTCGGTGCCCCGCCTGGACGAGGCGCGCCGGGACAAGCTGATCCCCATCGAGGGGGTGCCCCCGGACCTGGCGAACGTACCCCCGGGTTGCTCCTTCTACCCCCGCTGCTCGTATCGCCTCGACCGCTGCCAGCAAGAGGAGCCGCCTTTGATGCTGGTCGACGAGAAGCACTACGCCGCCTGCTGGGTAGATGTCAGGCAGGGGAGGCCCAACGCAGATGACTCGTGAAGCAGAGGTCGGCAGCACAATGACCACCGGCCAGGCGGACAACGTCCTGCTCGACATCAACGACCTGAAGATGTACTTCCCCGTCACGGCGGGCATCATCTTCCAGCGCAAGATAGCCGACGTAAAGGCCGTCGATGGCATCACCTTCTCTGTCCGGCGCGGCGAGACGCTGGGCCTGGTGGGGGAGAGCGGCTGCGGCAAGTCCACCACCGGCCGCTGCATTCTCCAGCTCTACCGCCCTACCGCCGGCCAGATCCTCTTTGGAGGGCGGGACCTGACGAAGGTCAAGGGCTCGGAACTGCGCGCCTTTCGGCGCAAGATGCAGATGATCTTCCAGGACCCGTACGCCTCCCTCAATCCTCGCATGTCGGTGGGGAGCATCATCGGTGAGCCGCTGGCCATCCACGGCCTGGCCCGCGGCCGCGCCCGCAGAGAGCGGGTGGCGGAGCTGATGCGCATCGTGGGCCTCAACCCCTTCTATGCCAATCGCTACCCTCACGAGTTCAGCGGTGGGCAGCGCCAGCGCATCGGCGTGGCGCGCGCCCTGGCCGTGGAGCCCGACTTCATCGTTTGTGACGAGCCCATCTCCGCCCTGGACGTGTCCATCCAGGCGCAGATCATCAACCTCCTGATGGACCTCCAGCAGCAGTTCGGCCTCACCTACCTCTTCATCGCCCATGACCTGTCGGTGGTGCGTCACATCAGCGACCGGGTAACGGTGATGTACCTGGGCAAGCTCATGGAGCTCACGAACCGCAACGAGCTCTACGACAACCCCCTACACCCCTACACGAAGGCGCTCCTCTCGGCAGTGCCCATCCCAGACCCGGTGGTCGAGGCGAAGCGCGAGCGCATCATCCTGACCGGGGACGTGCCCAGCCCGCTGCGGCCGCCGCCGGGATGCGTCTTCCACACCCGCTGCCCCATCGCGATCGAGGAGTGCCGCCTCCACATACCGGAGTGGCGCCGGGTATCCTCCGACCACTGGATAGCCTGCCACCGGGTCTAGGGGCTAGGGGGAACGTGGCGCAGCAAATGGCAAGAGACATCTGAGAAGCGAGGAGCAGGCGCCTGAGCCGGCCGGGCGCCTTTTGTTTAGCGCGTTGTGATACCTAGTATCAATTGGCACCAGGTTCTGCCATGAGGCACCTTCGGCGAACTGCGCATCCCGGTGGGTTCCGGCTTCTTCCCATCCTGATCGGACTTCTGGTGGCGACGGCCAGCCTGGCCGTCGCCTGCGGCGAGGAGGAGGGAGCGCCCGAGGCCGCCCTTAAGGTGGTGAGCAGCACTGAGGTCCTGGCCGACCTCGTCCGCCCGGTGGCAGGCGAGCGGGCGCAGGTCATCGCCCTGGTGCCGAGCGGAGCCGACCCCCACACCTACGAGCCCGTCCCCTCCCAGGTCGTCGATATCACCCAGGCGGACCTCCTGCTCCTCAACGGCCTTGGCCTTGAGGAGACGCTGATCGATGTCATCAAGAGCAACGTCCGCAGCGGCGTGCCCGTAATCGAGATGTCCGCCGGCCTGCCGGTGCTCGACGCCGGCGGGCAGGGCACCGGGAACCCGCACCTCTGGCTCAACGTCCGATACGCCATGCACTACGTAGAGGTCGCCCGCGACGCCCTCATAGACGTGGACCCTGAGGGTGGCGACGAGTACCGGGCTAACGCCCAGGAGTACCTCGCAGACCTGGCGGAGCTGGATCAGGAGGTGGAGGAGGCCATCGCCTCCATCCCGGCCGAGCGCCGCAAGCTGGTCACCTTCCACGACGCGTTCCCCTACCTGGCCGAGCGCTACGGCCTGGAGGTCGTGGGCGTTGTCGTGCGCTCGCCGGGGCGCGAGCCCAGCGCCGGCGACGTGGCGGACCTGGCGCGGAAGATCAGCGCAGAGGACGTGCCCGCCGTCTTCAAGGAGCCCCAGTTCAGCGCCCGCGTCCTGGAGCTGGCGGCCGAGGACGCCGGCGTGGAGGTCTGCACCCTCTACACAGACGCACTCCAGGGTGAGGTGGACACGTACATAGAGCTGATGCAGCACAACGCCGACGAGCTGGTGCGCTGCTTGAGTTAGCCCCGCCTCGCGTTGAGTGGTCTGGGGCCCTATGCTACGATGGCCCCACATGGACCAGGCACGTATCCGCAATTTTTGCATCATAGCCCACATCGACCACGGCAAGTCGACCCTCGCCGACCGCCTCCTGGAGGCCACCGGCACCCTGGCCGCCCGCGAGATGGGAGAGCAGGTGCTGGATCAGATGGAGCTGGAGCGGGAGAAGGGCGTCACCATCAAGGCCAAGGCCGTCCGCATGCTCTACAGGGCCCAGGACGGCCTGGACTATGAGCTGAACCTCATCGACACGCCGGGCCACGTCGACTTCGCCTACGAGGTCTCCCGCGCCCTCACCGCCTGCGAGGGCGCCCTCCTGGTCGTGGATGCCGCCCAGGGAGTCGAGGCCCAGACGGTGGCCAACGTCTCCGCCGCCCTGGAGCACGACCTGACCATCGTGCCCGTGATCAACAAGATCGACCTCCCCAGCGCCGACCCCCAGGGCGTGGCCGCCGAGCTCGCCGGCGCCCTCGGCTTCAGCACCGAGGGGATGATCTACACCTCGGCCAAGGAGGGCGTGGGGACGGAGGAGGTGCTGGAGGCGGTGGTGCGGCGTATCCCGCCGCCGAGCGGCACCGAGCGAGCCCCCCCCCGCGCCCTCATCTTCGACTCCAAGTACGACCCCTACAAGGGCGTGCTGGCCTACGTGCGCGTGGTTGATGGCGAGCTGCAGCCGGGCCGGCGCCTGCGCCTCATGGCCACGGGCAGCCCCGTCGAGCCGGTGGAGCTGGGCATCTTCCGTCCGGCCCTCAGCCCGGTGCCGACCCTGACCACCGGCGAGGTGGGCTACGTCGCCACCGGCCTCAAGAACGTCACGGACTGCCAGGTGGGCGACACCATCACCGACCTGGAACGTCCCGCGCCGGAGCCCCTGCCCGGCTACCGGCCGGCCAAGCCGATGGTCTTCGTCGGCCTCTATCCTGTCCAGCCCAACGACTATGGCCTCCTGCGCGACGCCCTCGACAAGCTGAAGCTGAACGACGCCTCCCTCGCCTACCAGCCCGAGTCCAGCGCCGCCCTTGGCTTCGGCTTCCGCTGCGGCTTCCTGGGGCTGCTGCACATGGAGATCGTGCAGGAGCGGCTGGAGAGGGAGTACGACGTCAGCCTCCTCGCTACAGCCCCCAGCGTCGAGTACGTCGTCCTCAAGACCGATGGCAGCGAGCTGGTGATAGACAACCCGGCGGAGCTGCCACCCCCGAATGAGGTGGTCGAGGTCCGGGAGCCCTGGATGAACCTCTCAGTCATCACGCCGGACCGCTACCTGGGGACGATTATGGAGCTGGTGACCGGCCGCCGGGGCGAGTTCCGGCGCATGGAGTACCTCCAAGCGGCAGGCAACAGGCAACAAGCAACACGGAGAGAAGCGCTGGTGACCCTGGAGTACCAGATCCCCCTCTCCGAGATCCTGGTGGACTTCTACGACCAGCTCAAGTCGAGAAGCCAGGGCTACGCCAGCATGGACTACAGCTTCTCGCACTTCGCTCCCGCCAAGCTGGTGAAGCTGGACATCCTGGTCAACTACCAGCCCGTGGATGCCCTCTCTCTCATCACCCACGCCGAGAAGGCGCACGTCCAAGGCCGGGTCCTGGTCGAGAGGCTGCGCCGCCTCATCCCCCGCCAGCTCTTCGACGTGCCCATCCAGGCCAGCGTCGGCAGCCGGGTGGTGGCGCGGGAGACGATCCGCGCCCTGCGCAAGAACGTGCTCGCCAAGTGCTACGGCGGCGACGTCACCCGCAAGCGCAAGCTCCTGGAAAAGCAGGCCGCTGGCAAGAAGCGGATGAAGATGGTGGGGAACGTGGAGATACCCCAGGAGGCCTTCATGGCCGTCCTCAAGCTCGAGAAGTGATGCCATCCGATCAAGAGTCGGAGGACTCCGCCGCCGAAGACCCTCCATCCGCTCGTCGCCGGCGCCCGGACGGGCGCCCGTCCGGGCGCCGCCAGGGCGTCTCCCGCGCTCTCCTCTGGAAGTACGACCCGTCCCACCCCATCGAGGCGTTGCCCACCCCCCGGCAGGCCCAGGGCATGCGCATGTTCTGGTGGGACGGCTTCTTCGCCTGGGGCAGTGAGTCAGTAGTCGCTCAGTACCTGCCGCTCTACGCCCTGGCCTTCGGAGCGTCAGCAGCCCAGATAGGCTTCCTTTCAGCGTTGGTCAGCCTCGCCGGGGCCGTCGCTTTCTTCCCAGGCGCCCGTCTGACGGAGGCCTGGGGTCACCGGAAGCTCATCGTGGTGCTGACGGCTGGCCTGGGCGCCCGGCCCATGCTGCTCGCCCTGGCCCTGCTTCCCTTCTTCCTCGAGGGCCGACAGGTCATCTACGTCATGGTGGGCCTGGCGTCGGTGCGCTCCTTCATGATCGGGGCCGCGATACCAGCCTGGACCTCCCTGACGGCGGACCTCGTGCCCACCGCCGTTCGAGGCCGGTTTCTCGCTTCGCGCAACATGGGGATGGGCATCTCGGCACTGATGGCGGCGCCCCTGGCGGGCGGCATCATCGTCTGGGCGGGCTTCCCCCGTGGCTGGGAGATAGCCTGGCTCCTGGCCTTCGTGCTGGGTCAGATCTCTACCGTCGCCTACGCACGCATACCTGAGCCAGAGCCAGCGCCGACCGCCGCAGCCGGAAGCGCAGGACTGGGCCGCGGCCTCCTCGCCGACACCAACTTCCTCTTCTTCTGCGGCACCACGCTTTTGTGGAACCTATCACTCTATGAGGCGGCGCCCTTCTTCAACGTGCACCTGGTGCAGAACCTGGGCGGCTCGGCGGTGTGGGTGGGTATCCTGGCTGCCGTCATGGGTGTGCTGGGGCTAGCCGGCCAGTGGTACTTCGGGCCCCTCGTTGACCGTCGAGGGTCGAAGTGGGTGATGGCGGTAGCCGGCCTGGGCATACCCTTCCTGCCCTGGGCCTGGGTCCTGGTCCAGGCACCCTGGCAGGTCATCTTCATCAATGCCGCTGGCGGCTTCCTCTGGGCCGGCTACAACCTGGCTGCCTTGAACCTGCTTCTGGTCGTGTCCCCGGACGAAAAGCGGCCGACCTACACGGCCGCCTATCAGTCCACGGTGTACTTCTCAGCCTTCCTGGGCCCGCTAACTGGTGGGTTCCTGGCCGAAGCGTACGGCTATCGCTTCCTCTTTGGCCTCTCGGGGGTGGGCCGCATGCTGGGCACCCTTCTGTTCATCCGCTGGGTGCGGGAGGTCAGGCCGGGCCTCTCGGCGCGACCGGCACCCGCCGAGCAGCCCTAAGAGAACGCTGAGGAAGTCGCCGCTCGCCCTTCGACGAGCTCAGAACGAGCGGTTTCTAGACTCCGCTCATGGTGAGCCTGCCTGCCCTGAGCGCAGCCGAAGGGTCGAACCACGAGCGGCCCACTGGGGTTAGTCAGCACCCTGCTAAGCGCCGGCTGGCAGCGTGTTCTCTACAAAGTCGGTCAGCACGCCGGTGAAGCCCTCCGGCACCTCAAGCGGGGGAGAGTGTCCCACGCGGTGGAAGACGTGCAGGCCGCAGCCGGGGATGCGGCGCTGCGTCGCCAGCATCGACTCCAGGGGGACAAGGGCGTCCCTATCGCCGCCGATGAGGAGGGCGGGCGTGCTGATCTCGCCCAGCCGCTCGCCCAGGGTGGTGGAGAGGAAGGAGAGCATGGAGTCGCGGGCGTGGGCGGCGCTGACCGACATGCCCGCCTCCAGGAGGGTGTCGAAGAGGTGCTGCTCCAGCGGTCGACAAACGGCGAGCTGGTACCAGGCCAGGGCGACGTCGCGGTTGGTGGTGATCTGACTCATCACCACGTCCAGGAGCTGCTGCTGCTCGGCTGACAGTTCCAGGCGGTCGGCGGGAGCGGGGTCGACGAGCACGAGGCTGCGAAGCAGGTCCCGGTGCGACAGGGCCATCTGGATGCCGATGAGGCCACCCATGGAGTGGCCCACGTACACCAGGTTCTGCAAACGGAGGGCGCGGCAGAACTGGAAGACGTCCTCGGCGTACTGCTCGATGCTGTAGCCCGAGGGCGGCCTGTCGCTCTCGCCGGCGCCGCGCAGGTCCAGGGCGTAGACGTGGTAGCGGGTCGGGTCGAGGCGCTCCAGGGCGAGCTCCCACCAGCGCCAGCAGGCCGCGTAGCCGTGGACGAAGAGGAGGAGGTTAGGGCCGCGGCCCCGCTCCTCGTAGTGCAGCCGTACCTCACCCGCCTGGGCCGATGGCATAAACACCTCCTTGCGACATCTGCAGTGACTCAACGTCTAGAGGAAGGATCTACGAAGTGCCCAGTCGAAGTCAATGGCCTTCAGTGGATAGCCGCGCCTGTTCCCTGGCTGGGGCGCTACAGATGCTGGAAGAGCCGCCCCGAGAGTTTGGCGATAGCCAGGGCTGCTGCAGTCTTAGGGCGCAACAGCTCGCGACGAGGACGGGGGTGAATGAGTGGGAAAGGGAGCGTGGCTGGTTACGCTGCCGCACCCGTGGTATATTCATGCGTGAGAGTCCCAGAGGTGCAACGCATGGCAAGGAGAACGTCCAAAGCCGCTCCTCCCACCGATGACCAGATTCGGCACATCATGCTGTACTACTTCCACAATCGGAACAAGAACGCCACAAGCATGATGGGTAGGCGGTCTGGCGCCGCCGCGCCCATCAGCGTGCTACGCGCCGACCTGAAGGCGTCCCACGGGCTGACGGCATCACAGGTGATATGCAACCTCACTTATTTGATCAGCCAGGGGTGGGTGGAGGAGAAGCCCGTCGAGAAGAGCTTCACGACCGAGAGGGGAGGCACGGTTCCATCCGTCACGAAGTACTATGTCATTACCGCCGCTGGAATCGATAAGATTCAAGGGCCCGGCGAGTTTACCAGGGACCGGTTTCACGGAATCAGAATTGAGGCCAGCGGACAGAACATCATTACCCTGGGGGACGGGAACCAAGTCAACGCTTACTTCCGGGATGTAGGCGAAGCGCTCTCTGAACTGCGCGAAGTGATAAAGTCCACGTCTGCGATTGACGAAGCAACGAAGATAGACTTGGTGGCGGACATAGACAGCATCCAGGACCAACTTGCCAAGCCACAGCCAAACAGGGCCGTCGTGCGCGCGTTGTGGGACGGCATCGAGAAGGCGGCCATGGCCGCGGGGCTGGCCGCCTCCCTTTCCACGGTCGCCGCGCTGGTCTCTCGCCTGTTCTAGATGGGCACGGTCATGGACACGAACGTCATCTACTGCGGCGACAACTTGGGCGTTCTTGCCAAGTACATCCCCGACGAGTCCGTGGACCTCATCTACATAGACCCGCCGTTTAACACCAGCCGCAACTACGAGGTGCTCTGGGGTGAGGCAGAAGAGCGCCGCGCGTTTGAGGACCGGTTTGGCGATGCTGTGACATACTTAGAGTGGATGCGGCCCCGCATCCGCGAGCTGTACAGAGTCCTCAAGCCTACAGGCCACTTCTTTTATCATTGTGACTGGCATGCATCCCACTACATTAAGGTGGAGCTGGACCGGCTCTTCAGCTTCGAGGCGCTCCGGAATGAGATCGTTTGGCACTACTACAACAAGCTTCATGACCGTCGGAAGGGCGTACTTCCGCGCGCTACGGACTCAATCTTCTGGTATGTAAAGAACCCCGACCTTCCCTACACGTTCGACCAGCCGTACGAGAAGCGTGAGACACCACGCAGAATGCTTGCTCGGAAGAAGGTGGGGGGCCGCGCGGTCAACGTCAAAGATGAGGCGGGCCAGCTAGTGTACATCACGACAGACAAGCGCACTGTCACAAACGTTTGGAGCATCGCTGGCGTGGTCCCAGCGTCGCGCCACTACCTAGGATGGCCCACTCAAAAACCGCTGCCTTTGTTGGAGCGCATCGTGCAGATGGCGTCGAATCCGGGAGACATCGTCCTGGATGCCTTCTGCGGCTGTGGCACCACACTGGAAGCGGCCGCAAAGCTGAAGAGGCGGTGGATTGGAATCGATTTTTCGCCAACAGCTTGTCGAGTGATGCGAGACCGGCTTGAGAAGTTCTTGGGGCTTCGCGTCGACGTTGATTTTCGGATCGTGGATATGCCCAAGTCAGAAGAGGAACTTCGTAAGCTCCCTCACTCGGAGTTTGAGAACTGGGCTGTCATCGCACTGGGTGGAATCCCCAACCGCGTGAAAGTCGGAGACTACGGCATCGACGGGAGACTGTACGCCGCTGATCGTGAGAAGGCCAAGGTTGACCGCCCTGGCACGATGTTCGACGTGCTCGACAGGTGGTACCCGATTCAGGTGAAACAACAGGACCGGGCAGGACGCCCCGACATGGACAAGTTCGAGACGGCAATGCGGCGCGACAAGAGGACAAAGGGATACTTCGTCGCATTCGGCTTCAGCAGGGACGCGCTTCGGGAAATCCGGCGAGCGAACCAGCACGACGGCCTAGACATAGTCCCGATAACAGTGGCTGAGATCTTGCGGCACGAGCAGGTGGTAGCGTAGTTCGCCCTACCCCGTCACATCCTCCCCCCCATCGATCCCGATCACATTCCCCGTCATCCAGTAGAGGCGCTCGTCGCTGAGGGCGGCGATGGCGCGGGCCACGTCCTCGACGGTCGTGGCGCGGCCGCTGGGGTTGCGCTTGGGCGCCTGGGCCAGTAGCTCCGGCCCGCCCGGGATGCGCCGCAGCGAGGGCGTGTCGGTGACGCCAGCGCGGATGGCGTTGACGGTGATGCCCATCGGGGCCAGCTCCAGGGCAAGCTGGCGCACGTGGGACTCCAGCGCGGCCTTGGCGGCCGAGACCGGCCCGTAGGACTTCATCACCCGCGTGGCGCCGGAGCTGGTCATGGCGAAGACGCGGCCCCCCGAGCGCAGGAGGCGTCGCGCCACCAGGTCCTGCACCCAGTAGACAAGGCTGTTGGCCATCACGTCCAGCGTCATCTCTATCTGGCGCTGGCTCACCGCCTCGCGGGCCGACTCGGCGATGTAGGGCACGAGGGTACCGAAGGCCAGGGAGTGGAGGAAGACACGGATGTGGGCGTCCTCGCCCTCATGCGCCAGGCGCTCGGCGATGGCGTCCACGATGGCGGCCCGCTTGCCGGCGTCGGCGGCGTTGACGTTGAAGAAGACGGCCTCGCGGCCCATCGACTTGACGCCCTCGATGACGCGCTGGGCGTTGGGGAGGGTCTTCCGCGGGTCCAGGTGAACGCCGAAGATATCGAGACCGCTGCGGGCCAGCTCGAGGGCCGTCGCCGCCCCGAATCCGCTGGACGCACCCAGGATGAGGGCCCATTCATTACCCTTAGGCATTCCTCCCCTCCTTGGAACCACGAATCAGGACATAGAGCATAGGGCATAGGAAGCCGGCTTTGTCCTTAGCTCTATGCTCTATGTTCTGTCACCGCTCCTTCCGCGTGCAGAAGGCGTTCGCGGAAGGCCGCCACCGCCGACTCGTCCTCCTCCAGTGCCCTCTCGACGGCCCGAAAGAGCTGGAAGCTGGTCACGAGCCCGTAGCGCATGCTCTCGGCGGCCACGCGGAGGGCGTCCACGTACTGCTCGGGGCGCTCCTCCGGCGGTCGGAGCCGGTACCCGTTGACGACGATGAGCCCGCGCTGCGGGCGGGCCGTCTTCTCCAGGGCCTCCTCGAGGCGGCGGCGCAGTCGATAGTGAGGTGCCATGTCCACCGCCTCCGTTGAGCCCTCTATCTCCAGCAACAGCGTCTGCCCCTCGCAGACGGCCTCGGCAGGCCGGTCGAGGTCGTCCGTCACCTGGAAGCCCAGCAGGCGCAGGGCCTCACGCACGATGGCCTCCAGGCCGTGCTTGCCCTCTTGCCAGAGGAGACGCCGGTAGCGCTCCAGGGCCTCGGCCTCGGCGCGGGCCTCCGCCAGGCGCGCCTCAGCGGTCGAGAGCTCGCGCTCCGCCTCCTCACGCCGCCCTTCCCGCTCCGCCAGGCCGGGGAGGGCATAGCGGCTCGCCCAGGGAGGCGGCGGGCCCGCCGCCGTGATCGACAGGGACCGGCGGACGCCATCCAAAATGCGCTCGGCGATGGGGTAGCGGTCCGTGCCCGTCTTCGGCGAGCGAAGGGGCGGCAGGAAGACCACTCTTCCGTTGCCGACGGCCATCTCCACCCCCACGGCGGCGCCGCCGGTGCTGCGGGCGAAGACGCGGGTGCCCGGTCCCAGGCTCCCTTGGCTGAAGTAGGCGCGATAGAGAATGTTAGTGCGGCAGTGATCGATGTAAGGGGCGAAGGGGTGGTCGGGTTCCGTCGGGATGACGTCAGTACCCTCGCCGGGCATCAGGTGGGGCGGCGCGTAGGTGAGGCCGGCAGGCGCCGGCAGCCAGTAGTAGCGATGGCACCCCGGGAAGCCGGTCACCCGCGGGTGAGGCACATCGGGGTAGGCAAGACACACCACCAGGTGGCCTCGCGCCAGGAGACGCTGCGTCTCCTCCTGGCGGCGTCGGAGCGCGTCGACCAGGCCCACAGTGACAGGCGAAGTGGGCCCGTTGACGACGGGCTCGTCGGCGAAGGTGCGTCGCTCCTGGGACTGGTCCACCACCTCCTCGATGGCATGGGAGACGGAGGCCGTGTCCACCACCAGAGCGTCGTAGTCGAAGAAGGAGGGCGCGCTGAGGAAGTCGTAGTTGTCGATCTGAGGGTCGGGCAGGGGGAAGCCGATGACTAGCGCTCTCATGGTTGCCAGCGCAGCCTAGTCAGGACGGAGGTCCAGCCCGAGCAGGTAGCGGCGGAGGTCGGGGCCGATGTCTGACCGGCGCAGCGCCAGCTCCACCGAGGCCTTGAGGAGGCCCAGGGGACGGCCTGTGTCGTAGCGGCAGCCCTCGAACAGGTAGGCGTAGACGGGCTGTTCGACCAGAAGCAGGGCCAGGGCATCGGTGAGCTGGATCTCGCGCCCCTTGCCGGGCTCGGTGCGGGCCAGAGCGGCGAAGATCTCCGGCGTGAGGACGTACCGGCCGACGATGCCCAGGTCGGAAGGGGCCTCCTCGGGGGTGGGTTTCTCGACCAGGCTGCGCACCCGCACCACCCGGTCCCGGACCGGCTCTGGCTCCACAACGCCGTAGCTGTCGATGTCGGCGGGTGCCACCCGCTCCACCGCCAGGACGGAGGCCCCGTATTCCTCGAAGACCTCCAGCATCTGGCGGGCCACCGGAACGTCAGAGATGATGACGTCGTCCGGGAAGAAGAGGACGAAGGGTTCCTGGCCCACCACGTCGCGGACCGTGAGGACGGCGTGCCCAACCCCCAACTGCTCCTTCTGGCGGACGTAGACGATGTCCGCCAGGTCGGAGATGCGCCGCATCTCTTCCAGGCGCTCCAGGTCCCCCTTCTCGCGCAGGGCCTGCTCCAGCTCCAGCGAGCGGTCGAAGTGATCCTCGACGGCGCGCTTTCCGGAGGCGGTGACGATTATCACCTGCTCCAGCCCGGAGGCTGCCGCTTCTTCAACCGTGTACTGAATGATGGGCTTGTCAACGAGGGGCAGCGCCTCCTTGGGCTGGGCCTTGGTGGCAGGCAGGAGGCGGGTGCCATAGCCAGCGGCGAGGACCACCGCCTTGCGAACCCGTTGACGGTTGGGAACGGTCGGCAACACTCCCCCGAAGGAATCCACAGCAACGGCCCCTCTAGGCCGACGCCGCCGCCCATTGTACAGCAGCCCCCTCGGCCCAGCAAGGAAAACGCGAGGTCGACCCAGGGAGAGCCGCGTACACGACATTGACTTGCCACCACCGATTTGCTAACATTCCGGCTGCGGGTGGTTAGCTCAGTTGGTTAGAGCGCGGCGTTGACATCGCCGAGGTCACTGGTTCAAGTCCAGTACCGCCCACCACTTTGGAGAATCGAACCGCGAGGCTGGAGGTGAGACTCTCCAGCCTCGGAGCAACAGCGAGGACGAGGACGAGTAGCGGCCGGTAGGTGTCAGAGAGGGAGGCCAAGGCTGGAAGCCTCCTCACCGATTCGACCGCGAAAACCACCTCGGAGCTGGACCGGCGAAGCGGAAAGGGAAGCAGGAACCGGGAACTAGGAACCAGGCCCCGCAGCCACCCCGAGTTCCCACTTCCAGGTTCCGAGTTCCTCGCCCAGTAGCCGGCCCCGGAGGCACCCGTTAGCGGCCGCAACGAGCCCCGGTGAGGAGCGATCATCGGGGGAAGTCGGGTGGAACCACGTGAGGCCAGGCCTCTCGTCCCAGACGGACGGGAGGCCTTGTGGTTTGTGGAGGGAGGAACACCCATGCCACGGGAAAGCAAAGCACAAGCCGGAGAGGACCGTCTGCACCGCATGCGGCACTCCGCCTCCCACGTCATGGCCGAGGCGGTCCTGTCGATGTTCCCTGAGACCAAGTTCGCCATCGGGCCGCCCATCGAGAGCGGCTTCTACTACGACTTCGACCTGCCCCGCAGCCTCACCACTGACGACCTGGCGGTGATCGAGGAGCGCATGCGCCAGTCCATCGCCGCCGACCAGCCCTTCGAGCACAGCCAGGCAACCAAGGATGAGGCGCGCCGCCTCTTCGCCGACCAGCCCTACAAGCTGGAGCTCATCGACGGCATCGAGGACGAGACGGTCAGTCTCTACCGCCACGGCCCCTTCCTGGACCTCTGCGAAGGGCCCCACACGGAGAGCACGGGCCAGGTGAAGGCCTTCAAGCTCACCGGCGTCGCTGGCGCCTACTGGCGAGGCGACGAGCGCAACCCCATGCTCCAGCGCATCTACGGCGCCCTCTTCGAGACCCAGGAGGAGCTAGATGCGTACCTGCACAGCCTGGAGGAGGCGCAGCGCCGCGATCACCGTCGCCTGGGCCGCGAGCTGGACCTCTTCAGCTTCCACGAGGAGTTCGGCCCGGGCCTGGCCTACTGGCACCCCAAAGGCGGCCGCGTCCGCACCATCATCGAGGACCTGTGGCGTCGGGAGCACTACGCCGCTGGCTACGAGCTGGTCTATTCGCCCCATATCGGCAAGGCGGCCCTCTGGCAGACCAGTGGCCACCTGGACTTCTACCGGGAGAGCATGTACTCGCCGATGGACATCGACGGGCAGGAGTACTTCATCAAGCCCATGAACTGCCCCTTCCACATCCAGATGTACCGGTCGAGCACCCGCAGCTACCGCGAGCTGCCCATCCGCATGGCGGAGCTGGGCACGGTCTATCGCTACGAGCGCAGCGGCGTCCTCCACGGCCTCATGCGCGTCCGCGGCTTCACCCAGGACGACGCCCACATCTTCTGCCGTCCCGACCAGGTGGAAGACGAGATCCTGCGCGCCACGGACTTCGCCCTCTTCTTCCTGCGCACCTTCGGCTTCGACGAGTTCCAGGTCTACCTGTCCACGCGCCCTGAGAAGTACGTGGGCAGCGTCGAGGACTGGGAAATGGCAGAGGAGGCGCTCCGCCGCGCCATCGACGCCACGAAGCTGCCCCACGAGGTGGACGAAGGGGGCGGCGTCTTCTACGGCCCCAAGATCGACATCAAGATCAAGGACGTGCTGGGCCGCGAGTGGCAGTGCACGACCATCCAGTTCGATTTCAACCTGCCGGAGCGCTTCGACCTGGCCTTCGTCGGGGACGACGGCCGCGAGCACCGGCCCTACGTGGTGCACCGGGCGCTGCTGGGCTCGATGGAGCGCTTCATGGGCGTGCTGGTGGAGCACTACGGCGGCGCCTTCCCCCTCTGGCTGGCCCCCGTGCAGGCGACGGTGATCCCCATCGCCGACCGCCACATCGAGTACGCCCGCCGGGTAGCCGACGACCTGCGCGCCGAGGGCCTGCGCGTGGAGGTGGACGAGCGCGGAGAGCGCATGCAGGCCAAGATCCGCGACGCCCAGCTCCAGAAGGTCCCCTACATGCTGGTCGTGGGCGACAAAGAGGCGCAGTCCGAGAGCGTGGCGGTGCGCTGCCGGAGCGGCGAGGATGTGGGCGCCCTGCCCCTCTTCCAGGTCATCGACCGCCTCAAGGACGAGGTGGCAAGCCGGGGGTAGGGTTCTGACAAGCTTGTCGCCCCACCTCCCGTATGCTACAAAGGTTTTGCTGGGGCTTAAGCGAGCGCTTCGCTGAGCCGTTCCTGCTGAAGAGGAGCTCCATGTTCAAGAAGCTCCTGGTGGCCAACCGGGGTGAGATCGCCTTGCGGGTGATGCGCACCTGTCGCGAGATGGGCATCTCCCCTGTCGCGGTGTACTCCGACGTCGACCGCAACGCTCTCCACGTCCGCTACGCCGACGAGGCCCACCTCCTCGGGCCCGCGCCTCCACGCGAGAGTTACCTGAACATCAAGAAGATCATCAAGGCGGCCCGCCGCTCCCGTGTCCAGGCCATCCACCCCGGCTATGGCTTCCTCGCCGAGAACGCCGACTTCGCCGAGGCCTGCCAGAAGGCCGGCATCGTCTGGCTCGGCCCCCCGCCTGAGGCGATCCGGCTCATGGGCGACAAGGTGGCGGCCCGCCGCATGGTGAGCGAGGCGGGCGTGCCCGTCGTGCCCGGCACCGACGCCATTTACGACCCGGGCGAGGCCGCGGCCGCTGCCGCCAGCATCGGCTTCCCGGTCCTCATCAAGGCTGTCGCCGGCGGCGGCGGCAAGGGTATCCGGCTGGTCGACGACCCTACGGAAGTGGAGAGTGCTCTCCGCGTCGCCGCCAGCGAGGCCCTTTCCGCCTTCGGAGACGGCACTGTCTACATCGAGAAGTTCATGGAGCCGGTGCGCCACATCGAGGTGCAGGTGCTGGCCGACGACCACGGCGACGTGGTGGCCCTAGGGGAACGCGAGTGCTCCATCCAGCGCCGCCACCAGAAGCTCATCGAGGAGGCTCCCTCCACGGCCGTGGACGGTGAGGTGCGGGACCAGCTCTGCCGGGCCGCGGTGGCAGCGGCGAGGGCCGCCGGCTACCGGAGCGCCGGCACCGTTGAGTTCCTCATGGATCAGAACCGCCGCTTCTACTTCCTGGAGATGAACACCCGCCTCCAGGTAGAACACCCGGTAACAGAGCTGGTGACCGGCGTCGACCTGGTGATGGAGCAGATCCGCATCGGTGCTGGCGAGAAGGTCTCCTTCCGCCAGGAGGGGGTGCGCCTCTCCGGCTGGGCCATGGAGTGTCGTGTCACTGCGGAGGACCCATTCAACAACTTCATGCCCTCGCTGGGCCGCGTCGACTACGTGGTGGAGCCCAGCGGACCCGGCGTGCGAGTGGACAGCTCGCTCTTCTCCGGCGCCGAGCTGCCCTACCACTACGACCCCATGGTGGCCAAGCTCATCACATGGGGACGCGACCGCGAGGAGGCGATTCAACGCATGCGGCGCGCGCTGGGCGAGTTTGTCATCGTCGGCATAGAGACCAACATCCCCTTCCACCTTCAGATGCTGGAGAACGCCCGCTTCCTGGCCGGTGACATCTCCACGGCCTTTCTGGAAAAGGAGTTCTCGCTGGCGCAGACCGGCGACGGCACGAGCGAGGAGGTAGCCCTCTTGGCCGCTGCACTCCTCACCCACCTGAAGCGTCGGTCCACCCCCATCTCTGCGGCACCGGCCGGTGACCACAGCCCCTGGCGTGCCGCCGGGCGCACGGCTGCCCTGGAGGGCCGGTTCAGAGGTACTGGATGGCGTCGAAGTATCAGTTGAGGCTCAGCGACCGCGACGTAGAGGTAGAGGTAGAGGAGAACGAAGGCGGCGCCTTCCTCCTTCGAATGAACAGCGTCCTCTTCCCCGTCAGTGTGGAGCGCATCGGTGAGTCCGCCCGCTACTCCCTCATCGTTGACAACCGCCCCTACGACATCTTCGCCGAGGAAACCCCCCACGGCTATCACATCGTCATCGGCTCGCACACCTATGCCGTGGCGACACGGCAGCGTAGGGCCACCCCGGCAGCCCGCGGTGGCCCGGCAGTGCCCGAATCGCCTGCTGCGGGCGGCGAGTGGGTCCTTACCTCGCCCATGATCGGCGTCGTGCAGGAGGTGCACGTTTCGCCGGGCGACGAAGTGGAGGCAGGCGCCGTCGTCGTAGTCGTCGAGGCCATGAAGATGCAGAACGAGGTGCGCGCCCGCCGCGCCGGAACCGTGAAGGCCGTGTACGTGTCCGTAGGGCAGCGCGTCGAGCAGGGGACTCCCCTCGTAGTCCTGCTTTGACCGCCCGTCTTGCGAGCGGGTCATGAGGGAGCGGCGGCTCTACGTCAATCAGTGTGGACAAGGTTAAGGAACCTTAGCAAAAAGACCCTGCGGTTCCGGTAGCCGTAAGCCCGCCGCTTCATCACCTTCACCCGATTGTGCTTCCCCTCGACCAGGGCATTGGTG
>Ga0315289_10000555_pt1 | contig 57362 bp, 61 predicted proteins | sample YL17G11_40_MG_FD_203452 | JGI IMG/M metagenome (GOLD analysis project Ga0315289, IMG submission 203452) | Sediment microbial communities from Yellowstone Lake, YNP, Wyoming, USA - YL17G11_40 | ecosystem: Environmental > Aquatic > Freshwater > Lake > Sediment | place: USA: Wyoming | collected...
GATTGATAACAAAGAAAATCATGGCAAAGGTTACGTTACCAGGCAGGGAATGTTAGAGGCGAAAGGGGATTATAGAATATTTACTGATGCTGATAATTCTACCTCAATTGACCAGGTTGAAAAAATGTGGCCGGAATTTCAAAAAGGTTACGATGTTGTAATCGGTTCACGAGATATTAAAGGGGCAGTTTTAGATCCACCTCAGCCTTGGCTAAGAAATATAATTTTAGGAGAGGGTTTCAAATTATTTAGAAAAATATTTATTGGCCTTTGGGGAATTCAAGATACTCAGTGTGGCTTCAAAGGACTTACTAAGGCAGCTACTGAGAAAGTTTTTCCAAAATGCAAAATTGACCGTTTTGCTTTTGACCCAGAGATTTTAGTTTTGGCAAGAAAGATGGGTTATAAAATAAAAGAAATCCCGGTTTATTGGAAAAACGACCCAGACAGCAAAGTAAAATTTAAATCAATGGTCAATATGACAATTGATATAATAAAAATAAGGTGGAATTCTATTAGAGGGCAGTATGGAAAATAAGAAGAAAAAATTTCCCTCGGAACTGCGTTTAGATCTTATTTCTAAAGATTGGGTTGTCATTGCTACCGGGAGAGCGAGAAGGCCAGAGACCTTCAAACAAGAAAGGAGAAAGGCAGAAGAAGTTCCAAAAAAAGGCTGTCCTTTTTGCAATATTGAAACTCAAGAACCTCCAACCCTTATATTTTCTAATGGCAAAAAAATTAATTTTAAGAAGGGAAGTAAAATTCCCAGAGACTGGACAACAATTTCCGTACCTAATAAATTTCCGGCCGTTTTGTTCCACCCTGAATTAGACAAGAAAACCGAAGGAAATTTATATCAGACCATTAATGCCGTTGGTTTTCATGAAGTTGTTGTTACCCGGGACCATAAAAAGCAACTGGCCCAATTTTCTACGAAACAAATAAAAGAAGTAATGGATGTTTATCAAGATAGGTATTTAGATTTAATGAAAGAAAAATTTGTAAATTATGTTTCTATCTTTCATAATCATGGTTTGGAATCAGGGGCTACAATTGCCCATCCCCACTCCCAAATTATTACTACGCCACTTATTGATGCGGACTTAAGAAATGCCCTTTCTAATGCCCAGGATTATTTCAAGAGAAACCGGAAATGCGTTTATTGCCAGATGAATAAATGGGAGAAAAAAGCCAGAAAAAGAATTGTCTTTGAGAATAAAAATTTCGTGGCTGTGTGCCCCTTTGCCTCAAAGTCTGCCTTTGAAGTTATTATTTCACCCAAAAAGCATCTCCCTTATTTTGAGAGAATAACAGATAAAGAGAGATGGCAACTATCAGAGGTCTTCAGGGTTACTTTAAACAAGCTTTATAAAGCTCTTAACGATCCGGCCTATAATTTTTACTTGCATACTTCTCCCTGTGGTGGAAGAAAATACCCTTCTTATCATTGGCACTGGACAATCTTACCAAAAACTTCAACCTGGGCGGGATTTGAAATAGGTACCAGAATGGAAATTTCGACAATTGAGCCAGAGAAAGCAGCCGAATACCTTAGGAAACAATGAATAAATTTTAGCCACCTTAACTTTTAAAATATGAAAACTTTTATTGTCGCCAATTGGAAGATGAACCCTCCTTTTCTAGCAGAGGCTAAGGTTCTTTTTAATTCAATAAATAAAATTTCTAAAAATCTTAGGAACGTTGAACTAATAATTTCCCCCCCATTTATTTATATTGTATCCCTTATTCCAAAGGAGCCTTTAAATTTTAAACTAGCTGGCCAAGATTCTTTCTGGGAGGAAAAAGGAGCGTTTACTGGAGAGATCTCATCTAAAATGCTGAGAAATATGGGATGTCAATATGTAATCTTAGGGCATTCAGAAAGAAGGAAATATTTTAAAGAGACCGATGAAATGATAAATAGGAAAGTAAAATCTGCAATTTCAGTTAAATTAAACCCAATTTTTTGCATTGGTGAAAATTGGGATGAACGGAAAGAAAACTTGACTCAAAAAGTCCTAAGAGCGCAAGTTGAAAAAGGGTTAAAGGGGGTTACCAAAAAAGAAATTAAAAAGGTGATAATTGCTTATGAGCCCGTATGGGCCATTGGGACAGGGAAGGCCTGTTCGCCTGATGAATCTGAAAAATCAGGGAATTCTATAAGAAAAATTATCTCCCGACTTTATAATCAAAAAATCGCAAAGAATATTAAGATTCTGTATGGTGGAAGTGTAAATTCCCAGAACGCTGCAGGTTATATTTTTGGTGCAAAACTGCAAGGTTTACTCGTTGGAGGCGCCTCTTTAGACGCCGGAGAATTTACAAGAATAATAAAGAATTTTGACTAGACTTGATTTTTTAGACTACTTCAATTATTATTTAGTATATGAATATTTTCCTTAATGGATATTTTTATAGCCCAAGTCAGGGTAATTTACGCATTGAAGGGGTAGTTGATGAAATCATTAAATATCTCAGCGAAAACAAAGAGAGATTTTATGATATCATAGTCGGGTGCGATTCTTCTTCGGGACTAGAACCCAATTTTCCTGTGGCAGTAGTAGTTTTAAGAAAAGGCGAAGGGGGAAGGTTTTTTTTGAAAAGAATTAATTATCAGAATAGAAAATTCTATTCTTGGAAAACACGGATATTGGAAGAGGTATTACTATCCTGTGAGCTGGCCCTATTCCTAAGAGAAAAATTAGAAGGGAAAATTAAAGAATTACCTGTGTTACCTAATTATCAATTCCGCTACATCCATGCTGATGTTGGTGAACAGGGAGAAACCAAAGATATGATTAAAGAAGTTGTCGGACTTATTCGTGGTAACGGCTTTGAACCTAAAATAAAACCCGAAGCCTATGTTGCTTCAATTGTGGCCGACAGATATTCTTAGTAACGAAAAAAATAACAATTAGTAACTAATAGATGAAAAAGGTCACCTCGGTGGCCTTTAAAAATTAAAGTCATGATAAATAGTAAAAATAAAAAAGTTATTGTAGCCATGTCGGGAGGTGTTGATTCTTCGGTGGCAGCCGCCCTGTTGAAAAAAGCCGGATTTGATGTCGTCGGAGTTTTTATGAGATTCTGGTATGAACCTTCGGTTGGAAATTGGAATAGGCATTGCTCGTCTGATGTAGAAAAACGGGCAAAAATGGTAGCCGTTAAACTTAAAATCCCCTTTTTTATTTTGGATTTTAGAAAGGAGTTTAAGAAAAAAGTCGTTGATTATTTTTTAAAAGAGTGTAAAGCCGGTTTAACTCCCAACCCCTGTATTACTTGTAACAAAGAAATAAAATTCGGCTTACTTTTTAAAAAAGCCGTGTCATTAAAAGCTGATTATATAGCCACAGGCCATTACGTAAAGATTTCCAGAATTAATTCAGGATTTAAAATATTTCGGGCTAAAGATCGTCAAAAAGATCAATCTTATTTTCTTTGGGCCTTAAATCAGAGACAGTTTAAAAAGGCCCTTTTTCCCTTGGGGAATTTTACCAAAAAGGAAGTGAGAAATTTGGCAAAAAAGTTTAGACTGCCAGTTTTGGGCATCCCCGAATCGCAAGAGATTTGTTTTATCCAGACTAATATTAATAATTTTCTAAAACGCAAGTTAAGACAAAAAATAGGGAAGATTGTTGACACTGCAGGTGAAATAATTGGCCAGCATCAAGGTTTGGCTTTTTATACCATTGGCCAAAGGAAAGGAATTCGGCTCCCCGGCGGTCCCTATTATGTTTTGGGTAAAGATTTAAAAAAGAACTTTTTAGTTGTCACTAAAAATGAAAAAGATTTAGTCAGTAAAGAGCTTGTAGCGGATAACGTTAATTGGATTTCTGGTCAGGAGCCTAAATTGCCAATTGAAGCACAGGTAAAAATTCGATATCTGACAAATCCTTCATTAGCTATAGTCTCCAAAGTAAAAAATAATGGTTATAAACTACGATTTAAAAAATCCCAGCGGGCAATCACCCCAGGACAATCAGTAGTATTTTATAGAGGAGGGGAGATGCTCGGCGGAGGGATAATTAAGGCTTAAGATAAGGGGTGCCTGGTAAATTCTCATTTTTTTTGATATTCTTTATATAGGTAACGATTATGCCCCGTAGGAAACCAGCGGGGTCTTCGTTGATAAAACGAATTAGACCATCCAAAATTAGATTCCACGGAACATATACAAATCTAAATATTTTCTAATCAAAGACCCTAATCTATATAAAAAGCAATGATTATAGAAATATTCAAAGGTTTAAATATAATAACAACTGAAAATATTTAGTTTCCTACGGGGTATGACAGAAAAGCCAAAGGAAAAATTAGAGGAATTTTCGGAGCTCCTCATAAAATTAGGGGAAGAGATTGAGATGAAAATCTCAGAAAAAAGAAAATTAGAGGACGTAATCAAACAAAAAGAAGAGCAAGTTCGTAGCATGGGAAAAGATATTTTTTCTGCCAAGAGAAGAATAGCCCGTTTATCAAGCGAGTTAGCGAAACTAGAAGAAAGGAGGAAAAAGTTTGAGGAAGAAAAGCTTCTTTTGGAAAAAGAGGAAGAAAGACCATTTAATTTAACTTAACTAAACTAATTTTCTAAATGACTTCGGACAAGATCCGGCGAACATTTTTAGTTTATTTTGAGAAAAGAGGGCATAAAATTGTTCCCTCTTCTTCAATTTTACCTCCCGATCCAACAGTTCTGTTTACAACCGCTGGCATGCAACAATTTAAAGAATACTACCTAGGAAAATCTTCTCCTTACGGAAATAAAGTGGTATCCTGCCAGAAATGCTTTCGAACTTCCGACATTGAGGAAATAGGGGATACAAATCATTTAACTTTTCTTGAGATGTTAGGAAATTTTAGCTTCGGAGATTATTTCAAGAAAGAATCAATTGAATTTGCTTTGGAATTATTAACAAAAGAATACAAAATCCCGACTAATAAATTATGGATAACCTATTTTAAAGGAGACCCTTCGACAAGCTCAGGGCGAGCTGTTCCAGAAGATAAAGAATCCCAAGGCATTTGGCAGAAATTAGGCATACCAGGAGAAAAGATGTTTGGCTTTGGCAAGAAGGATAATTTTTGGGGTCCGACAGGGGCCGAAGGACCCTGCGGCCCTACCACTGAAATCCATTACGATGTAACAGGTAAGCCCTGCGAATTGGGGAAAGAGTGTATTCCAAATTGTACTTGTGGCAGATTTATAGAATTATGGAATTTAGTTTTCAATGAATACTATCAAAATAAAGAGGGTAAGCTCACACCATTAGAACAGAAAGGTGTTGATACGGGAATGGGGTTTGAACGCTTGGCAATGGTGATTCAGGACAAACCCTCGGTTTTTGGGACAGATTTATTTGAGCCGATTCTTAAAGAAATTTTAGGGCAAGACGAGAGGGCCAGAAGAATAATTGCTGATCATATAAAAGGTTCTGTTTTTTTAGTCTCCGAAGGGATTTTACCTTCTAATGTTGAACAAGGGTATATCCTAAGAAGATTGATAAGAAGAGCAATAAGATATGGAAAAATTTTGGATCTATCGCAGAATTTATTAATTCTCCTTGCTCAAAAAGTTATTGAAATCTATAAAGATATTTATCCAGAGATTAAATCAAAAGAAACCGATATTTTAACCGTGATTCAAAACGAAGAAGAAAAATTTGAAAAGACTTTAGAGGTAGGGATTAAAGAAACCATATCTGAAGTCACTAAAACAGGACAATTAACTGGAGATATAGCCTTTAATTTATACGAAAGCTATGGAGTTCCTTTAGAAATTAGCAAAGAGATAACGGCAGGAGAAGGAATTAAGGTTTCCGATATGATAGAAATAGAATTTAGGAAGGCTAAAGAAAAACACCAGGAAGTTTCTCGGGCAGGGGCTGAGAAGAAATTCGGGGGCATAGGTAAAGAAGTAAATTATGAAGCGACAAAACTTCATACAGCAACTCATCTATTGCATCAGGTCCTTCGAGAAAGCTTAGGGACTCACGTTAAACAAATGGGGTCAGATATTACCCCTCAAAGGCTTCGTTTTGATTTTAGCCATTCTCAGAAATTAACCAACGAAGAAATCAAAAAAGTGGAGAATTTGGTTAATCAGAGAATTAAAGAAGATTTAAGGGTTGAGAAAAAGGAAATGCCCTACGATGAGGCAATTCAGTCGGGGGCCTTAGCCTTTTTTAAAGAAAAGTATCCTGAGATTGTTACAGTTTATTCAATAGGAAAATTTTCAAAAGAAATTTGTGGGGGTCCTCACGTGACCCATACTGGAGAATTAGGAAAATTTAAAATTAGCAAAGAGGAGTCATCTGGCGCTGGAGTAAGAAGAATAAGGGCGATCTTGGAATCTGGAATATAGTCTTAATTGAATTTCTTAATTTTTTAGAAAAGTGGTAAAATAATCTTAATGAAGACTCAACCCCCGTTTTTTAAAAAAGGGGATGGATATTTTTTATCTTTAGACATCGGGACCCAGACAATAAAAGTACTAATTTGTAAAAGAGAGGAAAAAGAGATTGTTATTCTTGGAGGTTCTGTAGTTCCCCTTGAACCTATTGCGATAATAGATAACCCCGCCTTTAGAATAGAAGCTCTTAGGCAGACTATTTTTAATGCGATCCAGGATGCTAAACAAATCTCTGCTTCTCGTGAAGTGACCAAACAGAAAACTTGGTTAACCTTTTTAGGATTACCGCCTCACATCTTAAAGGGTAGAGTTTCCCATCAAAATTTTAAAAGAGAAAATCCCGGAGGAAAAATTAAAAGGAAAGAAGAAGAAATTATTCTCAAATCAGTAATCTCAAGCTCTTATAAAAATATTGCTCAATTAATCTCTAAAGATGCAGGTGTTCTTGCAAACGATATCCGTTTTCTAGAAACTAAAGTTTTATCAATAAAGATTGATGGCTATAAAGTTCCACAGCTCCTTGGGTTTTCTGGCGAGCATTTAGAATTTAGAATTTTAAATAATCTTCTATTAAAGTCTTATTTAGAGGCTATTGATAAAGTTTTTCGGAAATGGGATCTTAAAATCTTAAAGATAGTTTCACCAATAGAAAATTTACCCCTTGCCTTGCAGGATGCAAAAATTGATGGTTTCTTCCTTGATATTGGCGGTAAAACATCACAAGTAGCCTTAGTTTATGAAGGAGAAATCTATACAGTCACCGAATTTCCAACTGGAGGAGAAATTTTTTCACATCAATTATCTGAAACATTGGGGATGGGCGAGCCCGAGGCCGAAGATCTAAAAATTAGATATTCTCAGCACCTTCTAAGTGAGGAAGTACGGACAAGAATTAAGGAGATTTTTTCTCCTGTAGCCCAATCTTGGTTTAGCAGTTTAAAGCTTCAATTAAAAAAACATGTTCCAAGCCAGGATTTTAAATTATTACCGCCTTCAGTCCTTTTATTTGGCGGTAGCAGTCAGTTGCCAGAGATTGAGGATGTCGTAACCAATGGCAATTGGGAAGACTTAATATTTCCGGAGAGAACTGGAACAAAGATTCTTTTACCAAAAGATTTGAAAAATTTTCAAGACCAAACTAAAATAATTAATACCCCTCAATACACCCCCTCATTATTAATTTGTTATGACGCCTAAAAAAGATTTACCAAAAATATTTGATATTTTGCCACCTCAGAGATATACAGAAAAGATTACCCAGAAAGAAGAAATAGTTGGAAGGAAACCCCCGAGGCGTACCTTCTCTGCTTTAATAAAAGGTATCTTTTTAATCTTAGTAATTTTATTTTTTGCCGGAGTTATTTCTACTTTCTTTTTTCAAAAGGCCACTCTGACTATTTGGCCTAAAACTCAAAAATTAGATTTTAAAGAACAGGTAATAATTGATAAAAATTTTAAACAATATGATTTTTTAGCGAGGACAATCCCTGGTGAATTCTTGCAGGAAGAGAAAATAACCTCTTTAAAAGAAATCCCTGCTACTGGTGAGACCTCTAAAGATCAGAAAGCTGAGGGGACAATTCGCGTTTATAATGCCTATTCCACTTCTCCTCAGGCATTAATAGCCAATACTCGTTTTGTCTCAGCTGAAGGAAAACTACTCCGATCTTTAGATAGAATAAATATTCCGGGCGGAACTTATGAAGGAGGCAAGCTTCAACCTGGCTTTGTTGATATTAAGGTTCAGGCCGATCAGTCAGGGGAAGGATACAATATTGGACCCTCTACTTTTTCTATCCCCGGATTTGTTGGAACCCCAAAATATACAGCTTTTTATGGAAAATCCTTTGAGCCAATGAAGGGAGGTTTTAAGGGAAAGACCTCTCAAATAACTAAACAAGATTTAGAAAATGCAGAGAAGACTTTAAAAGATAAATTGGCGCAAGAGCTCGATTTACTCGTAAAAGATAAAACTTCAGGAAAATTTGTTTTACTAGATGGTGCATCAAAAAAAGAAATGGAGAATCCAATTTTTTCAGCTAAAGCTGGAGATACAGGAGAAACATTCACCGGAGAAATCAAGGGCACCTCTACCTATCTAGTATTTAAAGAATCAGACCTTAATAATTTTGCTAAAGATCTAATTTTATCTAGAATTTCTCAAGAGCAGAATTTGAAAGAAGATAGTTTAAGTATCAATTATTATCCAGAAAATATTGATTTTGCTGGAGGAAAAATAATTCTAAATCTAGATTTATCAGCAACAATTTATCCTAATTTTGATAAGGAAGCTTTTAAACGAGATTTAACAGGTAAATCATTGTCTGAAGTGAAAGCAAATTTAGCAACAAATTCTAAAATTGATAAGTTCAATATTAATCTCTGGCCCTTTTGGCTCCCAATTATCCCTAGTGATCTTCAGAAAATAAAAATCATTCTAAACATTGACTAAATTAAGAAGATTTGTTATCCTAAGAAATTAAGGTTAATGAAAAGTTCAAAAAAAAAGACTCTAAAAAAAGACTATAGTCAACCTACAGTCTCTCATAAAGTTTTCAGGAAGGAGGGAGAAGTTATCGAAAGCTTACCCTCAATTCATTTTCGGGTTAGGTTAGACGACGGGAAGGAAATATCAGCTCATCTGGCTGGAAGATTAAGGATCCACCGAATTAGAATCCTACCAGGTGATCGGGTTACTGTAGAAATTTCCTCCTATGATGAGACTAAAGGGAGAATTGTTTATCGCGGAAGATAATTATTCTCAAATATAAAATCATTCATTAGAAGTGAAAGTTAGACCATCGGTAAAAAAAATTTGTAAAGATTGTAAAATCGTCCGAAGAAAAGGACGTATTTATGTGATTTGTAAGAAGAATCCTAAGCATAAACAGCGTCAAGGCTAATTTCTAGATATATTAATTTAAAATGCCAAGAATTGCTGGAGTTAATATTCCTGAAAAAAAACAAATATTTGTTGCCTTAACCTATATTTATGGGGTGGGTTTGCCTTTGAGTAGGAAAATTTTAAATTCGGCTAAAATCGATCCTTATAAAAAAGCATCTCAATTAACCGCAGATGAAACCAATCGGCTTAGGGAGATTATCGAAAAAAATTATAAAGTTGAAGGAGATTTGCGTCGGGAGATAATTATTAATATTAAAAGGCTAAAAGATATCGGTTCTTGGCGAGGAATGCGTCATATCAAAGGATTGCCAGTAAGGGGGCAGAAAACCAGAACCAACACTAGAACTGTTCGCGGGAATGTTCGAAAGACTGTTGGTAGTGGAAGAAGACCCCCTGCAGAGCCCACCTAATTTAATTTTATTTTTAATTTATAGCTATAATTTTAAACGAATAAAATGGGTAAAAAAAGGATTATTGAAAAAACAGAAGAAGAATTACTTAAAGAAAGGGAAAAAATTGAACAAGCTTTAAGAAAAGAAGTAAAAACGGGACCCTCTAAAAAAATTAATGAGGGCAGGATTTATATTTCTTCTTCTTATAATAATACTATTTGCACTTTAACCGATTTAAAAGGAAATGTTCTGGGATGGAATTCAGCTGGCAATATTGGCTTTAAAGGTACAAAAAAATCTACTCCTTTTGCTGCTTCTCGGGTGGCGGAAAAATTGGTTGAGAAAGCCAAGAAAGCCGGAGTGGAGAGGGTTGAAGTCTTTGTTAAGGGAGTTGGGACAGGAAGGGAATCGGCGATTAGGTCTTTTGCGACGAAAGGACTAGAGATTTTAGCTATTAAAGATATAACACCAATACCACATAATGGTTGTCGCCCGCCAAAAGTAAGAAGGGTTTAATATATATGATTGATTCTAAATGTAAAATTTGCCGTAGGGCGGGTCAGAAACTTTTTCTAAAGGGAGAAAAATGTTTTACGCCTAAATGCACAATAGTCAGAAAACCATATCCGCCAGGGAAAAAGGGGAAAAGGCGGGTTTCTCCGCTATCTGAATACGGAAAGGAATTAAGAGAGAAACAGAAATTAAAGAATTGGTATAATCTTAGAGAAAGGCAATTTAAAAAATATGTTAAAGGGGTTTTGACAAAGAGAGGAAGAGTTGAAGATCCCGCTGCAATCTTAATTAAGATGTTAGAAGGCCGTTTAGATAATGTTTTATTTAGACTAGGTTTTGCCAATTCGCGGCCGCAGGCTAGACAATTTATTGGTCACGGACACTTTCTTGTTAATGCGAAAAAAGTTAATATTCCAAGCTATCAAACTAAAAAGGGGGATAAGATTCAACTTCTGCCCTCTAGAGCTAAAAGAAAGATTTTCCAAGGTTTAAATTTAACCCTTAAAAAACATAAACCCCCTTCTTGGCTGGAATTGAACCCTGAAAAATTAGAGGGGAAAATTATTGGAGAACCGTCTATCCAAGAGATTTCTCTTCCTATAGAGATATCAACTATTTTTGAATTTTATTCAAGATAATTGCAAGAAACAGAAAACAAGAAAAATTATTAAATAAAATTCTTGCTGCCTGTTTCTTGTTTAATTAGTATATGTTATTTCTACCATTACCGCTAAGTCCTAAAATAATTGAAAAACAAGGGAGCCGAGCCGTTTTCGAAATCGAGGCCCTTTATCCTGGTTACGGCGTTACAATCGGGAATACTCTGAGAAGGGTTTTACTTTCTTCTCTTCCAGGAGCTGCAATCACACAAGTTAAAATTAAAGGGGTCCAACATGAATTTTCAACTATACCAGGAGTCATGGAAGATGTAATCAATATTCTCCTGAATTTAAAACAACTTAGATTTAAATTATTTGCAGAAGAGCCTCAAATAGCAACATTAAAGGTTAAAGGTGAGAAAACAGTCAAGGCTGGCGATTTTCAATTACCGGCCCAGGTTGAATTAATAAATAAAGATTTCCCGATAGCTACCTTAACGGAGAAAAAAGCCGATTTAGAGATTGAGATTCAAATTGAAAGAGGGTTAGGCTATGAATCCGTAGAAAGAAGAAAAAAAGAGAAATTACCTATTGGAATTATTGCCATAGATAGTATTTTTACACCAATTAGAAGAGTGAGTTATCATGTTGAAAATATGCGAGTGGGGGAAAGAACGGACTTTGATAGACTGAAAGTAGAGATTGAAACCGACGGTACTCTTTCGCCAGAAGAAGCTTTCTCTAAGGCATCAGAAATTTTAGTCAAACATTTTTCTTTGTTTAGCGAAGCCTTTAAAGCAGAAGAGATTAAGCCACCCAAAAAAGAAAAGGCGGCATTACCTGAAGATGTGACTAAAATTAAGGTTGAGGATCTTAAAATTTCTACTCGTACCCTCAACGCTCTTGTAAAAAACAATATTAAAACAGTAGGAGGGCTTATGAAAAAGAACGAAAAAAGTATTTTATCTCTTGAAGGAATGGGAGGAAAAGGGTTAAAAGAGATTAAAAAAGTATTTAAAAAATTGGGATTGGAATTAAGATCTGACGAGAAATAAGAAAAATGAGGAAGAGGAAAAAAGGTCTAAAATTTTCAAGAGAACGAGATCAGCGGAGGGCGCTTTTAAAATCTTTAGCTACTCCCCTCATTTTAGAAGAGAAAATTAAAACCACGGAAGCTAAAGCTAAAACAATTTCTAGTTTGGTTGAAAAGTATATTACTAAAGCAAAAAGGGGTGATTTACATTCGCGCAGATTATTAGGCAGATTCTTATCACCAAAAATAGTAAAGAAACTAGTTGATGAAATTGGGCCAAGATATAAAGAAAGAAAGGGCGGTTATACCAGAATTATAAAACTGGGCAGGAGAAAATCAGATGGAGCTAAAATGGCTATCGTGGAGTTATTAAAGTAATATTCTTGCCAATTTGTCTTTGAATATGAAAAGGAAAATACATACAATTGATGCAGCAGATAAAGTTTTAGGGAGATTAGCTGCCCAAATAGCTACTATTCTGCGAGGTAAACATAAGCCTGAATTTTTACCTTACAAAGATATGGGGGATGCCGTTAATGTCAAAAATATTCAGAAAATTAAGATAACTGGAAAGAAAATCGGGCAAAAGAAATACTTCCGCCACAGCGGCTATTTAGGGGGCCTGAAAGAAACGCCTTTGAAAAAAGTTTTTGAGAAAGATCCGGCCCTTGTTTTGAGGAGGGCGGTTTTTGGGATGCTGCCAAAAAATAAATTAAGAGCAAAAATGATAAAAAAGTTAAGAATAGAATAATTTTGATAAAAGGATATGCCAAAAAAGATTATTAGAAAAAGACCTGCCAAAAAAACTCCTCCTAAAAAAAGGAAGATTAAAATAACTAAGAAAATAGAAGGTGAGGCAGAAACTGAGAAGTCTTTGGCTAAGCCCACAAAATTTTGGGAGGCAACTGGCCGGAGGAAAACGGCTGTTGCCAGAATAAGATTATTTACTAGAGGCGATAAAGAGATTTTAGTTAACGAAAAACCTTATCAGCAATATTTTACTAGCGTTGAGCTATGGGAGATTATTGCTTCCCCTTTAAACAAAATGAAATCTGTTGAGAGATTCAGAGTTTCAGCTAGAGTAAAGGGTGGGGGAGTTCATGCCCAGGCTGAAGCAATAAGACATGGAATATCCAGGGCCTTAACTAAATTTAACCCGGATTTTAGAAAAAAATTAAAAAAATCAGGTTTTTTAACCCGCGACCCCAGAATGAGAGAAAGGAAAAAGTTCGGCCTAAAACGCGCCCGACGCGCACCTCAGTGGGCAAAGAGGTAATAGCTCGATGTTTGTTACGAGGAGACGCAGTAATTTTCCCAGCGAGAAAATTCTGTTCATATCTCGATTTTTCATTCCTAACTTCGTTCGGAAACCTTGCTGAAAAATCTTCGATGTGCTCCTCTTTACCAAACAGCTCGCTAAGGGGAGAAAAAGAGTAAAAAAAGAAAAAAGAGCAGTTTTAGGACTTGCTCAGGTCAACAAAAACGGAAGTCGTCGTACGACGACGAAAGAACTATTGGGGCTATTGCTTAGCCCGACATAAGCTTCGCCCCTTGTCAAAGTCTCGGGTTACGTTTCGGGCTCCCGAGTGCTGGCCGATACCCCAGCCTCATATCATAAGTATAGCATTTCCACAAATCTTGTCAAGGGGCGGGCTCCGCAGTGGTAAAAACGGTAATGATCTTATATTAATAATAATTCGTATATTAGTATTGATTAGTAATTCGTAGGGATATAATGCTTAAAGAATTAATTGATAAATTTTATTTAGATCAACAAAGAGACAAAGAGCAAACACGTTTTTACATTTCTGATATTGGGAAGTGTTCCCGGGCAGTTTTTTTTAAATTTAAAAACGCACCTAGAGAAAAAATGGATGCCCGAATGCTAAGGGTTTATGAACGAGGAGAATATCTCCATAGAAACATCTTTAATATTTTATATCGCCTTAAAATTGGGATAACAACAGAAGTGTCTATCCCAACTCAAGAATTAGTCTCTGGTAGGGCTGATGCTATAATTTGTATTGGTAATGAAAATTATGTCTTAGATATCAAGAGTATTAATAGCATGATATTTAAGAATCTAAACCAGCCCAAAGAAGAGAATGCTCAACAGCTTCAACTCTATCTTCATTATTTTAATATAAAAAAGGGGATATTACTTTATATTGATAAAGATCAGCAAAATATTAAAGAGTTCATAATAGACTATGATTCAGTCTTTGTGCAGTCACTTTTGAACAATCTAAAAGATCTTAAAACAAAGATTGATAACAATATTATTCCCGATAGGTTGGAGGATTACCCGCTTAACTGGCAATGCCAATACTGCCAATTTAAAGAGATATGCCAGATGGCAGGAGGCGAAGAAATAAATTGGGAAAATTTTAAGAAAAAAATTAAACAGCTTGATTTAAAAGAGAGTTAATGAACTACCCCGTCCTAAAGGGACGGGGTATCCCCTTCGGGGCGAGTTCTTTTAGCGGCGGGGTATTCCCACCGCTAAAATAATATCTTGAAAAACAAAAGGCCGTCCCGCTAGCGGGACGGCCTTTTGTGATAGAGATTTTTAAGGCAATAATTTTTTAGAAGAAAAAAGCTCCCCTTGGCTTAAAACATATAATTTCTCAGTAGATTTGTTCCAGAATACTTCCAAACCTTTAAAATCAGCTAGAGTATATATATTAATTCTATCTCGATCATCAATCTCAGCGATTTTAATCTCATTACCTACTGAAAATATTAAATAATGACTTGTCCACCAAAATACGTCATTAATTTTCTCTGAGAAACGCGTTAAAAATAATTTTTCTCCTCCCTTTCTTTGCGGTTGTTCATTATTAATATTTTCTAAGAAAAAAATTCCTATTTCTGAATTCGTAAAATAAACTATTTTTTTGAGATCAGGAGAAATCTTTAAATCGCTTACTTCTTCTGAAATTTTTTCCAAAGATTGATTTTTATCATTAAAAAAATAAAGACCGTCGTTTCCTTTAATAAATATCTTTTTTCCGAAAATAAAAATCTGATATTCACCTCCCTTATTTAAGGTTAATGGCTGAAGATTGAAGTTTGTAATTTTTACTCCAGCAAGATTAGACTGAAAAAGGAAGCCATTTTTATCTAACCAGTATAAACTTCCGTTAGAGATTTTATAAGCAATTAGATCTTCCAAAATAGGATTAGGCACTTCCTCTTTTTTATAATCTGCCGAAAGAAGAACATTTTTCTTATTTAAACTTTGGGTAAAGAATATTTTTTGAGAATTCCCTGGGTCAAAAGAAAGGTCAGAAAAAATTTCTCCTAAGAAATCAAGAGAAATAGGTTTTTCTTTAATTTCCGTATCTAAAATGAAGAACTTTTTCTTCTGGCCTGTTACCTCAATCAAAATCTTCTTTGAGTCGGCGGACCAATTTAAATTCAGTGATTTAATTGTTTGTTCTTTGGTAATAAGATCTTTCTCATTAATCAATATTGATTGGGTATCATTTCTAAGATCAAGAAGATCTAGAGTAAACCCTTCCTCACCCCCTTTTTCTAAGATTACTTTCTCATTATCCGGAGAAAAAAAGAAAGCGTCGATTTTATCTCCAAGACTTGTAATTTCTGGATCTTTTGGAACCAAAAAGATATTTTTAGCTTCAGTTGTGAGATTCTCTACAATCTCTAAATTTTTTTGCCAAGAATAATAACCATCTTTTTTTATTTCTATCTTATATTTTCTTGGCACGAGATTATCAACAAAGATTTTTCCAAAAAGGAAATCGGTTTTCTTCAGTAATTTATCATCGAGATAGACCGAGACTCCCTTTGGCCGAACATTTAAGTATAGACCCCCCGTTTGGGTAATTTTCCTATCTCTTAGATTAAAACGATACCCTTGTGAATAAAGGATAACCAATGGAGTTATTAGAAGGAATAAGAAAACTAATATGAGAAATAGAATAAACCTTTTATGTCTGGTCATAATCAATTACCATAAAGTAGAAATGCGCTTATAATATAATTATTCTAGCAAAAAATAACTCTTTTTCCAGCCCCAGATCAGAGCTTGTCAAAGAGACAATTTTAAGATAGGATTAGGAAGAAAGGATAAATTTATTAAATAATGGCAGGGAAATTTATTATTCAAGGCGGAAAAAAACTCAAGGGAACAGTAGAGGTTTCAGGATATAAGAATGCGGCCGGGGCAATAATAGCTGCCGCCCTGTTAACCGAAGAAGAATGTGTTATTGATAATTTACCCTTGGTAGAAGACATTTTTAATCTTTTAAAGATTCTAGAACAGATGGGGGTAGATATTTCCTGGCAGGGAAAGAGGAAAATAAAGATTAAAGCCGGGCCAAATATAAATCCAGAAAAAATTGATTTTGAATTAGTTAGTAAATCAAGGGTTCCAGTTTTACTTATAGGGAGTTTAATCTCTCGCCTTCCAGAATTCGAAATTCCTCATCCCGGTGGAGACAGAATCGGCCTTCGGCCGATTATTACTCACCTTAAAGCCCTCGAACAACTAGGGGTTCAAGTTTCACAAAAAGGGGATTTCTATCATTTTCAGCGGGGAAAATCGCCACATAATTTAGAGATTATTCTCAAAGAATTTAGCGTGACAGCAACTGAGAATTTAATGATGGCGGCAGCTTTGAATGATGGACAGATTATTATTAAGGGAGCAGCTTGTGAGCCTCAGGTTCAAGATTTGGGTAATTTGCTTAGAGATATGGGCGCTAAAATTGGGGGGATAGGAACTCATAATATTTCAATTGAAGGAGTAAAAAAATTAAAAGGAGTCTTTCATCAAATTATCCCCGACCTGCTTGAAGCCGGAACTTTTATGATAGCTGGCGCCATTACTTCTGGAGAAATTGAAATAAGAAGGATAATTCCTTCCCATCTAGACCTTTTTCTGGCAAAATTAGAGGAAATGGGAGTGAATTTTCAAAAAGGGCCAGACTTTATTAAACTCGGATTTTCTGCTAATTTAAAGCCAGTAAAAATTCAAGCTCTACCTTATCCTGGTTTTCCTACTGATCTTCTTCCTGTGATTATGCCTCTTTTAACCCAAGCCCAAGGAAAAAGTTTAGTCCACGATCCTTTATATGAAAATAGGTTCAATTATATTCAGGAATTAAGAAAAATGGGCGCTGATATTGAAGCAGTAGATCCCCACCGGGCATTTGTTTTTGGTAAAACACCCCTTCATGGAGTACGGATTGAGAGTTGGGATATTAGAGCAGGAGCCGCCTTAGTTATTGCCGGTTTAATTGCTAAAGGTCAAACATCAATTGAAAACATCTATCAAATTGATCGAGGATACGAAAGGATAGAAGAAAAACTTCAAAATTTGGGAGCAGATATTCAAAGAGTAGACAATTAAAATATTAGAGCGTTAGGTTACATTCTTCCCTAGTTTTATCCTATCAAGGATAGGAAATAAAAGATTAACACTTTCTTCAAAAAATGTTTTCTAAAAAAATTGGCATTGATCTAGGAACTTGTAATTCTCTGGTTTTTCTTCCCAAAAGAAAGGTGGTTTTGAATGAGCCCTCAGTAGTGGCCGTTTCTTTATCTGAAAATAAAATTTTAGCTGTGGGTCAAGAAGCTAAAGAAATGGTTGGCCGGACACCAGAAACAATTAAAGTCTATCGTCCTCTCAGAGATGGAGTTATTGCTGATTATCGCGTCACCCAAGCGATGCTTAGGTATTTTATTAAAAAAGTGGAGGGGAAATTCCGTCTTTTTAAACCCGAACTTATGATTGCAGTACCAGCTGGTATAACCTCAACTGAGAAAAGAGCAGTTATTGAAGCGGGTTTAGCCGCAGGAGCAAAACAAGTCTTTGTGGCTAAAGAACCGATCCTGGCAGCTATTGGCGCAGGAATTCCAATTAATGCTTGCTCTGGACATTTAATTGTTGATATTGGCGGAGGGACTGCAGAGGTAGCGGTTATTTCTCTTGGTGGAATAGTTGCCTCCAATTCCGTAAGGGTTGCCGGCGACAAACTGGATCTTGCTATCTCAGAATTTATTAAGAAAAAATATAACTTAGCCATTGGAGAGCAAACTGCAGAAGAGCTAAAAATAAAGATTGGTACAGCTCTCCCAGAAAAAGATGAAAGACTTCTTGAAATCCGGGGTAGAGATTTAATCTTAGGCCTTCCTCGAACGATAAAAATTTCTTCTAACGAAATCTGTGAGGCGATTTCCGATACTTTAGCTGAAATTATTCAGGTTATAAAAAGAGTTTTAAGAGAAACACCTCCTGAACTTTCAGCCGATATTATGGACAAAGGCATGGTTCTTTCTGGGGGAGGGGCACTCTTGAGAAATCTAGATGAATTAATTGCTAATTCGACAGGAGTTCCTTGCTTTATTGCCGAAGAGCCTCTATTCTGTGTAGCCAAAGGGACAGGGGTGGTTTTGGAAAACCTTGATATATATAAGAAAAGTATTATGTCCAAAAAATAAATAAGTTGATTTCTAATATGATTATCGGGCACCAAAAGCAATGGCAATTTTTAAAAAAATCAGCCGAAACTAACCGCCTTTCTCATGCTTATTTATTTTTTGGTCAAGAAAGGCTAGGAAAAAAAACTTTAGCCCTTGAGTTCATTAAATTTCTTAACTGTCAAGATAATAACCAGTTATCAAAACCCTGTCAGCAGTGTTCTAGCTGTAAGGATATTCAGAAAAGACAACACCCCGATCTCTTTTGGATTGAGCCCGTAGGGAAAGATATTCAGATCTCTCAAATTAGAAATCTTCAGTGGAGATTATCGCTCCGGCCATTTTCTGCCTCCTTTAAGTCAGCTATTATAGACCAGGCTCATTGTATGAATTCTGAAGCCCAGAGTTGCATTCTCAAAACTTTAGAGGAACCCTCTGGAAAGGCTATTTTAATTTTAATTACGGAATATCCCGAACTTCTTTTCCCAACCATTCTTTCTCGAGTCCAAAAAATAAGATTTTCCCCCGTGCCAATTTCTGAAATTGAAAATTATCTTAAAAAGCAAAGAATTTCTCAAGAAAAGAAAGATAAGATATCTTTTCTTTCTCTCAGTAAGCCAGGGCTAGCCTTTGATTTTCTTTTAAATCCCCAAAAATTAGAATACCAAAACCAAAAAGTAAAAGAAATGATTCAAATTAGACAGTCCGACTTAATCTTTCGCTTCCAATATATTAAAGACGCGGTCTCAAAAAAATATAATATAAAAGAATTATTAGACATTTGGTTGAGATATTTTAGGGAAATTTTATTTAAAACTCTTAAGAATAATCAAACAGGATATTCTCTAGACAGGGTTAAAAATATTATTAACACTATTCAAAATATTAATTTCCTGATTTCAACTACCAATATAAATCAAAGATTAGCTTTAGAGCAATTAATGCTCGAAATATAAAACAACTACTTTTTATTTTAAATAATGAGTTATCAAGAAATTATTGATCATATTAAGCCAGAGCTAGAGAAAGTAATAAATTTTTTTGATAGAGAGCTTGCAAAGATTAGAACCAGCCGGGCGACGCCCTCTTTAGTGGAGGATCTCGAAGTCGACTGCTTTGGCCAGAAATTTCCCTTAAGACAATTGGCCGCAATATCTTTGGCTGGACCAAGACAACTTAATATTCAACCTTGGGACAAATCTTATATTGAGCCAATTGTGGCCGCTATTTCTAAATCTAGTTTAGGGTCGGCTCCCATTGTCGATAAAGATTTTGTCAGAATTTCCCTTCCGCAAGTAACCGAGGAATACCGTAAAGAATTATTAAGAATTTTATCAGGGAAACAGGAAGAGGCAAAAAAGACAATACGAAGATGGCGAGAAGATGCCTGGGATAAAATTCAGGGAGAATTTCGAGAAGGGAAAATCAGAGAAGACGATAAATTTCGCGGTAAAGACAAACTTCAAGATTTGGTTGAGGAATATAATAAGAAAATTGAGGAGATAGGGGAGAGAAAGAGAAAAGAAATAATGGAATAATTTTTCATTTTATGCTTTTAACTATTATCGTTGCTTTTATTGCTTTAATGGGGCTTATAGTCCTTCATGAATTTGGCCATTTTATAATGGCCAAGCGTTTTGGAGTTCTTGTTGAAGAATTTGGAGTTGGATTACCGCCGAGAGTTTTTGGTAAAAAAATTGGCGAGACTATTTATTCTATAAACTTGTTGCCCTTTGGCGCTTTTGTTAAGCTTTATGGCGAAGAAGAAAATATAAAAAACCCTCTAAGCTTCAGTGCAAAACCAATCTGGCAGAGGGCTATGATTGTTTTAGCCGGCGTAATTTCTTTCTGGATGATTTCAGCGATCTTACTAAGCTTTATACAATGGTCAGGGTTTCCTCAGACCATTTCCGATGAAGCCGGTCAGAATCTAATCAATCCAAGAGTGCAGATAATTACAGTTGCTAAGGATTCACCAGCAGAAAAATCCGGTCTGAAAATTGGTGATACAATAGAAAAACTTTCAATTGATAATCAACAATTAACAATCACTAAGGTTAAAGAAGTTCAGGAATTTGTTGAACAGCACAAAGGGCGAGAGGTTGTTTTAACAATAAATAGAGGGAAAGAAACCTTCAGCGCCTCATTAGTCCCTCGTGTTTCTCCTCCAGAAAAGGAAGGAGCAATAGGAATAGCATTGGCGAGGACAGCAATAGTAAGATATAGTTGGTATAAAGCTCCTTGGCAAGGAATATTAATGACCGGGAATTTAACAATTATAGTTATACAAGGCTGGGGGCAGGCAATTTTAAATGCAATCCAGGGCCAGCCAACCGGAGTGCAGATAATTGGGCCAGTAGGAATTTTTGGCCTACTTACTGATATTAGTCAACTAGGAATAAATTATTTTCTAAATTTTATTGCAGTAATATCTATTTATATGGCTCTTTTAAATATTCTACCCATCCCGGCATTTGATGGAGGGAAATTGATGTTTTTATTAATCGAAAAAATCAGAGGAAAACCAATACCAGTAGCTATTGAGCAGCGAGTGACTGCCTTTTTCTTTATTGCCCTTATTGCCTTAATGATTTTTGTTACCTTTAAAGATATTCAAAGATTTTTCTTTTAATATGAAACTGTCTCAACTTTTTACTAAAACCTTAAGAGAACTACCAAAAGATGAAAAAAGTATTAATGCCCAGCTTTTGATTAGAGGGGGATTTATTAGAAAATTAATGGCAGGCGTTTATACCTTTTTACCTTTGGGTTGGCAGGTTCACAAAAAAATAGAGGAAATAGTTAGAGAAGAAATGAATAAAATCGGGGGCCAAGAAATATTTATGCCCACTCTTAATCCAAGAAAGGCTTGGGAGATTACTAATCGTTGGAAGTATCCTGAAATGTTCAAATTAAAAAGTCGCCAGAATAAAGATTATAGTTTAGGTTGGACCCATGAAGAGATTGTTGTACCTCTAGCTAAAGAATTCTTGCGGACCCATAGGGATTTACCTTTTTATGTTTATCAGATTCAGAATAAATTTCGTGATGAATTAAGGGTTAAATCAGGACTCTTGCGAGGGGTTGAGTTTATGATGAAAGATTTATATTCTTTCCACAGAGACGAGAAAGACCTGGATAATTATTATGATAAAGTGAAAAAGGCTTATTTTAAGATATTTAAAAGATGCGGCCTAGAGAAAATAACTTATTTATGCTTGGCTTCGGGGGGGACTTTCTCCCAATATTCCCACGAATTCCAGACTATTACCCCCTTCGGTGAAGACGAGATTTATCTTTGTCAAAAATGTAAGTTAGCAATTAATAGAGAAATCATAAAACGGGAAAAGAATAAGTGCTCTCAATGTGGGAATAAAAATCTAGTAGTCAAAAAATCAATTGAGGTAGGAAATATCTTCAAGCTAATGGATAGATTTTCCAGGCCTTTTGACCTCACTTTTATTAATAAAGAAGGGAGAAAGAAAACAGTTTTAATGGGATGTTATGGTATAGGGTTAGGAAGATTAATGGGCGCTATTGTTGAAACATCTAATGACGAGAAGGGAATTATTTGGCCCGCTGAAGTTTCTCCTTATCAAATCCATTTAATTCAAATTGAGAATAATATAAAGATTAGGAAATTTTCCGAAAAACTATACCAGGATTTACAAGAAGCAAATATTGAAGTACTATACGACGATAGAAACAATAAAACCGCCGGAGAAAAGTTCGCTGATGCTGACCTAATTGGTATTCCCTATCGTCTGGTGGTTAGTGAGAGGACATTAATAAAGAAGTGCATAGAAATCAAAAAAAGAAACGAAAATAGAATTAAGTTGATAAAAATTAAAGGTATTATTCAACAGATCAATTCTTAGTTAGTAGTCACTTAGGATTTACATGTTAAAAAGATTTTTTTCTTATTTTTCTGAAGATATCGCAATTGACCTAGGAACAGCAACTTCCTTAGTTTATGTTCGGGGCAGGGGAATCGTTATTCAGGAGCCCTCGGTGGTTGCAGTTAATCAAAAAACGGGTCAGATTGTTGCCATTGGGGAAGAAGCTAAGAAAATGGTAGGCAGAACCCCTGCGCACATTGTTGCCACTCGACCTTTAGTGCAAGGAGTTATTTCAGACTTTGAAGTAACCGAACAAATGCTCAGGTATTTTATTGAGAGAGCTCATAAGAAAAGATTTATTTTAAGCCCGCGGCCAAGAGTAATTGTTGGTATTCCTTGCGGAGTTACAGAAGTGGAAAAAAAGGCTGTTACTGATGCCACTCGCAGCGCTGGAGCCAGGGAAGTTTTTTTAATTGAGCAACCAATGGCAGCAGCTATTGGAGCAAAACTCCCCATTCAAGAAGCAGGCGGTAATTTTATTATTGATATTGGCGGAGGAACAACTGAAGTAGCAGTTATTTCTCTTGGCGGAATAGTTTTGGCTAAAAGCTTGAGGATAGCTGGAGATAAGTTAAATTCAGACATTATCCAAGCAGCCCAGGAAGAATATAAGCTTACAATTGGCGAGAGGACAGCAGAAGATATAAAGATTGGTATTGGATCAGCCTATCTATTGAAGGAGAAAAAAGATATGCCAATGCGGGGAAGAAACCTAATTACCGGCCTACCAGAAGAAATCATAGTTTCTGACGATGAAATAAGAAGAGCAATGGAGAGGTCAGTGAGGCAAATTGTTAATGAAATCAAAACCACAATTGAAGAGACGCCTCCTGAATTATTAGCTGACATTATGGCGAAGGGAATTTATTTAGCCGGCGGTGGAAGCCTTCTACGAGGATTGGATACATTAGTTGCTAAAGAAACGAAAATAAAAACTAAAATGGTCGATGATCCGGTAACCGCTGTAGTTCGTGGAGCAGGTCAGGTTTTAGAAAACCTTGACACTTTAGAAGAAGTATTAGTGGAGAAAGAATATTTAGAACCCCCACGCTAAAATAGGAAAAGTTGGCTTTTAATAACCTTTATTTTCAATATGATTTCTAAAGAAGAAGTTCAACATATAGCTAAATTGGCAAGGCTAGGAATCACTGAAAAAGAAGAAAAAAAATTTCAGCGAGAATTATCAAAAATCTTAGATTATATTAAACAGCTCAAAGAAGTTGATATTTCTAATGTCTTGTCTACTAGCCACTCAATTTCCGTTGAAAATGTGATGCGAAAAGATGAAATAAAGCAGCAGGATTCAGAGGTTAAGAAAAAAATACTTGGGCAAGCACCGGATAAAAAAGAAGGACATATTAAGGTTAAAAGTATTTTCTAATTATGGAATTAGATGGACTTACTATTATCCAGGCTCACGAAAAATTAAAGAAAAAAGAAATTTCGGCTACCGAATTAACAGAGACTTTCTTTAATAGAATTGAAAAAAAAGACAAAAAAATTCTCTCCTTCTTGTTATTAAACAAAGATTTAGCACTTTTAAAGGCAAAGGAAATAGATGATTTAATTATTTCTGGTAAAACTCTTCCTTTACTGGCCGGTATCCCAACAGCAGTTAAAGACAATATCTTAGTTGAGGGAGTAAGATGCACTGCCGCTTCTAAGATCCTTGAAAACTATCTCGCACCATATGATGCAACAGTTATTAAGCGATTGAGAGATCAGGGAGTTATAATCCTAGGAAAAACCAATTTAGATGAATTTGCTATGGGGTCATCAACAGAGAATTCAGGCTTTTTTGCAACTAGAAATCCTTATGATTTAGATAGAGTTCCTGGTGGTTCCTCAGGAGGATCTGCGGCAGCAGTGGCGGCTAATTTTTGTGTTTTTGCCCTGGGATCTGATACCGGAGGCTCAATTCGTCAGCCGGCTTCCTTTTGTGGGGTGGTTGGACTGAAACCAACATATGGAGCAGTTTCTCGCTACGGCTTGATTTCAATGGCTTCTTCTTTAGACCAGATAGGGCCAATAACAAAGAATGTTGGAGATGCTAAGATTGTCTTTGAAGTCATCTCAGGAAAAGACCCTCTGGATTCAACCAGCGTTATCCTTAATCCAGACTCTTCCAATCATCAGCTCCAAATTAAAGGCTTACGGATCGGAGTTCCTAAAGAATATTTTATCAGAGGAACAGATCCTGGAGTTGAAACTATCATTAAAAATTCAATAAAAAAAGCTGAGACTCTGGGAGCTAAGATTGAGGAAATTAGTTTGCCCCATACTGGATATGCTTTAAGCTGCTATTATATTATTATGCCGTCTGAAGTTTCAGCGAATCTTGCAAGATATGACGGCATAAAATACGGTTATTCAAAATTAAAGGGCCAGGACTTATTAAATGTTTATTTAGAAAGCAGAGAAGAAGGTTTTGGAGAGGAAACAAGGAGACGAATTATGCTTGGTACATATACTCTTTCAGCTGGCTATTACGAAGCTTATTATTTAAGAGCCCAAAAAGTTAGAACATTAATTAAAAAAGATTTTGAAGAAGCTTTTAAAAAAGTTGACCTAATTTTAACGCCGGTTTCTCCAACCCCAGCCTTTAAAATCGGAGAAAAGATTAAAGATCCCTTAACAATGTACCTTTCTGATATCTTTACTATTGCTGTTAATTTAGCAGGGCTACCGGCAATATCTATGCCAGTTGGTAAAGTCGAAAATTTACCGGTTGGCCTCCAGATAATCGCTAAGCCCTTTGAGGAAAATAAGATTTTTGGATTAGCCCAAATTTTAGAAGAAAATATCTAGATTATGCCAAATATTAAAAACCTCACAGATTATTTAATAGCCGCCCAGTCCCAAGGTTTTTTTATAGCCCTAGAAGCCATTTCCATAATCTTAATTCTGCTCTTTATTGGACTTATTATTTATTTCATCAAGACTACTGGCTATTATAAGATTCGTATCTGGCAGGACCTAATGGAGTTTTATAATTTTAGATCTTATGGAAAGGGGCAGGTTGGCAAAAGATGGAGTAAAATTAAAGGGCGCTTAGAGATTCCTTCAGAAGCTGAATATAAACTAGCTATTCTTGAGGCAGAAGATATTTTAGATGAAACATTAAACAGAATGGGTTATAAAGGCGAAACTTTAGAGGAAAGATTAAAATTACTTGCCCCCGATCAGCTTTCTAATCGTGATCAGCTCTTGGAAGCCCATCGCGCCAGAAACAGCATTATTCACGATCCTGATTATCAAATTCCTTCAGATAAAGCTAAAGGACTTCTGGAAATTTACGAAAAATCTCTCCAGGACCTAGAAGTCCTTTAATCTATTAAAATTCTGCTGAGGAGTGATTATTAACCCCTTGATTTTTAATAAAAAAATACTAAAATAAATTGACGACGCGGGTCTGGCTTAGTCGGATTTTTTCCCACGTTCGACGCGGGGTAGTGGAGTAGTACCATGCGAGGCTCATAACCTTGAGGCGGCCGTGCAAATCGGCCCCCCGCAACATATTAGCCAGAGTAGCTCAGTGGTTAGAGCACTCGTTTCATAAGCGAGTTGTCGTGGGTTCGATCCCCACCTCTGGCATATTAGGATGTATGCAGCCGTAGCTTAGCCCGGTTTAAAGCGTCTGCCTGTCACGCAGAAGATCGTGGGTTCAAATCCCATCGGCTGCGCAAAGGAGGATTTCTTTAACAATTAAATAATGACAAGACCCGAGAGGAGGAGACATGAATAGAATAGGTAGTTTTGACCCAAGGATTGCTGATCCTGATGTTTTTCCGACAGATATGCCTCCTGAAGAAGTTATGTATATACTAGAAAGACTTGGATGTATTTGGCTTTACGATGGCGATATTTGTAGAGAGAAACCACATGCTGTTTTAACACATGAAACATGTAGTAATGGATATATTGATTGTAGCCGTGCTCTTTGCTTTCCGAATATTTGCCAGGTTATGGGCCGACAACTAGCTGATAGATTAGTAGCCGAGGGCGTAAAAAGGGTAGACTGTGTGATCGGCGTACCTAATGGAGCGACTATACTGGCATACGAAGTAGCCAGAACTTATGGTGTACCGCATTTTTTTGCCGTGAAACTGGAAGATCTAATAGATCAATCTAAAAAAAGGATAGTCTGGCGTGGAGTTCAGCTTCCGCGTGGAGCCACGGTTCTCATTGTTGAGGATGCAATTACGACCGGAGGGTCAATCAGAGAACTTCGCCACGCGATTAAGAAAGAAAATGAAGAGCCGGTTAATATACTAGATACTGTAGGTGCTATAGTCCATCGTCCTTCTCATTTACCTATGACTTATGGCGATATGAAAGTTATTCCCCTTTTAGAGAGAGAAATCAAAACATTCAAGCCGGATAAATGCCCATACTGCAAGGCAGGATCGCCTAGGTTGCATCCCAGAGATCACTGGCAAGAATTAACCGGAAAATCCTAATTATTATAAGGAGATATCCAAGGTCGCTGGAGTCAGCGACTTTTTGTTTTCTTGTTTTACTTGACTTTTTAAAGTAATTTGATAAATTAGACCCAGCAACATTAATAACTGAATATGGCCCGAAGGAAAAAAAACAAGCCGAAAGGGAGGTACCACAGAGATGGAACCGAAAACGAGAATAGATGAAGTCGCCCTAATGGTTTTGGGAGCAAAAGCAGTAGAGATTAGAGAAATCCCTTCAAGGGTAACAAATGATGAAGTTGATACGCTTTCTGTTGAGAATCAGCCTTTCCTTTATGCTTCTGGCAACTGGGGGCCTGGTTATGTGACCATAAAGAACCTAGTTGGCAGAAAGCAAATAATCAGAGCTCTTACCCAGCAACTGGCTGGACTGGTAGCTGCAAGAATTCCTCATCTCGGTTTTGTTGCCGGGAATGTGACTGGCGGAGTAGTCCCAGCTTGGCTCATCAGCGAAGAGCTAGAGACAATCCTGGGACGAACAGTACCATTCGTTTACATCCGTGAATCAAGGAAAAAGGGTGGACTGAAAGAACTAATTACTGGTATTGCAAACAATCCAGAGATTCCTCTGGATGCCAACGGGCTCGTTGTTGAAGAATTGGTCAACTTTGCCCAGACTACCTGCAATGGAGCTGAGGCCGTGAGAGATGCGGGGCGTATTGTCACCCACGCAGCGACCATTCTCTTTTACAACAACCCAGAGGCCATCAAGTCTCTTCAAGAACACGGAATTGAAATGATTTATCTTTTTACCCTGCCAGACCTTCTGGCAGTGGCTGAGAGAAACAAGACTCACTCACAGAAAGCCATTGATGATTACCGAGAATTTTTGGCTAACCCGCTTGGCTGGCAAGTAGCCAGAGGCCTAACGCCAATAGAAAGAGGGGGAACTATCTAATGAGCCGACCATTCCTCTTTGTTGCTCTGGATTCTTTAGACAGAGAAGAACAAGCGACCCTTGAGGTCGCTGAAGATCTTTCAGGCGTAGAGGGAAACTTCGGCTTTAAGGCCAATCTGGATTATCTTCTCAAATATGGATTAAGCGGTTTTAATTCCGCCGTAAAGAGAGTTCAACAGTTTGGAAGATCAGTTTTCGCTGACCTGAAGATGTGGAACGGAACCAGAACAATGCGTTCTGTTATAGAAATGCTGGTTGAAAGCGAAGTAGATTATATGAATGTTTATGCCTTAGCCGATGATTTGCTTCCAGGAGCCATCAAGGCAACAGAAGGAAGCAATACTAAGGTTCTTGGCGTAACAGTATTAACCCACTTTAGTGAAGAGTATTGTCAGAGACATTTCCGCCGAACCTTAAGGGAAACAGTAAGGCACCTGAGCGAAGTAGCTATTGAAAGAGGTTGCCACGGAATCATCCTGCCTGGCACTACTCTGGAGGTTGTCAGGGACCTCCAAACAATAAAGCTTGTGCCAGGGGTTCGGCCTAAATGGTATCAGGACACCCGACACGAAGAGGAAGTTGAACCAAGGGTTGCCGCTAAGCAAGGTGTAGATATCTTGGTTTGTGGTAGCCCGATTATGAAAGATCCCGACGATAAGGTTGCAGCACTCAAAAGAGTGCTTTCCGAAATGACGGTATAACTGACCCTTACTTAAGGTGTTAATCAAAAACACCAATGAAGACCCGCCGAGGATTTACCTCCGGTGGGCTTTTTGTTTTGTTTTCCACAGGAAAACTATTGATTTTAAGCTAATTTCAGGGTAAAATAAAGATATTACGAAGTATGGTTAGTCTAAAATTACTTAAAAAACAGGCCGAAAAAGAGCTTAAAGATGCGCAGGATTTAAAAGATTTTGATGATATTTTTAAAAAATATCTAGGAAAACAAGGAGAACTTGTTAAGGTTTTACGTTCTTTAAAGAAATTGCCAAAAGCAAAAAGAATGAAGATCGGAAGAGAGGCAAACGAACTTAAAAATTTTATTAGGCAAAGAATTGAAAAAGCTTCAAAAGAGATACGTAAAACTAGCGTTTTTGCAGATGAAGAATGGATTGACATTACTATCCCCGGAAAGAGACCTATAATTGGCCATTTACATCCCTTAACTCAGGTGCAAAGAAAAGTTGAAGAAATTTTCCAATCAATGGGCTTTTCAGTTGTAGAAGGACCGGAGATTGAAACTGAATGGTATAATTTCGATGCCTTAAATATTCCGAAAGATCATCCCGCTCGTGATATGTGGAATACATTTTGCTTAAAAGACAACAAACTAATTTTAAGAACGCATACTTCGCCAGTTCAGGTACGCTATATGGAAAAGAATAATCCTCCCTTCAGAATTATCGTTCCTGGCAGAATCTTTAGACACGAAGCGACGGACGCCACTCATGAAATGCAGTTCTATCATGTGGAAGGATTAATGGTAGATAAAAATATTTCAGTAGCTAATTTTAAAGCCATAATTCAGGAATTTTTTAGAAGATTTTTTCAAAAAGAAATTGGAATTAGGTTACGGCCAAGCTATTTTCCCTTTACTGAGCCTAGTTTCGAAATTGATATTAATTGTGTCGTTTGCGGAGGCAAAGGATGTTCTGTTTGTCAAAAAAGTGGCTGGTTGGAAATGATGGGAGCTGGAATGGTCCATCCAAATGTTTACAAAAATTCGGGGTTAAACCCTAAAAATTGGCAAGGTTTTGCTTTTGGCATAGGTATGGATAGATTAGCAATGATGAAATATAAAATTCACGATATTAGGCTATTTCATTCTGGAGATTTAAGATTTTTAAAACAATTTTAAACTTATGACAACGCAAGAAATTTTTAATTTAGCAATTGAAATGGGGAAGAAAGCCGATTTTAGGAGCAAAGAACGAGTTGAAAAGCTTTTGGAAAGGAAAAAAGAAAAATTTAACAAATTATCAGAAAAAGAAAAAGCCGAGTTAGATAAAGAAGCTCTTGAGAATCCTTATCTGGATTCAAGGATTTTGCATATAGCTCAAGATAAGGAAATAAAAAGAATTTTAGCCGGCATTGATATTTCTCCCTCTGAAATCCTGTTGGCAAAAGAAATCGGCGGAATAGACTTGATTATTTCTCACCATCCCTTGGGTAAAGCCTTAGCCAATTTGCATGAAGTAATGGAACTTCAATGTGACATCCTAAATTTATATGGCGTGCCAATAAATATTGCCGAAGGTCTAATGAAAGAAAGAATATCCGAAGTTGCCCGAGGATTAAATGCGGCCAACCATCAAAGAACCGTAGATGCAGCTAAAATTTTAGGTTTTAATTTAATGTGCCTTCATACTGCTTGCGATAATTTAGCTGCAAAATTCTTAAAAGAAAAGATTGAAAGCCGGGACTTTGAAAGAATTGAAGACTTAATGGCCTTTTTAAAAGACATTCCCGAATATAAAGAAGCGATGAAAAACGGTGCCGGGCCGAAGATTTTCGTAGGAGCTGAAGAGAATCGTTGTGGTAAAATTGCTCTGACCGAACTTACCGGTGGCACTGAAGGTTCGCCAAAGCTTTATGAAAAAATGGCTCATGCCGGCATTGGAACTGTAATTGGCATGCATATTTCTGAAGAACATAGAAAAGAAGCTGAGGCTGTCAATATAAATATCGTTATCGCCGGCCATATGTCTTCAGACTCTTTGGGCGTGAATTTATTTCTAGATGAATTAGAAAAAAAAGGAATTGAAATTATCCCTTGTTCAGGCTTAATAAGGATAAAACGAATTTAAAAATGAAATTTTCCTATAACTGGCTAAAAGCAAATTTATCAAAAATTCCGAAACCAGAAAAAATGGCTAAGATTTTAACTTTGCATAGTTTTGAAGTGAAGGAAACAAAAAGAATGGGGGATGATTGGTTAATTGATATTGATATTTTGCCAAATAGAATGCCTGATTGCTCTAGTCATATTGGAGTAGCTAGAGAAATTGCCGTTTTAACTGGTGCCAAATTAAAGGGAGATAAACACAAATTAACTGAAGCTGAAAATCTTAAAGCAAAAGATTTTGTTAAAGTACAGGTTAAAAACCCAAAAGATTGCCCACGCTACACGGTAAGAGTTGTTATGAATGTCAAAGTTGGACCTTCGCCAAAATGGATACAGGATAGATTAATTGTTTGCGGATTGCGGCCAATTAATAATATTGTTGATATAACCAATTACGTAATGTTAGAAACCGGCCAACCCCTTCATGCCTTTGATGGTGAGAAATTAACAAATAAAAAAATTATAGTTAGACGCGCCAAAAAGCCCACTGTTCGCACACAGAGAGAAAAAATTATAACCTTAGATGAAGGCAAATATAATTTAGACAATGATATTTTAGTGGTTGCTGATACCAAGCTACCTGTGGCCATTGCCGGAATTAAAGGAGGAAAGGAACCCGAAATTGATGGTAAGACAAAAATTGTAGTTATAGAATCTGCCAATTTTAATCAATGGGTTATCCGTCATGCTTCTCAAAAATTGAATTTAAAAACCGATGCTTCATTGAGATTTGAAGCAGGAATTGATCCTAACCTAACTGAATTCGCAATTAATATAGCAGCCAGTCTAATTGAAAAAGTTACTGGCGGGAAAATAGCTAAGGGGTTAATTGATGTCTATCCTAAAAAGTTTTTCCCGAGAAGAATTAGATTAAATCTAGATTATGTTAAGAGTTTATTGGGCGTTGAAATACCTAAAAAAGAAATAATAAATATACTCAGGAAGCTGGAATTTAAAATTTATAAAGCTCAATCTAACAAGCTTGAAGTGGTGGTACCTACTCGTAGGCTAGATGTTTCTATTCCCGAGGATTTAATTGAAGAAATTGGTAGAGTTTATGGTTACCAAAAAATTCCCGCTATTTTCCCCCGAACTACTCTTATTCCTCCGGTAAGAAACTTTGATCGTATCTGGGAAGAGCTGGTCAGAAATTCTCTAAAAGAAGCAGGATTCTCCGAGGCTTATAATTATTCTTTTATTGGAGAGAAACAGAAAGAAACTTTTAGCTATTCAGATCGAGAGCTAATCGAGATTGAAAATCCAATCAGTAATGAGCAGAAGTATCTGAGACCAAGTCTAATCCCAGATTTATTAAGGAATGTTAGAGATAATTTTAGGTATTTTGAGGAAATTAGATTCTTTGAATTAGGGAAAGTATATACTAAAGAGAAATCAAAAAATCAGAAAATTATTGAGAAAAGAATGTTAGCTGGATTGATTACAAAAAAGGAAGCCAGCCGTCAGTCAGATGAGTTTTATCAGCTAAAGGGGGCAATTGACTCTTTGCTAAATAAACTGGGCATTAACGATATCTGGTATGATAGTTATAAACCAACTCCTAGCGAATCCAAAATTTCTCTTTGGCAAAAAGGAAAAGCGGCTGAAATTAAGATTAATCAAACAGAAATCGGATTTTTAGGAAGTATTTCTCCAAAAATTCTTGGAGATTTAAAGATTAAGGCCCCTATATTTTTATTTAATCTTGATTTTGAATTACTATTGAAGTTTACCCTAGAAGAACAAGAATTTAAGCCAATATCACGTTATCCTGCAGCAGTTCGAGATTTAGCAGTTCTAGTCCCACTTCAGATAAGAGTGGAGGAAGTTTTAAATAAAATTGAAATAGCCGCCGGCCCATTGCTCAGGGATGTTGATCTTTTTGACATTTACGAAGGTGAAGAATTGCCAGAAGGTAAAAAGAACCTGGCTTTTCATCTAATCTATCAAGCAGAGGATAGGACCTTGCCATCCAAAGAAATTGACAATATTCACAGCAGAATTATCAAATCTTTAGAAGAAGAACCGGAATGGCAAGTGAGAAAATAAATAATAAAAATTATTAAAATTATGCTGCCCAAATCTAAGAAAAATAAAACAGAATCAACTTACGAGGCTAAAGATATTTATGTTTTAGAGGGATTAGAGCCTGTCCGAAAAAGACCGGCTATGTATATTGGATCTACTGGCTCCGATGGTTTACACCATTTAATTTGGGAATGTGCCGACAACTGTTTGGATGAGTTTATGATGGGGTACGGAGATAAAATGGAAGTTATTCTTTTACCGAATGATAGGGTTAAAGTCATAGATAATGGCCGCGGTATTCCTGTTGATAAACATCCGCAGACCAAAAAATCAGCCCTAGAAACAGTAATGACAACCTTACATGCTGGAGCTAAATTTGGAGGTAAGGCTTATCAAGTAGCAGGTGGGTTGCACGGAGTAGGAGTTTCAGTTGTTTGCGCCCTTTCAAAATGGTTGAGAGTTGAAGTTTGTCGTGGTGGCTCTAAATATGCTCAAGAATATTCGCGGGGAAAACCGAAAGCTAAGGTTAATAAAGTAGGCCTATGCAAGCAAACGGGGACAAGTGTAATTTTTGAACCAGATTCGGAGATTTTCAAAGAAATTAAATTTGACATAAAAAGAATTTTAAACCACCTCCGCCAACAAGCCTATTTGACCAAAGGAATAAGAATAAATATTTCTGATCAAAGAGAGAAAGAAAAGAAAAATTATACTTTCTATTTCGAGGGAGGACTTATCTCTTATATACGTCATTTAGTGCGTGGTCAGGTAGCTGCTCATCCGAATATCTTTTATTATTCAGGAGAAAAGGAGGGGATTTTAGTTGAAGTTGCCTTTCAGTATACTCAAGAGTACGAAAGCTATGAAGAAGGTTTTGCAAATAATATTTATACTGGTGAAGGAGGCACTCACTTAACTGGCTTTAGGGGTGCTTTGACAAGGAGTCTAAACGACTATGCCAAGAAAAACGATTATTTAAAGGACCTTGATGAAAACCTTGGCGGTGAAGATGTTAGGGAGGGCTTAACAGCCGTTGTATCGGTAAAAATAAAGGAGCCACAGTTTGAAGGTCAGACTAAAGCCAGGTTGGGAAACCCAGAAGCAAAGTTAGCCGTGGAAGCAATTGTTTCTGAAGGATTAGCGGATTTCTTAGAAAGAAATCCTCAGGATGCCCGGGCCATAATTGAAAAATGCGTTCTGTCAGCTAAAGCAAGGAAGGCAGCACGAGTTGCCCGCCAGACGGTATTAAGGAAAGGAATTCTGGAGGGCCTTGCTCTACCGGGTAAATTAGCAGATTGTATTTCTCGCAAGCCCGAAGAATCTGAACTTTATATTGTTGAAGGAGAATCAGCTGGAGGCTCCGGAAAACAGGCCAGAGATAGGAGGTTCCAAGCAATTTTGCCCCTAAGAGGAAAGATTTTGAATGTTGAGAGAGCGAGATTAGATAAAATGTTATCGTCAAAAGAGATTAGAGCTTTAATTGTTGCTTTAGGAACAGCCGTTGCCCAAGACTTTAAATTAGATAAATTAAGATATCACAGAATTATTATAATGACAGATAGCGATGTAGATGGTTCTCATATAAGGACCCTGCTTTTAACCCTATTTTATCGTTACTTTAAGCCAATAATTGAAGCTGGTTATCTTTATATTGCCCAGCCCCCTCTTTACAAAATACAAGTTGGTAAAAAACTAGAGTATGCATATACTGAAAGTGACAAGGCCGAAATTTTGAGTGAAATGAAAAAAGAAAAATCTTTTGGTGTTTCTATCCAACGATATAAAGGTTTAGGGGAGATGAATTCACAGGAACTTTGGGAGACAACAATGAATCCTGAAAATAGAGTTTTCAAAAAAGTAAACATTGAAGACGCTAAAGAAGCGGATAAAATTTTTGATATTTTAATGGGCGAAGAGGTTCTGCCGCGGAAAAAATTCATCCAAACCCACGCCAAAAAGGTAAAAAACCTTGACATTTAATGGCCAGGGATTATTATACGGGAAGGCCCCCAGGGGCTTTTTAAGATAAATCGTTAACTAAATTTAAATTTTTATTAAAAAATGTTTGCTAAATTAATCACATTTTTAAAAGAAGTTCGCTTAGAGATGAAAAAGGTTAATTGGCCGACCAGAGACGAAACTGTGAGATATACTTTGATTGTTATTGGAATTATGGTAGCAGTTGCTGCCTTTTTGGGCACTCTAGATTTTTTATTCACTACCTTATTAAATAAATTTATAATGTAAAGATTCATGCCGAGGCAAAGATTACCACAAGAGAGAAACTGGTATGTTCTACATACCTATTCTGGTTATGAAGATGCCGTTGCTAAAAATCTGAAGCAACGGATTGAGTCTTTGGGCATGGAAGATAAAATCTTCAATGTCTTGGTACCAAAGGAAAAAAAGATTAAAATAAAGAGTGGCAAGAGAAAAGTGATCGAGGAAAAGATTTATCCTGGCTATGTTTTAGTTGAGATGATTGTTGCTGATGATTCCTGGTATGTCGTTCGGAATACTCCTAATGTCACTGGTTTTATAGGAGCCGGTACGACACCCATTCCTGTTTCTCAAGATGAAATTGAAAATTTAAAAAAAAGAACAGGGGTTGAAACTCCTCAGTTCAAAATTGATTTTAAAATTGGCGATGCTATAAAAATTAGCGATGGCCCCTTCAAAGATTTTGACGGCAAAGTTTCAGAAATTGACGAAGAACGAGGGAAAGTAAAGGTTTTAGTTAACATGTTTGGACGAGACACGCCAGTTGAACTTGACTCCCTGCAAATTAAAAAACTATGAGACATGAAATTTAAAAATTTTAAGATATGAAAAAAATAAAGGCGATTGTAAAACTTCAAATTCCTGCCGGCCAAGCAACGCCTGCTCCTCCTGTGGGGCCAGCTTTAGCTCCCCAGGGGATAAATATTGCAGAATTTTGCCAGAGATTTAACGAAGAGACAAAAAGCCAGATAGGCTGGATTCTTCCTGTTGAGGTTACAATTTATGAAGACAGGACCTATGGGTTTAAATTAAAGCAACCACCAGCTGCTGAACTCTTAAAAAAAATAGCTGGCATTGAAAAAGGTTCCGGCGAGCCTCAAAAAACAAAAATTGGTAAAGTCACTCGTCAGCAGTTGCGGGAGATTGCTCAAAGAAAACTTCCAGATTTAAATACAACCGATATTGAACAGGCAATGAAAATAATAGAAGGTACAGCTAAAAACATGGGTATTACAATTGAGTAATATGTTACTTTCTGATCGAGATATCAAAAAATATATAAAAGAAGGAAAGATTAAAATTACCCCTAAGCCGGATTTTAAAGTACAGCTCGGCCCTTGTTCATTAGATTTGAGACTAGGCAAGGATTTCAAGACTTTTAAGAGAGCTGAATGTCCCTTTGTTGATCTGAAAACGAAGTTTCCGATTGATAAAATAATGACAAAAATCAATTTACCCCCGGGAAAACCATTAATTATCCAGCCCGGGGATTTTATTATTGCTACAACCCAAGAGGCAATTGAGTTGCCTTCTGATTTAGCTGCTAGGATTGATGGAAGAAGCTCTCTTGGGAGATTGGGAATAGTGATTCATATAACAGCTGCTCGTTTTGATCCTGGCTGGCGAGGGAAAGCAGTGGTAGAGCTCGGAAATCTCGGAATTATGCCAGTAGCTTTGTATCCTGGAATGAGAATTTGCTCTATTTCTTTCGAGTCGCTATCTAGCCCTTGCGAGACCCCTTATTATAAAAAGATGGGACAAAAATACGCTCATCAAAAATCTCCCCGAGCGAGCAGAATAAACCGCGAATTTGGTAGAAAAAGTAAAAAGAAATAATATGGATAAATGGAAAAACCTGAGAAAAAATCTTTTTCGTGCTATTGAGCCCGAAATTAAACTAGTAGCCATTACTCAACCAGTTGACGAATATAAAAATCTTTGCACATCAGAAACTCTTCCTGCTTTTACCGCTCGAGCATCTCATGAATCAAAGAGCACAAAAGAAGACGATATTAGGTTAAACAAAACTTTGGTAAAGCTTGGCCACGATACACCATTGCAGGCGGTTGAATACGTCTTCTTTTTTTCTGGGATAACAAAATCATTACAGGCTCAGTGGACTAGACATAAAATTGGTGTTGGCTGGACCTTTAGGAGTACTCGTTATGTACCAGCAAATCAGAACTTTTTTGTTTACAATACTTATGATTATATTGATGATGAAGAAAAAGTTGGGGAGCTTTTAAAAATAGACGAAGATGTAGCCAAAAAATCCATAGAGCTATTTGATAAAAAAATTGCCTTGGGTTCCACTAAGCAGGACGGTAGAAAAATAATGCCAGTCTTTTGGGCAACCTCCTGTTATTTTTATGTTAATGCAAGAGCATTGCGCCATCTTTTTAAATTAAGATTAGATAAAGCAGCTGAGTGGGAGATTAGAAGAATGGTCTCTATCTTATTTGATATTTGTATAAAAGTCACCCCATCTTTATTTGAAGATTTAAAAGAATTAAGAGAACAAGCAGAGTGATGAATATGATCTTAGGAGTAGATGAGTTATTAAAATTAGTTAAAGAAAAGAAATTGGTGGAAAACCTTTCAGAGCGGGAACTAAATAATCCTGAGGGCGCTGGTTTTGATTTAAGATTGGGAGAAGTCTATGAAATTTCAGGGGATGGTTTTTTAGGTGTAGAAGAAAGAAAGACCCCAGAGTCAAAATTATTGGCACAATATAATCCAAATAAAAGAGAGGGTTTTATTTTTGAGCCAGGTAAATATTATTTAATGAAGACAGTAGAGAAAGTTAATACTCCAGATAACATCTTAATTTTATTTAGGCCAAGATCAACCCTTCAGCGCTCAGGCATGTTTATTTTCACTGCCAATGTTTCCCCAGGTTATAAGGGAGAACTAGTTTTTGGAATTAAAAATATTGGTCCTTCCGACATAAAAATTGAGCTGGGCGCTAGGGTCGTTCACGCTATGTTTTACGAAGTAAAGGGAAAAACAAATTTATACCGAGGCCAATGGCAGGGCGGCCGAGTTTCAACCAAGAAAAAAGAAAAACAAATTTAGCAAATAATTCGTATTATATTTCAATAATTTCTGTCTATGTTGACAGAAATTATTATTATCATATTATAAGCCTTAGAGGGAATTGTACATTGAAAGGTGAATAGGAGGCAACGAACTTGGAGAAGCCACTTTCTCTTGGGGATTATCAGAGAATGTTCTTGGATATCTATTACGAAAAAGATATAAGAGATTATACTGCAGCTGAAATATTGCAGCACGTGCAGGAAGAGGCTGCAAAAATTGATGAAGGGTTAAGAAAGGAAAAAATGGCAGAAGTAATTGCTGCTATACCTAATTTGTTCTGCTGGCTTTTAAGTTTTTTCAATAGCGTAGGTATTGATGCAGAAAAATCAGTCTGGGAAAAATATCAAGGAATCTGTCCTTATTGTGGCAATAAAGAGAATTGTATGTGCATCACATTAGACGAGAAACCTTCCCAGTGGTTTAGAAATCCTGATGGAAGAATGCCAATTAGTCTTGATGATTGGCAGGATATGTTTCTGAGGATTTTCGGTAGGATTAATAAATTGCCCGAGGTTATTAAAGTATGGCTTCATGTCCATGAGGAATTAGGCGAATTAAGTAGAGAAGTAAGATTGGGAGATGCCTTAAATACTCGCCATGAATCTGCAGATTGTATTGCTTGGATAATGAGTTTTTGCAATAGAATCAACGTTAGACTGGCCAAGATTGCTTGGAAGACTTATCCCGGAGTATGTTCTGTATGCAAAAAAGAAAAGTGTCAATGTCCCAAGGTATAAGGTCCTTTAAAGGACCCTTTTTGTTTTGATAAAAATTTAGTATAATTTAACAATATGAAAAAGAATTCTTATCGGGGAAAATTTATAGTCTTTGAAGGTTTAGATGGTTCGGGAAAAAGCACTCAGGCAGATCTTTTACTTTCTTATCTTAAAAAGAATAAGAAAAAAGCTCATTTAACTTCCGAACCCACCCGCTATCTTATTGGAGGACTCATTAAAAGTTTTGTTACACACGACTGGAAAAGCACACCTGAATGTCTTCAGCTTTTATTTGCGGCAGACCGTGCCCATCATTTAGATAAAGAAATAATTCCTTTTCTTAAAAAAGGGATAACGGTTATTAGCGACCGTTATTTTCTTTCTTCTTTAGCCTTTGGCGCTTTAGATATAAATGATGGAGATTGGCTTGCAGATATTAATCAAAAGTTTATTTTACCTGATTTAACAATTATTTTAAAAGTAAAACCTAGAAACTGCATCCGAAGAATGGCTGGCGAGAGATTTTCTTTATCCCTTTTTGAAAAAGAAAAAAAATTAGAAAAGATTTGGCGTAATTATCAAAACTTGTCAAAAAGATTTAAAAATGTTTATATAGTCCAAGGAGAGGGCTCAGTAGAGGAGATTTCCTCTCGGGTCAAAGCTCTTTTACACTCCAGACTTCATTTCTGAGAGGAGGGAAAGATGCAACTTCTGAGAAGGGGAGATAACGAAAAGACTTATGGTATTATAGTAGGGGAACAAGATACAAGTTCAATAGTTTTTATCCCTGTAGACTTTGATCCCGAAGAGCGACTTGGCTATTTTGTTTTAGATCAGACCCAAATAGGTGTTCCGATTAATCAATTTAATTTCTCGCTTAAATCTTGGCTAGAATTAGTCGAAAGAATGTCTGAAAGGTTAAGAGAAATAGGACGGCCAGAATTAGCGAGGCAAATTCTACCCAGAGGAGGATGTAATGAAGGCATTTAAAGGAGATCCATCGAGCCAAGATTTTGATGAATGGTGCGGAGAATTAAGAAGAATATGGGAAGAAGAAATCAAAAGAAGAAGAAATGGTATGGTAGTAATTGCGGCAGGGGATATTTCCTGCCATGATGCAGTAACGACCTTAGGAAGAACAGCACAGCCTGATTTTCCTTATAGTCACGCTTCTGAAAATTTAGGCAACGCACTCTTACACTCCCTAGTCTGTGAGAGATGTAGGTCAAATCTTTTTCATCTTCTAAGGGGCCAATCCAAAGTCTCCTCATAAGACAGGAGACTTTTTTTATTCTAAAGAATTTGATAAACTAAAAATATGGATATTGCTAAAATTATTGACCAAACAAATATTGACCCGAAGGCAACAGAAAATGATATAAGAAAAACCTGCGCAGAAGCTAAAGAATATGGTTTCCGGGGAGTCTGCGTTAATCCAGAATGGGTAGAATTAGTTAGCGAAGAGTTAAAGGGAACAGACATTAAAACCATTGTTTTAATTGATCCGCCAATTGGCGATAGTCCTCACCAGGAGCGATTAAAAATCTGTCAAAAAGCAAGAGAAGACGGAGCTGACGAGTTAGATGTAGTAATAAATATTCCGGCAATGAAGCACGAGCGGTACGACGAAGTTTTAGCTGATTTAAAAGAAATTACTTCCATCTTGCCGACAAAAGTAATCATTGGGTCTGGCTATTTGACCGACGGAGAGATAAAGAAATCCTCCGAAATTGTAAAGGAAGCCGGAGCTATTTGCGTGAAAACTTCCACTGGTAAAGATCCGTTGGATCAGCCAGAGCTGAAAGAAAAAGCCAGGCACCTTAAAATTATGAGAGAAGCGGCTCCAGGGCTTCTAATTAAAGCCGCAGGGAATATTAAAACATTGGCTGATTTGAAAATGATGCTTGAAGCTGGAACCGATATTATTGGTACTAGCTCAGGAGTTGAAATTATTTCGGCGGCGAGAACACCCTGTTCTTTAGAATAGGGATAATAGCCGCCGAAAGAACTAGCCCCATAGGGGATACCCCGCCTCCTTGGGGCGGGGTAGTTCATAAAAGAGATGGAAAAACAATAATATGTATAAACCAGTAATTGGCTTAGAAATTCATACAGAATTGAATACAAAATCAAAGATGTTTTGTTCTTGCCAGAATAATCCCGACGAAAGAACCCCTAATTTTAATGTTTGCCCTATTTGTATGGGGCATCCAGGAACCTTGCCGGTAATAAATCAGGAAGCGGTGAGAAAGGTAATTAAAACTGGATTAGCTCTGGATTGCCAAATTCCAGAACATTCTAAGTTTGACAGAAAAAATTATTTTTATCCCGATTTACCAAAAGGTTATCAAATTTCTCAATATGACATGCCTTTTTGTATAGACGGTTTTTTGATGATCGGCGATAGAAAGATTAGAGTTCGCCGTGTACATTTGGAAGAAGATACTGGAAGATTAATTCATCCTGGAAATACAGATTATTCTTTGGTTGACTTTAATCGGGCAGGAATTCCTTTAATGGAGTTAGTTACAGAACCAGATTTGAGTTCGGCTAAAGAGTCCAGAGAATTTGCCGAAGAATTGCAATTGATTTTAAGATATCTGGGAGTTTCAAACGCTGACATGGAAAAAGGACAAATGAGAGTAGAAGTTAATTTAAGTTTAAATCCCGAAGATAAAATAAAAGAAGGAATGATGAAAGATAGAGAATTGGGGACTAAAGTAGAAATTAAAAATTTAAACTCTTTCCGGACAGTAGAAAAATCACTAGATTATGAGATTGAAAGACAAAGAAAAATTTTGGAAGCAGGTAAAAGAATTGTCCAGGAGACACGCGGCTGGTCAGATAGCAAAGGTATAACAATATCACAAAGAGAAAAAGAAGAAGCTCACGATTATAGATATTTTCCCGAACCTGATTTACCACCTCTCCATATTACAGAAAAAGAGATTAACGAAATTAGGGCTGAAATTCCCGAACTTCCCCAAGCCCGTCGAGAAAGATTTAAGAGGGAATATAGTTTAGATGAAAAATATGCTGAAGTTTTTGTTCAAAATAAAGATCTTGGTGAATTTTTTGAACAAGTCGTTTCTGAATTTGACCCCAGACTTGCCAAAGAGAAAATTTCTGGACTGATTAAATTAGCCGCAAATTATTTAATTAGCGACCTCCAGGGATTACTCAAAGGGGCTTCAGTTGCCAGAAAAGGATTTTTGATTACCCCGGAAAATTTCGCCGAGTTTATAACTTTAATTTACGAAGGAAAAATCTCCAGTAAAATTGGCAAAATGCTTTTAGAAGAGATGTTTAAATCGGGCGGCGATCCCTCCCAGATTATTTTAGATAAAGGGTGGGAACAGATAACCGATGAAGCGCACATTGAAGAAGCTATTAAAAGTATTTTGATTAAAAACCAGAAGGCAGTCGACGATTTTAAAAAAGGAAAAGAAGGGGCTTTACAATTTATCATTGGCCAGGTAATGAAAGAAACCAAGGGTAAAGCCAATCCTCAGATTATAGCCGAGATTTTAAAGAAAACGGTTGTTCAATATTGACAAAAAATTATTGATATTGTAAAATAATTATTAATGAGGAGGTAGACAATGAGTACCTTGAGTACCTTAAAAAAGTGTCCGGCCTGTAAGGGAGATGGGACACTTCCAGACGGTAAAAGGGAAGTAACTTGTCCGTGGTGCTACGGCAGCGGTGAGTTGATAGGTATTCCTCCCTTGCCCTGTCTGCTTTTGTCCTCTATTATACCAGGGATGAGCAGTTTTCTGCTTCTCCCCTAGTTCATTTCAAAGAAGAAAGGGGAAACAATGAAAACAGCAATTAATTTTCTTGTCAGACTAAGGTTTCCGAATCGGTCCAAGCCACAGGATTCAAGCATCATGGCAAACGACCTCATATGTTTGGATTCCAAAGAAAAAAGAATAATTGCAAGACTTATGCGCGATAAACGTTTACCAAGAAGCGAGGAAGAATTCGCTGCGGTAATTCACTGGGTAAACCATGAAGTTCACTGCGGTTTTTGCCCACAGGGAATTGAAGATCTAATAAATGATTGCTAAAGGAAGATACTTTCCCTTCAGTCAAAGCCCTCAAAACATCGCAAGAGGGCCTTTTATTTTGATAAAAAATTTCTTATTAAGTCTTCAGCTTCTTCAAATTTGGTAACCCAATGGATTCTTTTATCACGTTTAAACCAAGTTATCTGTTTTCTCGCATATTGACGGTTATGAAGTTTGATTAATTTTATAACTTCAGCTAAATCAATTTTTCCTTCAAGATATCCCTTAAACTCCTGATAGCAAATTCCTGACATTGAAGGTAACTGCCAAATTTTTTCTTCCGGCAATTTTTGGGATAATTCCTCGCAAATTTTTTTTACTTCTGATTCTAATCCTTGTTCAATCTGCTCTTCAACTCTTTTATCAATGCGCTTGTAAATTTTCTCCTGAGAAATTCTAATTCCGATTTGTAAGGTCTCAAACAGAGACTCCCCGATTTTTTTTGCTGAAACGAACGACGCTCTCGAGATAATTATCACTTCCAGAGCCCTGATTAACCTTCGCTTATTTTTTGAATCAATATTTTCGGCTGTTTTTGGATCCAATCTTTTCAAATCTTCGAAAAGCTCTTGAGTAGATTTTTGTTCTAATTTTTTACGCAAAGCTTGACTAGGAGCGACTTTGGGAATTTCTAAATTATCAACAACGGCCTGAATATAAAGGCCAGTGCCACCAACTAAAAAGGGAATTTTACCCTGCTGTTGAATATCCTCAATTTTCTCTCTGGCCATTCTTTGAAATTGAGCTAAAGTCCATTCTCCATCAGGATTAACAACATCAATTAAATAATGGGGGATACCCTCTTTATTAAGAGGTTTAGCAGTGCCAATATTCATCCCACGGTAAATTTGGCGAGAATCAGCAGAAATAATTTCGCCACTAAATTTTTGAGCCAATTTTATTGCCCATTCAGTTTTTCCCGAAGCGGTTAATCCTAAAATAACAATTAATTTAGACTCCATTTTTTAATTCTCCCTTTAATCCCCAAGGTAGGGTTTGGGTAATGTGAACTTTTATAAATTGACCAACTAGATTCGAATCACCTCTAAATTTAATGGTTTTATAATTTTTTGTTTTTCCTAATAAAAATCCATTTTTATCTTCCTCAACCAATACCTCTATTTCTTTCCCGAGATAATTTTTATTTTTTTCTAAAGCAGTTTCTTTGAGCGCGTCAGTTAAAATTCTCCACCTTCTTTCTTTTTCTTGGTGTGAAACACTATCTTTTAATTCAAAAGCAGCCGTTCCTGGCCTAGGAGAGAATTGAGCAATATAAGCCATATCAAACCTAATTTCTCTAAAAAGCCGAACTGTATTTTGGAAATTATTTTCCGTTTCACCAGGGAAACCAACAATTACATCCGTTGATAGAGAAATATCGGGAACCTCCTCTATTATTTTTCTTATAGTTTCTTTATATTGTTCTATATTATAAGGCCGATTCATTTTTTTTAAAATTTCATCATCTCCTGACTGAACAGGCAAATTTAAATATTCGGTCACTTTCTTGCAGTTTACCATAGTTTCGATTAGCTCGCTGGAAAAGTCCTTTGGATGAGAGCTCATAAAACGAATCCAAAAATCACCCGGAATATTATTCACCATTCTAAGAAGCTTTGAGAAATTTATTTCGCCGTATCTATAGCTATTAACGTTTTGTCCTAATAACCAGATCTCCTTATAGCCTCTTTTAGCTAAATTTTCTACTTCGTATAAAATTTCCTTGGCTGATCGAGATATTTCTCTGCCACGGGTATAAGGAACAACGCAAAAAGTGCAAAAATTATTGCAGCCGGTCATTATTGGTAAAAAAGCGCTGAATGAAGATTGATATTTAGGCGTAATTTCTAAATAGTTGCTGACTTTTAAATCATAAATACCAGATTTTGATAAAAGTTGGGGCAGTTTTGGTAAATCCCGAATATTAAAAATTAAATCAAAAAATTTGTTAAATTTATTCTTATCTTTTTTTAATATGCAGCCAGTTAGAACGGTTTTAATCCCATTGTTTTTTATTTTTATTTTCTTAAATTTTTGAGTTTGTCCCCAAATTCTATCAATAGCTGACTGTCTCACAGAACAGGCATTAATCACAATTAAATCAGCTTTATCTTCTTTAATAGCTGGCTGGTAACCTATGCTTTCTAAAACCGTGGCAATTCTCTCAGAGTCACTTTTATTCATCTGGCAACCATATGTAATAATCCAGTATTTCATACCCAATATTTTACAATATAAAAACAGCCCTTTCAAGGCTGTTTTTGTTAACCTTAATGTATTTCTTCTTTTTTCTCTTTCCAGAAATACCTCAACTGTTCTAAGAATTCGGTGAAAAACTGGAAGGGGAGTTCAATTAAAAGGTTAAATATCACTACTAAGATATTATATCTTTCCCATTGGTGGGACAGCCATTTTCCAACTCTAATGATTGGCAAGGTCAAAAAATCAAAAAGGAATGTTAGAGTGGAGTCTTTTTCTTCCCCGATCTCAAGTTCTTTTGCTCTTTGTCGGATTCTTGTCGCTGCAAATAAAATCAGCGAAAGGAATATGAGAAAAATTATGACTGAGAGAATACTAAAGTCTAATTTTAATAAAGCCCATATAATGAGGCCAAATGAGATAAAGAAGCTTAAAAAATAAAAAATTAGCAAAAATAAATTCATGAGAAACCCCCTCTTTAAGGGAGGTTTTATCTGATAAGTGTCTCTTCTTCGGGTTGTATAGGCAATTTTCATTATCTCCATTATCACTTTTGGCAGATTTTCTTTTGAAGGTGGACGAATACTCAGAATTAACAAACCCATTAATAAAGGAGGGATTGTAATATTCAGCCCAAGTGAAAAATAATTAACTTTACCGATCATCAATTTATCAAACCAGGCTTCAGCCGTAAGAGCTAAAATTATCTTGGTTAAAAAAATAGAGAGAGTACTATAAATAGCTGCTCTTCTAACTCTTTCTTTTGCTCTTTGGAATCTCTTTTGGTACTCTTTTCTAATTAAATTTTCAAAAATTTCCGGCTGGGAAATTATCTGAAGAGCATTTACCGAATCCTGAGAAATAATATCACCTATTATCAGATAGGCAGTATCATAATTTTCTGCGATCTTATAGAATTTTTCTGCCAAAGGATGACTTAATTCTTTTTCAATTTCTTCCCGGATTAAATTGATATTTCTGGCAACTTCTTCAAGTTTTTCCGGGGGAAGATTAGACCATTGAGGAAATTTTCTTTCCAAAAGATGATAACTAATAAGCGGAATATCAAATTTAAAAAGAGACTTCTGGACATTAATATAAATTTGGGTATTTTTTTCTTCTTCCTTCATTCCGCCAAAAACCAGAGCTCCCTCTTTAACTTCAATCCTTTCTTGCATAATTTCTGTCATATAATCTATCAAGGCTTTTTCTCTGATGGGGGTCGATAGAATTTCTTCTACTTCAGAAGCCGCAATACTTAAAAGCCAGTCATAAATCTCAATTTTTTCCTCCTCTTTTTGTGTTTCGTTTTTGAGAATGAAGACATATTTATCTATTGCCTTCTGAACAGTTTCAATTTTTGACTCCGGAATTGAATCATTCGGGAAATGACCCCCGCGGATTAGTTCTAAAATAAAAGGACGGGCCATTTCTTTCCCAGTCTCCATTAAGAATAGTCTTCTTTTAATAATTCTCTCAATGGCGGTTTTCCGGATTAAGTGCTCTTCTCTCCAATCAATTATTCCTCTTATCTTTTCATAGAAAACAGCCACCTTGGCTACAACTTCGTCAACATGTAACATTCCTTCTTCCTTTGGTTGCAAAGATTTCTGCCAAGTCTGATATCTTTGAATAAGTTTTTGGGTTTGGGGTGATATTTCTGGCATAATTATTTCTTATTCTCTATTTCTTTTTGGGCTTTTTGAATAAACTTAGTTATTTTTACCATACCGATATCACCTTTTCCTCGTTCTCTTATCCTTATAGAATTAGACCTCATCTCTTTGTCGCCGGCCACTAAAAGATACGGTATTTTTTGAATCTCTCCATCTCTAATCTTTCTTGAAACAGTCTCAGATTCATCTTTAATCTCTATTCTGAAACCTAATTTTTCAAGTTCTTTTCCAAATTTTCTAACATATTTCCGGTGATCAGAACCCACTGGTATTATCCACATTTGAACAGGGGAAAGCCACAAGGGGAAGGCTCCGGCACAATGTTCAATTAAGATGCCTATAAATCTCTCCAAAGCACCAAGTAATGCCCGGTGAATCATAAATGGTCTTTGTTTTTTGCCCTTTTTATCTATGTAAAAAATCTCAAATTTTTCAGGTAAGTTAAAATCAAGCTGAATTGTTGTACATTGCCAAGGTCTTCCAATAGAATCTTTTATTTTAATGTCAATTTTTGGGCCATAAAATACACCTTCACCGGAGTCAATTTGGTATCTTAACTTTGCTTTTTCTAAAGCGTACTTTAGAGACTTAGTTGCCTTTTCCCAATCTTTCAGCTCTCCAGCATATTTTTCGGGGCGAGTGGACAAATAAATGTCATAGTTTTTAAAGCCAAAATCCTTTAATATTTTAAAAGTTAATTTTAGGACCGAAACTAGCTCACTATTCAACTGCTCTGGAGTACAGAAAATATGAGCATCGTCCTGGGTAAAGCCTCTTACGCGGGCAAGCCCATGCAAAACCCCTGATTTTTCGTAACGATAGACTGTTCCAAGCTCAGTGTATCTTAAAGGTAAATCCCGATAGCTTCTTGTGCCGCTTTTATAAATCATTATATGGAAAGGACAGTTCATCGGTTTTATTTGATAATCGTCCTTTTCTTCTTTGGCTATCTCTTTCAAATGTATGGCTGGGAACATATTTTCTTTGTAGAAGTCAGTATGGCCGGAAATCCGCCAAAGATTCAATTTAGCGATATGAGGAGTGGAGACTGGCAGATAGCCGCTTTTTATATATTCTTCTATTGCATAGTCTTCAACTATTCTTTTTAGAATAGCTCCTTTCGGATGCCATAACACCAGTCCCGGCCCGATATTTTCGTTTATATGGAATAGATCTAAAGTGACGCCTAATTTCCGGTGATCTCTCTTTTCTGCCTCTTCTTGCTTTTCAAAATGGTTATCTAATTCCCTCTTAGTTGTAAAAGCCACGCCATAAATTCTAGTTAGCATTGGATTTTTTTCTGAGCCTCGCCAATAAGCACCAGCGATTTTAGTTAACTTGAAAACATCTTGTGGAATTTCTTTAGTTGATTTGACATGAGGTCCTTTACACAAATCAACAAAGTTCCCACTTTCGTAAACGGAAACGTTTTTTCCCGGTAATTCATCTATAAGTTCTAATTTATAGGGTTGGTTTTTAAATATTTCTTTTGCTTCTTGTTTAGAAATTACCTTTTTCTTAAAAAGAACATTCTCTTCAATAATTTTTTGCATATTTTCCTCAATCTTTGCCAAATCTTTAGGGGTTAAATTTTGCTGTAAATCAAAATCATAATAAAAGCCATTTTCAATAGCCGGGCCAATGCCAAATTTCACCCCGGGAAAGAGTTCCTGAATCGCATTTGCCATAATATGGGCCAGAGAATGCCTGGTTGTTTCCATTTTGCTCATTGTCCTATTTTAACACAATTTTAGCCAAAATAAAGAGGCCATAAAAGCCCATTATTTATACTATTTTCAACGTAATTTTACAGTATTAAGCTTCAACAATTTCTTCAATTTCTTCACAGACTATTTTAGGAATTCCCTCACGGCTGTCGACCCTTCCCGAAATTAGAACAATTTTATTTTCTTGGAAGCAAGCGGGATTCTTCTCTAAAACTCCAGGAAAAGCAATAACTTCAATTTTATCAGTCAAATCTTCAAGGCTTAAGAAAAGCATGGGGCGACCTGATTTGGTTATAATTTTTTTAACTTTAGAAATGATTCCGCCTGTTCTAATTATTCTCTGGGAAAGATCACTGGAAATTTTAGATATTGGCCAGATTTTTTTTGCAAATATACCCTTAAAATCATCCAAAGGATGAGCAGTAACATATAGGCCTAAAAGCTCTTTTTCCCATTTAAGTTTTTCCATTTTGCTAACAGGTACGGTTTCTGTAAGGGCGAGGTAGGAATTTAATTTTACATTTTCTCCTCCGAAAAGATCTCGTTGGCCGTTATTGAAATTCTTATTATTAGCTCTACTCTGTTCTAATAATCTCTCAACATTGGAAAGAAGTTTGCCCCTTTCTTCCAGCTTGTCAAAACAGCCTGCTTTGATTAGACTCTCTAGAGATTTTTTATTAAGATCGCGCGGATTTAACCGGGAAACAAAATCAAAAATAGACTGGTAAAGACCTGCATTTTCTCTTTCTTTTACTATTGCGTCAACAACATTATGGCCAACATTTTTTATTGCCAATAATCCGAAGCGAATTTGTTTCTTGCCCGGAATAACAGTAAAATTCCTCCAGCTCTCATTTATGTCAGGATTTAGTACTTCAATACCCATTTTTTTACATTCGCCAATTAAAAATCCAATCCTTTCAACATCGTTTTGGTCAGCAGTTAAAAGAGCGGCCATAAACTCTACCGGATAGTGAGCTTTCAAATAGGCCGTTTGGTAGGCAATAATAGCGTAAGCTGCGCTATGGCTTTTATTAAAACCGTAGCTTGCAAAAGGCAAAATCCATTCCCAAATTCTGCGAGCAGTTTCTTTTGGAATATCATTTTTTATCATTCCAGCTTCCAATCTTTCCTCTTGATCATTCAACAATTGCTTTATTTTCTTTCCAATGGCCTTCCTCAAAACATCAGCTTCAAAAAGCGAGAATCCTGCCAGTTGCTGGGCAATCTGCATCAATTGCTCTTGATAAATGCAAACGCCATAAGTGGATTCAAGAATCGGTTTTAATTTCGGATGCAAATACTCAACTCTTTTTCTTTTGTGCTTGCCGGCAATGTAGTCGGGAATAAAACGCATAGGCCCTGGCCTATAGAGAGCAACCATGGCAATAATATCTTCAAGGTTGCTCGGCTTTAACTCTTTCAAATAGCGCTGCATCCCCCCAGACTCCAGCTGAAATACGCCTATTGTTTCGCCTTTTTCCAAAAGCCGAAAGGTCTCTTTATCTTCTGGAGGAAGATTAGCAATCTCTATTTTTTCATTTCTCACTTTGTAAATACGAGCTAAAGTGTCTTCAATAATAGTAAGATTTTTTAACCCTAAAAGATCCAACTTTAAAAGCCCCAGATCCTCAAGGGAATGCATTTCATATTGGGTAACAATGGTTGTGTCGTCTTGGGTGGGGTGCTGAAGAGGGGTAATCTCGTCCAAGGGTTCGTTGGATATAACCACTCCGCAAGCGTGAGTAGAAACATGTCGGGCCACACCTTCTAATTTTTTAGCAAAATCGATAAGCTTTTTAGCCTTCAAATCCGTATCATAAAGTTGACGAAATTCTGCAACTTTTTTTAAAGTCTCATCCAAGCTCATTCCAAATGGAATTAATTTTGCAACTTGGTCGCAATAACTATAATCATAAATTAAAGCCCTTCCCACGTCCCTAACAACTGCCCTAGCTGCCATTGTTCCGAAAGTAATAATCTGGCTCACTCTATCCCGACCGTATTTTTGGGCGACATAATTAATAACTTCATCTCGTCTTCTGTCAGTAAAATCTAAGTCAATATCGGGCGGGGAAACTCTATCCGGAGTCAGAAATCTTTCAAACAAAAGATTATATTTTAGAGGATCAACATTAGTGATGCCGGTCAAATAAGCAACCAGGGAGCCACCAACCGAGCCCCGTCCAGGCCCCACAACGATTCTATTTTCCTTTGCCCAATTTACAAAATCCTGAACGATTAAGAAGTAGGTAGCGAATTTAGTTTTTGAAATAACAGATAATTCATTATTCAATCTCCCTTCTATTTTTTCATCTATTTTTATTTTCTTTTTTTCTAACCCTTGGTAGCAAAGTTCTCTTAAATATTCATCTGGGGACTTTCCATTAGGAACTTCAAAGGAAGGTAATTTTGTTTTTCCAAATTCAAATTGGAAATTGCAACTTTCAGCAATTTTCTGAGTATTTTCAATTGCTTCTGGTAAATCCTTAAAGGCTCTTTTCATCTCTTCGGGAGTCTTTAGCGAAAAATCATCAGCCTTCATAGTAATTCTTTCTGGATCATTAGGATCAGATCCTGTATTAATTAGCATGAGAATATCTTGAGCCTGGGCATCGTCTTTTCTTAGATAATGGGCATCGTGAGTTGCGACAACCGGAATTTTTAATTTTTGTGACAGAGAAACTAAAACTTTATTTATTGTTTTTTGTTCTGGGATATTGGGATGATCTTGGAGTTCAAAATAAAAATTATCTTTGCCGAAAATATCCTGATATTTTTTCGCCAGTACCTCAACCTCGTCCAGCTTTTTCGCTAAAATCAATCTCGGAATTTTCCCTTGTAAACAACCTGAAAGCAAAATTAAGCCATCGGAGTGTTTTTCTAATATCTCTTCATCAATTCTTGGCTTGTAATAAAAGCCCTCTAAGTGGGCTTTAGTTATTAATTTGACCAGGTTTTTATAACCAGTCTCATTTTTAGCTAGTAGAGTGAGATGATATCTTTTATCGTCAATATTCGGCCTCTTCTGGAACCTGTTTTCATAAGCCAAATAGAGCTCAGCGCCTAAAATTGGCTTTATTCCTCGCTGGACTGCCTTTTTATAGAACTCAACCGCCCCATAAATAGCCCCATGATCAGTTAGGGCAATTGAATCCATCCCTAAACTCTGAACATAATCTAAGAGCTCATCAATTTTAGGGAGTCCATCAAGCAGGGAATAATGAGAATGTACGTGTAAATGGGTAAATTTCATACAAAAATAAAAAATCTGTTTACAGGTTATTGTATTATAAGAAATTATTTTTGAAAAAGAAAGTCAAATATTTTTTAAATGCTATAATTGAAGAATGAAAATGACTAATTTTAATGAAGAGAAAAAATTATGGAAAAGAGGATATAAATTAGTCGCCAGTTTGGATGAAGCAGGGAGAGGACCTTTAGCAGGCCCCGTAGTTGCTTCAGCTGTTGCGGTCGCGGCAGCAAGACCCAAAATAGAATGTAAAAAATTAGAGAATTTATTTACAAAGCTTAAAGACTCAAAAAAATTAACCCCAAAGAGGCGAGAAGAAATTTACAGAATTTTAGTCAAATATCCAAAAGTAAAATGGGGGATAGGGAAGGTGTCAGAAAAGGTAATTGATAAAATTAATATTTTAGAAGCGACGAAATTAGCAATGCAAGAAGCAATTAAAAATTTAGAGAAAAAATTGAAAAAAAATATTAATTTCCTGATTATTGACGGAATTGCAAAAATCAAAACTAAAATTCCCCAAAAAACAATAATTAAGGCAGACGAGAAAGTTTTCTCCTGCACCTTAGCTTCTATTATCGCTAAAGTTACTAGAGATAGAATAATGGTAAAGCTTCACGATAAATATCTAAAGTACGGTTTCAATCGACACAAAGGTTACGCAACAAAATATCACCTTAGGATGCTGAAAAAATACGGTCCATGTAAAATTCACCGAAAATCATTTAGACCTGTAAATAATCTAGGCTCAAAATTATAAGTTCCATCAAGACTATTGAAAAAATTGAATAACTCTGCTAATATTAGAAATACGTTTAGCTTTTGAAAGCTTTATTTGATTTATTTTAGCGGCGGGAATACCCTGCCCTTTGGGGTAAGGATGAAAGCCGCTAAAAGAACTCGCCCCGAAGGGGATACCCCGTCCCCTTAGGGCGGGGTAGTTCATACCATGGCCGTTCCCAAACAACGACACACAAAATCCAGAAGGAATAAACGAAGAATGCATTTATATATTGATGCTCCGACTTTTTCTATTTGTCCTAAATGCGGTAAGGAAGTTTTACCGCATACTGTATGTTTGCATTGCGGATATTACAAGGGAGGTGAAGTTATAAATGTTTTGGCGAAACTTGATAAAAAAGAAAGAAAAAAGCGGGAAAGGGAGATGAAGGCTAAAGAGAAGGAAGAAAAAAAAGAAAAACCTTTGACCTTTGAAGAGCTTTCAAGAAAATAAATATCGGGACTATTTTTGAGTTCTTGTTAAAATAAATATAGATTATTTCTAAACTATAATAATATGGCTTCCCGGCACTTATCACGTTCAATCGCTATGCAGTCTCTTTATGAATGGGATTTTTATGGAAAGAAACCTGATGATATGCCAAAAATTGTCGAGAGGAATATTGAAGAATTTGGCCCCGGCCTTGAAGATAAAAATTTCACTTGGCAGATAGTTAATGGTGTAATGGCAAAGCTGACCCAGGTTGATAAGATAATTGAAAAGGCAGCGCCTGAATGGCCGATTGAACAAATTACTATTGTTGATCGGAACTGTCTCAGGATAGGCCTTTTCGAACTGCTGTATGAAAATAAAGATGAAGTTCCTCCAAAAGTGGCAATTAATGAGGCAATTGAGCTTGCCAAAACTTTTGGAGGCGAGAGTTCGGGTAAGTTCATTAATGGAGTGCTGGGCACAGTTTATAAAGAAATGGAGATAAATAAAGAAGAAAAAAATACAAGCGACAAGTAACAGGAAACACTTAATTTCTGTTTCTTGTTATCTGTTTCTTGCGATTTATAATGAAGGATTTCTCTATCCTCGAAAAAAAACTTAGCATAAATTTTAAAAACAAAGATCTATTAACTCAATCATTCTGCCATCGTTCTTATCTTAACGAAAACCCCAAATTCCATTTAGAAAATAATGAAAGGCTGGAATTTTTGGGCGACGCCGTCTTGGAATTAGTCATTACCGAATTTCTTTATAAAAAATACCCTAAAAAACCAGAAGGCGAGCTGACGAACTGGCGGGCTGCCTTGGTTAATGCCAAGATGCTATCTAAAATGGCCCAGAAACTAGATTTTAACGACTTTCTCCTGCTTTCTCGCGGAGAAGCTAAGGAAATAGGTAAAGCACGCCAATATATTTTAGCTAACACTTTTGAGTCGTTTATCGGAGCTTTCTATCTTGATCAGGGATATAAGGTTTGCCAAAAATTTATTGAAAAGTATTTGGCAAAGGAACTGCCAGAAATTATTTCCAAGGGTCTTTATAAAGATTCCAAATCTTCTTTTCAGGAAGAAGCCCAAGAAAAAACAGGTGTCACTCCAACCTATCGAGTTCTGAAAGAATGGGGACCAGATCATGCAAAACATTTTATAATTGGAGTTTTTTTGAACGAAAAACTAGTAGCTGAAGGCGAAGGGTCGTCCAAACAAGAAGCTGAGGAGGCAGCAGCCAAGTCAGCCCTAGAAAATAAAAACTGGTAACAAAAAATTCTATGCTCGTTATTAGATTTCTTCGAACAGGCAAAAAAAATCAACCATTTTTCAGGATAGTCGTTACAGATAAAAAAAATCCACCCAGAGGCGGAAGATTTTTAGAAATACTCGGCTTTTATAATCCTTTAACAAAAGAGAAAAATTTAAAGCAAGACAGAATTAAATATTGGCTATCGGTTGGAGCTAAACCTTCAGATACTGTTCACAATTTATTGGTTACCGAGAAGCTTATTGAGGATAAGAAGATACCAGTACACAAAAAAACAAGGAAACCTTCCTCTGTCCCGCAGGGCGGGACTACGGAGGGCGAGGAAAAACCCTCCGTCGTTCCACAAGGCGAAGCTATGGAGGAAAAGCCAAAGGATAAAGAAGAGGGTAAAGAAAAAGAAGAGAAAGTCAAAGAAAAACCAAAGCCTAAAACCCCTAAGAAAGAGAAAGAAGAAAAGCCCAAAGAAGCAGAGCATAAGCCAGAAGAAAAACCGGAAGAACCTATTCCTGCAGAAACTGCAGGAATAGAAGAAAAGATTGAAGAGAAGGAGAGTGAATAGATAAAAATAGGCAAATTAAGGAAAAAGCGCATTTTAAGGCGCTTTTTAGGTTGAGCACTGGCAACTATTGACAAATTTATTATATATGCTATAATAAAGGTGTTAGAGAAAATAAAGAAAGTACTTTAAATAATATACAATTTTTTCCTCTAAAAAAGAGGAAGAGGAGAGAGTATTTAATTACCAAGCCTTTCGGTGTTGAGGTCTTCCATTGAGGCAGACCGAAATGCTCAAGACGAAGCACTTGGTGATTAATCGCCATATTAACAACTGAACCAATAGGCGGCTCTCTTCGAGAGCCGCCTATTGCATTGTAAGGAGAAGGATGGGGGAGAGCTAATGCTTCTTCCTTATCCTTCTCCTTAAAGAAAGAAGGAACTTTGAAAAATAAATAGGGGATTCACCTCCCCCCAGCTCATCAGATTCTGATGGATTGAGGGGAGGTGAACCATGAAAATTACGTGTCCGAACGGCTGTCCTTCCGAAGAGCTTGAACGGGAAGACTTCGGTGGTTTCGAAATCACGGAACCTGGCAGGGATCACGACCTGGTGGTCGACCGAGTCTCTCCAACGGCCGAATACCACTGTTTGGGATGTGATTGGACCGCTATATGGGGACGAGGCGGCCTGGAGATCATTTTCCCCGGCGTTGGGAAAAGTCCACCCGTAGAGGACAATTACGATTGACCTTCTACGGATACATAACCCGAAATCCCGGGTAGTCCCGCAACGCGGGACGTCTCGCCTGATTTCCACGGCGAGACAGGTATAAAAGAATAGAAAGCGAGTCGCTTCCCCTCAGAGATTATCAAGAAATTGGTGAGTTGTGAGGAGAATATAGCACCTTGAAACATCACCTTCTCCTTTAGTTTATTAAGATAGTAGATTAAAGGAGGAGGTGAAGAAAGATGCTGGTTTCTAACGAGGAACTGTGGCAGTACGCACGCATCTGCGCGCATAGGGCCACGATCTTTTATCGCGCAGGCAAGGTCAATGCGGCGCGATGCAATGCGGAGCTTGCTATCTTCGCAATGCGCGCCGCATTGCGAAGATAGGGAGGGGAGAATGTCACAACTGGACGTTTACTTCGGAGGGAGTTTCCAAGAAACTCGTCTCTCTCAACTGGAGCGTCTTGTGAGGCTCAACAAGGAGCATCGAGACGATCTCAACGAAAGAGGGCAGTGGCTTCTCGATGGGGCGATGTTCACAATATATTGTGATCTTGAAGGCCCCGAAGAGAAAGCAAGGGCCCAAAAGATCCTCACTGATGTACCCGAAGAACTGACCCGAAATCCCGGGTAGTCCCGCAACGCGGGATGTCTCGCCTGATCCACGGCGAGACAAGGTTCAAAAGAATAAGCAAATCGTTCGCGATTTGCTCCTCTCAAAACTCATTAGTTATTAGTGGGTTTTGAGAGGAGGTGAAAAAGATGGTTGATATTCTCCAAGGCGTGGTGATTGCGATTCTACAGGCCAGCGCCGTCCTTAGCGCAGGAGCCGGAGCGGCCGTCGTTGCTGGCGGATTGCTCTGGTTCGTCATCTGGGCTGAGGGATACAGCTGGAGGGATGTACTGGTCCATCCGTCAGTATTGGCTATGCCCCTAGTTGTGTCCGGCGTAGCTGGCTTTGCAGCCAGCCGGGCCGTATGGATCGCCATTGTCTAACGCCAAGGGCGAAGGTGCGCACGCACATCGCGCACCCTCGCCCCCTCACCCACAACCTAAATGTTGATCTTTCCGAAATTTTTCAGGAAAATTTCGTGGAAAATTTCGGCTGGATGAATTTTAATTGATTTGCAGAAAGAAAGGAAAGGGTGATGAGAAATCATAGTTAGCCCTCACGGCCGGGAGGGCAAAACAACGGAGGGCCGGTTTAAACTATACCATACTCCATACCCCTCCTACATAGGGCAGGTGCGCGCACGTCGCACTCGCGCGCGCCTGCTCACCCTTAACTTTAGTGAAGAGAGAACTGGGAAAATTGGTTTTTTCTAATTCTCTCCTTGCCATTCTCCTCCTTATGAGGAGAGCCGGTAATCTGGTTAAGGTAAGGAGAATAAAATTAAAGAAGCGCGCAATGAGTGATCCGCGCCCCCTAAGCATATTATTGAAACCGAGTTTAGGGGGCGGGATGACTGATGGCGCGAAAGGAAGTAGCTCATGGAAAGGAGCAAAGTCGTGAGCAAGAAGGACCAGCGCCAGCCGCACGCAGGGCAGAAGTGCCCAGGATGCGGCAGTGTCCACGACCTCGGACAGAATTGCCTGAAGTGTGCACGCTAGTCCCCGACCCGCCCGGGGAACGGAGCATTAATCGAGGGAGTTCACTCGTCCCCTCGCCGTTCCCCACCAACCTTTGTCTTTTAATTCTTTGGAAGATAAAGGCTGGCTGGATGATAAAGGTAGAAAAGGAGGTGACTTGGATGTCATTCCGTTGCCAGGGCGAGTGCGGGAGGCACCAACTTCCCGGTTCGTCACCAGTCAAGGTAGTGACCCAGAAACGCAGGGTCGTCTACCAAAAGATCGAGCCCCAGCATGGTGCGGTCGTTCGGAAAAGCCACGGAACAGAAACGGTGCAGGAGGCAGACATGTGCCGATCCTGTGCCGCCGTAGCGCCTCCGCCGTCGACCACACCCGGGACCCCGAAGTATGTGGTGACCATGATCGCCGCGAGGTGAGCGTCACCTCAACGAAGGAGAGCTGGCGAGCTTAACTCGCTCGCCAGCTCTTCCGCCGTAAATTATTACCAATTTTTACTACGGGGTTGACAAAAATTACATTTTTTATATGCTTTCTTTAGCACTATAATTCACGGAGGTGAGCGAGATGGCGAAGACCATCATACGTCATGCTGGCCCGGGTGATGCCGTGGTTACCCAGAGTCGCTTAGGGGGACTCCGCATCAGGAATGTTGCTCTTTTCCGGTGGTGGCATGGTACATTGGCCATTACCGCTGAGGTGAAAGGGGTGAAAGTAAACAGAGCAGCAATGAATTCCTGGGACAAGAGGAAGCTTTCTCCTGGCGACATGGTCATCCTTCCATGGGGAGGGAAGATCATAATAACCGAGGAAATCATCCAGAACCCAGAAAAGATGAGCGTGGAGGAATGAGTCAAGGAAGGCTGGGTGAGT
>Ga0315289_10000556_pt1 | contig 57359 bp, 56 predicted proteins | sample YL17G11_40_MG_FD_203452 | JGI IMG/M metagenome (GOLD analysis project Ga0315289, IMG submission 203452) | Sediment microbial communities from Yellowstone Lake, YNP, Wyoming, USA - YL17G11_40 | ecosystem: Environmental > Aquatic > Freshwater > Lake > Sediment | place: USA: Wyoming | collected...
CGCGTCGGCCAGCAGGGGGGCCAGGATGGCGTCGGGGTAGAGCGCCGAGTCAGAGGTGGCGGAGAAGGGGGGGGGCGGCGCCGCCGTCTCGTTGAGGGCGGCGCGGGCCAGGCCGACGGTCAGGGAGGCGAGGGTGAGGGCTGTTTGGGGGTCGGGGGGGGGGGGGCGTCGCACCCTGTGAATACAAAAAAAACGGCGCGCGCGCCAAGTCGTCCCCCCCCCCGCCACCTTCCCCCTCACCTAGCAGCCGTCCACGCGGCGCCATGATTGCTCAGGGGGCTGAGGACGGCGAGAGGGTCGGGCGGGGGCGGGGGGGGTGCGCCCTTGGTTCAACGCGGCGCGCGCGACCGTCCACCCGTACTGCAATCAACGCGCGCGCGCGCGCGCCGCGCGCGCCGTCCCCCCTACTCCTGTCGCCTCAGCTGCGTGAGTGTGCGCCAGCACCCGGCGAGGGCGGCTGGGCGAGGGGGCAGCAACGACGGGGGCCGCGCCACCAAGCGCGGCGCCCCGTCGGGGCATGGGCCCACGTTTGACTCGCACCCGGCCCGCAGGCCGCCGCCGCGGCCGCGGGCTCCCGCCGAATGGGAGATGCCGGCCGTTGTGTGGCCATGGAGGGGCGCCCGATTTTGGGGCGGCGAGGCGACGCGAGGAAAAGGCGCACGCCTGCGCCGCGCGCGATGAGGGGCCCACGAGGCCCTCGTGCCAAGACGGCACCACGCCGCCGCTGGCGGGCGCCCGGCACGCGCCGAGACTCACATGAAGACAAAGACGGGGGTCGGGGGTCGTCGGGGGGTTCGGGGCAGAAAGTTGTGAATGGGTGTGCTTCTGCAGGCCGGGGCGCCAAGCTTTTTCGGTCGGTGCGTGCCGGTTGGCGGCCGTCCGTCGCGTACCCTTTATTTCCAAAATTTGGCGCGTCACCGCGCCGCGGCAGAGGCCGCCAGGCCGACCACCGCGCCGCGGCAGCAGCGACCGCGTGCGCCCTCACGCGCGGCATCCACACATTGGGCGGCCGCCGGCGCGCCCGGCCCGGGGGCTGGACGCGCCAGCGGCGGGCGCGCTCATGGTGGCAGGCGGGGCCCGGCGGGCGGGCGGGCGGCGGCGAGCGGGCGGGCGCGCGTGGGCCGCCGCTGCCGGTGCGCTGCTCCGCGGCCCGAGCAGCGACCGCGCCACCCGGTCCGCCCACGCGGCAGTGGCCCGGTCATCGCCGCCCTGACTGCTGGTCTGCTGGAGCTGAACGCGTCCGTCAAGGACGCGTTACGTCAGCGACGTCAAGGACGGGCAGCCCTAGCCCAGCCGCTCTGACGCTTACCCTAACCCTATCCCTATCCCTATCCTCACAGCACGTTATTGCTCAGCTCTTGGCGCTCCAGCAGGTCCCACACGCGCGCCTTGACAAAGGGCGCGTCGATGGTGAGCGCCGCGCGGCCGCCCAGCGCGCTGTCGGGCGCGCCCAATGAACTTCGTCGAACACCCGCTCCAGCGCCGAGTGCAGGCGGCGCGGCCGAGCGCGCGGGGGCAGCCTGGTGGCGGACAGGACAGTGGCAAGGCGCCGTCACCGACCCGCTCACTGTCTCGCTCGCGACTCCGAATGGCGGCCCCCATTGCTCGTGCGTTTCTCAGCCGGTGAGGCAGGAGCGTGGCTGGTGGACAGCATCGCTCCCATCGTCGGCGAGAGCCTGCCCCCGGCGTCGCACGTTGCCGTTCTGGAGGGCCCCGCCGTGGCAGTGCCGCACGCGCCCCACGCTTGGGCTCTCAGCGGCGTGGTGTCCAGTCTGAAGTACGCCACCCGGGCTGACGTGACGGCCATGAACGCAAAGGGTCAACCCGCGACGTGCTCCAGAGCAGAGGACACGCTTGCAGCGCTCATCCCGATACGCAAAAGCGAAGCTTGGTGGGCGCTGACGCAGGACGAGCGGATGGGCGTCATGCGCGCCGGGGCGCACTTTGAGCTGGGCACAGAGTACTTGCCGGCTGTCGCGCGGAGGCTGCACCACTGCCGCGAGCTGGGCGCTGCACAGCCCTTTGACTTTCTCACGTTCTTCACGTACGCGCCGGCTGAGGCGGGTCGCTTCGACGAGATGCTGCGGCGGCTGCGCGCCACGCCCGAGTGGGCGTACGTGGAGCGCGAGGTCGACGTCCGTCTGCACCTCGCGGTGTAGCGCCGATTACGCCGATGTAGCGCTGGGCGGCGCGGCCGAGTAAGCGGGGACACTGGCGGTCAGTGTGCGGCGCCGCCGCCGCCGACGGGTCGAAGAGACGCACGTCGGACCGTGCTCGCCGCCTCCCCACCCCCCGACACCTCTCGCGCCGCCTCGGCCTCTCAGATCGCTCCAACACGCCGGGGGACGGCTTGGGCGCGGCGCCGACCGCGGGCGCCGTCGCGAGAGCTCAATATCAGCATTTGTTTTAGGGAAATCCCAATGCCAACAGTCATTGTTTTTATACGATGTTTCACACCCGCCGCCCCAAATACCCTGGCACGCTCAGTCGCCGTCGCCCGACAAGCCGACCCCGCACCCTGCCCGCCCGTTCCGCAGTCTCCCGTCGTGCGCACAAGGCTATTTACACGCGCGCCGCATCTAGACAAAAATTCAGGCTCTCCCTCGACAGCGCCGCATTTCGTGAGTTTTGTCTATGGCCGTGCGTCCGGCCGCCGGGCGGCGCCCAAGCCCCGGCGCGTTGTGGCGACGGCGTTCGGGTCTCCATAAGGGTGCGGCGGTCGGCGCCTGTGCGGTGCGCGGGACTGGCCAGCTCGCGTCGGGCGGCCCGCGCGCCGCGCCGCCCCCGTCGTCGAGTCGAGCGGCACCGGGCCGTGTTCCCAGGCCTTGAGGTGCGGCTTTGCGCCGCGCCGACCAATGCCGAGCGCGTTCAGACGATGACGATGTCGGAACCCGCGGAAAAGTCCGACCCCGTGTACTGGCAGGCGCGCAGGGCGGCCCTGTCGACAGTGCACGCGATCACAGTGCTGTCGCCCGAGTTGACCGCCCACGCGATGCCGTCGGCAATGAAAATGCCCCTCCGGTCGTCCAGGAACGCGCCCAAGTTTTGGGGCGTGCAGGCGCCGGAGAAACCGGTGGCCGACACGGAGCAAGAGTAGATCTCGGGCGCGCCGCTGAGGGCGTCGGTCACAAACGCCGTGCCGCCCGCCAGCGCGACGTCAATCGGCTGCGCAAAAGAACCCTAGCCCGAGCAGGTGCCCGAAAAGGCGCCCGACGGGCCGACCGGACACGAGGTGACAAAGCCGCCGATTTCGTTCGCAACCCAGAGGTTGGAGTCGATAATCGTCACCGTTGCCGTTGCTGGCACGGCCAGGGCGCTGGCCATGACTCCTAGAGTGTCAGGAGACGCTGCGCGTGCCTCGGACGACGTCGCCCCGGGCTTCACAGCACCCCCTTCCACCCCACTCTCTCGCGCGCCGACGCACAGGAAGCCGTCCAAAAGTCGCCCCATCAACAACCCCTCTCCCCCCTCTGCCTCAGTCGTCGATCGCCGGCTGCCGCTCGGGCACCGAGATACGCGCGGCTGCCGCCGCCGCGTCGGCCGCCGCCGCCGCCCGCGCCGACCGAGCCGACACCCGCGGCGCCGGCTCCGGCGGCGCGCCGGGATGGTGGCGGTGCGGCGGCGGGGGGCGGCCGCCGTCGGCGGCCGGGTCGGTGGGCGCCGCTTGCGCCAGGCGCCGGCCGCCACCGTCGACCACCTCCTCCCCCCCATCCGCCCGCCGCGCCCCGCACCGCCCACAAGATTTGGCGCAAAAGCCGCCAGAGCTCATCCAGGCCTCGCCGCACTTGCCCCACGCTTGCTGCTGCACGCACGTGTAACCGTCCCCAGTCGCCTTGTCCACGCACGCGGCGACGACAGCGGAAGGAGCAGTGGTGGGTGACGACGCCTTGGCGGGCGCGCTCTGAATCGACACCGTGCCACCCGCTCCGCCGGTCACCGAGTCGGCGCGCGCGATCTGCCGCGCCAACGCCCCGCCGCCGTCCTCGTTGAACTGAAAGTTGTACTGGCCCGCGCCCGAGTTGACCTGAGAAGGGGAGGACAGGGGGAGGAAGGCCATGTGAAGGGCGGCCTGGAGTTTGCGCCCCGCCCCTCCTTTCTCTTCCCCTGCTCACCGGCCACGCGTAGCACGCCCACACGAGCGTCGCCGCAAACCCCAGGTCGTTGGCCGCGTCCTGGAGCTGATTCATCAGCTCGTCCCGCGTCGGGAAGTAGCCTGGATCGAGGAGGAGAGGAGGGGTTTCGGCGGCGGCGCGGCCGCCGCGCCGGCGAGCCCGCTCTCCCACCTCCCATCCTCCCTCCCTCTCTCTACCTGTCATCATGCCATACTCCTCCATGATGATGGGCTTGCCGTACGACTTCGCAATCGCAGCGCGGTCCCGCATGAAGGTCTTTTCCACCCAAAGACTCCGCTCCTCGTCGGCGCTCACTTTCCAGTTGTCGGGGTAGACGTGGATCGTGGCGAAATCGATGTCGGGGCAGGCCGTGTTGCCGGCAAAGTCGACGCTGCGAGACAGAGGGAAGGCGAGGGGTCGAAGATTCGCGCGGCGGCCGTGCTCGCCGCCTCCCCACCCCCGGCACCTCTCACCCTTTCCAGCCGCTTTGAATCCACTGATGCTGCGACCACGGCCCGCTTTGGTCCCCGGTCGAGCCGTAGCCCTCCTCGCCCGTGGAGACGAGGTGGTTTTTGTCGATCGACTGTCGAGAGAGAGAGAGGGGTGGTCGTGCGCGGCGCGAGCGCGCGCCCGCCCCCAAAACCCGCCCCCCACCCTCCCTCCGCCGCCCGACGTGCGCACGCGCCTCGCCCCCCCCCCTTTTTTGAGCGCTCAAAGGGGCTCGCCCGCCGCCCACCTTGACAAAGGCGGCCATCTCGTAAATCCACGCTTTGACGATGAGCCCAGGCGGCTTTCCTTGATTTTGCTCGTACTGATTATCGGTGTGTGGCTCATTCATTAATTCCACTGCCATCAGCGTGGGGTCGTCGCGGTAGACGACGCCAGAAATCGTGTTTTTCCGGTTGAGAAAAGTCGATACGTAGTTTTTGTACGCCACCTTGACGCGCGCGTCCAAGTAGAACTAAAAGGAACGAGGCAGGGTGGTGCGGCGATTGGATCGAGTGTACGAAGCAAGCGGCGGTGGTCGAAGAAGAAAACAAAAAGGCGGCGCAGCGGCGCCAATCGGCCGCCACCGCCGCCTCTCCTTGCCCGACCTCCCCAGGGCAAAGGCACCATCTGCGACAACAGCCGCGCTTCCCGCCTCCCACTTTCCACTCGCCTGCTGTTTGTCAGACGACCCGGTGACCTCGCGCACGTACCAATCGATGCCGCCCATCTCCGGCTCGAAATTGGCCAGCGGAGCGATGAGACGAATGCCCGCTTTGGCGGCGGTGTTGAGAATCAAGTCCATTCGTCTCCAGGCGCCCTCGTCGAAGACGCCCGGCGACGGTTGGAGCGGCGCCCTCATGTTGATGTTCCCAGCTCCAAACCCGTTGCTGAACGCGAAGAAACGGACGAGGCTGACACCCTTGGAGGCCGCGGTCTAATGTTTGGGGGTTCGTCGGGTTGGCCCGCGCGCGGCAACCGGCGCGCGCGTGCCGCCAACAGGCCACCGCGCCGCCCAGCCGCCGCCCGCGCCCCCAGTCGCGCCCAAGCACCAATGCAGCTCTCACCTCGAAGAATTTGAGGACGTCGGCGTCGGACGTCGAGTCGAGCAGGAGGTAGAACGCGTTGGTGCCCGCGAACACCACCTTCTGGCCGGCCACGACAAAGTCTGTGCCCGCCGTCTTCACGAAAGGGGAGGACGCCGTGAGGGGGGGGCGCCCGACTCCTTTGGCGTGGACCATGAGGTCGGCCGAGGGGGACGCGGTCGTGTCGGGCAGCCTGTACTTGGCTGCTCTCACCAATTCGGCGTCCAAATCGGGTGAAGAGGCAAGGACAACCGCCTGGAGGGGTGGAGGGGTGGAGGGGAGCGGTAGGGAGGGGTGGGCGGTCGGCCGAGGAAAACACGGCCCCATGCGAGCGCCAGCGCCGCCGCCGCGGCCTCAATCGCCGCCCCGCCTGCAGCTCTGAAGCTCTCCACCCGTGTGACCACCACGCCAACCCAAAACCTGCGACGCTGACGAGGGATTTTCCCCGTGGCGCTGACGAGGCCCGCGCGCCGCGCGGGCACCCGAGTGCCGCGCGGGCGCCCGCGCGGGGGCATAGGGGGGCGGGGCTGGACCCTGGCGCAACGCCCGCCCCACCGCCCCATGGTGCGGGCAAGAGCCAATGCGGCGTCGCGCACGTCGCGCGACGCGGAAGCGCGCCCCGAAGCAGCCCAAACTCGTCGCATTGGCGCATGCCGCGCGCCTCTCCCCCAATTCTCTCACCGCAACCAGCAACGCCACCGCGACCGCCGCAGCGCGGTGCGGCGCCATATTTTCGGGCTGGGCGGCGGAAGGGACGGCGCGGGGGCCGCGTTGTGGCCCTGCGCCGCCCCGACGCAGCGCCGCAAACCGCCGAGCGCTCTGCCTCGCCGTCACCCCTCCTCGCCTCTCTCCAATTCAATGCGCAACTCCTTCAATGTTGCAACAGGCGTGCGCACGTCGACTCAATCACGCAATTGTCGCGGTGGCGGGGCGCGCAGCGTCCGCGGCGGCGGGCCCGTCCGGCCCGGCCGCCGCCGCGCTCGGCCTCATTCATTCACTCTCCATCCACGACCGCCGGCAATCGCCATCCCGTTCCTCTTCCGTCCACCTCATCAGCTCGCCTCCTCGGCCATCGCCTGCAGCGCCGACACCGCGTCGTCGATCCCCGCCTCCAGCTCGGCCACCGATTTCACGGCCGCCGCCGGCGACTTGGCGCGACCGCGCTTGGCCTTGGCGACCGCGGGCGCGGCCGCGAGGCGGGCGGCGGCGGCCGGCGCCGCGGCGGTCACGTCGGCCACAGCGGCTTCCACCTGGGTCTGGGCCTCGTCGTACAGGGCGCGCAGGGCGGAGAGTTCGGCGGTGTCGACCTGGAGAGGTCGAGAGGAGATGGTGGGACGGTGGGGTGTCGGTTACTTTTTCGCTCGCGCGTCGCGCAAGACGGCGGCAACCCCGCTCCCGGCCGCCACCCGCCCCAATGCCGCCCCGCAACCCCCCTCATAGATCCACGCCATCCATCGCTCCCCCCTGTATCCCTCTCCTTCTGACCTCGAAGTCCGCCTGGGGCTCGACGGCCACCGCCGACGCAGCGCGCTTGGCCGCCGCGGGCGCGGCCGCCTTTTTCATGGCGACCTCGGGGGCCATGGCGGCCTTTTTGGCCACAGCCGGGGCGGCAGCGCGCTTGCGCTCGGCGAGCAGGGCGCGGGGGAGCGAAGCCGCGGAAGCGGCCGTGGCGAGCGCCAGCATGGCCAGGAAGAGCAGGGCGATGGAAGCGCGGGCCATGGGGGGTGTTGGGGGGGGGTGTTTGGGGGCGGGAGCTGGGAGGTGGTGTGTCGGCAGGCCAGAGCGCGGCGGGCAGCGGGCGGCACTCACGACGGCGCCCGCGCCTGCGCGGCGCGCCATGCCCGCCCTCCCAGGCCTGCTGCTGCTGGCGCTGGCTCTCGCCGCAGCTGCTGACGATGCCTCCCTCCCCGCCGACCGCGTGCGCGCCGTGCTTGCCGGCCGGGCGGACCTGCCGGTCGCTGACCTCCCCGCCGTCGCCCCCGCCCTCCTCCCGCCCGGCCTGCTGACAACGAGGCCGGCGACCCAGGCGGAGGTAGGGCGGCTGGCCCAGGTGTTTGGCTTCCAGGGGCAGTCGTCTCTCAACGCCACAACCCTCGCCGCGCTCGCCACCGACCGCCCCCTCGCCTTCATGGCCCTGGCCGACGTGTCCAAAAATGGCACCGGCGTCGTCAACCGGGAGCACGAGTATCCGGCGTGGGCGGCGCGCGACGACACGTGGTTTGATCCGCGCGCGTACGGCGACCAACCACCTCCCTCCATCGACCGCGTCTTCGCCGCCGCCGACTGGACGGCCGACGAGCGGCGCGGCATCAACCGCAGCGCGGCGGCGCGGCTGGGGTTGGGGGAGCCGGCGGTGGAGTTGAGGCTCGCGCTCGACGAAAACGGCGACGGCCGGCTCGACGAGCGAGAGCTCGCCGCGCGCGCGCCGGCCGACGCGCCTTACGACGGCTCCCCGCCCCACTTCATCTACCGCTACACGCCCGCCAACGGCCAGGCCCTGGCTCGCGCAGCCCTGGCCGCGTTCGACGCCGACCGCGACGGCTCCCTCGCCGCCCGGGAGCTCGCCTCCTACGCCACCGCCCTCGCCTGGCTGCGCGCCCGCAACTCGACCGCCACGCCCGACTCAAGGCGGCTGGTGGCGGCGCTGGTGGGAGGAGACAGGCTGACCACGGAGACGGTTGCCGCTTACTCGCGTCGCGCTGCCGCCACCGGCGCGTTTGCCATCGCGCCGCCGGGAGAAGACGCGAGAGTCTGGTTTAGAAAGGTCTCCAAGGGCGGCGAGGCCGGGGCGGCCGACTTTGTAGCGGGGTGACGCGACGAGGTTTCTTCAATCCCCCGCCCCTCTCTCCCCTCTCGCACCGCCGTCCCGACCGTGCCCACGAGCACGATCGTCGCCGCGGCACAACGCGCCGCGACCGCCACGTCACACCGCCGTCCCGACCGTGCCCACGAGCACGATCGTCGCCACGGCACAAAGCCCCGCGACCGCCACGCCAAAGGCAGCCCTCTTGGTGCGCAGCCCCGCCGCGGTCTGCACTCCCCCCAGCACCCTATCAGCGACCGGCGCGAGCGCGACCGCGGCCGCAAGGCGCGCAACCTTGGTCACTTGGCTGCCGGCCCACGCGTAGGCCAGCACTTCGGCGCCCTTGGCCAGCGCGGCGCGGGCGCCGAGCGACGTCGGCGACCCGGCGCCCACCCGCCACGCAGAAACAAACGCGACCGCGTACCATGCTGTGTTCAGGATGCCGTACGCGAGCACGCCGGCCAGGCCGTACCGCCGCAGCTTGGCTTGCAGGGAGGACGGAGGAGGGCTAAGGAAAGGGAGGAGGGTCGGCGCGCGTCCTCCCTCCTCCCTCTCCTCCCTCCTCCCTCTCTTACCCGGCTTTGAACGCGGTCGACCCGGTGCCCCGGTCAAAGGCCGCAACGCCGGGCTTGCCGAGCGCAGCAGACCGCCGCGGCAGCGGCGCGGGCGGGCGAAACGCGGCGACGCCGACGCCGCCGTCGAATTCCGAGGTGCCGGTGCACTGGGAGGTGAGAGGAGTGGGGTGAGAGAGGGGGCAGGGCGGCGCAGCGCGCCCATCCGCCCCCCCTGATCGCGCACCGGCGCGGCGTGCGGCTCGGCGCGCGGCGGCGCGACGGCAGAGCGCCGCAGCGCGGGATGCAGCATGGGGCGCGGCGACGGTTGCAGGGCGCGCATGGTGGCGGCAGTGAGAGAGAGAAGAGTGAGGTCTCGGCGCCGTCGTCGCTGAAAACACAAGCCGTCTGCCCTCCGTCCTCCCCTCCCTCTCTCCTTCAACACATGTCGTCCGGCTCCGCCCGATAGCTGACCATGGCGTCGACGCGGTGCACCTTGGTGGTGAACGAGCGCAGGCGCACGTTGGCCGCGGCCTCGATCAGGCGCGCGTCCGAATCCTCCCACTCGGCCAAGGACACGTCGGCGTCTTTGTCGGCGTAGACGAGCAGGTCGAAAGTGCCTGAGGGCAGTAGAGAGGAGGGTGGTGGGTGGTCGCGCGCGCCTTCCCTCTCCTCCTCCCCTCCCTCTTGCACACGCACAAGCCCTATTCAGCAGCGGCAGGAACGTGACGCTGGCCGTGATCTGGCGGATGATGGCCTGGATCTCGGCCACGATCTCGGCCTCGTCCTTTTCGGGCGGCGGCGCGGTCCCCGCTTTCGCGTCCTTGTCCGTGTGCACGTCAAACGTCCACCGCTCCAGGACGTCGCCCTCGGGCGCGCCCGCGATGACGAGCACCATCTTTTGCAAGGCGCCCGTGGCGAGCCAGCCTGCGGAGGAGAGAGAGGAGGGACAGTCGGAGCGTGGTCGGCGCCGGCGCCTCGGACGCCGCGACCTCCCTCCCCTCGCTCTCCCCCTCCTCTTCTGTACCTTCCAAATGCTCCAGCACCGTGGCGAGGTACTTGGCGAGGCGCTCGTCGGACGTCACCATGCACGTCAGGCCGTACGCTTTGCGGGGGGCGAACGCGTCGGCAGGGTAGACGCCACGCTGGAAGAGGATGCTGGATGGAGGGATGGAGGGGCGGGCGCGTGGGCGGGGCACACGCCGCGCGCCGCGCGCCGCATCGTGGCGCCTGGTTTCGGGGGCGGCCGCAGCGTCGCGCCGCGCCCCTCGTCGATCGCCGGCTCGCGCGTGGCGCGCAGCGGGCGGCCGTCGAGGGACGCAGACCGCCCAATTTCGCCGTGCCGGCACCCCCCCCTGCTTCTTTCACCTATTGACCGCGTACGCGAAAAACTCGCACACCGTCTTGGCCGACCCCTTGAGCGTGATCGTGTTGCGGGCGGCGACGGCCTGCAGGGACGCCATTTTGGTGGCGCGGGCGGCCGCGCGCCGGCGAGAGTGAAGGCGCTCGCGGCCGGCACCGCTGCTCACTCCCCGGCCGTCGCCGCTCTCGCTACGATGGACGATGGGCCGGAGGCGTCCATGGACGCCCGCCACCTCTGGCTGGCGGAAAGGGTGGGTGCAGGAGCGGCAAGCGCTCCGCCGCCACCCCTGCCCGTCCGTCTCCCGCGCCGCTTCCGAGCCTCACGCCATCCCCTCCCGCCCCACCCCTTGTTCCCAGCTCGCCACCTTTTTCGATGTCCCGCGCCACGCCGCCGAGGGCGCGGTGCGCGCCGCCCGCGCCGACGTCGGTGCGCTGCTCGACGGCGGCGCACGCGACGCGCTCGCCTGGGTGGAGCGCGGGCCGGCGCTTGTCGCGGTGGATGCCGGGGTGAGAGAGGCGATGGAGGGCGGGAAAGGGGGCGCGGCGGCCGCCGGCGCCGACCGACAAACCGCCCTCCTCTTTCACTCCCAGGCCGCCGCCGACGCCCCGCGCGCCCTCGTCGTCCTCCGCCTGGCACCCGCTCCCATCCCCTCCTCTTCTCTGGACACCTCTGTGGCCCTGCTCGAGCTCGCGTCGCCCGCCGACGCGGGCGGCCTGCTGCCCGCCCTGCACGCCGCGGTCGCCACCATGCTGCCCGCGACCGCGGCCGGGGAGGATGAAGTGGCGGTGCAGGTAGGAGGAGGAGGGTGGAAGAGGAGGGGAGGTCGAGGGCGGGGCCAGCGTCCGACCCCCCCACCCATCTTTCAGCTCTCGTCCAAGCGCCTGGCCGACGCCCTGGCCCCTCCCGCCGCGCCCACAGCGTCGTCGGCAACCCTCCTTCTCCCTCTTCCCGACGCCTCCTTGCTCTCCAGCATCGATACCCGCCCTCTCTCCCTCGCCCGGCTCGCGGCGGCCGGCGCGGCAGCTGCGGGCGCGCACGCCGGCCTCGACCACGTGCGCCAGTGGGCCCAGGCGTGGGTGAAGACGGTGACCACCGCTCTGGCGGAGGCGCCGCCGACGGGGCAGGCGGGCTCGGGATGGCCGGCGAGCGAGGCGGCGTGGTGGCGCGCGCGCGGCGCGGCGCTGGCCACGGCCGCCACTGCCGCCTCCACCCCCGACGCCCAAACCGCCATGTCCATCCTGGCAGCCATGGCACCCGCCGAGCGAGCCCGCCTGGGCACCGCCCTGGCCGACGCCGCGGGCGGCGCGGCCGCCGCGGCCGCGGCCGCCGCGTGCGTCGCCACGCTCGACCGTTCTTTGGCGTCCGCGCTGGCCGACCTGGAGGCGGCAGGCACAGCCGCCGACGTCGAAAACGAGGCGCCCCCGGCCAACGCGACGGCGGGCGCCTCTCTCGCCGCGCTCGCGGCGCGCGCGGCCGCGGCGGAGCCCGCGCTCGGCGCGCTTGCGGGCGACGTGGCGACGCTGCTATCGTTGTCCCGGTACCACGCGTCGCCGGGGCGCGCGGCGGCGTTGGTCGGGGGCGTCTGTGGCCGCTTGACGCGCGTTGCCGCCGCGGCCGCCGCCGCGGCCGGCCCACTCTGGGACGCGCCCGCGCCCGCCGCCTCGGCCGCCTTGGCCGCCCTGGCGCACGCCGCCGACGCTCTGTGCGACGCGCTGCGCAAGAAGCTGCTGGCCAAAGCCGGCAAGGGGGACAAAGCCGCGCCCGCACCCTCTCCCCCTCTCTCCCACTCTCCCTCTCTCTCCCCAGCCGCCGTCGACGACGCGCTCGCCCCCGGCCGCCGCTTCGCCGCCCGTGTGCGCGCGCTGGCCGACCTGGTTGAAGCGGGCGCCCAGTTTGCGTCGCTGGGCCAGGTCAGGAGAGAGAAAAGAGAGGGGCGCTGCCGACCAGCGGCGCCCCTCTCGGCGCCACCACCCCTCAACCCCCTATTCTCTGCCCATCAGCTCTCATACATGCCCAACTTCCTCACCATCGCCGCCTCTGCCTCCTCCTTGATCGCCAGCGTGCGCGCCCGCTGCGGCGGCCCCCTTACGGCGCTCGACGCCGACGCACGCGGCGTCGACCGCGACTTCCTCGAAGCCGCGGCCGCGGTGCACACCCTGGAAGGGCAGGTGCTGGCCGCCGTCGACGCCGCTCTCGCTGCCGCGCCTTCCACGGTGGCGGCCGCGTCCGCTCTCGCGGCGGCCAACGGCGCGGCGCGCGGCGCGCGGCTCAAGGCCGGCCTGCGCGCTCGTCTGCCCACGCTGCTGGCCCGGTACGCGGCCGACATGGACGCGCTTAAAACCGAGTTTGAGGGGGGGCGGGCCGACCCGCGGCCGCCGCCAGGCGTGCCGCGCGGGGCCGGAGGGGTCTTGTGGGCGCGGGGGTTGCTCCAACGGGTCGAGGCGCCCATGAAGCGGTCAGAGACAGAAGGTGGTGGGCTGTTTGGGGGACCGGGTGCCGCGCCAGCCACCCCACACCGACCCTCCTTCCCTCCCCCCGTTCTAGCCTCGCGTCCGACGGCGCGCTGGTCGCGCCCACGCCCGAGGCCCGCCGCGCGGTCGCCGCCCACAACGGGCTCACCGCCGCCATCGTGCAGTGGGAGGCGGCGTGGGCGGCGGCCAGCGGGGCAGCGGCCGACGCCGCGCTCGCGGGGTTGGCCGCGCCGCTCGTCGCGGAGCGCGACGGCAAACTCGCGCCGGCCCTTGACCGGCGCGTGCTCGCCGCGGTGGCCGACGCGCGCTGGCTCGCCCGGCTCGGCTGGGCGCCCCCTCCCCGCGCCGCCGCCGCCGCCGTGCAGGAGGACCGCCTGGCCCGGCTGCTGGCGTCGCTGTCGCACGCGCTGGACGCCAAGGCGGCGTTGATGGCGCGGCTGCCGGCACGGGTGGCGGGCCTGGTGTCTGCGCACGCGGCGGCCGTCGACGACCTAGCGTCGTCCGCCGGCGCCCGCCTCACCTGGGCCTCGCCCGGCGCGGCCGCCTTTGCCACCTCCCTGTCCTCCTCTGTCGACGGCCTCTGCGACCTGGCGGGCGCGGTGGAGCACGCGCTGGCGGCGGGCGTCGACGCGCGCGTCGCGGCGCTTCGCGCCGCGCCCCTGCTGCCGCCCGCGGCGCCCGTGCCCGAGGCACACGACCAGTTTCGGGAGCGGGCGGTTCAGTGGACGAAGAAGGCGGGGCAGGAGCTGGTCGACGGGTGAGAGAGGGTGGAGAGGGGGTTTGAAGGGGCGCGCGCCTGCACTGCCCCCAAGTATTCACCCTCCTCCTTAGCTCCGCCGCCGTCGAGCGCGCTACGGACGACTTGCTCGACATGCTGGCCACCACGCTCCTGGCGACGGGCGTCGTGCCGCCCCCCGCGGCCCCTGGCAGCGCGCGGGCCGCTCTGAAAGAGCGCGTGTCGACCTCGGTCGCGCGCGCTCTCGCCGACGCGGCCGCCACCTCCTTGGCCGGCCTGAGGACCCGCCTGGCGCCCGGCTCCCCTTCTATCTTTGCCGCCACGCTCGAGCTGGGCAGCAAGGGCCCGCACCCCGTCCCGTCGCTGGCCGCCATCCAAGCGTCGGTCTCGGCCGCGGTGCGCGCCGCGGTCGACGCCGCCTCGGCCGTCCCCTCCTGGGCCGACGCCGACCCCGAGTCCGGCACCGTCGCCTCGGACGGGCGCGTGCTGGCGCTTGCGCTCGCACTTTCCGGCGCGGTCGCCGCCAGCGCCGCTGCTGGCGCCGGCGTCGCCGCCGCCCGCTTTGCCTCCATGCAGGCCCTCTGGACGCGCGACGGCGCATCCGACGCCACCACGTTTGCTGCGGGCGCCGTGGACATCGCCGCCTTTGGCGCCGCGCTGGGCGAGCACGCCGCTCGCGCGCGCGCGCTCGACGCCCTGGCGTCCGCCCCCATGCCTGCAGGGCCCATATCGCTCGACCCGGAGCCTCTGGTGGATGCTTTGCGCCGAGAGGCGGCCGCATGGGGCGACGCCCTGGCCTGCGCCCTGCGCGACCGCGCGGCGGCCGACGTCGCAGCCGCGGGCGAGACGGCGCGCCGGTTGACCGGGCGCCTGGGGCGCGCGGTGGAGGACGTGGCGGACGCACGTGCGGTTGCGGAAGCGTTGGTCGAGGTGAGGAAAGGAGAGAGGGAGGGAAGAGGTGGGCGCCGCGCGACCGCCCCGACCCCCATCTCTTCTCCCTCAGTTCCGCTCCTGCGACGACGACCTGGCCGCCGCCGCCGCCCGCATCGCCTCCTCCTACACCCTGCTGGAATCCGCCGACGCCGACCTCCCCCCCGGCGACGCGGAAGCGGCGGCCGACGCGGTGGCCGGCGCCGCGCGCGCGGCGCGCGCGGCGGCCGACGCCGCGGCGCGCCTCGAGGCCGCCCGCCCCGCCCTGGAGCGCGACCTGGCCAAAGAGGAAGCGTCCCTGCGGTGCGACGCCGACGCCCTGGTCACTGACTGGGCGGGCGGTGCCGCGCTGGCGGGCGCGGGCGCGGGTGAGGGGCGCGCGGTCGTCGCACGCGCAGCCGATGCAGTCGCAGGGCGGGGGGGGCGCTGGGCCGACTTGGCCGCGGGGAGGGCCGTCTTTGGGGGCGTTCCGGCCAATCACGAGGGGCTGGACAAGCTCAAAGTGGACTTGGCGGGGCTGGGGCGGCTGTACGGGTGAGAGAGAAAGAGGGGGGGCGCAGCACCGGCCGCGAGCGAACCCCCATCCGCCACCCACCCCCTCTTCCTCTCCAGCCTCTTCACCGACGCGTCCGACACCATGACCACCTTTGCCGCCTCCCCCTGGGCCGCCGCCGCGGACGCGGTCGCGGCCGCGGGCGAGCACGCGGCAGCGCACGCGGCCGCCGCCTCCCTCCTCCCAAAAGCCCTGCGCGACTGGCCCGCGCACGCCCTCTGCCGGCGCGTGGTGGATGACCTGGGGGAGGCGTTGCCGCTGGTGGCCCAACTGTCGCACAAGAGCGTGCGTGAAAGGTGTGAAGAGAGGAGGGAGGAGAGGGGGAAAGGGGCGGGCGCTTGCGCGACCGCCGCCCCCACGCCCTCTCTCCTCTCTCCCCAGGCACTGGGACGAGGTGCGCGCCCTGACCACAACCCCTCTCCCCCCTCTCGACACCCTCACCGTGGGCGCCCTGCTGGGCGTGGGCCTGCTGCCGACACACCGCGCCGTGCTCGACGACGTCGCTGCGCGCGCGGCGCGCGAAGAGGCGGTGGAAGCGCGCCTGGCGACCATCGCGGCCGAGTGGGGGGCGGCCGTGCTCACCTTTGCCGAGTACAAGGGGCGCGGGGAGATGGTGCTCAAGGTAGGAGAAAAAGAAGAGAGAAGGGAAGAGGGAGAGGAGCGGGCGCGCCACCCGCCGTGACACCCGCCCCACCCCTCTCCCTCCTCGTCTCTTTCTCAGCCCACCGAGACCGCAGACCTGGTCGAACGCCTGGAGGACGCCCAAGTGACCCTCGCCTCCCTCGCCGGCAACCGGTACGCGGCCCCCTTTCGCGACACTGTCACCGCCTGGGCCGGCCGCCTGTCGGCCGTCGAGGAGACCATGGAGCGCTGGCTCGCGGTGCAGGCCATGTGGACTGCCATGGAGGCCGTGTTTGCGGGGGGCGACATCGTCAAGCAACTCCCCGCGGAAGCGTCGCGGTTTGCGGGCATCGACCGGTCCTTCTCCAAAGCCGTCGCCCACGCGCGCGACGCGCGCAGCGTGCTCGCGGCCTGCGTCGGGTCCGACCTCCTCGCCGGCGCGCTGCCCGCGCTGGCCGACCAACTCGAGCTCTGCCAAAAGTCGCTCGCGGCCTACCTCGACCGCAAGCGCGCCGCCTTCCCCCGCCTCTACTTTGTCTCCGACCCCACCCTCCTCGAAATCCTGTCGCTCGGGTCCGACCCGGCCGCGGTCGTGCCCCACTTCCAGGCGGGCCTGTTTGACTCGCTCGCGGGCGTCGCCTTTGACAAGGGGTGCGCGACGCGCATCACGGACATGGTGTCGGCCCAGGGCGAGCGCGTGAAGCTGAACAAGCCGGTGGATGCAACTGGTGAGTGAGAAGGAGGGGGGAGGGGGGTGGGATGGAGAGGCTGCCGGCAGCCGGCTTCCGTCCCACGCCCTCACGCCTCCACCCCACCACCCCTCCTTCCTCTCAGGCATGGTCGAGGTCTGGCTCGGCCGCCTCGTGGAAGGCATGCACGCCACGGTCAAGGGCACGCTGCGCGCCGCGGTCAAGGCCGCGCCGACTGCCGCGCCGGCCGACCTCGTGCTGCATCACCCGGCCCAGGCCGCGCTGCTAGCGCTGCAGTGGCTCTGGACGACGGAGACACAGGTGCGGGAGAGAGGGAGAGGAGCAAAGGGGTATTGAGGGAGGCCTCGCGCGACCCTGCCAACGATAACTCTTCCCCTCTCCCCTCTTCCACAGGCCGCCCTCAAAGCCGCCGCCGCCGACAAGGCCGCCCTCCCTCGCGCCGCCAAAAAGGCGACCGCCCTGCTCGCCGCCCTAGTCGACGCCACGCTGCGGGACGACCTGCCGCGCAACGCGCGCACGAGCCTGGAGACGTGCGTCATGGTGCACATGCACCAGAAAGAGGCGACCGGTAAGTGAGAGTAGGGTGGTGGCGCGGAAGTGGAGAGGGAGGGCGCGGGCGGCGGCCAACCCCTCTCTTCTCTTCTCACAGAGGCGCTCGCCCGCCTCAAGGTGCGCGACGCTTCGGACTTTGAATGGCTCAAGAACGTGCGCGTCTACTGGCGTGGCGACGGTGTCGTCGCCTCCATTTGCGACGCCGACTTCGACTACTCGTACGAGTATTTGGGTACGAGAGAGAGAGAGGAGGAGGGAGGAGGGGGTCGCGCGCTCCCACCCCCAACTCCCACCCCCTTCACCCTCCTCCTCTCCTCTCTTCTAGGCGTCAAGGAGCGCCTGGTCATGACCGCGCTGACCGATCGCTGCTACATCACCCTGTCTCAAGCCCTCTCCATGCACCTCGGCGGCGCGCCGGCGGGCCCCGCCGGCACCGGCAAAACGGAGACTACCAAGGACTTGGGCGCCACCCTCGGCAAGTACGTCGTCGTGTTCAACTGCTCAGATCAGATGGACCACAAGGCGATGGGCAAAATCTTCAAAGGCCTCGCCCAGTCGGGGCTGTGGGGGTGCTTTGACGAGTTCAACCGCATCAACCTCAACGTGCTGTCCGTGTGTGCGCAACAAGTGGCGTCCGTGCTGGGCGCGGTACGGGAGCGGCGCACGAGCTTCACCTTCGCCGACGGGGCCACCGTGCCGCTCGACGCGCGGGTCGGCCTCTTCATCACCATGAACCCCGGCTACGCCGGCCGCCAGGAGCTGCCGGAGAACCTCAAGGCCTTGTTTCGTGGTGTGACCATGATGGCGCCCAACCGGGAGGTCATCATCAAGGTGCAAGAGGAGGGAAGGGAAGAAACAGGAGGCCGCGCGCGCGCGCGCTTCCCACCTCCAACCCACCAACCCTCTCCGCCCTTTTAGGTCAAACTGGCCGCCTGCGGCTACCAGCAGTATGAAGCCCTGGCCCGCAAGTTCACCGCGCTCTACGCGCTGTGCGAGGCCCAACTGTCGCGGCAGCCGCACTACGATTTTGGGCTGCGCAACATTCTGTCGGTGCTGCGCTCGGCGGGCGCGTGCAAACGGGCGAATCCCACGATGTGAGAAAAGAGAGGGGAGGCAGAAGGAGAGGGTAGGGACGGGAGGTAGGCGGGCTTGGCGGCGACCGACCACCACCTCCCCCTCCCCTCCCTTAGCCCCGAGCCCCTGCTCATGATGCGCACCCTGCGCGACATGAACACCGCCAAGCTGGCCGCCGAGGACGCCCCCCTGTTTGCCGCCCTGGTGGGCGACCTCTTCCCGGGGCTCACCGCCGACGCGGTGCCGCCTGCCGCCGTCCTCGCCGCCGTCAAGGCCGCCGCCCGCGCCCGCGGCCTGACCGAGCATGGCCCCTGGCTCGAAAAATGCATGCAGCTGCACGACTCGGCCGCGGTGCGGCACGGCATCATGCTCGTCGGCCCGTCAGGCTCGGGCAAGACCGCCGTCTGCGACACGCTGGCGGCTGCCCTGACCGACATGGGCACCAAGACCGTGGTGTGGCGCATGAACCCCAAGGTATGGAGAAGAGAGGAGGGAGGAGGGAGGAGAGAGGAGGGCGAGGAGGGCGCGCCTCGACCGTCACCACCCCTTTCTCTCTTCTCTTCTAGGCCATTACCGCACCGCAAATGTTTGGCCGCATGGACGCTGCCACCGGTGACTGGACGGACGGCGTGTTTGCCGCGCTGTGGCGGCGCGCCGCGCGCGCGCGCGCGCAGCACACCTGGATCGTGCTCGACGGCCCCGTCGACGCCATCTGGATCGAGAACCTGAATACTGTGCTGGACGACAACAAGGTAGAGAGAGAGGAGAGAAAGTGGTGGAAGAGAGGGCAGGAGGTGGTCGGGCGGCCCAACCCCTTCCTTTTCTCTTCTCTTGTAGGTGCTCACCCTGGCCAACGGCGAACGCGTGCCCATGGCCCCCACCATGAAGCTCATTCTCGAGGTGGAGCACCTGGCCAACGCGTCGCCGGCGACGGTGTCGCGGGCGGGCATCGTGTACATTCCGCGGTCGGTGCTCGGGTGGGCGCCGCGCGCCGCGGCCTGGCTCGCGGCGCGCCGGCCGGGCGAGGCAGGGGCGGTGGGGGGGGTGCTGAACCGGGTGGTTGCACCTGCGCTCGACTGGATTCGGTGAGGAGAGGAGAGAGACGAGGGGAAGAGGAGGGGCGGCGGTCTATCATGCGCCGCCCACCCTCACGTCCCTCTTCTTCCAAGCTCCTCGGCCACCCCCGTCATCCCCGACGAGGACGGCAATCGTGTCGCCACCATGCTCACCCTGCTCGACGCCGTGCTGGCGCGCGCGGCGGCCGCGGGCGGCGAGCTCGGCGCGGCCGCCGCCGAGCGCGCCGCGCTCTTTTGCGCCGCCTGGGGCCTCGCCGGCACCCTGGACGGCGACGACCGCGTCGGGTTTGACGACTGTCTGCGCAAACTGTCGTCGCTCGTGCCGGGCACCGGCGAGGTAAGAGGAGGGAGAGAGGGGAGGGTGGGCGCGGCGCCGGCCCGCGCGACACCGCCCGCCGACCCCCACCCCTCTCTTCAGCCCACCGACACCATCTTCGACCACGCTTTACTCGACGCCTGCACCGACTTCGAGCCGTGGGCCGCCCGCGTGCCCGCGTGGGCCTACCCGCGGTCGCCGTCCGACCCCGACTTTGCCGCCCTGGTCGTGCCCACCGTGGAATCGGTGCGCATCCAGACCCTGCTGGCGCTGGTGCACTCGGTCGGCAAGGTGAGAGAATAGGGCGGGAAGAGGCGGGGCTGCGCACGCGCCGCGCGCGCCGACTCCTACTCCCTCCTCTCTCTTATAGGCCTCGCTCCTGGTTGGCGCCCCCGGCACCGCCAAAACCACCATCATGCACCAATTCCTGGCGTCCCTCCCCCCCGACGAGTCCGCGGTGGCGGCCACCGGGTGGTCATTGCTCACGACGCCCGCAGGCCTCCAAGCCGCCCTGGACGCCGCCGTCACCAAGCGCCAAGGGCGCACCTATGGGCCGCCCCCGGGCAAAACGCTGACCTTTGCGGTGGACGACGCAGGCGCGCCCGCGGTCAACGAGTGGGGCGACTGCCCGACGGCGGAAGCGCTGCGCCAGCTGCTCGAGGGCGGGGGTTCGTACACCATCACCAAGCCGGTGGGTGACTTGCGGTCCATCGTCGACATCCGGTGAGGGAGGAGAGGAGAAGAGGAGGGGAGGGAGGAGTGGGAGACAGGCGCGCCGCGGCCAACCTCTCCTCCGCCAACCGCCACCCCTCTCCTCCTCCTCTCATCCCAGCTACGTGGCTGCCATGCAGACACCCGCCGCCGGGCGCAACGACTTCCCCCCCCGCCTGAAACGCCACTTCGCCATGCTCTGCGTCCCGACGCCAACCCCTGCCGCCCTGGCCGCCATGTTTGGCCCCATCGTGCGAGGGCGATTCGATGCTGCCATCGTGGGCCCCGACCTGGCCGCCCTCGCCGCCTCTGCCGTCGCCGCCACGGTCGACGTCTGGCAGCGCGTGCGTTCTCGGCTGCTGCCCACGCCCGCCAAGCCGCACTACGCGTTCACGCTGCGCGACGTGGCGCGTGTGGTGCGCGGATTGCTGTTGGCGGACCGTCAGGCGCTGGTGAAGGGCGGAGAGGTGGTGGGTGACGCGGCCGCCACTGCCTCCTCGTCTTCCTCCCTCCCGCCCTCCCGCCGCCTCTTTGTCGGCCTCTGGGCGCACGAGTGTGCCCGCGTGTTTGGTGACCGGTGTGTGTCCGAGGCGGATGCGGCCTGGGTCGCGGCCGCGGTCGTCGGCGCGGCAAAGGCGCACTTGGGTGGCGAGGCCGCGGCCGCGGCCACCACCCCACCTCCCTTCTTCGCCCCTTTCCTGCGCGACGCCGAGCCCGAGACGGGCGAGATGATGCCGACCTCCCGCCCGTGCGTGTACGAGGCGGCGCCCGGCGGCGCGCCCGCGCTCGCGGCGCGCGTGCGGTCGCTGCTCGACGCGGCGCGCGCAGCCGCGCCGCGCGCGGCCCCTCCCCCTCTCGTCCTCTTTGACGACGCCGTCGCCCACGTGACCCGCCTCGCCCGCGTCCTCGCCACCCCCCGCGGCCACGCCCTGCTCGTCGGCGTGGGCGGCTCCGGCAAGCAGTCGCTCGCGCGCGCCGCCGCGGCCGCCGCAGGCGTCGCGCTCGCCGCGCCCGCCGCCGCCGCGCGCGGCAAGTCGGCGGCCGCCCTGGCGGACGACATTAAGACGCTGTACCGGACTGCAGGCGTCAAAGGGGTGCGCGTCGCGCTGCTGCTGGCGGAAGCGGATGTGCGCAACGACGGCGTCCTCGAATCCGTCAACCAACTCGTGAGCGGCGGCGCCGTCGCCGGACTGTTGACCCGGGACGAGGTGGACGCGTTTGGCAACGATGTGCGGGGGCCGTTCAAGGCGGCCAAGCCAGGTAAGGGGAAGGAGGGGTCGAGGGGGAGAGGGGAGTGGCCGCACCATCAGCCCACCCTCTTTCCGCTCTCCTCCAGGCGTGCCCGATACGCCCGACGCGCTCACCGCCTTCTTCATGGCGCGCGTGCGGGACAATTTGCACATCCTGCTCTGCCTCTCCCCCGTCGGCCCGTGCTTTGCCGCTCGCGTGCGCCAGTTTCCCGCCCTGTTTGCGGCGGCCACGGTAGACTGGTTTCTGCCGTGGTCCAAGGACGCGCTCGTGTCGGTGGCGGAAACGGGGCTGGCGCGGCTGGCGGGAGGGGAGGGTGGTGGCGCCAACGCGTCTTCCACCCCCACCTCCACCTCTCTGGCCTCCGTCGCGGCCGGCGTGCACGCCGCCGTCGACGCCCTGTGCGCCGAGTACCGGGCTTCCCGCCGGCGGTCGGTGCACGTGACGCCAAAGTCGTTTCTCACCTTTGTCGACGCGGCGGCCGGCCTGCACACGGCCGAAGCCGCCGCTTTGACCTCCCGCGCCGACGCCGTCGCGGCCGGCCTGGCCAAGATGGACGAGGCCAAGGTGGGGGTGGGCGCGATGCGGGTGGAGCTCGAGGAGAAGAAGCGCGGCCTGGCCGCCGCCGGCGCCGCCGCCGACGCGCTGCTCGCCAACATCTCGGCCTCGACCGCCGCCACCGAGCGCGACAAGGCGCGCGTGGCCACCATTGTGGACGCGGTCACCGCGCAGGCGGCGTCCATCGCGGCCGTGCAGGCGGGCGCGGCGGCCGACCTCGCCGCGGCGCAGCCCGCGCTCGACGCGGCGCTCGCCGCGCTGCAGTCGATCACGCCCAAGGACATCCAGTCGTTGAAAGCGCTCAAAAATCCGCCGGACGTGGTCAAGCGCATCTTCGACTGCGTGTTGTTGCTGCGGTGGGGAGAAGGGGAGAGAGGGAGGAGAGGGAGGGGGAGGGACGCGCGCGGCCGCGCACCGACCCAACACCCCCCCTCCGACCCTTTCATAGCCGCTTCCCCATCGCGCGCCCCGCCTGGCAAAACGTCAAGGGTGCCATGGTGCTAAAAGGCGACTACGAGGCCGCGGTGCGCATGATGGGCGACACGTCGTTCCTGTCGGCCCTCGTCAACTTCCCGCGGGACGCCATGACGGACGAGACGGTGGAGCTGCTGCAGCCGTACTTTGCAGCGCCAGACTTCAACTTCGAGTCGGCCAAAAAGGTCAGGAAAAAGGCGGGCGGGTGTGGGTGTGGGCGGCGGGCGGCGGGCGCGCTCTCGACCCACTGCCCCATCCCTCTCTCTCCACCTCTTCTTTAGGCCTCGGGCAACGTGGCCGGCCTGTGCAACTGGGCGGCCGCCATGTGCTCCTACCGCGCGGTGGCCAAGGAGGTGGAGCCCAAGATCGTGGTGCTGAAAGCGGCCGAAGTGGACCTGGCGGCCGCCCAGCGGGAGCAAGGCGTGGCTCAAGCGCAGCTGGAGGAGGTGCAGGGCGGCTTAGCCAAGGCGCAGGCGGCGTTTGAGACCGCGGTCGCCAACAAGCGCGCGCTCGAGGACGACGCGGCGGCGACCGCGGCCCGCATGGACGCCGCGGCGTCTTTGCTGGCCGCGCTGGCGGGGGAGGAGGCGCGGTGGAAGGCGCAGGCGGCCGCGTTTGGGGAGCGGGCGCGGTGCTTGACTGGTGAGGGGTGGACTGAGGACGGGGGGCGCGCGAGCCTGCCCTCCGCCACTCCGCCCACCGATCCCTCCTCCTCCTCTCTAGGCGACTGCCTGCTTGCCGCCGGCTTTGTCTCCTACGCCGGCCCCTTCCCCCGCGAGTTCCGCGAGCGCCTGGGCGCGCACCTCGCGTCCGCGCTTGCCGACGGGGGCGTGCTCACCACGCCCGGCGTGACCGCCTCCTCGTTCCTGGTGGATGACGCCGAGGCCGCGGGGTGGGCGGCCGAGGTAAGAGAGAGAGGGAGGAGGGGAGGGAGGGAGGAGCGCGCGCGCGGCCACCTCCCCCTCCCACACACCCACTCCTCCTCCTGCAGGGCCTGCCCGCGGACGAGCTCTCCATCCAAAACGGCACCCTCGTCACGCGCGCGTCCCGCGTCCCCCTGCTGATCGACCCCCAGGGGCAGGCGACCGCGTGGCTCGCCGCGCGTGCCGCGCGCGCGGGCGCCCCGCTGCGCACGCTGCGCGCGGACGACCCCAAGTTTGGGGCTGGGTTGGAGGCGGCGTTGGCTGATGGTGGGACCCTCATCGTCGACTGGCGCGGCGGCGATTTCGACCCGGCGCTCGAGCCACTCCTCAACGGCCGCCACCTGGCGCCGACGCCCGGCGCCCCTGCCCCACGCGCGGTGGCCATCGGCGACAAAGAGGTCGACGTCGGCCCCGGTTTCGCCCTCGCCCTCGCCACGCCCGACGCCGCGCCGCCGCTCACGCCAGAGCTCTGCGCCCGCGTCGCCGTCGTCGATTTCACAGTCACCCAGACCGGCCTCGAAGACCAGCTCCTCGACCGCCTCGTGCGCGCCGAGCGCGCCGACCTGCAGGAGCGGCGGTCTGCCCTGGTCGCCGAGTCGGCCGCCGCGCGCGCGCGCGTCGCGTCGCTCGAGGCCGACCTGTTGACCCGCCTGTCGTCGGCGCAGGGCAATTTGATCGACGACGCCGACCTCGTCGCCGTCCTGGCCGTCACCAAGCGCGAAGCCGCGGCCGCCGTCGACCGCCTGGCCACCGCCGCCGACACGCGCGCGACGCTGCGCGCGGCTGCCGACGAGTTCCGCCCCGCCGCCGCGCGCGGCGCCCTGCTCTACTTTTTGGTGCTCGACTTTGGGGGGGTCAACCCCATGTACGCCACGGGGCTGGCGCAGGTACAGGGGAGGAAGGGGGGTGCGGGGGTGAGGGTGGCGGCGGTCGCCGCCGCGCGCGGTCGCCCACCGCCCACCCCCACTCTTCTCTCTCTCTCAGTTTTGCCGGCTCTATGACGCCGCCATCGCGACCGCCGAGCCGTCCCCCATCCCCGCCCGCCGCGCGGCCGCGGTCGGCGCGCGGCTCACTTCCTCCGTGCACGCCTTTGCCTGCCGTGGCCTGTACGAGGAGCACAAGACCGTGTTTACGGTGGCTCTGTCACTGCGCACCGCGGTGGCGGGCGGGCGGGTAAGGGAGAGGGGGAAGGAGGGACGGCGCGCGAGCGCGGCCGTCACCCGCCAACCAACCCGCATTCCTCCTCTCCTTTCAGATCACTCCCGACGACGTGGACGCCCTGGTACGCGACGCAGACGCCCCGCCCCGCAAAAAGCCCAAGGACTGGCTCCCCGACGCCGCGTGGCGCGCCGCGTGCGCGCTGGCCGCCCGCGGCGGCGCTCTCGCCCCTTTGCCCGACGCCCTCGCCCGCGCCGAGACCGCCTGGTGCGCGTGGCACGACGCGCCCGCGCCCGAGGCGCTCCCCCTGCCCGACCTGGAGGCCAAGGCGCCGCTGCCGCCCTTTGCGCGCGCGGCGGCCGTCGTCGCCCTGCGCCGGGACCGGGCGCTGCCGGCGCTGACCGCGTTTGCGGCGGCCGAGCTGGGGCCCGCCTTCGCCGACCCGCCGCCGAGCAGCGTGGAGGGCGCGCTCGCGGACGCAGCGCCCGACCGTCCGGTGCTGTGCCTGCTGTCCCGCGGTAAGAAGAGAGAGAGAGGAGGGTGGGAAGTGGCGGCGCCGCGCGCGACCACCCCCACCACTCTCTCCCTTTCTCCCCAGGCTCCGACCCCACCTCCCAGATCAACGACCTGGCCCGCCGCCGCAAGGCGCGCGTGCTGGCGGTGTCCCTCGGCCAGGGCCAGGAGCCCGGCGCGCGGCGCGCGCTCGCGGCCGCGGCCGAGTCCGGCGGCTGGGCCGTGCTCCAGAACGCGCACCTGGGCCTGGATTTTATGCCCGAGGTAGGAGAGATGGGAAGTGGTGGCGGCGAGGCGGCGAGGCGGCGAGGCGGCGGCCCGCACGGCGACACGCCCACCGCCACCCCCCTCCCTCTCTCTCAGGTCGAGGCCCTCGTCGCCAAGGCCGACAGCCTGCACCCGGACTTTCGTGTGTTTGTCACGGTGGCGCCGTGCGACGGGTTCCCGATGGGTCTGGTGCAGGCAAGAGAGAAGAAGGTAGAGGGGCCAGGGAGGGAGGGGCGAGCGCGCGCACCACCCACCTCCCCTCCTCTTTCCTTACCATCAGACCTCGGTCAAGGTCACCAACGAGGCGCCCGCCGGTGTGCGCGCCTCCCTGCGCGCCGCGTACGGCGCCCTGACCCAGGAAGACCTCGACGCGGGCGGCGCGCGGCCCGAGTGGCGCCCCCTCCTCTTTGCCGCCTCGTTCCTGCACGCCCTCGTCCTCGAGCGGCGCCGCTACGGTGCCATCGGGTACAATACGCGGTACGACTTTGGGCGGGACGACGCGGCCGCGGTGGCGGCCTATTTGCGGCGGCACGTGTGCGGGCTCGAGCACCGCGCGGGCGGCGGCGGCTCCTCCTCTTCCCGCCCCGGCCCCAACTGGGACGAGGTGCGCTACATGGTGGCTTGCATCCAGTACGGGGGGCGCATCACGGACGACGACGACCAGGTGGGGGAGAGGAGAGGAAAGGAGGGGTGCGGGCCGACGGCGCGCGCGCGCGCGGCACCCAACCCCTTCCCCCCTCTTTCCCTCTCCTCTTCAGCGCGTCGTCAACGCCTACGCCGCCCGCTACCTCTCCCCCGCCGCCTGCACCCCCGGCGCCGTCCTGCACTCGGACGCGGGCGGGGCGTACGCCGTGGTGGCCGACCCTTCGCTCGCCGCGGCGCGGACCGCGCTCGACGCGCTGCCCGCGCTCGACCCGCCCGAACTGTTTGGCCTGCACGCGTCCGCGGAAGCCGGGTACCGGAGTGTCGCCGCCAAGGCCGCGCTGGGTGTGCTGGCGGGGCTGCGGCCGCGGGGTGGGGGTGCGGGCGCGGCCGCGCCGGCCGACGCGCGCGACCGCGCGGCCGACGCGGCGGCGGCGGCGTTGCAGGCCTCGCTGCCGGCCCCGTTTGCAGCGGCCGAGATCCAGGCCGGCCTGGCGCGCCATCCGGGCGGCACCGATGCGCCCCTCGCGGTGTGCGTGCGCCAGGAAGCGACCACGCTCGGCGCCGCGCTCGCGCGCGCGGCCGCCGACCTCGCCTCCCTGCGCGCCGCCCTCGCGGGCGCCGCCTCCCTGACGCCCGCCCTCGTCGCCGCGGGCGACGCCCTGGCCGACGGCCGGCCGCCGCCGGGGTGGGCCAAGGCGTCGTGGGCGGCACCCACCGCGGCGGCGTGGGCGACCACGGCCGCCGCGCGCCGCGCCCAGCTCGCGTCCTGGCTCGCCCGCGGCCCCCCGCGCGCCTTATGGCTGCCCGGCCTGGCCAACCTAGGCGCCTTTTTCGCGGCGGTCAAGCAGGACGCGGCGCGCGCGGCGGCGGGCGTGGGGTGGGCGCTCGATGATGTGTCGCTGATCGCCGCGGTCGCGCACCCCGCGATTCCCGACGCCGCGTCTCTCCGTGCCGACGCCACTCCTCCTGGCGGCGGTGTCTACGTGTCGGGTCTGTGGCTCGACGGCGCGGCGTGGGACGCGCGCGCGGGCCGCCTCGCCGACCCCGACGCGCGCCGCGCGGGGCCGGCCCCGCTGCCCCTCGTGCACGTGCGCGCGGTGCGCGGCACGGACGCGGCCAAAGCGGCGGCGGCCGGGGCGTCGTTCGACGCCCCCGTTTACCGCGGCCCCGCGCGCGCGGCGACCGGCGCCGTCGCGCGCGTCGCGCTCGCGGCCGACGGCGGCGCCGACAGGTGGGCGCTGCGGGGGGTGGCGCTCCTGTGCGAGCCCGAGTAAGGGAGGGAAGGGAGCGAGGAGGGGAGGGAGGAGGGGAGAGGCGCGCGGGCCGCGTTCCGTGGAGGCTGGCGCGCCAACAACCCCCTCTCCCTCTCTCTCGCCACACCGGGGGTCCAATTGCACGTTGAAACGGGGGATCGTGTGTGTGTGCGTTGCGGGCGTTCCAGGGGGCTCACCCCGCGCCCGCGGCGCCCGCCGCCCCCGCCGTCGCTCCGTGCGGCCCTCGTCGGGGGCGAGCGCGCACACGGGCAGGTCAACGGCGTGTTACTGCGGCGGGCGCACCCCGGCGCGGGGCGCGGCGTCGTGTCGAGTGCGGGCGATCGTTCAACGGGGGGAGGAGGGAGGAGGAAGTTAAGAAATACGTGGCGGTGCAGGCGCGACGGCGCCGCGCCGCCAAAACGGAATTCTGCCGCCAGACCGGCGGCAGGGCGGCGCCGCCACAGAGGCGGCCCGCCCCCTCCTCTCTCCCCTTAAAACGCTGCGCCAAACTCGAGGGGCGTCATCGGAGTCAGCCCGCCATCCAGGTCGCCCGCGAAGGGCGAGTCCAGGCCGGTGCCGTCAAATACGGGGCCGAGGGGGGACCCGGTGCGCGTGCAGGGGGCGACGGCGACGGGGGGCGGCCGGGGGGGAGGGTGGTGGCCGCGGCCGCCGCCGGGGCTGGCCGCCGCCCCCACGTCCAGGGTGGCGGCGGCGGCGGCCGCGGCATACCCAGCTCCCGGCGCAAAGAACGCCCCCGCCGCGCGCACCGCGCGCGGCGGCGTCGCCGGCAGCGCGCCGCGCGGCGCGCCACACGCCAGCGCGCGCGCCTTGAGCGCTGCAGAGGCCGCGTCCGCGGCGGTGGCTTCCCGGGCCGCCGTCGCCGCGGCAGCTTGCAGGGCGGCGTGCGCCACCACGACGTCGGCCGCGTCGCGCCGCGCGGCGGCGAGGCGCGGGGCGAGCGAGCTCACCTCCGCCTGCAACTTGTCCACGCTCAATTCCAGGGTCGACATGAACTGCAGCTTGCGCATGCGCGACCGCTGGGCCGACTGCCGGTTGGCCAGGACCCTTTTCGCCGCACCGCCCCCGGGGGAGGCGTCCCCCGACCCGCCGGAATCGTAGGCGGCGGCGCCCGAGTCGGTCGAGTGCGTCGTGATGGGCGCCAGAGTCCTCTTGGTCGCGGGGGTGGGCCTGCCGCCAGAGTCGGACGCGCGGACCGCCGCGGCGACGCCGCGCGACACCGCGCGCGCGCGCGCGGCGGCCGCGCGCCTCGGGGGGGACTCAGTGGGGGGGGTGGGCGTCCACTCGGCCATGGTCGTCGTCGTCGAGGGGCTGGGGAGTGGGGTGGAGGGCGGTGTCGGCGCCGAGGGGTCTTAGCGACGCCAGGGCGCGTCCGCTGCCCGCATTCAAAATGCCGCCACCGCGCGGGGTTCTGGCATCGCCAGCGCGCCATCGAGGCGGCCGGAGCGCCCTGGAACGGGGGCCAGGGCGCGGGCGCCGCAGCGATGCGCCCAATCGCCGGCGTCAGGTCGACGCCGACCCATAAGCGCCGCCCGCACAGCACTGATGGATCGTGTGCGTGCGTTGGGGGTGGCGGACGGATCGGAAGGCGGCGTCAGCGCGCGCCGCGGCTCGCAGGGGTCGCAAGGTTGAATGGCTTGCCGCGCGGCGCGACACGCGCCCGCCAATCAAATCGCCCACTAAAGCGATGCACGCACGTAATGGTTGACGCGGAGACGGGGCGCGGGGTCGAGGGGGAGGGCTGGAACGCTGGACCGGACGCGCCGAGTCTGAAGCGGGCGCGATGCGCCACTGTCTCCGCGCCCCGCCTGAGCCGCCCGACACCACGAGGCCGCCCCGCGGCTCCCCGCCCGACCCGCCGATCCCCGCCCGCCGCTCCGACCGCGGCTGGCGACCTTTGGCGCACGCATCGCGCGATGCTCAACTTCCTCGGCGTCGCGTGGGAGGTGGCGACCCAGGTGCGGGTGGTGGGTGGGGTGGGTGGATGAATCCCACCGAGGCGCGGGCCGCCGGCCGCGCGGCCGCCGACCCCACCTCCCTCCTCCCCAGCGCTGGCGCCTGCGCGCCCTCCCCCCGCTCGACGCCGTCGGCGGCGACGTGCGCGGGTGGACAGTCATCGTGACAGGGCCCACGAGGTGTGAGGACAGGAGGAGGGGCGGTGGTGGCGGGGACGCGGCTGCGGCGACCGCCTGCCCACCCTTCTCCCTCTCTCTCTAGCGGAATCGGCAAGGAGGTCGCCGCCACGTTTGCCCGCCGGGGCGCCACCGTCGTCCTGGCCTGCCGGTCGCCCGACCGGGGCGAGGCGCTGGTGGCGGAGCTGGAAGCAGAGGCCGTCGCGTCGCGCGCTCCCCGCCCGTCGCTGCGCGTCGCCCGCCTCGACGTCGCCGACCTCGCCTCCGTCCGCTCTTTCGCCCGGTCCTGGGGCGACAACCCGCTGCACGCCCTGGTCAACAACGCGGGCATCTTCGTCATGGGGGACGCGGCGCGGCGGGAAACCGCCGACGGCGCGGAAGCGCACTCGGCGACAAACCACCTCGGCCACTTTCTGCTCACCCTGTTGCTCCTCCCCGCCCTGCGCGCGACGGGCGTGCCGACCAAGCCCGCACACGTGGTGCACGTGGCGTCCAAGCTGCACGAGTTCGCGCGGGGAGAGGACCTCGCGGCCGACCCGTTCCTGCGGAGGGCCTACACCCCGCTCGCGGCCTACGCCAGGTCCAAACTGGCCCAGGTCGTGTTTGCGGCCGAGTTAAGGCGGCGACTTAGGGGGGGTGAGGGGGGAGCGAGTGGGCCGGGCGCCGGCCGCGTCGCGCGGCGCGTGGCCGCCGCGTCGGCCGGGCCGCCCTCCTCTCTCCCACCCCCCAGCGTCGTCGTCACCGCTGTCCACCCCGGAGAAGTGGCCACCAACGTCGTGCGCTCCCTGCCCGCCTGGATGGTGGCCGCCTACCGCGCCCTGATGGGCGCCGTCCTCCTGACCCCCGCGCAGGGCGCGCGGTCGGCCGTCTGGGCCGCCACCACCCCGTCCGGCCCCGCCGCCGCCGACCCCGCCCTCTGCTACAGCGGCCCCGAGTGCGCCCTGGCCCGCCCCGCCAAGGACGCGCTCGACCCGGCGCTCGGGCGGTGGCTGTGGGGGTGGTCGGTCGCGCGGGTTGGTGGGGTGCCGGACGGGGTCGACCTGGCGCCTGTCGCGTAAAGTGGTGAGGGGAGGGGAGGGAGGTGCCTGGGGCGACGCGTGCGTCGCTGCAATCAAGCTACGCTGGCACCCGCTCCGCCGCCCTCCTCACCGCCGTCCTCCTTTTTCTTCTCGCCGCGCGCGCACCGACGCGCCCGGCCCAGCGCCGCCCCCACCCGCGCCCGCCACCGCAGGCCGGCCTCGCCCAGGGCGACGCTGACGCCGCACGGCAGGCCGTACACACGGGCAAGCCTTTCGTCGCGCCACCACGGGCCTCCATCCTCCGCGCCGCCGTGCCACGCTTCCACGCCGCGCTCGCCGGGCGTCGCCGGCGCTGTCGCGTCCAGGATCAGCGCCAGGGCGAGGGACGACGCAGCGCCCGACTTGAGCAGCGCGTTGGCGACCGCGTCGCCGCCGGGCGACCCGGTGGCCACAGGGCCGCCCGTCGACGCGTACTTGGGGTCGTTGGCGTACGCCGGCACCGACAGCCCGACAAAGATGGAGACGCCCAGGATGAGCGCGTTGCGCGACGACGCGAGGGGGACGCACTGGAGCTGGCCCAGGCCGACGCCCGCGACGGCGCCAAACATGACGGTGAAGAGGCCGGCGACGGCGGCGGGCGGCACGGAGGCGAAAGCGGCGGATATCTTGGCGAGCACGCCCGCGACGACGACGACCGCGGCCGCCGCGCGGACGACGCGGCGCGAGCCGCAACGCGTGAGGAGCAGGGCGGCCACGTTTTCGTTGTAAATGGTGGAGCCGTTGAGCGTGCCCATGGCACCGGCAAAGGCGCACGTGAGGCCTTGCACCGTGACGGCGCGCGCGACGACGGCGGGGGGTGGGGGAGGGGCGCCGGAGACCCTCGCCGTCGCGTAATAATCCCCGACGCTCTGCACCATGGCCGGCAGCGCGCCTGCGAGCATGGTGAGGGTGGAGGGCCAGGCAAAGATCGGCGCGCCATACCAAAAGGGGTAGGGCACGCGAAACCAGGGCGCGTCGGCGAGCGCGCGCACATCAAACTCGCACGCCGCGCGCGTCTCGGGCGCCGCCCCGGCCCACGCGCCGGCCGCGGACGCAATGGCGCCCCCGCCCCAGGCGAGGGCGATGGCCAGGACGACGGGGTAGGATTGGAAGAGAGGGAACGAGCGCCCGCGGCCGAACGGGACGCGCACGCGGCGCAGGTGGAGCGCAAACACGAGCAACAGGGCCACCGTCGGCGCCGACAGCGCCCAGCAGGACGCGGCGGCGGGCACGCCCGCGGCGTAGAGGCCGAGGCCGACGACCGCGATGTTGGACGCGACGACGAGAGGAGTGACGAAGCGCAGCGCCGCCCGCAGCGCGCCAGACGCGCCGACCGCGGCGACGACCGCGCCGGCGCCGATGCAGGCGCCGGATACTTCGCGCACGCTGGCTGAGTAGCGCGCGGCGTCGTCGGGGAAGCCGCCGCGCGCGGCGACCTGGGCGCCGACGGCCAGGACAGCGGGAACGTAGGCGAACGCGCCGCCCTGCAGTGCCGGCAGTCTATCCCCCACAAACGTCTGAATCCCGGTGATTATGCCCGACGTGACCATGAGCGACGAAATGCAGCGCGCGAGGTCGGCCCGGGACCCGCCTAGGGCCGGAACGACCAAGACTGGCATCGAGACAGTCGCACCCAACATTGTGAGGTAGTGCTGCACGCCCAGTGCGATCGTGGTGGGCCATGGGGGTGCGTCCAGGATGGTGTACAAGACTGGAAAGAGGAATGGGAGCGAGGTGGGGCGGGTGCGGGTTGGTCGTGTCCGCCGGCGGGCGGATGCGGCGCCGCCGCGCGCGAGCAAACCGCGCGCCTGATGGCCGCCCCTCCCAGACCCCTCCCACCACGCACGATCCGAGTGCTTAGCATCCGCGTCCACAGCGAGCGCGCTGGGCGCGGCCGGCGCCTCGGTCGCGGGGCTGCGCGTGCGCGCCGGACCGGCGGCGCCTGGCGCCGGCCCGTCCGCGGTCGTCATCGCCGGTCGGTGTCAGGTGGCGCCCGCGGGACGCAGGACGCGGGCGGCGCGCCGCCGCGGCGGCTGTGGCCCCGGTGAGAGGGGTCGCGGCGCAACAGGGCCGCACCCCACACCCTTCCACCCTCTCTCTCACGCTCCTCCGGCGCCCGCCGCCGCCGCCGCGGTCGACGCTTGGACCCACGCGTCCAGCACCCCGCCCGCCTTGCCCGCGCGCTGCGTCTCCTGCGCGAGCGCGACGCCGTCCTCGGGGGTCGCCGCCAGGCCGGCGGCCGCCAGGGCGACGCCGGCATTCAGATTCAGAGCGTCCGCCACCGCCGACCGGGCGCCGCCAAAAACGTCGCGCAGGATCGTGGCGTTGAGCGCCGCGTCGCCGCCCTTCAAATCTTCCACCGTGCACGCCGGAATGCCCAGGCGCTTCGGGTCGAGCTCGTACGGCTTGCCGGCGACGCCAGCGACCGCTTCAATGACGAGGGCGGGGGCGAGGGGGGTCAGTTCGTCCATGCCCGCCGAGTGCACGACGAGGGCGCGCTCGACGCCCAGGCGGCTCAAAGCGGACGCCATGAGGGGAGCGATTGAGGGTGAATAGACGCCGACCAGCGCAAACTGGGCGCGCGCGGGGTTGAGCAGGGGCCCGAGGAGGTTGAACGCGGTGCGCACGCGGAGCGCACGGCGCACGGGCGCGACCGCGGCCATCGCGGGGTGGAACGTGGGGGCGTACATAAACGCGATGGAGGCGTCGCGCAGGCAGGCGTTGATGCCGGCGGGGCCCAATTCCAGCGACACGCCCAACGCTTCGACGACGTCGGCCGAACCGCACAGGGACGACACGGACCGGTTCCCGTGCTTGGCCACTTTCGCGCCCGCGGCCGCGGCAATCACGGTCGCCCCTGTCGATATGTTCACCGAGCCGATGCCGTCGCCGCCGGTGCCGACGATGTCCAAGAGGCCGGCGCCCGCGTCGACGCGCACGCCGCTCGCCAGCATCGCGCGCGCCAGGCCCGCCACCTCGGCCCCGGTCTCGCCCTTGGCGCGCAGGAGGACTAGGAAGGCGCCAATCTGGGCGGGGTCGGCGCCGGCGAGCAGGGCCTGGCACGGGGAGGGAGGGGACGCGTGGGGCGGCGCGCGCGCCTTCCGCCGCCGCCCGCCACCTCTCCGCCCTTTCCTTGCCTGCATCGCCTCCTGGGTCTGGGCCTCGGTCAAGTCGCGGCGGTCCATGAGGGTCTCGAGGATCTGGAGAGGGATGGGCGGTGGGGGAGGGGCGCGCACGGCACGCACGCCCGCCGCGCCGCCCTCAGCCCCTCGCCCCGTGGCGTGGCGTCGCCCTGGCTCGCCCGCGATCGAGGCGGCGGCGCGTGGCGCCAACCGCCGGCCCCCCTCACACCGGCCCTCACCTCGCGCACGTCGGCGACGTCCGCCTTGGCCGCCCGCGCCGCCACGCGTCTGTCAGGGGTGGTCGCAACCCCGGGCCGGGCGCGGCGGGCCGGCGCGCGGGCCAGAGACCGCGCGGCCATCGCGCGCGGCAGGGCCGTCGCCCGCATTGCGAGCGCTGAGAAACGAGCGCGGTGCTGAATGCAGAGGCGCGCGCCACAGGCCCCGGGCGGCAGGAATGCGGGCGCGCAGTGTGCGCGGCGCGGCCTGCCGTCGGCCGCACTCCTCCTAGCCGTCGGCGCTCCCGCGCCCCCGGCCCACGAGCGCAGCCGGCACACAGCGCACGCGACCCCAGCCGTCCATCCGTCCAACCATGGGCAAGCGCGAGCGCGCCGTCGCCCCCCCCGCCGCGCCCGCCGGCGGCGGCCATGCCAAGAAGCGGCGCCCCCCCTCCTCCGCCCCCCGCCCCGCCCCTACCTCGGCCGCCGAGTCGGCCGCGGCGGCGGCCGCGGACGACGCGGCGGCGGTGGCCGCGGAAGTGTTGGCCGTGCCGACGTCCGACGCGGTCGGCGTCCCTGGGTTTAAGAACAAGGAGCGCGTCCTGCTGCTGTCCTCCCGGGGCATCACGCACCGGTGCGAGGAGAGAGGAGAGGAGGGGAGGAGAGGGAGGAGGGTCGACCCCAACTCACCACCACCACCCCGCTTCTCAGGTTCCGGCACCTGCTCCTCGACCTCGCCCAACTCCTCCCCCACGCCAAGCGGGACGCCAAGCTGGACACAAAGAGCGAGCGGGGCGCGATCAACGAGGTGGCCGAGGAGCGGTCGTGCTCGAGCGCCATGTTTCTCGAGGCGCGCAAACGGTCCGACCTCTACCTCTGGCTCGCCCGCCCCCCCGACGGCCCCTCGGCCAAGTTCCTCGTCACCGGCGTGCACACCATGGCCGAGCTGCGGCTCACGGGCAACCACGTGCGCGGGACGCGCGCGGCGCTGAGCTTCGGCGCCGGGTTCGACGCCGCGCCCCACCTCCGCCTCTTGAAGGAGATGCTCACCCAGACGTTTGCCGTGCCGCGCCGGCACCCCAAGTCGAAACCCTTTTTCGACCACGTCATCGCGTTTGCGTGGGCCGACGGGCGCGTGTGGCTGCGCAACTACCAGGTCGTCCCCGCGGCCGACCGCAAACCGGGCGCCCCGGTCTCGCTCGCCGAGGTCGGCCCGCGCGCCACCCTGCAACCCATCAAAATTTTCGCGGGGTCGTTCGGGGGGCGCGTCCTGTACGACAACCCGGCGTACGTGTCGCCCAACGCGGTGCGCGCGGCGCTGAAACGGCGCGACGCGGGCGCCTACGCCGCCCGCGTCGCGGCCCAGGCCAAGCGGCGGGCGCACGTGGCGGCGCACCCGGCGCCGCGGGGGGCGCTGGCGGACGTGTTTCGGGGGTAGGAGGAGAGGGGTGGGGAGTGTGTGAAGGGGCGGGCGAGCCGTCTCTCTCCCCACTCTTCGCGGCCCAATCCAGCCCCGCCGTCGCGGCGCGCCACGCCGGCACGCCCCACCATGGGGGAGGACGGTGCGCCCGGCGCACAGGGAGGCCGCCGGCGGCGGCGCGCCGGCTCCCCGCGCCAATCCCCACCCTCCCACACAGCCGGCTCCCTGCTCGTCGTCCTGCTGGAGACGCACGCCACCGCCTGGCCCGCGCTGGCCGCGCAGTCGGCGCGCGGCGGCGCGGGCGTGGCGCCCGCCTCCTTCGTCGCCCAGGTGGGCGCGTTCCTCGGCGCGGTCGAGCTGGAAGCGGAAGGGAATGCGGTGGTTGTCCTGGGCGTGCACGAGGGGTGCTGGTGAGCGAGAGGGAGGAGAGGGGAGAGGTGGTGGCACGCTGGCCGCGCCAACCCCCACACCTCTCCTACCCGACTCACAGCCCTCTTCTTTACCGGTCGCCCTCCCTGTGGGCCGACGGCGACGGCACGCCCCCCCCTGCATCCACCACGGTCGCCGACCAGCTCGCCGCGAGTGTCGCCGCGCTCGCAGCGGCGCCCGCGCCCGCGTCCCCTCCCGCCCTCGCCGCCGCCCTGGCGCGCGGTCTCTGCATCGCGTCCCGCGCGTGCCCGCCCGCGGATGACGGCGAGGGAGGAGGCGCGGCGCCGCCGGGCACCACCCCCGCGCGCCCTGCCGCCCGCCCTCGTCTCCTCATCCTCGCCGCCGCCGCCTCCGACGCCGCCGCCGACGCCTACGTCCCCGTCATGAACGCCGCGTTTGCCGCTCACAAGCTGGGCGTGGCGGTGGACGTGTGCGCGCTCGGCGGGGGGAGGGCGCGCGGGGGTGGGGGGCCGCTCGCCGCCGTCGCGCACATCACGGGAGGCCTGACGCACGCGCCCGCGTCCCGGGACGCTCTGCTCATGCACCTGACGTCCGTCTTCGCCCCGTCGGCATCCACGCGCGCCCTCCTCGCCCACCCGCGCTCGGGCGGCGTCGACCTGCGCGCCTCTTGCTTCTGCCACGCGGCCCCCGTCGACGTCGGCCACGTCTGCTCCGTGTGTCTGTCCATCTTTTGCGGGCCGGTGGCCGGGTGCGCGACGTGTGGCGCTGATTTTGGGGCGGGGATGGGCGGGGTGGGGGGGAAGCGGGCCGCCGCGGGCGACGCGTGAGCCCGCGCCGCCGCCCGCCCAGCATTTGTTGCAGTGCCATCACCCTCGAAAATACCCGTCTCTCATACCGCGGGCGCGCCGCCGCCCGCGGACGCCGCGACGCGCAGCACGGCGCGTGCCGCGCGCAGCACGCGTACCCGCTCGGCACGGTAGCGCGCCACCGCCGCCGCCCGGCCGTCGGCCGTGCCGGCCGCGGCGGCGGCCTCCAGGGATGCGGCCGTGGCGGGGTCGGCGTCGGGGCGGCCGCCGTGGGAGGCGTGGGCTGGGGAGTGTTAGGGTGTTGGGAGATGAGCACACTAGTTTGCCTGAGTAGCCGCGATCTTTCAACACGCTCCTCTCCTTTTTGCCCCCAAAACATCGCCCACCTGCCAGCTGTTCGTCGACTTGGGCCAGCAACGCGCCTGCAAGAGCGCGCGCGGCGGTCCCATCGCCCGCGCTGTCCCCAAGGGGCAGTGACCGGATCGCTGCGACGACTGCGGGCGCGCGCCCGCGCAGGACGTCGGCCGAGATGGCGGGGCCCAGGGCGTCTTGGAGGGCATCAAGGTCGATCTTCGTCGTGGCGGGCACGCTAAGAGTGTGAGAGAGGGAGGTGGTCGGCTCTCTTCCCTCGACCCGCCCTCCGCCCCGACCTCCCTCCCACCACCCTCACCCCGCTTCGGCCGCCGCGCGCCCCACGTCAAGCTCCACCCGGTCATCGGGGCTCCCCCCCGCGGGCACAAACCCGTACTGCGCAAAAAGGCGGTCGTTGCGCGCGCCCCCGGCGCCGGTGTAGGAGATGGTGACCGCCCCGCCCTCCGGCACCGCCCGCCGGGCGACCAGGCGCACAGACCCATCCTCAGCCCGCAAGAAATCGGCGGAGGGGTCGGGCGCGTGGTTGGCGACGTCCAGGAATGGGACGAAAGCGAAAGTCTCCCCCCCGAGCGCAAACGCGCGCGAGCGGACGCAGCCAAACGCCCACTGAAAGTGGGACGGGATGGGGCCAGCGTCGGACGCTGGGGCTGCCAGACCGGGAAAGGCGGCGTCGAGGCGCGCGCGCTGCGCGCGCGCGCGCTCGGCGAGGCCCGCGTCGCCCAGACCGTCCAGCATCCCGTCCGGCAGGCAGCACGGCAAGGCCAGCGACGCCGGCCCTGGCAGCAGTTCCTCGGCGTACGCTTGCCACCAGGCGCCGCCCCCGCCGTCGAGCGCGTCGAGCAGCGCGAGGCTCAGCGCCCAATCCCACGGCAGGCCGTCGTCCGCCGCCACGCCCGCCCGCGTGCGGGGCCAGGGGGCTTCTGGAAGAATCAGGCCGGCGCCGGATCCGTAGTCGAGCGTGAGGCAGGCCGCCGCGGGGACGGCGAGCGCCGCGTCGCCGGCCGCGAGCGGCGCGGCGGCGACGAGGCCGCGCCCGGCGCCGTCGCCGGCGTCGCCCAGGGCGACGCGTGATTGCACGCCGGCCGCGGCGGCGAGGTCGGCAAAGGTGGAGGCGGCAGACGCCGCGGCGCGGGTCGGCGCGCCGCGGAGGGGGCGGGCGGGCGGGCGCGGCCTGCCTGCGACGCGCATGGATGCAACGCGAGCCGGGCTGCCAGGCGCGCGCGGGGAGGGCGCGCGCCGTGCGCCGCCGAATGGGGCCGCGCCGCGGCGGAGAGTGCGGCGGCCTAGCCGAAGCGCGCAGGTCAGGCAACAAAAAGCGCCGCCCTTGCCCCCCCGTGCCGACTGATGCATTTTTGTTTGTTGCGCGCGGGTGTGGGTGGGCGGCGGTGCGGGCAGCGCCGAGTGCGCACGCAGGGCCTCCACTCTCTCCTACCTCCCCTCCTCCTCCTCCTCACGCCTTGTCGCCGTCGTCCTTCTTCTTCGCCGCCTCCTCGGCCGCGGGCGGCCCGCCCAGGGGCGCGGTCGGCTCGCCCGCGCCCGCGGCGGGTGGCGCGTCGGGCGCGGTCGGCTCGGCGGCCTTCTCCGCCGAGGCCGGCGCCCAGCCCGTCGCGGGCACCGCCTCGCCCGACGGCACACCGGGCGCGACCGCGCCGCCCGGGGAAGGCTGGGTACCGGGAGCCGCGCCCGACGCCGGCGGCGCCGAGCCGGGCGCCGCGGGGTCGACCGGCTTGGCCTTCTCGCCGCCAGCGCCCTCGCCGGCGACCGCTCTCTTGAACTCTTGGTCCGACGCGCGCGGCGCGGCGATGGCGGGCGCGTCAGCACCGGTCTTGGGCACTTCCACCTCTTTCAGCTTCTCGATGAGCGGGGCAGCGGGGTCGGACGCGGGTTGAGACATGAAGGTTGAGCTGCTGGAGGGGGTGCGGGGTGCGTGTGGGGCGGGTGGCGGCGCGGCGGCCTCCGCTGCGCTGGCCCGCTGGCGCCCGCGCGCGCGTGGGCGCGGCTGCCCCGCGCCCCGCGGCGGGCCCGGGGGCGGCGGGGCGGCACCGTCGCGCACTTGGGCGGCGGGCGGGCGGCGGGCGGGCGTGGCGGGAGAGTGGCGCCGTGCGCCCGCGGGGCAGAGACGAGAGCGGACGGGCGGGCGGGCGAAACCGCTTCGCGGCGCCCACCTCCTCCCCACCCTCCCACACCAGCGCAGTCGCCCCCCGTGTTCACACGCGCCACCCCTCCCACCCCCCTTCTCGTTCACAGGTCGGTCACGCACCCGAGCGACGCCGACGACACGCACTTGATGTACTTGTACAGGGTGCCCTGCGTCGCCTTGAGGGGCGGAGGGGTAAAAGCCGCGCGGCGCGCGGCCCAGTCGGCGTCCGAGACGCCGAGCACGTCCATGGACAGCGTTTCCGCGTCGATGCGAATGACGTCCCCGTCGACAACCAACCCAATCGGCCCCCCCTCTTGCGCTTCCGGCGCGACGTGGCCGATGCAAAACCCGTGCGACCCGCCGGAGAAGCGGCCGTCGGTGATGAGCGCGCACTCCTTGCCGAGCCCCGCGCCCATGATGGCCGACGTCGGCGTCAACATCTCGGGCATGCCCGGCCCGCCCTTGGGCCCTTCGTACCGGATGACAATCACGGCACCCTTGAGGGACGCCGGGTCGGCGGAGAGGGCGGCGAGCATGGCCTCTTCCGAGTCGAAGACGCGCGCGGGGCCCTCGAAGCTGAGCCCCTCCTTGCCCGTGATCTTGCCCACGCACCCCTCGGGCGCCAGGTTGCCGTACAGGATGGTGAGGTGTCCGGTGGGCTTGATGGGGGCGGAGAGGGGGAGGATGACGTCTTGGCCCGCTTTGAGGGGCGGGAGGGGGGCGAGCGCGTCCGCGAGCGAGTTGCCGGACACCGTCCTCGCGCTGCCATCAATCAGCTTGTGCTCGAGCAAGTATTTGAGGACGGCGGGCGTGCCGCCCACGGTGTGCAGGTCCTCCATGACGTAGCGGCCGGAAGGCTTGAGGTCGGCGATGAACGGGATGCGGTTGCTCAACGTCTGAAAGTCGTCGATCGTGAGCCCCACCCCCGCCGCGCGCGCCATGGCGATGAGGTGCAGGACGGCGTTGGTCGAGCCTCCGAGGGCGAGGGTGAGGACGATGGCGTTGTCGAACGAGGTCCGGGTCATGATGTCGGACGGCTTGACATCGTTCTTCAGCATCTCCAGGATCGTGGCTCCCGCCCGCCGGCATTCAATCATCTTGAGCGGGTCTTCCGCGGGGACGGACGACGAGTAGGGGAGGGTCATCCCCAACGCCTCGATCGCGCACGCCATCGTGTTGGCCGTGTACATGCCGCCGCACGCGCCGGCGCCGGGGCACGCGTTGCGCACGACGTCGAAGCGGGCGGCTTCGTCGATGAGGCCGGCGGCAAAGGCGCCTGCAAGGAGGGTGCGTGTTTTTTGGTGGGTGGGTCAAGCGGGCGCGCTTGGCGCCCGGAGTTGCCGCCAACAAAGGCGGGCGCGACGCAGTGCGCCACATCCATGTGTTTGCCCAACTTTATGCGCGCGGCGGGTGAAAACCCCGCGCCGCGCGCATCTTCGCGGGCGAGGTGCGGCGGGCGGCCGTGGCCGCCCGCCGCGGCGTCGATGTGGGCGCCCCGCGGCAGCCGCCAGGCTTGGGGAGGCCCGGCGCCTGCTTGACTGAGAGGGGCGCCGAAGGAGAGCTCACGCCGACACCACCATTCCTCTCCCTCTCGCTCACCGTAGGATTGGAACGCCGACACGATGTCGAGCGGCTCCCCGGTGTTGGATTTGCCGGGCTTGATCGTGCCGCCATAGACCATGAGGGACGGGCGGTTCAAACGGGCGGCCGCGATGATCGTGCCCGGCATGTTCTTGTCGCACCCCGGCAGCGACACGTTGGCGTCGTACCTGCAGAAAGGAGAGGGGTGGAGGGCGCGGTGTCGAGTCCGGCGCGGGGCTGCGTCCGGCGCGCGTCTCCCCGCTCCCCACCCCTCGCCCCACCGCTCTCCCCTCTCCTCTTTTCTCACCACTGCGCCCCCATGACGGTCTCGATCGAGTCGGCAATCAGGTCGCGCGACTGCAGCGAGTAGCTCATGCCGTCGGTGCCCATGGAGATGCCGTCGGACACGCCAATCGTGTTGAAACGGAAGCCGACCATGCCCGCGTCCTCCACGCCGGCCTTGACCTCGGCGGCCAGGCCCATGAGGTGCATGTTGCACGGGTTGCCCTCGTACCAGACGGAGGAAATGCCGATCTAGGAGGAACGAGGGAGAAGGTGGCGCGGCGGGGGTCGGCGACGGCGGGCGGTCGTCGCGGCGCCCCCGGCGGGCGTCAGGCCGCCGACGCGGCGCCGCCCACCCCCCAACGACGCTCCATCACTCCTGGTCCCCAATGCGGCCCCCGGCCGCCATCCAGCGGCCCCGCCGGCTCCCCAATCCCCGCGCGCGGCGGCTGCCATCCCCTCCATCCTCCCACCTGCGGCTTGCCCATGTCCTCCTCCCGCAGCCCGGTCGCGTACAGCATGGCCTGGCTCGCGCCCTGCGATTTGGGGGCCGTGATGGCCGCGGAGTACTTGTTGAGGCCCGGGGGGCAGCCGGGGGCCACGTTGTGCCGCGCGGGCGCGTCCGCGACCGAAGCCGAGACCGGGGTGGGGCGGCGGGGGGTGGGCGGGGGGCGCTGCATGGTGGTTTGGAGGGGTGGAGCGGGTTGTGAAGGTGGCGCGCGGGTCGCGGCCGAGGTTGGCGGAGGAGCGCGAGAGGGACCCGCCAGCCTCCTGCCCGCGCGTCCGATGGCACACGCGACGTCCGTGACGCGTTCTGGGCGCGGCGCCGGCGGACGCAAACCCTCTCTCGCCTGCGCGCGGCGCGACCGCCGCGCCACTCCCCGCCTCGGCCGCCCCCGCCCTCCGCCCTCGGGCGGCCCTCGCGCCGCCACCATGGCCAAGCTGCAATCCATGCGCGGCCTGCAGGTATGCGAACGGCCCCACCGCGCGCCCTCCCCGCCCGCGCGCGCGCGATGGGCGCGCCCGGGCCCCGCAAAACGGACGCCCGCCCACCTGCCCCTCCCCCCAATCCTCCCAGGTCTTCATCTCCGACATCCGGGCCTGCCCCAACCGCGAGGCGGAGACGGCGCGCGTGGAGAAGGAGCTGGGCAAGATCCGGAAAAAATTTGCCACCGGGACGGCTGTCACAGGTATGTGATGCGGTGTGGCACATGCTTTGGGCGCGCGTGCGTGGTGCGGGATGGGGTGGGAAGGCAAGCGGGCGCCGAGATGCCGCGCGCCCCCCTTGTCCCCGCCCTCCCCGACCCCCCCCCCCCTCCCTCTCCCCCACCAGACTACGACAAGAAAAAGTACGTGTGGAAGCTGCTCTACATCCACATGCTCGGTTACTCCGTCGAATTCGGGCACAAGCAGGCGGCCGACCTCGTCGCTGCGCCGCGGTATGCCGAGAAACAGGTCGGGTACCTGGCCATCGCCCTCCTTCTCGACGAAACCGACGAATTCTTGCGCCTCGTCATCAACTCGGTGCGCGCCGACCTGGTGGGCCGCAACGAGGCGTTTCAGGCGCTCGCGCTCGCGTTTGTGGCAAACGTGGGGGGCGAAGAGGTGGCCTCCCTGCTCACCGCCGACGTGGGCGCCCTGCTCACGCACGGCGCGGCGCGACCAGCGCTGCGCAAAAAGGCGGCGCTGGCGCTGCTGCGGCTGCTGCGGAAAGCGCCGCCCGACTCCGACCCGCTCCCCGCCGACGTGTGGGCGCCCAAGCTCGGGGCCGTGTTTGATGAAGCGACCGACCCGGGGCTGCTGCTCTGCCTGACGACGCTCGCGCTCGGCCTGGCCGCCCGCTCGTACGCCGGGTGGGAACCCCTCCTCCCGCGGCTCGCGCGCATCCTCGACCGCCTCGCCGCCAAGGACGTGACCCCCGACTATACCTACTACGGCATTCCGACGCCCTGGCTCCAGCAGAAGGTGTTGCGGTGCCTGCAGTACTTTCCGCCGCCGGCCGACGGCGCGACCCGTTCCTCTGTTGCCTCGTTCGTCCGCCTCGCGCTCGACGCCGCGGCCGCCGCCACCTCCAAAAACGCCAACAAGGCCAACGCGCTGCACGCGGTCGCGCTGGAGGCGGCGGCCCTGGCGTTGGGCGGGTGGGGCGACGCCGGCGCGGCCGCCTCCGCCGTCGCGCTCCTCACCCGGTGCGCGTCCGCGCGCGAGCCCAACGCGCGCTACGTCGGCCTGGAGGCCATGGTCCGTCTCGGCGCCGTGCCCGCCGTCGCGGCCGCGGTCGCGGCGCACGCGCCCGCGGTGCGCGCCGCGCTTCGTGACGCCGACCCGTCGGTGCGGCGCCGCGCGCTCGACCTGCTGTTCTGCCACGCGACCCCCACCACCGGCCCGGCCGTCGTCGAAGACCTCCTGGCCTACATGGGCGAGGGCGGCGCGTGCGAGGCGGGCATGCGGGAGGATGTCGCCCTCCGCGCCGCTGTCTTGGCCGAACGCTTCCCCGCGTCGCCCGAATGGTATGCGACCTCGATTCTGGCCCTCGTGGAGAGCGCCGGCGACGACGCCCCTGCGGGCGTGTGGCACTCGGCCGCGCACGTCGTGGCGGCGTCGCCTGCCGCGCGCGCCCCTGCCGCCGCTGCCGCCCTGGCCGCCCTGCGCCGCGGCCGCGGCGCCGACCCCTTGCTCTGCGCCGCCGCGTTCCTCATCGGCGAGTACGGCCCCGGCGCGGGCCTGCCGCTGGGCGAGGCCGCGGCCGCGCTCGCGGCGCGGCTGCCCGCCGCGGGCGGTGCCGCGCGCGGCGTCATCGTCTCGGCGTTGCTCAAGCTGCGCCTGGCGGCGCCCGGGGACGCCAGCGTCTCGTCCGTCGCGGACGACGCCTTCTCACGCTACGGCGGCGCGGCCGACCCGGACCTCCAACAACGCGCGGTCGAGTGCGCCGCCCTGGCCACCCGCCCCGCCGCCGCGGCCGCGGGTGTGGCCCCTCTGCCGCCATGGGAGCACAAGCGGTCGGCCCTGCTGCGCCGGGTGGCGGCGGGGGATGGGGGGGGGGACGAGGCGGGCGCCGCGCCGGCGTGGGCAGAGGACGCGGGTGGCGACGGCGCCGCCGCGCCCTCGTCCGGCGGCTTGCTGCCCACCGGGTCCGACGGCCTGGATGCCGCGCCGGCCGCCGGGGTGGCGCCGCGGGCGGTCGACCCGCTGGAGGACCTGCTGTCGCTCTCGGTGCCGGTCGCGGTCGCGGCGGCGCCCGCGGCGGCGGCTGCCCCGGCCGCGGCTGCCGCCGCTCTCGACCCTTTTGCGGATGCCGCGCCAGTCCCTTCCCCGCCGGCGCCCGCCGCGCTGGCGCCCGCGCCGCCGGTGGCCGCCGCCCCGCTGCCTCCCCCAAAGCCGCTTGGCGACCCCGCCGCCTGGGCCCTCAAACTGGCCACCGCTGACGCCGGCGTCGTCTACGAAGACTCCTCTCTGCAAGTCGGCGCCCGTTGCGCGTGGGCGCGCGGCGCGGGGTCGGGGACGGTCACCCTCTTTCTTGGCAACAAGGGCGCGGCGGCCCTCACCGCCCTCGCCCTCGACCTCCCCGCCACGCCCGGCCTCGCCCTGCAGCTGACCACCCCGCCGCCGGCGACCGTGGCGGGCGGGCAGCAGGTGCGTGTCGAGGTGGCGGTGCGCGCGACGGGCCCGTTTGCGTCGCCGCCGACAGCGACGCTGCGCCTCGCCCTCGACGGCCGCCCCCTCGCCCTGCCCCTCCCGGTTCCGTGCGCGCCGTGCAAGTTTCTGGCGCCGCCGGCGGCCGCCGTGCCGCGCGACGCCTTTTTCGCGCGCTGGCGCGCGATCCCCGCCGCGCCCGCACGCGCGTCGGTGCGCGTCGAGCGCGCGGCGCCCCTTTCATCGCCCGCCGTCGACGCCGCCCTCACTGCGTTCGGCCTGGGCGTCCAGCCCGGGCTCGACCCCGACGCCGCCAACGCGGTCGCCGCTGGCTCGTTTGCGTTTGTCCCGCCCGCGTCCCCCGCCGGCGCCAACGCGCCGCCGTCGTTGGTGCCCGTCATGGTGCGGGTCGAGGTGGACGCCACCAGCGCGCGGCGGCGGCTGCAGGTGACGGTGGCGGCCGACGCGCCGCCGCTCGCGGGCGGGCTCGCCGACCTGCTGGCCGCCGTGCTGCGCGCGGCGTGAGGGTTGGGTGGTAGGGGTGTGTGTGGCGTGGAGTGATGCATCGCGCGCGCGCTTGTGTGGAGCAGGGCGTGGAGGCTCTCCCACTTCCGGCGGTGCCGTCTTTACAGTCGCGCGCGCCGCCGCCGCCCCGACACGCCACCCCCTTCCCTCCCGCCTCATCACTACTTGGGCGTGTACACCGCGTCCACGAGCAGCACGACATCGTTCGCAGACATCTTCCAACTTCCGCCACCCTCTCCCTCAATAGCACGTGTTGCACGTGTTGAAGGCGTTGCAACCGTGGTCGGTCGTGTAGTAGTGCCTGCGAAGAAGGGAGGAGGGGCGGAAGAAGGACCGTGGTCGGCGCGGTCGCCCGGCGCGGCTGCAGCCCACTCTTCTTCCACCCTCTCCTCTCTCTCTCTCACTTGTACTTCGACGCGGCCGAGTACCCGTACCCCGCGCCGACCGTGTTGGTCTTGCAGGAGAGGAGGTTGGCGCGGTGGCCGGACGAGCACATCCACCCCCCGACCACGAGCTTGCGCACGCTGCCGTATCCCGCCGCAATGTTTTCGGCTTGGGGGGAGCCCACAAAGCCGGCGGCCGCGATGCGTTGAAACGGGGAGCTGCCAGAGGCGGAGGTGTGCGAGAAATAATTCTTAGAGGCCATGTCGCCGCTGTGCGCCCTCGCCGCGGCGGCTAATTGCCCCGCGGGCGTCGTGCCCGCGATGACCAGGGGGCGCCGGTTGGTCGCCGCGGCCTGGGGGAGCCAGGTGGAGGTGTAGCACGGGTAGGAGAAGGCCTTGGGGTTGGCGCGCACCGCGTTGATGCAGGCCCCGATCTAGGGAGATGGGGTGGGTGGAGGTGAGCGCGTGAAGGAGGGCACGGCAGTGCAGCGTCCCTTCCTCTCCCCTTTCTGACCTGCGCTTCGACCGTCCCCGCCCCTTCCCTGCCCGTCAGCGCCACGTCCGGGCAGGGGTCGACGCCCGCCGCATTCGACACCGGCACATTGGCATTGGTCTCCGCCCCGTCGGGCGCGCCGCCGTCAAACGCGCCCGCCGCAAACGCGGCGCGCGGCAGGTCGGCCGCGGGCGGGTCGCACTCTGCGAGGACGCCGCCGGTGCCGGACGCGGACGTGCACAGGGCGGAGTCTGGCGTGTAGGACTGGGAGGCGCCGGGGGGGGAGAGGCCCGGGGCGGCGGCCGCGAGCTGCGAGAAAAAAGGGGAGTCGCATGTCGGGCTGGCGCACGCCTCGAGCTCAGCCTCGGACTCCTAACCCAAATGCCCAAGCATGCGGTCAACCCGAGCAACACACCTGGGCACAAAGCGCGACCGCCAGAAGGGCCGCACAGTGCCCACGCGGCATGCGCGCCGCGCGCGGCGTGGCGGGGTGGCGCGCCATGGCGGGCGGGGGCGCCGGGCGGTGGAGGCTGGACGCAACAGAACCGCGCGAGCGGCGTTGTGTGTGTGGCGAAGAGGAGGCGGGCGGCGCGCTGCCTGTCGGCCGCGCTCTTTCTCGCGCGCACACCTCGGACCCCTGCCAACGATGCCTCGCGTCGCTACCCCTCCGTCTTCCACCGGCGCCGACGAAGTGGCGGCAAAGCGGGCGCAGCGAAGGCCGCCCGAGGCCGCGGCGGGCGCGTCGCCCGCGTCGCCCGCGTCGGTCGCGCTGCCCGCCCCCTTCCGACGCGCCCGTGCGCGCGCCCCCGCGCCCGCGCACTCGACCACCCTGCTCGTCGCCGGCGGCGCCAGCGCGGCCGCTCCGGCGTTCACCGCGGCGAGCGACGCCCACCGCGGCGGCGGGGGCGGCGCCGCGCCGACCGCGTCCGAGGCGTCGGTCTTGGCGCCCCCGGAGCCGACCAAACGCCGCCTGGCCACCTCGCCCACGTCCGCGGGCGGCGCCGAGGGCGCAGCGTGCGAGGGGGGGGACAGCGAGGACGACCTTGCGTCGAAGGTCGGCGGTGCCACGCGCGGCGCGGCCGCCGGCGGCGCCCCCCAAAACGCTGCCCCTCGCCGCGTGCGCCGCCGCGTGGCGGCCGACGGCGCCGACCCCGCGGCCGCGTGCGCGGTCGCCGCCGCGACCGTGGTCGGCCCGCTCGCCCGCGGCTGGCGCGGCGTGGCGCGCTGCGCGTCGTGGAGGGCGCTGGACGCGGCGCACGCGGAGCGTGGGGCGGCGGACGCCGAAGAGTGAAGAGGGAGAGAGGAGGGAGGAGAAAGCGGGCGGGGGCGGACAGCCGGCAGACGCGCGCCACCGCGCCCGCGCCCTGCCAGCGCCCGCCTGCGCCCAACAACGAGCCGCGTGACGCGGTTGCGGCCTCCAGGCGGTCGAACCAGGTTGTGCGTGGCTGCACACCCCCCAAAAAGAAATCAACCGCCCGACCCTCCCTTCACACTCCTCTCGACTCGCCCAGGCGGCACGCGCGCCCGCGCCCCCCGCCCGCGCCCCCCCCGCGCGGCGGCACACCCCAGCCTCGCCCCTCGGCCGCGCGCGGGCCCGGCGCGCGCCGCGCCGCGTTTGCCCCGCGTCGCCCGCGGCCGGTCAGGCGCCATGCGGCCCTCTGCCGCCCTGCAGCGGCGACCTGGAGCACACCGGCCCGCCATGGTCGGCGCTACCGCCCCACCGCGCCCCCCCCGGCGCGCTGCGCGCATGCGCCGCGCCCGCCCCCCCCCCCCACCGGCTGCTTACGCCGACACCGAGACCGAAAACGTGCCTGCCGTGTCCAAAACCGCGCCCGCGGTGGAGTTGGCGCTGGAGCTGCCGCGCAACGTGGAAAACGCGGCCGACGACCCGCGGCTCGCCAACCCGCTGGCCCGCTTCGAGCGCATGTCGACAGGGTGGATGGGGGTGAGTTATGAAGGGAGGCCTGGGACGGTGGGAGGCCGGCACGGGGGTCGCATGGCGCGCCGGGAGGGGCCGCACGCGCGCGTGGCGCGCGCGACGGACAGCGCCGCGTTTGCCGACTCCTCCCTCCCTCCTCCTCTCCAGGTCATCCTCGAGTACGAGGGCGTCGTCGTGCCCGACGTGTCCGCCCTGCACGACGCCGCGTGGGTGACGGTGGCGGCAGCTGAAGGCCGCCCCCCCCCCCCGCGCTGGGCGCTGCGCCGCGCCGACGGCATGAAGGACGGCCAGGCCGTGGCGGAAGCGCTGTGCTGGGCGCGGGCGCCGGCCGAGGTGCGCAGGCTGGCGGCCGCGAAATCGGCGGCGTTGGCCGGGCTCGAGGCGGCGCGCGCGGCGCCGCGCGCGTCGGCGGGCGCAGCGAGGTTTCTGCACACGCTGGCGTCTCACGACGTCCCCGTCGCCCTCGCCACCGCCGCGTCGGCCGAGCGCGTGCTGCCGACCTTGAAAGCGGAAGGATTGGCCCCCTCCCTCGCCGCCATCATCACCGCCGACGACGTCGCGCGCGGGCGCCCCGACCCCGAGGCCTACCTCCTGGCCGCCGCCGCCCTGGGCCGGCCGCCGACGCGATGCGTGCTCATCGGGGCGTCTAATTCGGCGGTGGAGGCGGCGCGGGAGGCCGGCATGGCGTGCGTCGCGGTCGCAGGCGGCGCGGCGCCGCGCTACGAACTCGCGGCGGCCGACCTCGTGGTTCCCGGCCTCGAGGGCATCACCATGGCCGACCTGAAATCCCTGTTCCGGTACGAGGAGCAGGTGTCGCCCTTCTCCGAGTCGGAAGATTTCGAAGAGGCGCGCGCGTCGGCCGACAGCGACGACGACGAGTATGGAGGCGCCTCCGGCCCGCCCTGGGGGCGCGACTCGTTCGACGACGGCGGCGGCCTGTTTTGACGGGCGGCCCGTTGCTTAGCGCACGCCTTCTCATGCGGTTGCTTTCCTGTTGCCCCTTCCTACATTTGTCCGTCCCCCATTCCGCGCCCCCGCGCGCGCGTGTACAACACCACATGCATCACTAGAGACCCCTCCTCTCATTCTCCCTCACCCGCCAAACCCGCGCAAGGAATTCAGCAGCCCGCCGACGCCGCCCACGCCGAGGTCGCCCAGGGAGAGTGACGCCGCGGCCGCCGCTTCCGCCGCGCGGTCGCCGAGGGCACCGAGCGCGGCCCAGCCTTGAGCGCCGGCCCCTGCGCGCGCCCCGGCGCGCGCGGCGGCATCGGCGTCGGCGTCGGCGTCGGCGTTGGGGACGCCGTCGGCCAGCCGCGCGCGCAGGGCGGCGGTGCCCACGTCGGCAAACGAAAACGAGGGCGCGCCGCCGGCGACGAGGGCGGCGGGCGGGGTCGGGGTGGCGGCAGGGGTGCGCGCGGCGCGGCGCGCCCTCCCCGCGCCGCCAGGCGCCGCCGGCACCGGCAGCGAGGCAAAGCGCGCACACGGCGGGCCGCCCGGCACGAGCGTGTTGGCCTCGGCCGACGGGGTTGGGAGAGGGGCGGTTGGGCCGCGCAGCGGCACGCCTCCCCCCGCGAGCGCCCCGAGCAGCACAGCGCCGCGCGCCGCGGACGCGGCTTCCGCCGCCCACAGGTGCGGCTCAAACGACGCCCAGTCGACAGGGTCGAGGCCGGCGGAGATGGAGGCTTCCGCGGCGGTCAAAAGGGAGCCACCGCCACCCACCCTCCCTCGCGATAGCCCGCGCGCCAGCGCGCGCGCGTCCAGCAGCAGCTGCAGCCGCCCCGCGTCGGAGAGTAACCCCGCGCTTGCGCGCTTTGCCACAACTCTGGCCAGCGCGTCGCCCGCGCCGGCGGCGAGTGCGGCGGCGAGCGCGGGCGCCGCGCGCGGCGGCGCGCGCGGGCCGCCCGCGCGAGCGACCTCGCGGCCGGCGCCGATGAGGAGCAGCGCGGCGGCGGGCGAGGGCGACGAAGGCAGGGCGTGCGCGACGCCGCCGGCCAGGGTGGCGAGGGTGGGGGCGCGCGGGCGGCGGGCGGCGAGCGCCGCGTCGGCCGCCCACCGCGCCGCGGCGTCGCCGGCCAGCGCGGCCGCGGCCCACGTCGCCCACCGGGACGCAGCCAAAGACGCGACATCGTCCAGGGCGGCCAGTGCGGGGTCGGTGGCGGCGTCGCGGCGGCCTGGCGCAGCCGCCGCGCGCGCCGCGGCCGGCCACCGCGCGCGCGGCCCCAGCGCGGCGGCCAAAGGGCCGCCGCGGTCGGCCAGGGACGAGGCGAGGGCGGCCACCAGCAGCGATCGCTCGGCGTCGCCCGCGGTCGCCACCGCCGGCCCGAGCGCGGCGCGCAGCGCGGCCGACGCGTCGCCCGCCGCGCGCCCTGCCCCCGCGGCCGCCGCCCGCTCCGCCGCGGCTGCGGCATCGCGCGCAGACGCGGCCCAGGGGCCGCCCCCGGGCGCGGTGCGGCCGCCGCCGCCGGCGGCGGCGGCCAGGTCGGCCGCCGCGTCGAGCGCGGCGTCGGCGTCGGCGGTCACGGCCGCAGCCGCCGCCTCGGCGTCGTCCCGCCAGGGGCCGCCCCCGGGTGGGCCCGAGTACTCGCCCGCGGGCTCGGGGGTCGGGCGGGCGGCGGCCGCATCGGCGGCGGCCGTCAGGCCGGCAGCGACCGCGGCGGCGACGGCGCAAAACGCAGAGTCGAGCAGCGCCCCGGCCCGCGCCCCTGCGGCCGCGCCGACGGCGGCCGCAGCGGCGGCGACGGCGGCCGGGTCGGCGGCGGCGTCGGGCGGCGAGGCGCCGGGGCGGGGCGGCGTCGCAGGGCCCGCAGGGGCGGCGTCGACGGCAGCGTCGGCCGGGGGCGGCGCCCACGCGGCCGCGGCGCCGCGCGCGGCGCGAGCCGCATCCCTCAATTGGGATGCGTCGGTCGCTCCGGCCAGGGCGCGTGCGCCGGCGGACGCGGCGGCCGCCGCCGCGCCCGCCGCGAGCCGTTCAAGCACCCCTGCGAGCGCCGCCGCGGGCAGCGCCCCGCACCGGGACGCGGCCGCGTCCCGCAGCGACACAAAAGCGGCCTCCTCGTCGCAGGAGCAGTCGCCCGCGGCCGAGAGGCGCGGCGGAGGCGGCGCGTCGGCCGCCTCGAGCGGCGGCAGGTCGAGCTCGCCGCCCGCGCCCGCGGCCAGGATCGCGGCTTGCAGGCCGGTGTGTGATGTTGCGCCGTGGCCGCCAAAAAGGGCCATGGCGCCAGCCGCGGCGTCTAGGACGGCCTCGGCGAGCGAAACGGCGACGGCGTCCGCGTCGGCCTTTGCCGCCGCCCCCAGGTCGGCCTCCAACGCGCTCAACCGCCCCTTGACATACGCGTCGGCCGCGGTCGCGCCGTCCCACCCCGCCAGCAGGGCGCCCGCGGCGAGCGCGCGCGCCGCGCGCGCGGCCGGCCGCCGGCCGCCCCCGGCCAAGTCCGCCACCGCGCCCGCCAGCACGGCGTCGCGCGCGGCGGCGGCGCCGGGCCAGGCGCGGGCGAGGAGCGGGAAGCGGGAGGCGACGGCGGGGCCCGCCCTCGAGAGCAACACGCGGTGAACCTCGCCAGCCCTCGCGAGCCGCGCCGCGGCCGCGTCCGCCCCCGCCACCGCCGCCGCGCCGTCGGGCGCGTCCACCAGGTAGCGCACGCGCGCGCCCAGGGCGTGCAGGTGGGGCGGCGGGCCCGCCGCGGCGGCGGCCGCGGCCGCGGCCTTCGACCCGGCCGCGCCCGCCGCCGCGTCCCCGGCCAGGGCGCGCGCCCCGGCTTCGATGTCGGCCACGAGCGACACAACGCGGGCCGCGGAGGAGGCCATGCCGGCGACCGCGTCGGCCGACGCGAGCACGTCACGGTACGCGCCGCCGACGAGGGCCCGCAAGCCGGCCGCGCCGGCGGCCGCGTCGTCGGCGGCAGACGCTTGCAGCTGGGGATGAAGAGGGGAGAGGGAGGGGGTCGAGGGAGGCGGGCGATTGCGCGCCGATCGTGCGGCCGGGCGCGGCGGGCGCGACCTGCACGCTCGCCCGCCAATCCCACATCCGCCGATCCCGCTTCCCTCCCTCCTCCTACCTCGCGCAGCTGGGGCACGCTCAGGGCTTCGCACAAATCTTCCACCTCGGCCTCGACGTCGCGCGGCGCGCCCGCGGCGCGCGGGCGCGGGTAGGAGAACGAGGTGGCGGCCGCCATGGCGGGATCCCGGGAGGAGGCGGCCGTCTGCGGCAATCTGATGGCTCGCCGCCGGCGCCAGCATCCACATCCTCTCCCGCCCCCCGGCGGCCCCCACGCCGGCCGCCCCGCGCCCCGGCGCCACCTTGCCATGCCCGCCTGGCGCGTCGGCCCCCTGCGCGGCGCGTGGAAGGCGTACGAGTCGGCGCTGGCGCGGCGCCCCCTCGCGGTGCAGGTGGCGACAAGCACGGCGCTGTGGTGAGTCGAATGGGGGGTGGGGCGGCGGGCGGCGGGCGGCGGGCGAGGCCGGCCGGCGCGGGCGTGCGGCGCGCGCAGCGGTGCCCGATCCCGGCCCCGCGCGCCCCGCCGCGCGGGCGCAGGGACGCGGTGGAACAGTCGCTGCGGCGACGGCTGGGCGCCCGCGCCGGCCCACTCCCAACCGCCGCCCCTCGACCAGGACCGCGGGCGACCTGGTCTCGCAGCGCCTCGACCGCTCCCGCCGCACCGCGGCCGGCCTCCCCACCATCTCGGGGCGGCACGTGGCCGCCAGCGCGCTGTACGGGGCGGTGGTGGTTGGTGAGGGGGGGAGGGGCGGGAGGGGAGGGCGGACCGCGCGAGCGCCCCCACCGCGCGCCCCACGTCACCCTCCCCCCCTCCAGGCCCCCTCGGCCACGCCTGGTACCGCTGGCTGGACGCGTTCGTCGCCGCCCGCCTCGCGCGCGGCACGGCCGCGTTCGTGGCCGCCAAAGTGGGGTTGGACGAGGTCTGCTTCGGGCCCGTCCACGTCGCCGGCTACTTCGCCGCCGTCGTCCTCGCCGAGGGCGGGACGTTCGCCGACGTGCGCGCGAAACTGGCCTCGGATTTCGGCCCCACCTACGCCGCCGAGCTCGCGTTCTGGCCCGCGTTTCAGGCGGCTAACTTCTGGCGCGTCCCGCCGCGCCACCAGCTCCTGGCCGTCAACGCGGCCTGCCTGCTGGACGCCGTCTTCTTGGCGTGGGTGTCCTCGTCGGACGACTGGGTTGGTGGCGCGAAGGCCGCGCTGGGGCTCGGGGGAGGGGGCGGCGCGCCGGCCGCCAAGGCGTGAATGGACGAGGGGCACCGTTTTGTTCTGTTGGCAGCACTGTAGCGAGGGCGAGGGCGCGGTCCAAGAGGGAGGAGAGACAGGGAGGGAGACTGGTGGCGCGGGCAAGCCCGACCCTCTTTCCCTCTCTCCCTCCCTCCCCAACCACCACCGCCAAAGAGAGGAAGCGAGAGCCCTACAGGCGCAGCGACTGGAGGCGGGCCCGGAACGAACGCGCGCGGGAAACGGAAACCGGGGGAACAACGGGGGGGGCGGCCGGCCCCCGCGCAAACGCCGCTGCGCGGGAGGCCGCAAAATCACAGGGAGCGGTGGGCGGCGCGCGCAGTCCAAGAGGGGAATGCGCGCCCGCAGGAAATGGTGGTGGTGTGGGGGACGTGTGGGGGTCCAGGCGGCGGCGCGCGCCACCTCTCGTCCCACTTCTCATGCCGCCGCCGCCGTCACGTCGGCCCGCGGCGACGGCTGCGCCCCGATGACAGAGCCGTACTTGCCGGCGACGACGACGCCGCGCGCGGCGGCCGCGGTGGCCATCACGCGGCGGTCGTGCGCCGCGCCCGTACGAATGACGTCGGCCGCCGCCGCCAGCACCTCTTTCCGCCACCTGTGGTGCAGCAGGATGCCGCCGTGCCCGGCGGTCGGGTGGTGGGCCACGCGCACGTCGGGGCGGGACGCGGCGAGCACGCGGCGCACGAGCGCGGAGGGGACGAGGTCGTCAGCCGCCGCCAGCGCCAGCAGCGTCCTGCCCCCATCCGGCGAGTCTTGCGGCCACAAGCACTCGCGATGCCAGGCAAAGCGGCGGCAAAAGGCTTCCGCGACGACGAGGTCGCGCGAAAAGAGAAAGCGCGCCGAGTCGACCGCCGCGAGCGCGGCCCTCGTGCCGGCCGCCATCGTGGGCGGCTTGTACACAAAGTTTTGCAGGAGCTGCGGGTAGATGGTGAGCATGCAGACGGGGTCGAGCAGGACGAGCGACTGCACGGTGGCCGGGTGCGCCTGCGCGAGGCGCGACAGGACAAACGTGCCGTAGCTGTGCCCCACGCACGCGGCCGACGCCCACCCGTGGCTCGCCAGCACCGCGCGCGCCGCGTCGGCGACCTGGTCGGTCGACGCGGCGCGCGCGGCGAGGCCGACGGACACGTGCCGCGCTTCGAGCAGCACCACCGGCCGCCCCGGCAGCAGCCGCGACAGCTCCAGGATGAGGGGTAGGTAGGGCGTGAGGCCCAGGCCGACGCCGTGCACAAAAAGGATCGGGGCCGAGTCGGGGTCTGTCGAGGGGGCCCCGCCGGTCGCCGCCGCGTCGAGCGACGACGCGCTGTCGCACGACCGCAGCGCGGCCCGCCGCCGCGCGAGCCCGCCCAGGGTCGACAGCGCAAACGCGGGGGCGGACGCGGGGCGGGAAGGAGGGTGGTCGGAAGAGGCCGTGGCCCCTTTTTTAATCCAGTACCGAAACCCGCACGCCGTCACGCCTGACTCGAAGCCCGCCGCCCACAGCGCGCCGTCGGTGGCCAGGCGCATGACTTCCGCGAGCGCGTGCAGGGCGAGGGGCTTGTGCAGGACGCGCAGGGGTTCCCACAGGTGCGCCATGAAGCGCACGTCCGGGTTGCGCCCAGGGCCGAAGCGCTGCCCGTACTTGGCTTCGACGCGGGCGACGTAGGTGGTGACGCCGCACCGTTCTTCGTCCGTCAGGTCGGCGAGGCGGGCGCAGTGGAAGCCGTAGGCGATGAATTCTTCGACGTTGTCGCGTTTGATCGTCGCAATGGGCGCCCCGTGGAACCAGCCCTCGAAAAACTCTTCGATGGAGATGTGGTCCGACAGGTCGAGCAGGCGCTGGAGGGGTGGGGTGGGGTGGGTGGGCGTGGGTCGGTGCGCGCGCGGCGTGGCGGCTTGCGACCCCCGCGCGCGTGCGCGCCGCGCCATCCCTCGTTTCTCCCTCTCCTCCCGCACCTGCTGGATCAACGCCGCTCTATCGGGCTCGACGGCGGCGTCCCGGACGGGGTCCAGGTGGATGAGGTGGTACCTGGGGAGGGGGAGGGGAAAGGGGGGGTGGCGTGGGCGGCGGGCGAGGCACGCGGGGCCGTGGGGTGCGGCGCCTGCCCCGGCGCCGGCCGACCCCTGCACCCCCCTAGTCGGACGGCTAAGCAACGGTGGCGCGCCCTGGGGCACGCGGGGCGCCTCGCAGCGCGGGGCCCCGCCCGCAGGCAGGGGGGGCCATGCGCCGCGCGCCGCGCCGCCCGCCGCGCGCCCCCAACCCGCCCGCGCCGCCCGCGGCCGCTGCCGGCGGTCGGTCCGACGGGCGGCGGCCCGCGATTGGCGGGCGCGAGGGGCACCGCGAGCGCCACAGCCCCCACCCATGGCGGGGGTCGCAAGCCGCCCCGCCCCCTCCTCACCTCCACGACTGGTAGACGTAGAACGCGCCCTCCGCCGCCGCTGCCAGCGCGAGCAGGGGTCGCCCCAGGGCGGCCAGGAGCAGGGCGGCGGCGGCCGCCGCCGCGGCGGCGCCCGCGTCGCCGCGGTCGAGCTGCGCCGCGGCGCGCCACTCGAGCGTGGCGGCCAGCCGCGGGGGGGGGTGGGGGCCGCCCATGGCCGCGTGAGAGGGGGGGTGCGCGGCCCGCGCGCGGGGGCGGGAGGCGGGGTTGTGTGAGCGACCGAGCGCGCGCGGCGCGCGCCGCACCCGCCCCGCCGGCGCCCGCCCCAAGAGTCACACGCGCGAGACCGCGCGCCGCAACCACGCGCCCCCACACCCCCCTCCACCCTCCCCCCTACTCGCACTTGATCGCTTTGTAGATCGCGCGCACAAACGCGAGCGACGACCGCCACCCCACAAACCCGAGCATGGCCGCCAGGGCGGCGCACGCGACCGCGGTGTAGGACGCGTAGTGCGTGGCGGCGAGCCAGCCCGACATGTCGGTCTGGGCCGCGTAGTGGTAGGCGGCGTACGCCGCGACGTACGCGCCCGTCGACGCGCCGTTGGTCCACGCCCGCCACCACCACGCGTGGTCTTCCGCGGCCTGCGGGAGGGGGGGGCAGGGGTGGGCGCGGGCCCCCAAAACGGCGAGAATCGACCCCCCCCCCCCCCCCCTCTCGCGCCCTCCCTCACCAGCTGGAAGTAGGTCAGCGCCACGCCGACAAAGGCGGTGACGATGAGCAGGATGGCAAACACGATGGCCAGGATGGAGTAGATGGTGTAGGTCTGGGGAGGAGGCGCAGAGAGGGGGGGGGGTGGGCGCGCCGCCGGCGCGCACGTCAAACCCTCTCCCACCCCTCTCCCGCTCCCGCACTTTGTGCCCCCACACGCTCAAAAATATGTAGTAGAGCTCGATGTAGATGGCCGAAAAGGGGAGGAAGCCGGCGGCGGCGGCCTGGGGGAGCGCCGCGCGCCACCAGGGCAGGGGGGGGACCTCGCGCGCGAACTTGGCGGTGCGCACGGGGGCTTGGAAGGGGGAGCTGGTGGGAGGGGGGGATGGGTGGTGGGTGAAGGGCCGAGGGCGGGCGCGCCGGCGACCCTCCCCGCCTCCCCCGTCCTCTCACCGCCTGTTCTTGCCGACAACCCCCCCGACCACCGTGAGCGGCAGCGTGACCGCGCCCCAGATGGCCGCGATGGCCACAATGGTGCCCGCGGGCAGGGCCTGGGTGGAGCCGTGCGCGGCGGCGACGGAGTTGGCGACACAGAACGCGGACCCGAGAGGCACCGCCGCCACGCCCGCCGTGAGCAGCACGTTGCGCACCCAGTGCACGCCGCCCATTTGCCTGTAATACGAACCGGCGACAGCCCCCGCGACGGGCGCGGTCGCGGCGTGCAGGCCGATGAGCGCGGCCTGGACCACGCCGCGCGCTACGGGCGCGAACGCGCCGGCGGCGGCCAGGGCGAAGACGGACGCCGCGATGGTGACGAGCTGGGCGCCGGTGCCGATCAGGGCGCAAAACAGGTTTTTGGCTGGGGAAGGACGGGGGTCGACGCGCGGAGCGTCACCCCGTCCCGCCACTCTCCCACCCTCCCTCTCCACGCACCTGGCGGAAACCGGAACACGTCGCCGTGCACATACTTCCAGCCGCACTCGTCGTCGTCGTCGCCCGCGGCGGACGCGTAGGCGCCGTAGCCGTCGCCGGCGTCGGCGCCCGCCGCGTACCGCGCGACGTCCGATTTGAGCACGCGGACGAGAATCGTGGCCAAAAAACCCGTCAGCAGCAGCACCGTCACCCCCGAATTGGCGACGGCAAACCAGTGGACTTCGAGGTGGCGCGGCGCGGCCGCGTCGGCGCGGTACCGGTCCATCCGCTTGGCGAAGGGCACGTCCGACGCCGACCACGCCACCGAGTAGGTGAACGTGGCGTCCAGGGGGTCGGCGGGGTCGGCGGGCAGGTCGACGCTGTGCACGGAGGAGGGGAGGAGGGGGGTGAGCGCTCGGCGTGGCCGCGGACAGGACACCTCCAACCC
>Ga0315289_10000557_pt1 | contig 57337 bp, 36 predicted proteins | sample YL17G11_40_MG_FD_203452 | JGI IMG/M metagenome (GOLD analysis project Ga0315289, IMG submission 203452) | Sediment microbial communities from Yellowstone Lake, YNP, Wyoming, USA - YL17G11_40 | ecosystem: Environmental > Aquatic > Freshwater > Lake > Sediment | place: USA: Wyoming | collected...
AAGCACCTTGCCCCCTTCGAGGATGTCATTGTCCATGACGGTGGCCTCCTCGAAGCTCTTGCCGCGGCGGAGGATGATGAGCTTGCTCTTGCCATATCGCGCCGAGATCTCGTGGACCTGCTTGGTGCCTGTGACCTCGACGCTGGGCCAATGCTTGAGATCACCAGAGTTGCAGGGGCTCTGGAGCGGCAGAGGCGGCGAGACGCAGTCAGGCAAGCCCGGGAAAGGGTTGACTGCTGCTCGTCCGTCGGTTACCATCATGCATGCAATCTGGCGCGTTCGAATGGGGGGCTTTCGAGCGCCGGTCGAAAGGGTGTGACGGGACGGTCCTGTCATAGGCTTTGCGGGTGGTCGGGCCGCCATCCGGTTGATCGCAGCGCGATTGACTGGAGACTGGCGATGTCCGAACCTGAGAGCAAGCGTGGATCGTCGCTGGGCTGCCTGGCCCGCCTATTCTGGGTACTCCTCGGCAATGTCGCGTTAGGCATCTCGGCGATCGAGGTTTCGAAGAGTCCCGGGGGGCGCTTTTCTGCAGGCGACTTCCTCTTCTGGGCAATCGTCGTTGCCCTTCTGTGCGTCAGGTACGCCGACATTAAGCTCCTGGGCGGCCAGACTGCGACCGGACAGCCCGCCTCTATGGGCCACTGGCGGCGGTATGCCGTGCTCCTGGTCGGCGTTTCGCTGTGCCTGTGGCTCCTCGTGCACGGCCTGGCCTATCTGGGCCTCTGACCCGCCTGATGGTCCGCTAAGACGGCTGGCCGAGAGCGAGTGACCTCAGGGGCGGATCGCCATGGTGCGGCCTGCTTCCTGAGCCAAGACAGCGCCGCCGGAATCGGCTTCACCGTAGCGTTGTTCGTGGCCTCTGTAGCTTTTGAGGCGGGGGAGGTGCAAAGCGCCGCGAAGCTTGGCGCGCTCGCCTCCTGCGTGGCCGCGGGGGCGGCCCTCGCTGCGGCGAGGGCCTTGGCTGTACGCCGGAAGTAAGGGAAACGGCCTGCTCGAACCCGCCCTTGGCCTGCAGCGCGCGCCGTTGCTGGCTGGCACTCAGCAGAAGCTGAAGGATTGCCTTAGGGCTCCTCCAGACGGAGAACGAGGGAGAAGCCCATCGTCTGCCAACCGTTCTCGACCCGGTAGAGGATGCGGTTGATGCCCTGGTTGAAGTGGACGCGTCGCCACACCTCGTCTATGTCCCACCCTTTGAGTTGCTTGGAGCTGATCCACACGGGCAAGCCGTTGATCTTGAGCGTGCCGCGGTCATCGGTGCCCAACGCGATGATGACGTCGCGTGGGCGGTCGCAATAGAATTCCGTGTAGGCGTACCAGATTCCGTACGGCTCGGCGTTGGGAGGCCTGACCATGGGCACGTCCGACTGCACGAACCGCCAGCGTATCCTTTGGCCGTCCTTGCCGACGTAGGTAGCGTCCAGGTCTACCAGGCTGTCCGGCGGGAACTCGCGGTCAATGTTGACGCGGTTAGGATTCGGGAAGGGGCCGACGGTGTACCAAGTATCCACGAACATCCAGTTGCCGGGCCGGCCATCGGGGCTGATCTTGCGGGCACCCACAGCCGGCACGTCAGGCCGCAGTTCCGGCATGAGCCCTCCCTCACCCTCCCCCTTGTCTCCGAACCGTGGCAGCGCCCCTGCGCCGCCCAGCTCTTCCGCGGTCAGGTCCTGGTAATCGAGCTTAGTGCCCCGGCCACCGGCACCGCCGTCGCCGCCGCCTGGCGACCCGGTGCGGTTGCCAGCGGCGCCCTGGCCGCCCTGTTCGTCTCCAAGGGCCTCCATCATGCCGGCAAGGTCCGAGAACCGACCGCTCACGTCTTCCATAGCCAGTTCGCGGATGATCAAACGGAAATCGGGCGCTTCCTCGTCGGGCGACAGGCGAACGTTTGTGCCAAACTTCATCTTCGCCACAGACTGCGTGGCCATCTCGAGCATGCGGCGGCCCAGGTTCACCATCGAACTTGTCTCGCGCAGAGCCGTCCTCACCTCCTCCTTGTGCGCCTCAAAATCCTCCTCGTTGCGCGCCGCCTCGCGGAGAAGCTCCACGTTCAGATCGGGGCGGACCGGGCGGATCAGCTCGATGTCCTTGCGCGCGTCTTCCAGCGTCATGTCCCGCACCATCGCCAAGTCCATGGCCCTGACTTCTTTGAACCTTTCGGCAATGCCGTCTTCCAGCGCACGGGCTTCGTGATAGATCTGTACCACATCTGGCGTGCCTTGCGCCCCCACAGCCTCCGGTCCGGCGGGCCGCGGCCCGCCCGGGCCTGTCCGGGGCTCTGGCAGGCCGGCAACGGCCGTCGGCGGTTGTGGGCCCAGCGAGGCCCCGCCAGACTGCCCCTCCATCAGCTTGCGCAAGGCTCCCATCACCTCCTCCTGTGCGGCAAGGGCCACCCTCTGGCTCTCGGCCTCCTGGCTGTGCAGCTGCCCCTGGTCTTGCCTGGCTGCCTCCAGATCCTCAGTCGCCCCGTCCGCGCGCTGTTGCTGCGCGGTGAGTCGGGCACTCTCCTGGTCAATCTGAGCCTGTGGCCGCTTGGCACCTTGTGACTTTTGGAGCTGTTGGTGCATCTGCTCGGCGCGCGCCTGCTCGGCCGCCGCAGATCGTTCAAGCCCCGCCAGGCGCGACATCTGCGTGGTGTGCTGATCGTGGACAGCCTTCGCCTGTTGGTGGGCTTCCTCGGCCGCGCGCTGGCCCGTGGCAATGGAAACCAACCCTGACTCGACCACTTCGAGCTTCCTGCGCGCCCGCTCCTGCGCGCTCTCCGCGAGTGCCTGCAAGCGGTCGGTGATTTGAGGTTCAGAGTCGTTCTGGATCGAGTCAGCGGCTGCACGCATCTGTTCGGCAGCCTGTCCCATCGCTTGCAGGGCGTCACGGGCGCCATTCTCCTGCTGGCGCTGCGCGAAAGCGCCAAACTTCTCCGCAATGCCCCCCTGGACCTCGTTCATCTGATCGAGCACAGATCCAAGCTCCCGGGCATTGGACGCAATCTGGTCCGCGGCATGGACTTCTATAGTTTCGGCCAGGTTTGCCAGTTCACGGGCAGACATGCCGCTTACAGGATGGCTGCCTTGCCTGAACTCCCGGACAATCTGGCGAACCGGTGTCAGGTAAACCAATACGGCCAGTATGAGGCCGTGCAGGCCAACCGACATGAGGAACCACGGGTCATGCCTCGACCAGCGGCTAAGCCGACGCGACGCCATGAAGGGCCGCCCGTCAGCCTTCTTTTTGCTTAGTTCGGATGCCGACATTCCTCAGATTCTCGAAGTTGCACACGTCGAGGACTTGCACGGCCGCCCACACGGGCGCGTCCCGGTCCGCGTCGATCCGGACCCGGTGCTGGGGGTTCTGCCCGGCCAACTCGCGCAGCCTGCGGCCCAGGTAGCCCTGGCCGACTGGTTCTGAGCCAAGATACAAGTTGCCATCCCGGTCAATGGAGACAACGGTCATCTTGTCCTCCACTTGTTTGCTGACGGCGGCGGCAGCTTGCGGGAGTTCCAGAGGCAACTCTTTCTCGAGCTTCTTCAACGTTGTCGCCACCAGGAAGAAGCTGATCAAAAGGAATACGCAGTCTATCAACGGCGCCATCTGGACCTCAACATTTTCGTCGTCTTCGATCCTAACCCTCATCGCCGCCCTCCCGGCCGGGCTCTTTGCCGTCAGCCTTCGCGGCGTACCAGGAGTTGATGAGTTCGCCGGTCTCCTCCTCCAGCATAAGCGCATAGAGGCTTAGTCGGTGCTTGAAGTAGTGGTACAGGGAGAGGGCGGGGATCGCTATGGTCAAGCCGGCGGCCGTGGTGATCAGCGCTTTGGAGATATCGCCGCCGAGCAGCGATGCGTCGCCCAGCGACCCGGCGACCGCCACCTTGTCGAAGGCGCCGATCATGCCGATCACGGTCCCAAACAAACCGAGAAGCGGCGAGATGGTTGCGACCACGGCCAGCGGATACGCCTTCTGCATATGTCGCCGCATGTCGCGGGACGCCACGTCGCCGGCCATCGTGGAAACGTCGGCCATTGTGCTGTGGCGATGCTTGGCAATGACGGCCACGATGCGGGCCAGCGTGCTGTTGCTCTTTTCAGGTAGAGACTCGATCTCCTCCCACTTGCCTGCCCGCCAAAGACCATCAGCCGTTTCCGCGAGGCCCTTCGGCGCAATCACAGCGCTACGCAGGTTCACCAGCCTCTCAAGAGCAAAGCCCACGCCCGCTATCGAGGAAAGCAGAAGGAAGACCATCGTCCAGCCTCCCTGCTTCATCTTGAGCAGGAATGCCTGGCCGATAGTCAGTTCCTGGGAACGGCCCTGGGGTCCCTTGACTGCCGGGGCAACCGGCGTCTCAGCCCGGACCTCCAGAGGCGTCTCGACGGGCACGGAAGGGGGCTGGACAGCGGGAGGAGCCGCGCCCGGCGCGGCGGCCTGCGCCGCCGGTCCTGCCTGGAGGCTAACGACCCACAGCGAAGTCACAAAGGCCACAAGAAAAGACCTCGCCACCATACGTCCTCCTGAGTGACTGGAAGCCGGCAAGACTGGCGGAGCACACACTGAACCCTTTGCAGCGATGGCGCTGCGTGGCCAATCGAGGCCGGACATACTCCTGACCCGGTGGTGCGTCGTCCCGGCGCATGCGTCCGTACAGCACCACGCGGCTCCTGCATTGGTCGAACTCCCTGCCATGTTACTGGACGGGGAGACACGGCACAAGCGCGCGAATCAGGCCACCTGGAATTATACGCTGATGGAGCCTTGACAAGGGTAATGACGGCGCGTAAGTTTCTCTCTTATTTCGCTCCGGCGGGCAAGATAAGGAAGCGGACAGCCGCATGGCCAATGGAAAACCCGGCAGAAATGGCTCGAGAAACGTGCTTTATCTCGGCTTTGTATCGCTGTTCACGGACCTGTCGAGCGAGATGATATATCCGCTGGTCCCTGCCTTCCTCGTCAGCCTCGGTGCGTCCAAAGAAATAATCGGCCTGATCGAGGGCATAGCAGAAGGCACCGCGTCCCTATTGAGGACGATTTCGGGCACGTGGTCGGACAGGGTTGGCAAGCGGAAAATCTTCATCTTCTTCGGCTACGGCATTTCGGCGGTTTCGAAGCCGTTCCTCTACCTGGCGGGGGCATGGCCCGTCGTGCTCGCCGTGAGGTTCTCCGACCGCGTGGGCAAGGCGGTCCGCACGCCGCCGAGGGATGCGCTGATCTCCACTTCCGTGGATGGGCATAGGAAGGGGAGAGCCTTCGGGCTGCAGCGCGCGATGGACCGCCTGGGGGCGGTCGGCGGCCCCCTCCTCGCCCTGCTCGTGCTGCACCTGTTCAATCACAACGTGCGGCTTGTGTTCCTCTTCTCGTTTATCCCGGCCGTGATCGCGCTCGCCTTCATCCCCCTCGCCAAGGAGACGGCGCGTGCAGCCGCTGCGCAGGGCGCCCACAGGAAGAGCGGCCTCATGAGCGCCGGTTTCATCGTGTTCCTCATAGCGTCCGTCGTGTTCACGCTCGGCAACTCGTCAAACGCTTTCCTGATTCTCAAGGCAACGGCTACCGGGCTGCCGGTGGCGCTCATCCCGGCAATCTGGATCGTTTACAGCGCCGTATCGAGCGTCAGTTCCCCGATTTTCGGAGTGGTCTCGGACAGGATCGGCAGGACGCCGGTCATCATTGTGTCGTTCATCTATTACTCGGTCATTTATCTATTGTTCGGGTTGGCCGGAGCGCTCTGGCAGGTCTGGGTGCTGTTTGCCGCTTACGGCATCTACTACGGGCTGTCGGAAGGGATATTCAGAGCTTACATAGCCGACCTCGTCGAGGCCGACTACCGAGCGACGGCTTACGGCATCTTCAACACGGGGATCGGATTGGCGCTGATACCCGCGTCGGTCATGTTCGGCGTCATCTGGGACAGGTTCGGCAGCAAGTGGGCATTCTTCGTCTCAGCGGCCTTCAGCATGCTGGGGTTTTTCATCTTCCTCGCGGGCCTTGCCATCAAGTCCCGCAAGACGGCTGCGCCTGGAAGCGAAGTGGCCTGAGGCCGAGTGGGACGGACTCGCCCTGCCCCGCATCTTAGTGGACCTGGCTGGCCTTATCTCCGGCGGCCTGAAAGGCATCGTCGCCAAATGACGCCAAGATCGCAGCCCCGCCAGACCCCACCGCCGAGGCGCCAACCACCCGGTTGCCGCCGCAGAAGCCGTCTTGGGCACTTTGGGGGCCAACCCCGCCTTGGGAAGAAAACATGTCTTCGCCCTTGACAAAACGGAGATATGAGGTACACTCTTTTTCGAGGGAGGTTGGGGAAAGGGAGAGTCGGCGATTATCGGGCTGGGGAATTATGCTATTCCGTTCCAGCCCGGAGAGGAGGGCGGATATGGTAAGGGGGAAAGGGGCGTTCGTGGGTTTAGGGATGATGCTGGCCGGGTCCGTTGGGCTCTTCGCCGGCGCTTTCTGGGCCTCAAACACAGGAGAGGGGCGGGTTCTAAATTCACTGGTGGGCAGCCCTGCCGCGGTGGCCCAGGAGAAGCACAATAGAGTCACCGAAGCTTACTGCCACATGCAGGGAAACGACTGTGAAGGCAGCAGTCCAGAGGCATGCGTGTTGGATTCCTATACGCAAGAATGCAACAACATAGACGGCTGGAAACCAACCCCGGATGCGGGGAACTACTTCTTCTTCTGGTACAACTGCCCCAACCAATATGTAATATTGGGTTGCGCGGCGCATTACGATAACCAGGGGAACTACGACTACTGTTACCCATCAGGCATTCCGGAGTACCATAGGTGCCCCGGCGGGGTTCAAGACAGCCACGAGGATCCCTGACCACAAGCCGGGTTAACAGCCGTCCCGTGGGAAGATCCCATGGGCGATTACAACACCATTCGCTTTCCCAACGGAGGTTACGCTAATGAAGGCCAGGGACCGGAAGGGTTCAGGGCATGCCTATCTCGTGCTGGTTTGGACGAGCATAGCCGTTGTGTGCACGTTCTCTGGCCGTGGCATCACTTCAGGAGCTGATCAGGGCGCGTTCGATCGGATCCAATCCTGGGTAACCGCAGAAAAACAGCGTTCAGGTTATCTTCCGGGTGTACTCCAGCTCGCGGAGAAGATCGCCGAGTTCCGAGGCAATCTAACCTCACAACAAGTCAGGAACGTATGGTCCGCCTGGTTCCAGGCTCAACGCCCCCAGATAACGCCCGATCAGCTTGTCCAGGCTTTGACGGCCAAGCGGCGCGCAATCGAGACGGCACGCTTCCGTTTCACGGTTCAGGACGAGACACGGAACGCCGCTGGCGTCCTGGCGGTCTCGAATTACAAGACCTGCGACTACCTGATGAAGGGCAACAAAGTCAAGATTTCTTCGCGGTCCGGCCGGGCACCAGACCGTCTGGGGCGGCTCATTGTTCGTTCCTACGATGGAGAGGTTTCTCGAACGTACATGGGCCCGGAAGACGCCGTGCTCCCAACCGGGAGGCGTGACAAGCCCCGTCCACTCTCCGAGTACATCGAATTCGACAGCCCTCTAGCGCTCCAGATGCTTGTGGATTCAAAGGCAGCTCTCCGCCAGAAGTTTTTCAGCATAGACCTGCCGGCCTTGCTCGATGAGTTCGGGCAAGTATTGGAAAAGCCCGAAACGGTCAATGGAAGGAAGGCCCTTCAATGCATACAAGGTGCCGCGCCCGTTACCATCGTCTCGGTTGACCCGGAACGCAACTTCGCCGTGCTCAGCTTCCAGAACAACGTCATGCTGCCCGACGTGGCAGGCGTCTTGACGCTGGTTACTCCGAGGAGCGTTTGCGACTGCTCGCTCTTTCAGGACTGCGGTTACGGAATCTGGTTGCCGCGCCGCGCCCAGTGGACCCAATGGTCCGTTCAGGCCGCTCTGGAAGGGCGGCAGGTCGTTGAACAGCGTAGGGAGGTTGAGGTAAACCTCATGGAGATCAACAAACCCGTTGACGACGCGGAGTTCATCCAGATCTTCGCTCCTGGCACCCCAATAAGTGATCACATCGCAGCCGAGGATTACCACGCCGGAACGGTTGACGACGTTGATCGGGCCCTTTCTTCTACCATCGAGGAACTCAAAGAGAAACAGAAATAGCAACTCAAGCCTCCGCGCGAAGCGGGGCCTGTAGAGGCCCGGCGAGACCGCCCAATGCCACGGCTCAACCAGGGGGGCGATTTGCGCGGTTGTAGGTCTAAATGCGTAAGCCGGTGCAAAGAAGCAAAGTTCCGGTCGCGCCAGCGTTCCTGCCGGCCCTTATGCTCTGGGCCGTAGGGGCCGCAAGCGCGCTTCCAATCGAGGGCCCTGCAGAACACTCTCTGAAGAATGCCTGCGGGCCAATGGCCGCCTTCGTAGCATGCAAATGGGCAGGGGTGCAATGCACTCTGGGGGAGGTGGTCGCTGCGTGTGAGTGGAACGAGGGCCAGCCATCGGAAGTTCGAGCCCTTCTCCTTGGGCTCAAACGGTTGGCTGTACCGTGCAGTTTGGCGCGGCTGAATCAGGAGCAATTGCGGACCTTCTTGGTCGAGCCCAACGTGGCTGCTATTCTTCTTGTAGGGCGCGACCGGGACAGGCCCGACCATCTGTTGACCGCCATTGGGGTGCGCGGGGAAAGAACCCTCGTCATTGACTACCCGCGGGGTGTTCGCGAGATGCTTCTTGACTCGCGCCTCGAAGGATGGAACGGCTGGAGCATATTGGTTGCCAATCCGGCGAAAGGCCAGTCTATCTTGGAAGCTTTCTTACAGCCTTTGCGCAACAGAGAATTCCGGCTCAAGACCTGCCTGTACGCGGCGTCTTCAGTCTCAATAGCGGCTGGGTTGGCTCTGGTTTGGCGGCGTCGTTGGCGGGTGCCGTCAGACAAGCGCCGGCTGGCTAAGGATTCTTGACTATCCTATGCCTCGGCCGCGAGGTTCATGGAAGGTTCCTCCGCAGCACGGAGCATCGCGCGCAGTACGAGGCAACGATGTGGTGGTTTCTCCTGCCGAACAGGATTAGAATCTACGCTGCTATTGGCCTGATGATGGCAGCGACTTTGGCGTTGGGTTCGTGCGGCCAGAAATCCAAAGAGACCTTTCAGACCACATGCTCGCAGTCTGCGATCGTCGTCAACGATCAGGCGGCACCGATCCAGGCCAAGTGGGATTTTGGCATCCTGGCCGTCGGGACGCACCAGAAACATGCTTTCCGGCTCGTCAACGCAACAGGTAAGGCTTTGATTGTGAAGGCGGAAGATACGTCGCCGAGGTGCCTCTCCATACTCGAGAGCCCGGCTCTTATCCAGCCCGGCGACGTTGGAACCGTGCTTGTGCAGTTGGACACCAGCCACCTGTACGGCAACATAGTCGGCGTCGCTCGCCTTCACAGTGGCACGCCTGGTGGCGCCGTGCTCCTGTCCCTCCGCGCTGATGTCCGCAACCCGGAGCACTTCCCCGCGGCCAAGGTCGTGGAACCCGAGCATGACTTCGGCACCGTCGAGCCAGGGACGAAGACGAAGCACACTTTTTCCGTTGCCAACGCCGGGCGATCTGCGCTTGTTCTCGGAAAGCCGCGTGGCAGTTGCGGCTCGTGCATTTCAGCTAGTGTCCCGTCCTGCAAATAACATACATAAGTCCGCTGCAACTGGTCTGGCTGAGATTGGCTTGCAGGGCCACGGTGGGCCCTGTGGAGTGGCTGGACATATCGAAGGTATCTCCGGGACGCGATACTAGCACCGACCCCGGGCCCATTCCTCCTGACTCGACCAGGCAAATCGAGGTCGTCCTCGACACGTCCGGCCTTACCGGGAGAATCGAGCAAGCACTTCTTATTGAGACCAACGATCCTCGCAAGCCAATAATCAGGCTGCTTGCGAGAGCGAGAATACGCAGCGCTTGGCTGAGCACGGCAGAACTCGACTTCGGAACCCTCAGGGCCTCAGAGCCGGCCGAAAAGCTATTATTCGTGTTCTTTGTAGCAGAAGATAAGGGCCGCACAGCAGGCATTGAAACGGACCGCGCGCCGCTCTCTTTCGACGTCAAGCCTGCCAACCTCGACGCCAGTAGCCGCAGGGCCGCTGACCGCGCAGAAGCCATAATCCTAAGTGCGCACGTTGAAGGACTCGAACCAGGGCCTTATGCCTTCTCCCCTGTCGTCAAGACAAACGTAAGGGGTTTTGAGGAGCTCAAGCTTAGAATCCGGTTCCATGTCTGCGGCCGCGCCGTTGCTGTCCCGTCAACAGTCTTCTTCGGAGCCCTTCCACCGGGCGGCACTGTAGCGCGGATATGCGAAGTGCGCCCTGGAGAGGGTGAAAAGATAGATCTCACCGCCGTCCGCTTCGTTCCGGACAGGACGGAAATAACCGTCGCCAAGCTTCCGCTGACGCGAGCCGACCGCGTGTGCGAAATACTCTTGACCGCGGAACCCGATGCAGCAAGCGCCACCAATAGCCTAGTTCAAGGATGCGTGCGGGGATACTTGGGTCAAGAGCTTGTCCTGAGCATTCCATACACGATGTACATTGCGACCTTCTGACGCTCCCTCTCATTACAGTCCGTTTCTTACGACCTCTGGCAAACCCAGGACCTCCTACTTGTCGTCCTCCCCATAGTCATACTGTCCTGCCTGAAGCCAAAGCCTCATTTCAATCACCCAAGCTTCAGCCGCAGCTCCGGCAATCAAACTCCTTGGGACCATCTGCGCCGTTGCGCCGCCTGCGGCGCTCTCTTATGATAGCAAGAGCGAGACTTGGGAGCCGCGGCAGGGAGGAATCTCGTCTCTTGCAGCGGGAAGTTTGGTATTGATGGGCAAAGTCTTGGCTCAGTCGGAGGCTGAGGCGTGAAGGAGAATCCCACGGCGTCGAAGACCGAGACGCACATCAAGGCGAGCGATGATTTGCAGGCCGTGAAGGACCTGCGGGCGGCCTACGAGCACATGACGGACCAGCTCTCGCACGCCATCGTCGGACAGCACGAAGTGATCGAGCAGGTGCTCATCGCGGTGTTCTGCCGCGGCCACGGGCTATTAGTGGGCGTGCCGGGCCTGGCCAAGACGATGCTGGTCAGAACGCTGGCTCAGATCCTCAGACTGGGCTTCAGCCGCATCCAGTTCACGCCGGACCTCATGCCTTCCGACATCACCGGCACGGACGTGCTTGAGGAGGACCGGACGACCGGGCGCCGCGTGTTCCGCTTCGTGCACGGGCCGCTCTTCGCGAACATGATCCTGGCGGACGAGATAAACCGCACGCCGCCGAAGACGCAGTCCGCCCTGCTGGAAGCCATGCAGGAGCACAAGACGACCGTGGGCGAGCAGACCTACGCGTTGCCGGAGCCGTTCTTCGTTTTGGCGACGCAGAACCCCATCGAGCAGGAGGGGACGTATCCGCTGCCGGAGGCCCAGCTCGACCGCTTCCTTTTCAACATCACCGTGGATTACCCCTCCGCCGAGGAGGAGCTTGCGATCATGAAGCAGATCACGGGCACCTATGAGGCGGACCTGCGTCCGATCCTCAGCGGGGAGGACATCCTGCGGTTGCAGCAGGTCGTGCGGCGCGTGCCCGCCGCGGACCACGTATTCCATTACGCGCGCGACCTTGTGCGCGCCTCCCGGCCGCGCACGAAGGAGGCGCCAGAGTTCGTGAACGAGCTGGTCAGTTGGGGGGCCGGCCCGAGGGCCAGCATCTACCTCATATTGGCGGCCAAGGCGAGGGCGATCCTTCACGGCCGCTACCACGCCACTACCGAGGATGTGCGGGCCATCGCGCAGCCGGTCTTGAGGCACCGCGTGATCACCACGTTCAACGCCGAGGCGGCCGGCATCACGTCGGATGAGGTCGTTCAGCGCCTGTTGGAGGAGATCCAGCCCGAGGGCGCGCGGGGCATAGCCTGAGCGAGCCCGTCGTTGCTTCACGGGCCGCCCCGGCCGGTGAGACGCCGCAGCCGGTGACGTGACAAGATGGCCAAAGCAGACATGCCCGATTACATGCGCCTGATCGACCCGCAGGCGCTCGCCAAGATACACCGCCTGGAGCTGATCGCTCGGGGGACAGTGGAGGGCTTCGTCTCCGGGCGCCACAAGAGCCCGTTCAAAGGGTTCTCGGTCGAGTTCGCCGAGCACCGCCAGTACGCCCCTGGGGACGACGTGAAGGACCTGGACTGGCGCGTCTACGGCAAGTCGGACCGCTACTACATCAAGCAGTACATCGAAGAGAGCAACCTGCGGGCGACGATATTGCTGGACGCCTCGGGTTCCATGAGCTACACGGGCTCGCGGGCCGCCGGACGCGGCGGGCCGCCGCTGAGCAAGTTCGAATACGGCCGTTACCTGGCCGCCAGCCTTGCGCACCTGATGCTCCACCAGCAGGACGCCGTGGGGCTGGTGACGTTCGACACGAAGATGCGGCGCTACATCCCCGCCCGGAGCCGCATCAGCCACCTGCGCGCGATCCTGGAAGAGCTTCACGGCACCGTGCCCGGCAACGAGACCGCGCTTGCGCCGATCTTCCACGACATAGCGGAGCGGGTCCACCGGCGCGGGCTGGTCATCATTATCTCCGACCTGTTCGACGATGCGGACCAGCTCGTGAAGGCGCTGCACCATTTCCGGTATCGAAAGCATGAGGTCATCGTATTGCACGTGATGGCCGAGGAAGAGCTGAAGTTTCCCTTCGAGGGACAGGTGCTGTTCCGCGACCTGGAGCTGGCCGGCCCCGACATCCAGTTTGACGTGCGCGCCATACGGGCGGCCTACCTGGACGAGGTCCGGAGCTTCATCCGACAGATTGAGTCGGGCTGCGGGCAGATGAGCATAGACTATGTGCCGCTGTCCACCGAGCGCAGCTTCGATATGGCGCTGGCGCAGTACCTGGCACGCCGCAGAGGCATGACGAAGTGATATTCCTGAACAGCGCTGTCTTGCTGGGGTTGGGGGCGGTCGCCATCCCCATCCTGATCCATCTGATCAACCGGCGCAAAGCCCCCGTGCTGGAGTGGGGGGCGATGCGGTTCCTGCGTGCTTCCCTGTCGGCCCGCCAGCGCCGCACGCTCATCGAAGAGCTGATCCTGATGGTGTTGCGATGCCTGCTTGTGGCGCTGATAGTGATGGCGGTGGCCAGGCCGTTCGTTCCGAGCACATCGGGCATTCCGTGGGCGCTGGTCCTGCCGGCGGTGCCGGCGGCGGCCATCTGCGCGGGCGCCGGCACCGTGATGCGGTCCCGCCGGGCGGTCAGCTGGGTGCTCTTCGGCCTGGCCGGGCTGCTCTTCGGAGGTGCGCTGGTCGCTTCCTTCGTCGAGTACGTGCTCCAGGGCAAGCAGTGGAGGGCGACCGGCGGAGGGCAGGACGTGGCCATCGTCGTGGACGGCTCGATGTCCATGACGCTTGTCGTCGACGGCCGGAGCAATTTCCAGCGCGCCGTTGAAGAAGCGCACGCGGTCGTCCATGCATGCCGCGCGGCGGACACGGTCAGCCTGATCCTCGCCAGCGCCGCGCCGAGGGAGCCGGTCGTCGGCCCCACGTCCGACTTCGGACTGGTCTCGTCCGCCCTGGACACTCTGGCCCCGACCAACGGCCCCATGGGCCTGTTGGCCGCCCTGGACGTCGCTGCCGGAGCGCTGACCAAGGCGCACAACCCCGCCAAGAAGATTGTCCTGATCACTGACGGACAGAGCGTCGGCTGGGAGGCCCGCGCCGAGGCGCGCTGGCAGTTCCTGGCCGGGACGTTCAAGCAACTTCCCACAGCGCCGCAGATCATCTGCCGCACTCTGTCGCTCCCGGCCGAGTATGACAACGCCGCCATCGGCGACATCACGCTTGCCCGCGCGGTGGTCGGCAGCGACCGGCCGGTCAGGATAGACGTGCAGGTGCTGAACTGCGGCACCGTGCGGACCGAGGCGAGCAGCGTTGAGTTCGCCGTTGACAGCTCCGACCCCGAGCAGGAACAGGTGGGCGCGATCGAGCCCAACGCCGCCGAGGCCGTCCACTTTACGCACCGCTTCGATGCACCGGGCCCTCACCTCATCAGCGTTCACCTCACGCGCGATGACGTCCTCCCGGCGGACAACACTGCCGTGCGCGTCGTGGACGTCCTGGCAAAGCTGCCGGTCCTGCTGATTGACGGGGCGCCTTCATCCCGTCCCCTCGACAGCGCCGCGTCTTTCATGGCGCTGGCCATGTCCCCTGCAGAGGGGGGCCGGGGATATCTCATCGAGCCGACCGTCGTCCCGATCACGGAGGTGGGCGAGTTGCGCGACCTGAGCACCTATCGCGTGGTCGTGCTGGCCAACGTGGCTAACCTTCCGCCGCCGGCCGCTACGACGCTCGGCGTCTTTGTCCGGAACGGTGGCGGCCTCCTTATCGCTCCCGGCGGCCGGGCGGAGCCGGGTTTCTATAACGACTGGCGCGCTGAGGAGGCAGAGCCGTTCACGCCGGGCAGATTGGCGGAATGGCGGAGCGTCCCGGACAATCCGATGCGGCTGGGGCTCAAGACGTTCAGCCATCCGGCCCTGGCGCTGATCGCCGAGCCGTCGCAGTCCGACGCGGGCTCCGCCACTGCCGACGCGTACTGGCGCGTCGAGGTGAGCGACAACGACCCGTCCGTCCGCGTCGGCGGCCGTTTCGAGAGCGGCGATCCCTTTCTCGTCGAGCGCAAAGTGGGCAAGGGATTTGTGCTGATGACCGCCCTGCCCCTCGGCGCGCGCGACACCAACCTGCCTGCCCTGAAGTGCTTCGTCCCCCTGATGCACGAGCTGACTTACTACCTGGCTGCGCCGACGATTGCCGAGAGCAACGTGAAGCCGGGGACGACGGTATCGTTCGAGGTGCCAGCGCCGGAGAGAGCCGCGAGCAGCGAGGTCGAGGTGGTCACGCCGTCCAATGCCCGTCGGCCGGCGGAAGTTACGTCTGCGGGCAAGGCCATGACCGTCAGGTGTTCGTGGACCGGGGAACCGGGGCTCTACCGCATCACGTTGCCGCGGGCGCAGGAGGCGGGCGGAAACGGCGGCGAAACCGTGCCCTTCGTCGTCCTCGGCGACCCGGCCGAGAGCCGACTGACCGCCCTGACGGACGCAGACCTTGAGCGCGCCCGCAAGAAGGTGGCCATTTCTCGAGCCCGGACGACGGACGAGATGACCGCCGCGCTGATCGGCGACATCCCCGGCGAAGAGGTCTGGAAGCAATTGGCTGCTTGCGCACTGCTTGCCCTGATAGCGGAGACTGCCGTGGCCGGCTGGATCACCGTCCAGCGGCGGTCGCACTCTGTGGAAGAAGTGCGTTTCGGCTCTGAGTCCGTGGACTCTCAGAGCCTGCGGGACAAGCTGAGGCAGAAGCCGGCGCCGGCCGGCGAGAACCCCTGAACCATGCCGTGCCTATGACCACAGCCGCCCACAGCTTTAGAGTTCTGCCCGAGGGCCTGCACCCTGCTATCCTCTTCGCGTTGGCCGCGGCAGGCGTAGCGGCATGGGTCGCGATGCGTTTTGTGGGGCGCGGAGGGGGATCGGTGCGGCTCAGGGCGGCCCTTGCCATTGCGCGCGTCGCACTCGGCTTTGGGGCTCTCATGATGGCGGCGCAGGCGGCCCAGCAGTGGGTGGTCCTGGCCTCGAACTGGCCCTTGTGGCCGGTTGCGCTGCTGGGCTCGCTGGCTATCGAATCCCTGCTCCAGTTGTACGGGGCTGAGCGCCGGACGGTCTCGAGGCGCGCCGGCCTGGCGCTCGGAGCGCTGCGGATAGCGCTGGCAGTGTCGGTCTTGCTGATGCTGACTCAGCCCGTCTTTGTGCGGAAACACGAATCGAACCTGCGGCGTTACGTGGCGGTGCTGCTGGACAGGTCGGCTTCCATGCAGGTGCCGGACACGCAGCTTTCGGCGCAGGACAAAGTCCGCCTGGCCGAGTTGCTCCTGCCGGGCCAGGTGCATCGCCCGTACCGGCTCGAAGCAGCGGCCCAGGAGTTGGAGTCGGCGTCGGGCAAGCTCGCAGTCCAGCGAGAATGGCTCGGGATGCTCGGCGAGTTCGACCCCGAGGCGCGACAGAAACACCTGGAGAGCCAGCGCGCCCAGCTTCGCGACGCGCTGAATGCGTCGGCGGCAGCCGTCGGCAAGCAGTTGAAGGCGCTCGACGAGATGATCGCCGCGCAGCCAGCGCTCGGACAGGAAACGCGAGCAGCGCTCGGACAGGAAACCCGAGCGGCGCTGACGCAGGCGCGTGACCAGTTGGCCAAGCAGGTCGCCGACCGCTTGCAGGGAGCCATGGAGCTGCTGGTTCCGGCCGTGGCGACGGCGGGTGCGAGCGAGGGCGCACCCGCGCAGGGCAAATCCCCACCTGCGACGGCGGACGCCGCCGCCCGCCTGCGCGAAGCGATCGCGGGCGCTACGGAGGCCTTGGGTAAGGTGGCACCGACGCTCCGTGAGCAGGGGAAGATGATTGACGAGGCTTACTACACCTCGCTCTCCGAGGCGCAGCGCGGCGCGGTTGACGCGATAGGCCGCCAGACGCGCTTGGAGTTGGCTACGGAGGTGCTCTTTGGCCAGCCCGAAGGAGGGGGCGCCCCGGAAAGCAACTTCAGGGGGTTGCTGAGCGCACTCAAAGCGCGGTATGGAGTGCGCGCTTACGCGTTCGCGTCCGAGCCGGCCGAAATGGATGCGGCGAGCCTGCCGGCCGGCGGCGGGAGCCCAAAGCCCGAAGACCTGCAGACCAACATGGCGGCTGCCCTGCAAAGGGTCATGACGGATATCCCGGGCAAGCAGCTTGCCGGCATCGTCATGCTGACCGATGGGCGGCACAACGCGCCCTCCCGCGTTGAGCCCGTAGCCGGCCGCCTCGGCACGGAATCCGCTTCGGGGGCACCGGTCAGCTCCATCGTCTTTGGCAGCGAGAAGCCGCCGACCGACGCCGCCATCGTGAACCTGGAGGCACCGGACACAGTCTACGCCGGGGACAAGGTCTACATTGCAGCGCAGGTCAAGCTGGACGGAATGGGCGGCAAGAAGGTGACCGTCACGCTCTCGAAAGGCGACACAGCCGTGCAGTCACAGACCATCGAAGTGCCGGGGCGGGCGTATCGCACTCGCGTCGAGCTCTCCGACACACCGACCGAGAAAGGCCTCTTGTCGTACCGGGTGGCTGTGGACGGCACCGAGGACGAGGTGATCAAGACCAACAACGAGTACCCCGTCACGGTGAGCGTGACGGACGATCAGGTGCGGTTGCTCTTAGTGGACGGCCGGCCGCGGTGGGAGTTCCGTTACCTCAAGAACCTGTTCGCGAGCCGGGACAAGACGGTCCGGCTGCAGTACGTCTTGTTCGACCCCGACAGCGTTGCCGGCATGCCGGCCAAGCCGTCCGCGCGGGCCTCGGCATCCCGACCCCCCGGCGAGGCGGAGGCGACGTCCCTGCCGAATGACGATCAGGAATGGGCGAAGTTCGACGTGATCGTGCTGGGCGACGTGCAGCCGTCCGAGCTGACGCTGCCAGCGCAGGAGGCGCTTCGCAGGTTCGTTGTGGACCGCGGCGGCACGCTGGTCATGATAGCCGGCCCGCATTTCATGCCCCGCGCTTTCGCCGGGACGCTTCTGGATCAGGTGCTGCCCGTCGAACTGCAGCCCACGACAGCGTATCCGGTGCCGACGCCCGACGAGAGCTTCGGCGTCGCCCTGACGCCGGAGGGCCGCGACAGTGTCATCATGCGTCTGAAGGCCGACCCGCAGGAGAACGTCGCATTCTGGTCGTCGCGGCCTGAGGCCCGCTGGCGCTACCCAATCGCGGAGGTCAAGCCGCGCGCCGTCGCGCTTGCATATGCTCAGCCCGCTTCCGGGGAGGGAGTGCAGAGCAAGGGTGCAGGCAGCGTCGGGCAGCCGCAGGCGGACCGCCGATTCCAGGCCGAGCACGCCCTCGTCGTCACGCAGAACGTGGGGCTGGGCCAAGTGGTTTTCCTGGCCTTCGACGAGACCTGGCGGCTTCGCTACCGCGAGGGCGACACATACCATCACAAGTTCTGGGGGCAGTTGCTGCGCTGGGCAACGGCCAACAAGTTGCCCGCCGGCACGAGCTTAGTGAAACTCGGCACGAGCCAGGCGCGGTACCCTCTGCACTCCCGCGTAGAGGTACGGGCCAAGATCATGCAACCTGACCTGACGCCGTTGGCGGGCGGGCAGGTAGCGGCGCTTGTCTTCCGGGACGACCAGCTTGTGCTGCGCAGAAGGTTGGAGTACATTGGGGATGCGCCCGGGATCTACGCCGCCGACCTTGGGGAACTGCCGAGCGGGCAGTACCGCGTGGAGCTCGAAGGGCCGCAGGTGCAGGCCATCCTCGCCGGCGAAGGGGCTGCCAGGGTGGCGACGGGCTTCTCGGTGGATGCGGCGAGTTCGACGGAGCAGGTAGAGCTTGCCGCGGACCCTGGCCTTCCAGGGCTGCTCGCAAGGTTGACCGGGGGAGTGGTGGTCGGCCCGTCCGAGGCGGCGCAGGTGCTTGACAGCCTGGGGCCGAGCATCCTGACGCTGCAGGAGCGCCGGGAATATGCCTTATGGAGTTCCTGGCCGCTTCTGGGCCTGATGATAGTTTTGGCCACGGCCGAATGGCTTCTGCGGAAGAAGGTGGGGCTGCCATGACGAGCAATTCGTCGTACTCCATCCCCGACAGGGTGCCGGCTCCGATTGTGCGGACTCTGAGGCGGCTGATATTCCGCGCCCGCCTCGTGATCGCCTTGCGCGGCATCGGGGCGGTGGCGGCGCTCGCCGTCGGGCTCGTGCTGGCCGTCATGGCCATTGACGCGGGCGTCGTGATCTTCTCCATCCACGTGCGCTACGCGCTGACGCTGATGGCGCTGACAACAACGGCGGCGGGGGCGGCCTGGTTCCTCGTTCGCCCCCTGGCGCGCAGCTTCACACTGGACGGGGTGGCGCGGGCGATCGAGCTGCACCACCCCGAGCTGCAAGAGCGCATCAGTTCGGCCGTGGAGTTGCTGAACAGCCGGGACTCGTCCGAGCTGCGAGGTTCGGAGGCCCTGATCGGCTTGCTCGTTCGGGAGGCGAGCGACGACGTCCGCACGATCAGCCCCGCCCGCGAGATAACGTTGCGCAGGGCCCGGCTGACTCTGTTGTTGGCTGTGGCATTCGCCTCCTTGCTCGGCGGGCTGCTCCTCGCGTGGCCGACCAAGGCGCAGCGCCTTCTCCTGCGTGCCGTGGCGCCGAACCTGAACCTGCCCAACATCTCCGCCGACGAACTGGCGATTGCGCCCGGCGACATCGTCATCACCCAGGGGCAGGCCTTGAGGATTACGGTGGCGGTGGCCGGAAAGACTGTCAGGGGGGCAGAGCTTCGCGTCCCAGCGGCGGACGGGACGGAGCCGACGACGCCAATGAAGCGCGCCTTCGACCCCGAACATCAAGGGGCGCGTTTCACATTCACGTGCCCGCCTGCCGAACGGACCTTCCGCTATCGGATCCACGCGGGCGATGCGCTGAGCCGGTACTATACGGTGAGGGTCGTGCCTTTCCCCGCGGTGACGGGGATAGACCTGCGTTACGAGTACCCCGCCTACACGCACCTCCCGCCCCGGCACGAGCAGGATGCCTCCGGCGACATTGCCGCTGTGGCCGGCACCGAGGTCACTGTGGTCGTCAAGACCAACACTGCCGTACAGAACGGCGAGCTGGCCATAGACGCCCAGGCTGCTCCGGCAACGCGTGCGGAGCTGGCCAAAGGAACTGCCGGGACGACTGACTGCGTGTTCCGCCTGAAGCTGACCGCCGGGCTCGCCGGCCGATGGAAGCCGAAGTTCACGGACGTCTACGGCTTCTCGAACATTCCGGCGGGCCATGACATCATGGCGCTGCCGGATGCGCCGCCCGCCGTGGCCATCCTGGAGCCCCAGGAGAAGAAACTCCGCCTGGCACCGGGAGACCAAGTGCCCCTCTGGTATGCAGTCGGCGACGACTTTGGCCTCTCGGGCGCCGAGATCGTGTTGGAGAGCGACCACGGCAAGCTGCCCTCGATGCCCCTGCTCTTGTCGGCCAACGGCGGGGAGCCGCAACGAGCCGCAGAGGGAACCGCCGTTCTCGACCTTGCCTCGCTTGACCTGCGTGGCGCAAGGCAGCTCACCTTCCGGCTGCGGGCGACAGACAACTTGCCCCAAGACGTGGCCGGCCCCCAGGAAGGGCTCTCGGAGCCTTACACCATTGACTTGGACGTGAAGGCGCCCACGTATGCCGAGCAATGGCTCGTGAGCTGGGAGCAGCAGGTCCGGCAGGCTCTGGAGGGAGTGCTGAAGGAACTGAAAGCCGCCAAGAACGAATCCACCCAGGCTCTGCCGGACGTGTCGAAGCCGGGGCGCCTAAGCCCGCCCGCCCAGGAGCGGATAGCGAGCATGCTCAAGCACCTCGACACTGCCGCCGGGTCCGCCCGCGAGCTTGCACAGCAGGTGGAGTGGAGCCCGTACGCCTCGCTCGCCCCCCGCCTGAACGCCGTGACCGACGACCACATCTCCAAGGCCCAGAACCTGACCGGCCAGGTGAAGCTGGCAGAGGAGCCCGAGGAAAGGGGCAAGCTTGCGGATGAGTCCGACGTCCAGATCGTCCTTGCGGAGGGGGCCGTTTCGGCAATGCTGAAAGAGTTCGATGCGATGGCGGAGGCGGCCCGGCGACAACTCGAGCTGGAGGAGATGGCCCAAAGCGAGACGGAGCTGGCCGATGCGAAGAAGGCCATGGAGCAGCCGGCGGGCGGCGATCAGGCCGCCATGACCCCCGACGATTGGAGGAGGCAGCAGGGCGACCTTGCCGGACAGGTGGACGCCACCCTTGGCGAATCCGTCCAGGGCTTGGTTCGTGACTTTGCCGCTGAGGCGCGCGAGCTGAAGAAGCAGCAGGACATTCTGACCGGCGACACGAGGCAGCTGCAGGCGCTTCAGGAGGCCAACTCTGCGCTGGCGTCGCTCGCGGAGGAACAGGAGAAGCTGGCAAAGGACGCTGCGGACGCGAAAGCGGGCGCGGGCACTGCCAGGCTGATGAGTGACGCCGCTCGGGACATCCGCGCAGACCAACTGCCGCAGGCCGTGGCAGAGCAAGCAGAGGCAGCACGGGACCTGGGCGTCAGGGCGGGGACGCTTCGCGCCGAACTGCAGACGGCTGAGCTTGCCAAGAAAGTTGAGGCGGTCGCCCAACAGCAGAAGGAGCTTGGTCAGCAGGCCCAGCAAGCAAAGCAGGCGCAATCCGCCGGCCAGGGAGTGGACCAGGCCGCTCAGGCAGGCTTCGTGCAACGCCAACAGCAACTGGCCAAACAGATGAACGACCTGAAGACCGAGGCGCGTAACACAGGCTGGATTGCTTCCCACCTGTTCGACCAAGACCCCACGCAGCCGATGCAGCAGGCCGCGCAGGGGGCCCAGGGAGGCAAGCTGGACAGCGCCGCCCAGGAAGCCACCAAGGCTGCAGAGGCGGCCGGCAAACTCGCCGAGGCGTTCCGCAAGACGACGGAGAGCTTTGCGCGCGTCGAGAACAAGGAACAGAAATCCCAGCAGTTCGCAGACCTGACCACGCGCCAGCTCGACCTCCAGCGTCGCACTATGGAGGCCGCGAACAGGCGCCGGGACGCGCTTGTGAGGACGGAACACGGGGCGCTTGCGCGGCTGCAGAGGGAACAGGCCGAAGTGGCGCTGGACGCGGCCGAGCTGGCCGAACGGGTGCGGAATTCCGCGCCACAGCAGGACCAGATCGAGCGCCAGGCCGCGATTGGCGCCGCGCAGGCGGCACGGCGGCTCGAGGAGGTGCAGTTGCCGGAGGCGGCCACTGCGGCCACGGAAGCCGGGCGGAAGATGAGTGAGTTGGCTAAACGACTGCACGAGGAAACGGCGCCGACTGCGGCGGCTCCGGCAACCGACGCCGCCACCGAGGCCGCGGCGGCCGACGAGACGGCGCAGCTTGCGGAGCGGCAGGAGCGGCTTGCGCGCGAGATCCAGACGTTCCAGGAAGCTGAGTATAGTGACCTGGCCGCCTCGCGGGAGGCCGGCTTAGAGGAGCGCACCGCCGGTCTGGAGCGCGAGGTAGGCGAGGTGCGGGACCGCGTTCAAGATTTCGCGCCGGAGGATCTGGCCGCGCAGAACGCCAAGGCCGCCACGGAGCACCTGGGGCATGCCGGCCGCGCGCAGCACTCCGCCGGAGAGGCCATCGCCGGCGGGCGGCCTCGTGAGGCGTTGCCCGTAGAGCAGGAGTCTTCGGCGGCGCTTGAGGCGGCCGCCCGCGCGCTGGACGACATGGGGAGGCGCCTTGCCGAGATGCGCGATCGGGAGGAGTTGTCGCGCCTGGGCGTTCCCGACGCGCCCGAGATCGGAGACCTTGCGCAGGCCTCTCAGGACGCGAATGAGGCCGCCCGGACGCAGCAGGCGGATGCGGCGGCCCGGGCGGCGCAGCACCTGTCTGCGGCGGGGCAGAAGGCGGCAGCCCGCGGGCTCCGCATGGGGGTGAGGCCGTCCTGGGCTGCGGCCCATGCCGCCATGCCGGGGTATGTAGGGAACTCTCATCGAGGCATCGGCCCACAGCGCACGGGAACGGGGCGCGTGCCGAGCCAGACGCAGCTGGAGGATCTGGGCGTCACGCTCGACGATTGGGCGAAGCTGCCCGGCGAGCTGCGCGACGAGATCCTGCAGGGCGCCGGGGAGGACAGTCCCAAGGAATACCGGCTGTTGATCAAGCAGTACTTTGAGGCTGTCGCCAGGCAAGGGGCGGGCAAGAAGCCGGGAGGCGCGGAGTGAAGCAGCCGGCAAGGGAAAGATGGCAGGCGCTGCTGACCGCTCTCGCAATCGGCGCCCTGCTGGGCGCCACAGCGGCTCCCGGCACACGGGCGGGCGAAGTGAAAGCCCCGGCCGCTCCCGCGGACGAGGCAGTAGACAAGGCGATAGACCGCGGGCTTGCCTACCTCGCAAAGGTCCAGGCCGCAGACGGTTCCTTCCCGAGCAATTGGGGCAAGAACACGGGCATCACGTCGCTTTGCATGATGGCCTTTCTCGCGAAGGGACACATGCCGGGCGCCGGGGAGTACGGCGCAGTGATCAACAAAGGGCTGGACTTCGTGCTGGCCTCTCAGCGTCCGGACGGTCTGCTCATCGGCAAGGACCAGACCAACGGTCCGATGTACAGCCACGCCATCTCCACGCTGTTTCTCTCGGAGGTCTCGGGGATGGTGGACCCCGAACGCCAGAAGAAGATGGACGATTTACTGCCGCGCGCGCTTCGCATCATCCTGGACGCCCAGCGGGTCGAGAAGAGCCCCTCTTACAGGGGGGGATGGCGGTACCAGCCCAACAGCCCTGACAGCGACATTTCCCTTACGGGCTGGCCCCTTATGGCGCTGCGCTCGGCGCGCAACAACGGCGCGGACGTGCCCAAGGAGGCGGTTGACTACGGACTCGAGTTTATCATGCGCTGCAGGACGAGCGACGGGGGGTTCGCGTACCAGCCGGGGAGCGGACCCGGCGCAGCCAGGACCGGCGTCGGTCTGCTCTGCCTGGAGTTGTGTGGGCGGCACCGGAACGAAGCCGCCGTCGGCGCCGGCGACTGGATACTGAAGCATCCGCTGCGTGGCCCGAATGATGAGTACTACTATTACGCTATCTATTATTGCTCTCAGGGCATGTTTCAGCTTGGAGACGATTACTGGAAGCCGTTCTCTGTGCAGATGTATGACACGCTGCTGAAGGCGCAGCAGCAGGACGGTTCCTGGCCCTTGGGGTCGTCGCCGCGGGAAGGGCCTTGCTACGTCACGGCCATGAGCGTGCTGGCCATGAGCGTGCCGTATTGCCAACTGCCTATCTATCAGCGATAAGGTCTGCGCAAGAGCTGAACGGGCGGCGACCCTCGCAGAAGTTTGCCGGCGCTATGTTCCCGCTTCGATTGCGGTGAGCACCTGGCTGCCCCAGGAAGGCTGGCAGACGAAGAGCTGGGGCTCGATGTCTTCGGGGCCGTAGTACTCCCTCTCCAGCAGCTTCAGAGCCCCCTCGGCCCCGTCACTGCGCACCAGGACCATGATGCACCCCCCAAGGCCCGCGCCGGCAAGCTGCGCTCCCAAGACACCCGGGCACCGCAGGACGCGGTCCACCATCAGATCAATCTTGGGCATGCTGCAGCCGTACGCTCCGGGTTGCTGCCAGAGCGCAGCCCCGGAATGGGACAGCGGTTCGGCTGAGGCCGCTTTCCGGACCAGCGAATGCATCCTTTCGTCGGTGGCCCGGTTGTCGAAATCCGTGCAGTCCGGCTCCCATCGGGCGACCCGGTCGCCGTCGTGCGAGATCGCCATCATCTGTCCCAGGCCGGAGACGTCAGCGCGGTCCAGGAGGGCCCCCGCCCTCCTGGACCGCTCACATTCGGCCACGCCAAAAAGGGCGACGTCCCGCAGCGGAAATTCCAGCTCCTGGAGGTCGAGCCCCCTGACGCACTTCTCCACGACCGGGTGCTCTTGCGCGAAAGCCTCCACCTCATGGGGCCCTACGTGCGTAGGGATGCGCGCCAGAAGGCCGTAGAGAGCGGGAAGGGAGATGTCCAGCTTTTCCGTGTTCACATCGCGCAAGTGCTCGATACGGGAGGCGAAGCACGGGAACTCCCGTTTGATGATCTCACGCGCCATGTGGTAGCAGGCCACACGGGCATTGAAGCGCGCTCGGGCGTTCTCAACCTTCTTCGCCTTTATGCCCGAATTGCACAGGATGAGGCTGCAGTCTGCGGGGAAAGGATGGTATGCCACGACCTCAAAGGGAAGGAAAGAGATGCTGACCACTTCCTCAGCCCGGCTGAGCTTGATTGCCGCGTGGTCGCCGCTGCCGCCCCGGGTACCCACGAACCATTCGCCTTCGCCGCAGAGGTCCACGAACTCCCTGGGCCGCATGTTGAGGGCATTGAGTTCGGCCAGCGCTTCCGCGGCGGCCACCACCAGAGCTGAGGAGGAACTCAGGCCGGCAGCGGCCGGTATGTTTCCGCACACGACGGCGTCCATTCCCAGCAGCCGCCTGTCCTGGAAGCGATGCTGCAGGCGGAGCGCCGCCCCCTTGACATAGTTGGACCAGTCTCCGGAATTCTCGAGGGCGAGACGCTGAACGAACTGCGAATCCAGGGTGCGGAGCCAATCGTCCCACACGATGTCGGCGGTGAGTTCTCCGAACGTGAACGTGCGGTACGGGTAGGTGGCGGGGTCCAGGTTCCAGAGGTTAACGCGGTCGTCCTCACGGGCGGAGGCCGCCACGACTATCTCCCGGTCAATGGCCATCAGGTTGCACATACCGCCCTGGTGGTCAACGTGTCGGCCCATCAGGTTGATCTGTCCGGGAGAGCGCACGACAATGCACTCTCTGCGCGGGCCAATTTTTCCCAGCAGGCCCTTTACAGCGTGGTCAGCGAGGCCCGCGGGCTCACGCCGGGCAAAATAGTTGCTCCACCGTTCCAACGTGGGATAGCCCACCCTGCTCTGTGTCCGCCGAGCATGGACCTTCCTGATCTGCTCAAGCTCCTCGAGGGTGTTGAAAGCCATGACGTCCTCGCGCTCCTCGACCTTGAACAGGCCCACGCGGCGACCGGTGGAAGCGAAGATCCCCACTACGTCAGTGAAGTACCATTCGCCCTGAACGTTGTCGCTGCTGAGATGGTGGACGGCGTCGCGCAGTGGCTCGAATCTGCCCACGTAGATGCTCAGATTGCCCAGTCTTGAGGCGCCGGCCTCTTCAGCGGAGACCCAGCCTCCGGGCAGGTTGAAGCCGCTGGGCACAGACGTGGCGGCCTCAGTCACGTCCGGCCAGGCGAGTGGGCCTTCCCGGAGCAAGGAGCTCAGCGCCGGGAAGCACACCGCCAGCTTCTCGGCATCCCGGATGTACTGTGATGCCAGGCCTTTCAACTCCTCCACGGTCTTGGGTCGGTCATCCGGGGCGAGACCGAGCAGACGTGCCGCCAGTTGTCTTACCTTGATGTCCGGTGTTTCGATAATGGCCTCGACAAAGCCGTTGCGCGCCATGACATGGCCCGTGCCGGGGTAGTGTTCGCTCGGGCCGGCCACGAGGCACAGGTCGCATTCGGAATCGGCGTACGTTTCAAGCAGGCCTCGGATGACGCGGGGCGCTATCACTTTGTCGCCGGCACAGATGAGCACATGTTCCGGGCGCCCTATACCGACAAGGAGGTCCAGTGCGCAGCGCACGGCATCTCCAGTTCCCCGCATGCTGCTCTGGTAGGCGAACAGCACGTCGTCCCTCGTGCGACGCACTTCCTCCATGACCTTCTCCGCCCTGTGGCCCACCACGACGACGTGTTGCCGGATACCTGCTTCTTCATACGTGTGCAGCGCATTCTCTATGACTGACAGAGGGCCAATCCTGCAACACGGCTTCAGCGGCATGTCTTCAGGCATGCGCCGACCCGCGCCGGCGGCAAGGGTGACCGAATACACTTCAGGCCTCATCATAACGGTGTCCTCAAAACGGTGGTTTGGCCTAAAGAAACGAGTCTAAGAATCCTGCGCAAGCCTGTCAAGGGCTGTGCAGCCTGCGGCCGGTTCCTCTATCCTGGCCGGCGGAACGGGGTTGCACCCGCTTTTCGAAAGCTGCGCAGCCTCGCTGCTTTGCCCATTCTGAGTCAGGGTGCTGTGCAAGCAGCCGGCAGGGCGTGAGCAACTGGCATGCCATCGCGGTCATAAGGCGTGACGGATTGACGGGGCGTCGGCTGCCCAAGCCCAGACTACGCAGCCGATCCCGCGGCCGGGCGGCCGTGCCACCAGTCAGTGAACTGACTCGGCCGCATCCAGACGACGCGGTCGGGGAGGAATTCCTTGACTCGCTGGACGACCAGCTTGAAAGCGTCCCAACCGACGCCGTTTCCGGGGTTCAAGCCCTGCCAGTGCCCGTAGAAAAAGCAGTACGGAGCCCCCTCTCGAACCCGCTGAGCTATCTTGCCGGACTTGCCGTCTGCGGTGATGTAGAAGTCGGGATTCACCCGCTCCGGGCTGTTCTCCCAACTGCCGAGCCAGTCCGCGCCGAGGGTGGGGATGTCATAAACGCCGTACTTGCCGTCCGAGGCCATGCACTGCACCTCGGGCGGGGAGTGAACAAAGCAAGGCACTGTGCGGCCTCGGAACTTGCCGGCTTTGGCCAGGTTCAGCAGGGCCTGCCAGCAGTGGGGATTGAGGTTCCTGATGCCTTGCTGGCGCAGTTGGGCATACCGGCGCTCGACCTCCGGTCCGCCCCCGCCAGGCCAGGTGAGGCCCGTGAAGCGGACGCCGATCTTCTCGCCCTCGGCAATGACGTTCCCAATGTACGATTCATATTCGTCCACGGACACGTCCGGCTCATGAAGCCAAAGGCCCTCGTGGATGGCGCCCTCCGGCACAGTGCGCCGCTGGAAGTCGAACCTGCCGCCGTGCGTCATGACTTCCATGTGAGAGTCTATTCCGCACTCGAACGCCCGGTGAAGCTGCTCGATGTAGGCCCGTTGGGCCTCCGTAGTCGGCTCGCTCAGCCGACTGGAGCCGATGAGGACGGTTGACTCTCCGGCGATTCCCTCGGACTTGACGTAGTCCAGGAACCTGCGGAACGCATCCGCCCCTCGATAGTGGCTCGTATCATCCACGAAGAACGACAGCACGGTCTTGTTCATAAGGGCTTCATCTTTCGAATTAGAGGTATCGTCGCCCAATTCGACATGCTGTGCCAAGGCCGATTCCCAACCAGAGACCTGGGACCACGAAAGCCCAGCGGCGGCCAGAGCGCATGCCTTCAAGAAATCGCGGCGCCCCACGGGAGAGCGGCCAAGCGTGATGTCAGGACCGCGCACTTCCCTGCGGCGACACTTGACTCCGTCCTTTTGAGACATCGAACCCGCTCCTTTGGCTGACCCCAGCCTGTCAGAGCGCATCGCCCTTCTCAGGCGTGGCGGGCCCTCTGAAAGGCGAACGCACGCAATTCCCACGACGTGAGGGGACGCCTACCAGCGGAAGAATCGGTAAGGATCGTCCCACTCCTCCGGCACGTCCAAGTAAAGACCGTCCAACCACCGCTTCTCGGCCTTGGCCGCATCCACCGGGCTGTGGAAGCGATCCAGGATGGGCGTTGCCCCGGCCGCTCCCATGTTGGCCAGGAGCCGGGTCACGAGGAAAGAGGTCCGCCTGAAGGTCCGCTTGGTATTCTGCTTGCCGACGTCGAACTGCCAGGGCAGAAGCTGACAGAAGACGACGTTGGCGTTCCGGGCCTTGGCCAGGACGCCATCTCCGATCACTGTCGCTCCTGCCGACACGAGGGGCAAGTCCCGCGGGTCGCGGTTGTGCACGTCCGCCGGGCTCACTCCTGCCAGCAAGGAATCCTTGCCAAAGGGGTCAAAGTAGGCGGCGATGTGCTCCGCTCTCTTCATGCCAACCTTCACCGGCAGAAATGCGTTCGCTTCCTGCTCATCGAGCCCGACAGCCAGGATATTCCCGCCCGCCTTAAGGAAGTCAGCGATGGCTGCTGCGCTGGCGGCAAGCTTCCGCCCTCCGCCCGGCGCCACGACGAGAACCTCGTCGGGGGACAACTTCCCGCCCTCGTAGGTACCGGGGCTGATGCCTGCGCGTTCGAGATGGCTCTTCCCGACCGGATCGCCGGCGTAAAGCGGTTTCCGGGTCGGAGCGGGCTTCCACGTCGAGACGTACTGAAGGATGTTGCGCGCCAGGGCCTCCGCCGCCGGATCGGCCTCCGTGCGAGCGCTCACGTCCATCTGGCAGAAGAGCACCATGCCCTTGCCTTCACGGTATTCCATGAGCGGGCTGTACTGGATGCTGTAGCCGCCGTCGAGGATCGGCAGGAAGTCGCCGCACGCGGGCTTCTCGATGAGGACGGAGGCGATGTTGCCTCGGTTGCCGCAACGCCAGGCCCGCGTGACAGGGATGTCACACCACTTGACCGTCGGGACATGGCCGAACTGGGGGCTGAGTTCGTACTTCAGGCGCGGCGGAAGGATCGTTGCCTCGCCGCGCCAGTTGCGCAGGTGCTCGTCAGCGATCCCGGCCAGAAGGGGATGGTCAGGCACCCGTTTGAAGGCCCACCTCAACCCGTACTCCTCCACGCGGAACCCGAACCGTTTCTCCAGGACCTCGGCCGTCTGCTCGAACATGATCACCTTCAGGCCGTCCGCCGTACGGCGGATGTCCGGCGCCGGGCCGTCCAGGGTCAGCGCGGCTTTGCCCATGATGAGGGTCTCGTACTCCGACAGATCGGCGTTCGCGTCCACGGGCTGGCACTTGATCCCCATCGCGCTCAGCAGCTTGCCGGTCTCGCCCTTGGGGTCGAAGAGCGCAACCTTCGCCCGCACCTGAGGAGCGGCCGGGCAAGACAGGACGTTGACGGAGAAGAAATCGTCCTGGGTCTCGCCGTTGCTGAACTTGACGGTAGCCTTCAGTTCGTACTTCGCGGGCGCCGCAGCTGCCGGCAGCTCGAAGCGCAACGGAATGCGTTCCTGTTGGCCCGCGGGCAGAGCGACTGTCTTGCTGCCGCCGAGAGGGCGGGGCAGCCCAAAGGACCACGCACAATTGCACGTCACGGGTTCGCGGGAATTGTTGATGATGATGAGCTGCTTCTCGACCGTCTCGCCAGGATAAAAATTGTGGTCTTTGCTCGTGAAGGCCGCGGGCTTACCGGCAATGTAGGCCAGCAGCGGCCGATTGTTGCGGATGAGGGCTTGCCCTGCGACCGTCGGCACCCAGTCCGAGAACTCGAAGGCCAGGTCTATACGTCCTTCCCCCTGCTCGACGTAGTCCGGGCTGAGCCCCGGCCGCTGCAAGTTGTCCCAGTCAACCTTGAACTCCTTGCGCCCCTTGTCCACCCCCTCGCGCAGCTTCCAGTAGTGCCCGTATTCCCACGAGTTGTTCGCCGACATCCCCCACGTGCGAAAGGCGCGCCAGTTGTCGGTGACATACGCGGCAAAGATCGGGTAGCGTTCGTCGAAGACCCTCGAACCTACAATGTTGGGATAATCCCAGCGGTGCCACACGTTGCCCGCCTGGAACTGTTTGGCCTCCCAGCGCAGGTTCGCCTTCTCCGCCTCGCTGATCTTGAAGGCCTGGTCCCCGCAGGCCTGCGCGTTCCACTCGGCGAGACAGAATTCCCACGGCACCGCCGCGTTCCCGAATTCCCGTTTGCCTTTGTACCAGCCGCGGTACATGGTCCAGTCCCAGGAGAACGGCACGCTGTACTCGCACAGGAAGACCGGCTTCACCCCTACCGTTGCCCAGTGCCCAAGCCACTCGGACATCTCCTGGATCGGGGTCCAGTTCGCGTAGAAGTTGCTGGTGTGCATCGAGCTCAGGTTGCCCGAGTGGTGATGGTAGACGATGCGGCCCGGATCCAGCCGTTTCACGATCGCTTCCGCCCGCAGGGCGCGCCTGGCGTTGTTCAAGGCCCACTCCTGGCGGGGGTTCTGGATTCCGTCTATCATGTCCGGGTTCATGTCGTCGCTGTACCCCGTCGAGTTGTGGCTCGTGGAGTAGAACACCACGGACGGATGGTTTCCTGCCACGTGCACGTAGAACTCTGCGTGGCGGCCATAGCTGTTATTCTGGTCCGCGTCGGGGGCCTCCCAGTCATAGTGCCCGAAATGCGGCTGGGAAACGGCCACGAGCATCCCCGCGTCATCGGCGGCCCGCAGGGCCTCCTCAAAGCTCAGGTGGGCGCCCGGCTCGCAACCGTAGTTGTGGGTATAGACGAAGTTGATGCCGAAGCTCTGGAGCCGCTTGAGACTCTCCCGGACCGCGCCATAGTTCGCCAGGGCCGCCCCGAGTTGGGCATTATCCAACGGGACGGCGGACAGGAAGATGCGAGCGCCGTTCAGATAGAAGTCGCGGCCGTCTATCCAGAACTCGCGGAACCCGAAGCGCACGGGGAGCGCGGTATCCAGGACCTTCCCGCCGGCATCCAGCAGCGAGACGTTAACTTGGTACGTGTTCTGAGGTGTGTGGGTGTCCCAGAGCTTCTCGGGCCTCCACTTTTCAGTGAACGCCGTGCGGCCGTCCTTGAGGTCGGCCATCCTGAAAGCCTTGCTCGTGAACTCTCCGACGGTGCGCCCGTTATCCGTTACCTGGGCACGAAGGGTGTATTGCGCGTCGGCAGCCAGGTTCTGAAGCGCGGCGCCAAGAGTGATCTCCCACTTGCGCACCGACGTATCCACCTTCACGTTGGCGATACTGGCGCCCTTGGGCGCGCCGATGAGGTAAACGTCGCCGCACAGGCCGCGCCGCGCCACTGAGCCCTTTACCTCCTTGGCCGAGGCGCTATCGCTATATGAGAGCATGACAGCCTTCAGCGGCATGGCCATGACAAGCATGCTGAGGACGTGCTTGCCGGCCGGGCGGCAAGCGGACGTTAGGTCCGCTTCGCCCCACGGAAACCGCATCTCGCCCACTTTCTTCCCGTCAACGTACACCGTGGCAAAAGAGCTCAGGTACTCCACGTGGAGGACGATGCGGCGACCGGTCCATTCCTTGGGAACCGTGATCTCACGCTGGTACCAGGCCGTGGTGACATCACCCAGCTTCTGGTCCTTCCAGCTCGGATGCGGATAAAGCACCTGGGAGCCTCCCTGCCTGGGGTCTTGCGGCCAGTTTCCCGGGACTTTGAAATAGCCCCAACCCTCGGCGGGCACGGCGTCCGCGGCGCCCTTCGCAGGCTGCCAGCGCCACAGGGCATTGATGCATATCCGCTCCCGCGTGGGAGTCTTCTCTCGGTATGCCTTGTCCAAGTCCCAGACAGCCTTCACGCCTTCGGGCAACAGCATGTTCGCATCCTCCTGACCGGCGCCGCCGGGCCTGTGGTTTCGACAGAAGCCAAGCCTGTTGCGGAGCGCCAGTCGGTCCGTGCCGCAGGTCTACCACACATGGCTACGCGACCGGCTGAGTATATGGCCCCGGTCGGCCCTGGTCAATGTCCCGGCCGCGTGCAGGTAGCTGTCGGCCCCGGCAGGCCTGAGGTAGAATAGGTCGCATGAGGATTGCGCCGTGCCGACGCCGTCTCAAGCGCAGTTCGCCTGGCGACAAGGCGTGTGAGACAGTCTTCGGCAAGCGGATGCACAAGCGCACGATGCCTGGCCGACTTCTCCCGCGGGAGGGACACATGATGCGCGAAGTCACCTTGGATGCTCTCAACGGTCGTTTTGCCATTGCGGACCACATCTCGTTCAAAGCTGGCCCTGGCGGCCTCCCGGTGGCGGCTGTCAACAACGCCCACGCCGCCGGCACCGTTGCTTTGCTGGGAGGGCAAGTGTTGGCTTTTCAGCTCCATGACCATGAGCCTATGCTATGGGTGAGCAGGCGCAGCCATTTCCAGGTGGGAAGCCCTGTTCGAGGAGGCATCCCCGTGTGTTGGCCGTGGTTTGGGGCTCACCCCGAAGACCCTGGCAAACCATTCCACGGGTTTGCCCGCACCGCTGTCTGGTCTGTAATCGGTACTGAGGTTGTGGCCGGCGAAGCCACGGAGGTCCGACTCAGAATAGCTAACAACGAACAGTCGCGCTCACTGTGGCCTCATAGCTTCGAGCTGCAGATCGTCGTCACGGTCGGCCCCGAGCTGCGCGTTGAGCTCATCGTTCACAACCCCGGCGACAAAGCCTGGACCTGCACAGGAGCCCTCCACAGCTACTTCAATGTGAGCGACGTCACGGCGATAGCCATTCACGGATTGGAGAGCTGTTATTACGTCGAGAACACGGCTGAGCGCAAGCTGCAGCATGGCGCAGTAACAATCGAATCGGAGGTGGACCGCATTTACTTCGACACGACCGCCGTCTGCACCATCGAGGATCCGGGGCTGGGCCGGCACATCCACATCGCCAAGGCCGGCAGCCGCTCCACAGTAGTCTGGAATCCTTGGGTGGAGAAGGCAAGGCGGCTTGAGGATTTCGGCGATCAGGAGTACCGCGGGATGGTGTGCGTCGAGACAGCTAATACCCGTTACGATCCAGTGACAGTCGCCCCAGCCGGCAAGCACCGCCTCAGCGCCGTTATCAGCGTCGAGCGTATCTGAGGCACGTTGCGACGATGGGCTGCAGAATCGATTCTGCCCAAGGCGGTCCGTTTCCCGGGCCCAAGCGTATCAAAGAGCACAGCAACGGGAGGTGACGGGATGGCCACAGAGGTGAAGGTTGTGCCCCATCAGGGCCGGACTGCCATATCGGTGAACGGGCAAGTGATTCCCGGCATGTCCTTCGTCAGCTTCGTCTATTCCGGAGGGGAGGCCAAAAGCGACATCTACCGGGAAATCGTGGACACGGGGGTAAGGATATTCTTCTGTCCGTGGAATTTCCATCGCTCCAAGTACGGCCCGACGGGCTGGCCAGAGCGCGGCGAACTGGATTTTCGCTTGCTGGACGACCGCATGGAGATGCTTGCTGCCCTGTCTGAGGACCTGTGGTTCATCCCGCGCATCTATCTGGACACTCCGCACTGGTGGGCGAGACGCTACCCCGAAGAACTGGTGCTTTACTCGGACAGCAATGGGATACCGCCGGAACCTGCGGGAGAGCATGGGAACCTCGCGCAGGCGTCAATGGCCTCCTTCCGTTGGCGGGAGGATGTCTCAGACGTAGTCCGCCGACTCGTCAGCCACGTGGAGAACGGCCCATATGCCGACCGCGTGCTCGGCTACATGCTGAACTCGGGCGGCACCGAAGAATGGGTCTACTGGGGCGCCCAGCAGGGCAGGATTCCCGACTACAGCCGCCCGGCCCTCACGGCTTTTCGCCGTTGGCTCAGGGACAAGTACAAGGACGAAAGGTCCCTGGCCAGAGCATGGAGCATCCCTTCGGTGACCTTCGAATCCGCCCGGATCCCATCGGAGCAGGAAAGGCGTCTATCTCGCCGAGGCCTCTTGCGCGATCCAGCCCTTGAGCGGCCGGCCGTTGATTATGACACCTTCCTCTCCGACTTATGCGCCGGGACGCTTCTGCACTTCTGCCGCGTTGTAAAGGAAGCCACTCAGTGGCGGCGGCTGACAGGCAGCTTCTACGGGTACTTGCTCTGGCAGACGGGCATGCTGAACTCGGTTGTCAACAACGGCCATGCAGCCCTGCGCAGACTCCTTGAATCAGCGGACATTGACTTCGTGACCGGCATCACGAGCTACGACAACCGCGAGCCGGGCGGGCCAGGCAGCTTCATGCTCCCGGCCGAAAGCGTTCAGGCAGCGGGCAAGCTTCTCTTCAATGAGGTGGACCTGCGCACGCATCTGACCTCGGGAACCGTAACCGCCAAGTTCGAGACGGATCGCTCGGGACCCATGGTTCTGAATATATGGCCGCTGAACACAGCAGCCGAGTCGGTGGCCGTTTACAGGCGCGAGTTCGCCCATCACCTTATTCACGGCGCCTCATGGTGGTACTTCGACATGGAGGGCGGATGGTACTCGTGCCCGGAACTGCTCGATGAGTTCAGGACTCAAAGCATGATAGCTAAGCAGGCTCTCGACTGGGACATGGGGTCCGTTGCCGAGGTCGCGGCGGTAGTAAGCGGACAGAGCCTTGCCTGGCATCGGCTGTGCCGAATGCATGACGTGGCCCCGCACGAGTTGACCGACCTGCAATGTGATCGGGCCACCAGCAATCTCTACCAAGCAGGGCTCCCCATAGACTGGTGGATGATGGAAGACCAGGGCCTGCACGAACTGCGCCGCTACAAGGTGATCTACTTTCATAACGCCACGTTCCTGAGCGACGCTGAACGGGCGCTGGTAGAGGGCCTCAAGGGCGACGGTCGTACCCTGATCTTTGTCGGCCAGCCCGGCCTGCTCAGTGAGAACGCATGTTCGGCGGACAATGCCGCGTCCCTTACAGGAATTCGCTTCCGGATATGCGAGCAGCGACAGCCTGCCTTGATTGACATTCTGAACTACGAAGATGACCTGACAGCCGACTGCCGGGCGACGACGACGCTGGGCACGGGCGCCGTGCTGAGTCCGTGTCTGGAAGTTGATGATGCCGGAAGCAGAACCCTCGGCGTGTGGCGCCTGACAGGACGGCCCGCGGCCTGCGTCCGGGAATTCGGCAACTGGCGATCTGTGTTCTTCGGCATCCCTCCCAACAATACACCGATATTCCGAGCCATCGCCCGGACTGCCGGATGCCATGTGTGGTACGAGGCAGACGGGGTCATTTTCGCAAACCGGAGCCTGCTGGCGCTCCACCGGAACAACTACCCGTACCGCGTCTATCTGCCACGACCGATGACGGTGACAGACCTCTTTTCGGGCGCGATAGTCGCCCGCGACGCGCTGAGTTTCGTTCCCCACGGCACCTGGGGCACAGTGACGCACTTGTGGCGCCTTCAGGCGGGAGCACAATAGGTCTTCGGAAACCGCGGCGCGAAGCAGCCGGGGCGGGTTGTCAAGCTCCCGCCGCCTGCTGTGGCGGCTCCACGCGGCACCGAGGAGTCAGGGGTGAGGCGGCGGCGGTGTCCACTGCCGGACGGCTTCCTGGACTTCCTTCTGGTACCTGGCGAATGCGGTCATGTCGATCTCAGATCGCATCAGCGAGGTCTTCTCTGCCGCCCTTGCGTATCGCGCGTCAACTCTGTTCAGCCACATCCCTGCTGCAAGGCTCAGCACGGCGATGCACGCGGCCAGTACGGGCAGGGCGCTACGGACCACGGCCCGACAGGCATGGCCCCTCTGCTCGTCCGGCGGCCGGGTTGCGGCCCGCTCAACAAGCGCCACCGTGGTAAGAATTGCCGCTGCCCCCACAGTAAGTATCAGTGCGAGCGCCATCGGCTCGCCCCACAGAAAACGTGTCCAGGCTGGGGCAGCGGAGAGGGCCGCTGCAACGCCCACCGCGACGGCCATAGGCACTGCCGCGCGGCCAAGCCACTCGCGCGCGGGCCGGTAGGTACCGCTGGCGTGTCGAACCTGCCAGGCCATGAACAACACGGAGACCACAAGTGCTGCCGACCCCAGAGCCGCAATGATCGAGTCGCGCCTGTCCGCCCCGCCCGCTTCGGCCGCAAGCGCCACGAAGGCCCCGATCACGAGGGCCGCGCAGGTCGAGGCGAGCACCCCGACAGGGCGTCGGAGCGGGTTGAAGACGCCGGTCGGCACGCCTTCTATCCCCGCCTCGATACACCGCTTCGCGGCGCTCCGCAGCGAGAGCGCCAGCACAGCGCAGAATATCGCCGCCACGGCGGCACTCATCTCGATCATACGCCTGGCGAGGACGTAGTTGATGCCGTACTGGAGGCTGTTCCAGGGCGCCCAGCGCGTCCAAGCCCAGTAAGCTACCGCCGGAACCAGCACGCCAAGCAGAATGACGCCGGCCAGCCTCCTCCAGCCGATGAACAGCAGCTTGGGGCTCCGGTCCGGGCTGCGATATCGCAACAGCGCCCATCCGGCCGACGCGGCCAGCACCAGGGCCACCAAGACAAGTGGCACAAGGGTAAGGGCAAGCGCAAGACGCTCGAGCTCTATGTGTTCCAGTGTTCGGTATGGGCCCAACATTGGACGGAGGCCCTCCGGGGTTGTGCCGGCGGGTACGAGCATGCAGAGAAGAACGCCCGCCCGCTGCATGAGCAGTTGGCCGAGGTCCTGATCGCCTCCGGGGTGGCGGGCCGCTCGCCACGCCAGTTCGTCGCGTTCGTATTCGGCGCGGGCGCTTGCCGCCCGTTCCGGCATGCCCAGAGACTTGTAGAGGGCCGGCGCTTGCGCCTCGGCCACCGTCGCCATTGCGTGCCCGACCAGCAGCTCGATGAGCGAGTTCGCGTCGGCTGCAACCTGTGCGCCGGGCCGGGCCATCACCCCGGCGAGCCAGACCGCCTCCTCATGCCGGCCCTGTTCGGCCAGCCACACGGCCGCCCCTGGCAGGCGCTCAGCAAGAGAGCGGAGAGGCGAGGTGTGAGGTATCAGAACGGCAGCATTTTCGGCAATGTTCCGTAGCTCATCTGCCAGTGTGCGCGGTGTGCGCCGGAGAGAGGCGCGCAGGGCCATCACCTCACCGACGTGCAGTGTGCAGTGCGGCTTCCGCAGACCGTCGCGCACCTGCGCGAGCGCAGCGTCCAAGGCCTGCGGGTCCTTCACGGTCAGGCGCACGCCACGGTTCTGTTTGGTCTGCTTACCTTGGTCCGCTATGCCAACCGCGTGCTCGGGCGGCAGGACCTCGTAAGGCAGGCCGGCATCCTTCTGCGCCTCCGTGCCCCGTTCCATCAGGAACGCCGCCTCCAGGTAGTTGTAGATGGCGTTGTCCGGTTCCAGTTGCTTGCCCCTGGCCAGCGCTTCCGTCCATTCCTGCCTTTGCTGCTCGGTCGCCTTCTTGCCCAGTGCCTGCTCGGAGAGCAGCCGGACGTAGTGAGCGTGGAGCAGAGGGTCACCCGGGCGCTCTTTCACCAGTGCCCGAGCGTGCTCAAGCTTCTCGTCCAGGAGCCGGAAAAGCCGCAACTGCTCCTCGCTCAGGCCAGGCTTGGGGACCGGGCCTTCGGCAGCAAACCGGGGTGCCCATGAGGGGACATGGAAACCGTCCAGGCTGCTCAACCAGCCCAGTGCCGTGGCGAACGACCGGACCGTGGTGAAACCGATGCCGACCGCCGCCACTACCGCCAGAGGGACCAGGACCAGCCGCCCTGCCCATATAGCGAGGGCGCGCAGCCGCATGCGTTGCCGGTTGGCCTGCCAGAGCTGCTCGGCCAGATCGTCGGCGTCGCCGAAGGCCTTGAGCGCCGCGCGCACGCTGTCCTCATCGGAGCACCCGCGCTCGCGCGCCTCCTCGGCAGCGTCCTCCAGGTGCTCGCGCACCTCCCGCGCTACCTGATAGTGCACGGTCGGGTCGAGTTCGAGCCGCCGCGTGACCGCGCGGACGTAATTGTCCAGTTCGTTCATGTCGTTCATGGTCCCGTCGTCCCCAGCAGAAGGACGTTCAGGCTTGCCGAGAACTCGCGCCATTCCCGGACGCGGTGGGCCAGTTCGGCCTCACCTTTGGGCGTGATGTGGTAGTACTTGCGCCGCTTGCCGCTGGGCGCGGCCTCCCAGCGCGAAAGCAGATAGCCTTGCCCCTCCAGGCGGTGCAGGCACGGGTACAGCGACCCTTCGCGCCACTCCAGCCGGCCGCCAGTGCGCTGATTGACGAGCTTGACGATCTCGTAGCCGTACATGGGCCGCTCCTGGAGAAGCCGCAGCACGATGGGCGCGGTGCTGCCCTTGACCAAGTTGCTGTCGAAATCCATCGCACGCCTCCGGTTAAAGAGGATACCAAGATTATCTATGCACATTATACCTCGTGATTCTATGCATGTCCACCGTTTTCTTCTTCGAGGCAGAGAAGGCCCTGGTCGCCGGCGAACGTATGGCGGCAGGTCCGAAAGGAGAGATGGACGACGCAACGCGGGCTGGGTGGTGGGCTCCCTGAGATAGGTGGCTGGCCGTTGTGTCTGAACCTACACGTTGCAGACGAAGGGGAGCGGACGAGGGCCTCTTCTGCCGGTGCTCCCTGTTCCGGCTGCAATCTGGTTGCAGAAGACGCCGCAACAGGGCCATGATTGCTGCTTGCGTTGTTTACCGCCAGGCCGTACAGTCAGTGAATCGCAGGCCGTGTCCTCCGAGCAGCATAGCTCGAGGCCGTTCAGAGGACAGTTCGCAGATGGGCCATGCCCAGAGACGACGGACAGCCACCACGCTTTGGGACGGAGTCCAAGGGCCGGCTACGGGCAGTCGGCTTTGCCGCGCTAGGAGCCTGTCGGGATATTCGGTTGAGCAAGTTCTAAGTCCTTATCAACAAATGAGTTAGCAATTCATTCCTGACAAGCAGTCCATTGTAGTAACTGATTAAGTACCAAGGCTTTAGGACTTTGTGAGGCGTAATTCTCCGACAGGCTCCTAGCTCCGGCGGTCGCTCAGCCTGCGCTAACGACGCGTTCGCCTGGTGTCTGAGGGTCTCCCGTGGGACCTGCGGTGCTTGCATCCAGCGATGTCCCGTGGGCTCCATCGGAGAGACCATTGGGGCGCGGGACAAGAGCCTGTGCGCAAACCGCTATTCGGGTCTTGTCTCCCACCGTGGCCGAGAGCTTTTCGGTTGGGAGGGCACCTACGGTTGTGGGCTCTGCCAGACAGGAGTCCCTTGCGAAGACCGCAACCCGACAGGGTAGCCGCGCCAGGTTGTCCGGCATGCTGCTGGGAAAGGAGAGACCATGAAGGTAGTGGCGTTCAACGGAAGCCCCCGCAAAGACGGCAACACCATCGGCCTGATCAACCATGTCTTCAGGGCTCTCCAAAAGGAGGGCATTGAGACCGAGTCGGTCCAACTCGGCGGAAACCTGGTACGCGGCTGCGCCGCCTGTTTCCAGTGCTTCAGTAACAAGAACGGCCGCTGCACACAGGACGACGACGTGGTCAATGGCTGCATCGAGAAGATGCGGCAGGCCGATGGGCTCATCCTGGCCTCACCGACCTACTTCGCCGACATCACTCCAGAGCTGAAGGCTTTGATTGACCGTGGCGGGTTGGTGGCGAGGGCCAACGGCAGTTTCCTCAGACGCAAGGTCGGGGCAGCGATTGTGGTGGCCAGACGGGGCGGAGCCATCCACCCCTTCGACACGATCAACCATTTCTTCTTGATCAACCAGATGATCGTCCCCGGCTCCAGTTACTGGAATATGGGATTCGGCCGGGAGAAGGGCGAGGTCGAAGAGGACGAAGAGGGGGTCAGGACCATGACAGTGCTGGGCGAGAATATGGCCTGGCTGCTAAACAAACTTCGGTGAAAGCGACATCAAGCGGATGAACTGACACATGTTGCGCGGTGGGTAATTCGGAATCACGCGGCGGCGGCAGGTCTTCATTCCTTGCCACGGTTCACAGCAAAGCTACTCAAGCCAAGGGGCGGGTTGACATGGCGGCGAAGAGCCGGAATGTGAATCCCTTTGACATCTCCGGTCGGGTGGCCCTGATAACCGGGGGCCGCCGCGGCTTGGGCCTTATAATGGCCGAAGGGTTAGCACGGGCCGGCGCACGGCTGGCGGTCGCCGCCGAGAGCAGGGACCATGAGGAACTGCGGCTGGCGGTCGCTGCGGCGGGCGGCGATCAGGCCTATTTTCAGGCGGATCTGTCGAAGCGCCGGCAGCGCGAAGGGCTCATTGCCAGAGCCGTCGAGCGGTTTGGCCGGCTGGACATCCTGGTCAATTGCGCGGGCGTCCAGCACCGTCAGCCCGCAATAGAGTTCGATCTGGATAAGTGGGACCGGATTGTGAGCCTGATGCTCACCGGGGTGTTTGAGCTCTCCCAGCAGGCCGCGCGCGTGATGGAGCGCCAGGGCGGCGGCAAGATCATCAACATCGCCTCAGTATGCAGCTTTCAGGGCGGCTGGATGGTCCCGGCCTACTCGGCGGCCAAGCATGGGGTGGTGGGCCTGACAAAGGCCCTGGCCAACGAGTGGGCTCAAAAGGGGATCAACGTAAACGCTATCGCCCCAGGCTACTTCGACACCGACATGTGCGCCCCGATTATGAAGGACCCTATCCGGGAGCCTAAGATCCGAGAACGCATCCCCGCAGGACGTTGGGGCCAGGGAGAAGACTTGGTTGGCCCCCTTCTGTTCCTGGCCAGCGATGCCAGCAAATACGTCCACGGACACACGCTTGTAGTTGATGGCGGCTGGATGGGGCGATGAGCGGGAGCCTGTGGACCCGGAAACCACGCCCCGATGCGGGTGCCGTGGAGAGAAGGGACTGTCGGTTGAGGACGTCGCCGTCCCGGCGGGCCGTTTCCTTGTCCTCTCTCAAGGCCCTGCCTTTCCCACATGCTTGCGCAGAATCTTGCGAGGCTGCGCCAAAAGGTGTCGAGGACTGCGAGGAAAAGGAACAACAGGTCAGGAGCGGACGCCCAAGCAGTCTACGGGCGCCAGCGCTCCTGCCACGGCCATGTGCCGAATTCGTAACCGTCGTCGCCGTCAATGTCCAACGTCGTCCAGCCCAGGATGAAATCGAGTATCTGGGTCCAGCGTGCGTTCCACGCGATGCCCACGTAGCCGAGGTGGGGGATGAAGTGGACGCAAGCAGGCGTATAGTCGGGCGTGCTCGTGCCCAGGAACGACGCCAGCCCGGCCAGCCCGCCATAGCGCACGTACAGCGTGTCTTCGTTGTTCTCGTCGAAGTCACCCCAGCCGATTTCCTCGTGCGAGACAATCAGGCCGTAGCAGTTGCTGTGGCACCGCGTCACGCCGATCTGGTTGCCTCCCCACCCGACGAAGTAACCGTTAATGTTGCAGTAGCCGGCGACCAGCAGGTCAAGGCTGTTCCAGTAGAGCCCGATGCAGGGCTCTGGGGTAAACGTGAACCCGAAGTCCACCATCTGCATGAAATCCCGGCCCCGGTACTCGAAGTACTGCCCGACCGCCTGGCAGCCCTGCGACGTCCAGAGAACCGCTGCCAGCACCGACACCACTCCCAGCTTGCACAGGCATCTTCTTGCTTCCACGACTACTCCCTCTCCCAAGGTGCGCCCGATGCATCAGCCCAACCGCCTGTTCCGGGTGAGCATTACAATAAAGGCTGCGACAGTGGAAAGCAAGCCGTCCACTTTCCGACGCGAACGAGCGTTCCGCCGGGCCGTCTCAAGCATCGAGCATGAGCGGGCGGCCTCAACGCCGTTTGAGGAAAACAAGGGCCGATGTCCGGCTGGCGAGGTCCCTGCTGACGGCGCTTCTCTTACCTCCCCGGCGCGGGCGCCTCCTCCAAGTTCAGCCATTTCAGCTCTTCCGGCGTCAGTTCCACGTGCAGCGCCGGCAAGGACGTCCTTGTCTCTTCCAACGTCCTGGGCCCGATAATGGCGAAGATGGGGAAAGGCTGGCAGAGCACGTATGCGAGCGCGATGTTGATGGGCAGTACGTGCTTCTTCCTCGCCATTTTTTTGGCTCGTTCCTGCCGACCGAAGTTGTCCTCGCTGTACCAGCAGCGCGCCAGTTCCGGGTCAGACACGTCGTCCGGCCGGGCCCTATCGGTGAAGAAGCCGCGCGCCTGGCTGGACCAACCAATGACCGGCATCTGCGTTTTCGTCAGCCACGCCCGGAAGTCCGGATCCGACGCGGCGATGCAGCCCTCCCAGACGGGCGCGACCATCCGGGCCAGGCTGAAGTTGTTGCTGATGGCCGCAAAGCCCTGAAGGCCGTTGCTTCGCGCGTAGGCGTTGGCCGCCTCCACCCTCGCGATGCCCCAGTTGGAGCCGCCGAACGCCCTTATGCGCCCCGCCTTCACGTGCTCGTTCAGCACGTCAACGAACTCGCCCACGGGCACGTCGGGGTTGTCGCGGTGGAGCATGTAGATGTCCACGTAGCCCGTCTGCAGCCGGTCGAGGCTGTCGAGGAGTTGCCTTGTGAGATCCACGGGGTTGCAGTAGGGAGTGTGTGCCCCCTTGCCGAGGATGACGACGCTTTCCCGTATGTCGCGGTTGTTCACCCATTGGCCGAGCAGCTTCTCACTTCGGCCGCCGCCGTAGATGTAGGCCGTGTCAAAGGCGTTGCCTCCGTTCTCGACGAAGTCGTCGAACATGACCGTTGCGTGGGCGATTGTGGGCTGGTTGTCCACCCCCATGAAAAGCCTGGAGATCTTCTTGCCGATCCCGGGGATCACGCCATACTTCATGAAGTGATCGCTACGGGTTCTCAGGGGCCGCTTGGCGACCGTCAGCCTGAACGCTTCGGGTTTTTCCGCCTCGTAGACGAGCCCAACGGACTCGCGCCACCTGTCCAGTGTCTTCAAGTTGCCCAGCGTGTCGGCCCACGTCATTGCGGGCGGGGGCGCCTGGCGCTTTCCGATGTTGGCCGCAACCGTGTCCGCCTCGATGCTGTACAGCCACCGGTCGGTTGCGACGGGAATCTCCTGCGGCTCCTTCTCGCCCTTTCTGTGCAGCACGATCTTCGTCGTTCCGCCCTCGGTGCTGGGTATCCAGGGCTGCGGGACGAGGATGTACCCTTCCGAGCCGAACACCCTCACCACGTTCTCCAGACTCACCTGCACCCCCGTGGCGAGCTGGGCCACTATGTCGCCCGGGAACCGAAGCGAAGCTATGGCCCACTCGTCCACGTCTGTCTTGCCGATTCTGGCGCAGCCTTTCACGTCTATCGGCTCGGCGAAATCCTTGCCCGTTGCGGCGCCTGCTATCAGCCGGGACATCGAGGTGCAATAGCAGCCGACGTCCAGTATGCCGCCTCCCCCAAGGGCGTTGTTCAGGAGTCTGCCGGTTTCGCTCCATCCCGAGTGGAAGCCGAAGGTGGCCTGGATGACGCGCACCTCCCCGATAGCCTTGCTGCGGATGAGTCTGAGCAGTTCGGCCGTCTGCGGGTGGCAACGGTACATGAAGGCTTCCATAAGGAACACGTCGTTCCGCTGAGCGGCCTCGACCACGGCCATCGCCTCCGCATGGTTGATACTGAGCGGCTTCTCACAGAGGATGTGTTTGCGTGCCTCAGCGGCTTTGATGGCCCATTCCGCGTGCATCGGGTGAGGGGTGGCGATGTAGACAGCCTCCACCTCCCGGTCGGCCAGAAGCGCCTCGTAGCTGCCGTAACACCTGGGCACTCCGAACTCACGCCCGAACTTGGCCGCCGTCTCCTGGCACCTGCTGCCGACCGCGAGCAGTTGCCCGGTGCTGGAATGTGCTAATCCCCGCGCGAACGTGTGAGCGATCCCGCCTGTGCTGATGATGCCCCAGCGTAGTTCCTCTGCCATCTGGTCTCTCCCATGAAACAGCGCGCTGCAAGTGCTAACCCCGTTTCCCCTTTTGTCTGTCCTTGCTCCGACCGCTCCCAGAGAGCGTCCGGTTCCTTTAGACCAAACTCCCATGGGTGGCGCCTGATCGGGCTCGCCACAAGACAATATTGTCCGTATAGATTCAGAGTCCCACCGAGGCAAAGGCCTCCCTAATCGCCGGGCATGGTTACTATCAGCGGCCCAGACGTCTTGGTCAGTTCCAGGTCTTGGACGACGGTCTGGCCCGCACGCGTGACACTGACCCTGTACTTGCCCAGGAAGCCCTGCCCAGAGAGGAGGCCGGCCGCGTCGGTGTTCCCCGTGGTGTCCGTCCACCACCGGTGGAGGACCACATCGCGATATGCGGCGGCGATGGGCTTGTCTTTCAGGTCCTGAGTGAACAATTGGTCGGACCCCCAGAATTGGAAACCCATGGCCGAAGGGTGGCTGAATAGCACCGTCAGGAAGTCGCGCGTGAAATCTGCCTGCAAGTCCGGGTCGTCGGTGCCGATTGTGAACTCCGTTATGCGTATTGGCAACCCGAACTTGGCGAAGCGGTCCAGGGTCGCCAGGATGCGCTCCGGCGAGGGCACGCTGCTGCCGAAGTGCCCTTGCATGCCTAAGACAGTCAGAGGCGCCCCACCTTTGAGCAGGTACCGGATGTTCTCCTCGTAGCTGTCCTGGTGCAAGTCGTTGGTCAGCGTAGTCAGAACGCCGTAGTCGTTGAGTGCCAACCGCGCCTCCGGCAGGTTCTGGCGGGCGTGCTTGAACCAGTCCACCATGACCTGGCGCCCGCAGATGTCCATCAGGTCATGGTTGTCGTAAGGCTCGTTGATGACGTCCCACTCCGCGACGTAGCCGCGCGTGGCGGTCGTTTCATCGTCAATGTGCTTCAGCACGTCCTGCTCGATGGCAGAGGGGTCCGGGTGCTCTCTGTACTTCTGCATGAAGCGCGGCAGGTGACCCCAGGAGGGCCAGACCAACACGTGGCCGCGAAACGTGAGGTCGTGCTCTTTTGCCCACTTCAGCCCGCGGAGCGCCACCTCTCGACTGTTCTTCTCGCCCCAGTCCCCTGCCCACGCCGGCCACTTCAGACAGTTGCCGAACGACATGGCGTTGAACAACTCCAACAGCTTCTGTTGGTACTCCGTATTGCGCGGATCGGCCGCGTTCACCAAATCCCAGACCGTGACGGCGCAACCGAACTGGAAGGCATGCCGGGTCATTTGAATGTGCACCTGCGCTCCGTGGACTGGCCTGCCCGCGGGGTCCACAACCCGCACGGTGATTGGAGCCATGCGCAAGCGGCGTATGCGCTCCTCTGCGGCAGCGCGCCACCGTGCGTCCGGCTCGCGCCCGACGTAAGTCGGCCGCGTCCGGGGCAAGTCGCCCACGGATAGTTGCCTGTCGTAAGAGAGCAACTCAATGCCGCCGAACTCCAAGCTCTGGACGACCTGCCCGGCCGCCAGCTCGATCCCCATGCCTCCTGCTGCATAGGAATCGCGGCTCTCAAAGGGCAGGAAGAACTGCTGCCACTCGCTGCCGACGCTGAGCGTCTGCTGCAACGACTTGGACCACGGCCGAGCCGACATGCCCACCGATGCCCTGAACACTCCTTGGCCGGACTCGTCTTTGGTCTGCAACGTCCGCGCCCAGAAGATGAGGAGCAGCACGTCATCCTTCGCAACTGGCTCCGGGATCGGAGCCCCGGCGGTCACGTCCCACGGCTCGCCGCGCTCCACCGTGGTAATGCGGATCGCGCGACTGAAGCCTGCCCCGCGCGCGTCGACCACCTCGCTGAAGCCTTTCGCCCCCTTGCCCGCTCGGAAAGCCGCCAACGCGTCTTTGAACTGGCCCACGCCACCGGCCGGTGGCAGGACGTCGATGACCAGCGGCGGTACACTCTCCGCTTGGGTCTGACAACCGCTCGACAGGACAACGAGAAGTAAGACGACACCTGTTCTGTAGAGCATACGGCGCACTCCAGCAGGTTTCATGCTTTCGATCGTCCGTGCCGCAGAAGCTCCAGGCCGGCAGCAATTACTCCCTTGACCGCTCAACACAGCCTGCCTGTGCTTGCTTACAGCACAGCTGCCGTTGACCCGTGAGCTTAGCGCTGCGCATTCGGGAAATCAACAAAGAAACGTGGCAGAGCCTGGTCGCCATCGTGCTGGTGGCCGTGAAGGTGTACGATCGTTGCAGTTTACCCGTTACCTTGACCTGGAGCATGCTGATCCTGCCGTCTTCAGGGGCAAACCGGGCACGGCAGAATGGCGGCGCTGATCCTTCGGTGGCCGATCTGCCGGAACACAGGGCAGATGCCGAAGCCGTTAATGACGAGGCGGCTGGCGAAGCGGTGACAGGGCGCCAGCAGCTCGACATGATCGCGCTGGTCGTCGGCCGGCGATTGAGCGAAGGAGACGGGGGCGTCCGGTTCCTGAAGCGTCCCTTGCATAGGCGCAAGGCCCATCCAAGCTTCCGGGACATGCTTGTTCATCCCCAGAGGGGCAGTGGGACAGCAGATAGCTTCTCTGAGGTCTGCCACGGATCCAGAAGCTCCCGAGGCGGCCTCCGGCTCCTGCACCCCTTGGGGGCGGTAGCGCATGGGCGGAACGATGAAGACCTGCCGACGGCAACGTAGATCGTAACGCGTTGTTCCAGACAAGGTTGCAACGAGCTATATATGAGTTAGCGACGCAGGCACCCGCCGAAGCTGGCCACCTCGGCGCCCTGCTTGAACAGCATCGGAACGTTTTTTGAGTGCATTGGTGTTATAATTCATCAGCCAGCGTCGATAATATCTGGGAAGAAACAAGCCTGTGAGCCAGAGGCGACAAGCATGGTGAGCAGGACGCAGTGGCTGTTGCGACGTGTGACGCTAAGGCAAAGCGCTGCTTCGCTGGGGGCACGATTCCATTTCTTCTTCCTCCTTTTGGCTGCGGTATACACCATCCTTCTCCTATGCTCCAGGTTGCTGGGGGTCATTCCAAACTGGTTCGGGCCTACTACTCTGATAGCACTTCCCGCTACCGCCTTGGCGCTTGCCGTGACGTTCTGTCGTCGCCAGTCTTACAGGGCTGCTGCCCGCCTCGTTGACAGGCGAGTCCAGACGAACGACCTTTTCCTGACAGCCTGTCTGATAGACGCTTCTATAGGGGAGTACAAGCCGCTTGTCTTGAGAGATGCCGAGGTGACAGCTCCTGGCATCCAGCCGAGGAAGGTGGTGCCTTTCACCTGGCTACCGGGGGCAAGGAACGTAGGGCTGATCTTGGGCGCCTTGTTTGCCGGCATTCTCCTGTTGCCCCAGCTCGACCCCTTCGGCAAGGAGGAGCAGAGACAGCGGGTGGCTCAGCAGCGGAGGCAGCTTCAGGAGAACCGCAAAGCGACGGCCTTGCGGGCTGCCTTGCTTAAGGCGAAGGGGGCCGATGCCGACCTTTCTGAGCAAGTGGCGAAGGCCGTCGGAGAGTTGAAGCAGACCTTCAGTTCTGTGAAATCGGACGATAAGCAGGGCAACCTGAAACGCATCACCGAGAACCAGGCGAAGCTTGGAGAGCTTTGGCAGAAAGCGACTGAGAAGAAACTGGACCGTGCCCTGCGCCCTATAGAGGGGTCCCAACGTTTTGGTGAGGACAGCAGTCAGAAGACGGAGCAGTGGCAGCAGGAACTCAAGGAGGGGAGTAGCGCCAGCCTTAAGAAGGAAATCGCCGACATTAAGGAGGCGGTGCGACGCCTCGCGGAGAGCCGCGATCAGACCCAGCGCAAGAAACTCGAAGCGCAAGTCAAAAAGAAGCTGGAGCAGTTGAAGGATTTCGCGGCGCAACAATCAGGTGCGGGACCCGTTAACTCTGCCTTGGAGCGTGCCCTCGAACAGCTAGCAATGACGGACATGGAGGGCCTGTCCTCCGAGGCGCTGCAGGGACTCCAGGAGTCTCTCCAGCTAACGGAACTGGAACTGGATTCTTTGGCTCAATCGCTGGCCGATTTGCGGGCACTCGAAGACGCGTTGAAGGCCTTGCAGCTTGCGAAGCTTCTCAATGGCTTTGAGCCGCTGGACGGCGCTGCATGCTCAGCCTGCCAAGGAATGGGAGATTACGTTGCCCTCTACGCCAAGCTGATGGCCGGCAGATGCTGCAAGTGCGGCGGCATCCTTGGGCCCGGCGGAGTTTGTCCGTCCTGCAGGGCGATAGGTTTGGGCATGAGAGGCCCAGGAATCGGCGTCGGAAATGTGGCACCGGAGAATGCTGCGGCCGAAGTCGAGTTCAAGACGGAGAAGTCAAGGTCTGCTCTGACGGCCGGTAAGATCCTTCTCTCCATAAAGGTCCAGGGACTGTCAGACCCCGGGCAGGCCGTCAGAGATTACCAGCAGTGCCTCCAAGACGTAAAGCAAGGAGTGAGCGAGGCGATACTCCACGAACAGGTTCCGGCGGCGTATCACGATGCTATCCGGAAGTATTTCGACTCGCTGGAGAAAGCCGATGAAGGAATCCCAGCGCAGTAGGCACTCGCAGCTTCTTCTGGGCCTCCTTGTGTCGGTTGCGGTCGTTCTCGGGTTGGCAATTGCCTATCGTCTCCTCTGGCGCAAAGGGACCCACCCGCTCGTCGTCTACTGCGCCCACGACTCCGTGTATGCCGAGGGGATTCTTCAAGAATTCAGCAGACGCACGGGCATCTCCTTGGCCACCAAGTTCGACACAGAAGCCACCAAGTCGCTCGGACTGGTGGAGCTTCTGAAACGCGAAAGCAGCCAGCCCAGATGTGATGTGTTCTGGAACAACGAGCTCTTGGGGACACTGGACCTGCAAGACGGAGGATTGCTGCTTCCGTACAGGGGGCCTGGCTTCGGGCGCATTCCCGCACAGTTCAGGGATCCGCAGGGCTGTTGGGTTGGCTTCGCCGCGAGGCTCCGGGTCTACATCATCAATACGGACAAGCTCAAGCCCGACGACGGCGCCCTGCAAGAGGCACTCGCGGGTGACCTCTCACGAGCAGCCATCGCCAAGCCGCTGTACGGGACAACACTCACGCACTACAGCATACTGTGGGACCTATGGGGTGAAGAGACCCTGAAGGGCTGGCACCGGCAGTGCCGCGAACGTGGGCTTCGTGAGGTCATGGGCAACGCCCAAGTGAAGAATCTTGTGGCTGAGGGGGTGTGCGACTTGGGCTTCACTGACTCGGACGATTTCTTCCAGGCGAAGGATGAAGGGAAACCAGTGGCTTCTCTGCCGGTGAGACTGCCGAACGGCTCGACGATCTGCATCCCCAATACTGTCTGCATCATGAAGGGCACGCATCGGCTTAAGGAGTCGCAGGAGCTTGTTGACTATCTGCTGTCCGAGGAATGTGAGCTGGCGCTGGCCAACTCAAGCTCGCGGCAGATCCCGTTAGGCCCGGTGCCCGAAGGTCGCTTGTCGGCAGAGGTGAAGACGCTAAGAGAGTGGTCAAAAGCGAGCATTCCTTTGTCTTTTCTGGGGCCGGCGCGGGCAGCTTGTCTTGCCTGGCTCAAAGAGGAATATCTGAAGTGAGTCCCACGGCGCCATGCGGATGGGCACTATGTCGCGCACTGGTTGCCGGTATGGTTTGCGTTCTGGCGGGCGCCTGCGTCCGTAAGCAGATCGCGAGCGCCAGCGGGCGCTTGCGCTACTTGGCATGGGTCGCGCTCCTGGTCCCATATCTCACTCCCGCGCTGATTGTAGGATATGCCTACTCGAACTTCTCCTTATCCCTCGTGCGTTACCCCTTCTGGAATGAACTGCTGTATGACTGCCCGGTCTGGATGAAGCTGGCCTCTGTGGCCGCGCTCCTGCTGTACCTTGCTCCGACGCCCTACTCGGCGGAAGCCGTGCACTGTCGCCGGTTGTTGCGCGCCAGAGAGGCAGGAGTTCGTTCCCTCTCCTCGTACTTTTTGTTCCTTGTTCAGGGGCCGCTGCGGCCGGCAGGCGTTGCATTCGCAGTAGTTTTTCTTCTTGCCTTCGGCGAGTTCGAGATGGCCTCGCTTTTCGGCGTCCGGACGTGGACCGTTTCGCTGTTTGATGCCCATGCCGGCGGGCTGGCGATTGCCGAATCTCTCGCCCTTATGGCCCTGCCGATGTCGGCGGAGATCGCGCTGCTTCTGTTCGTGTGGCTCATCTTGTTGCAGCGCGGGGGAGCAACTACTGCCGGACAGCACCGGACGGCCTTTAGCCGAGCAACTCAGGTGCTGATCTGGGCCTACCTTCTGGCGGCCGGCCTGGCCGTGACCGCGGTGCCCGCGGTGATTGTTCTGCGAGGAACGGTGCAGGGCATACGGGCACTGGTTGAGAACTTTGTGTTGTGGCGAGACATTGGCGCCAGCGTGCTCTTCGCCGCAGCGGCGGCGACCTGCGCGTACGTGTTCGCCGCGACGGTTGCGAAGTATGCCTTCTCGACTGGGCACACGAGGCGCTGGCTCGTCCGGACCTTCATGTTGGCGATGCCCGGCCTGCTCGGGCCGCTTGTGCTCTCTCTCCTGATTGTGTTCGTGTTCCAGAGCACTGGGCTGCGCGCAGTTTACGATACGCCCATTCCTCTGGTCTTGGCTCTGTGGCTGTTGCTCTTGCCGCTCGCGTTGCTGCTTCAGGTTCTCTTGCAGGTTTTCGAGCCCGGGCAGCCAGTGCACGCCGCAGTCCTCTTGGCTTCCTCTGCATCTCAACGTGTGAGAAAGTGGCGGCGGAAACTGATCTGGGAGTTGAGCACTAAACGGCAGTTTTGGGTGCTTTTTCTTCTTTTCTGCTGGGGCTACTTTGACTTTACAGCCTCCTCGATACTTGCTCCTCCGGCCATGACTCCAGTCACGGTTCGGCTGTACAACTTAGCGCACTATGGCCAGAGCGCCGTCCTTTCCGCGATGGTGTGTGCGGCCTCTTGCGTTCCTCTTGCCCTCATCCTCGTAGCAGAGGGAGCCCGAAGCTTCCTTTCAGGCTTGCCAGCCCATGAGTGAAGCGCTGTGGAGTTTCGAGGGGGTCTGTCTCGCCGGTACGCAGGTACTGCGGTTGGATGGATTGGTCCTGCAGATCGGACCAGGGGTGACGGCAGTCATGGGCTGCTCCGGTGCTGGCAAGACCTCGCTTCTCAACCTTCTGGTTGGGTTTGAGCGTCCCGACCGCGGCACGATCACACAGGACCCGCCGACGGGCTTCTCCCTGCCCCTGTACTGGGCGCCCCAGGACGGCGGGCTATGGCCTCACTTGACCGCGCAAAGGCATCTTGAAGCGGTCGCCCCATCGAAAGCGTCAAAGGAGGCAATTGCTGCCATGCTCGATTCGTTCGACATCGGGCACAAGATGTCATCATATCCGGGTGAGCTTTCCATGGGCGAACGTTGCCGGCTTTCTGTGGCAAGAGCACTCATGGCAGGTGCGGCAGTCCTTGTTATGGACGAGCCGCTGGCGCACGTGGACGAGGCTCGAGCGGGGCGATACTGGCAGGTTATCCGAGACCACGTTGCCAACACCGGTGCATCACTCGTGTTCGCTACGCATTCTCCCAAACTGGTTCTCAGCGAAGCAGAACAGGTTGTGTGCCTGAAGGAAGGCCGTGTCCTCTACGCAGGCAAAGTGGATGAACTCTACTGGAACCCGGCCAGTCAGGCAGAAGCGGAATGCCTGGGTGAAGTAAACTGGCTCGAAACCGATGAGGCTCGGCTGTGGTTCGGCGATGGGGCTCCGGCCCGACACTGTTATCGTCCGGAGCAGGTCTTGATCAGCCTGTCCGCTAACGGTCCACTCATTGTCAAGTCCAGCCGTTTCAGGGGATCCGTTGCAGAGACCGACCTGTTGCACGAAAGAACTGGCCGCGAACGGCGCTTCTACCACCGTCCCAGGGGAGGCGAGTTGCGCGGTGGAGTCCGCGTCGTCCTGAGAGCGCTGCTTGTTCTGCTCCTGGTGGTCTTGGCAGGATGCGGCGGACAGCAGGATCCTGTCCTGATGGTTCAGGAAGTTCATTACTGGCAGATGCCGCCCGATGGCCCTAGAATCCCCGCTCCGCGCAGCCTGGCCGTGGGGCCGGAGGACGACATATTTGCACTGGATACCGCGGGGCGCGTCCTGGTCTTCGATGCGACCGGCACCGTGAAGCGGCAGTGGCCGATGCCTAAGGTTGACGCAGGCAAGCCGGAAGGAATCCGCGTGTTGAAGAGCGGGCGTGTCGCGGTGGCGGATACGCACTATAGCCGGGTTGTTCTTTTCGATCAGCATGGCAGAGCCCTGGGAGAGTTTGGGCGCCACGGAACAGGACCCGGCGAGTTCATCTATCCGGTTGCAATCGTGCAAGACGAGCGGGAGAACATATACGTTTGCGAATATGGCTCTAACGACAGGGTGCAGAAGTTCTCGCCTCAGGGCGCGTTCCTGCTCTCCTTCGGCAGTTTTGGGACCGGCCCGGGGCAGTTTCAGCGCCCTTCCGGCGTTGCCTGGCATGAGGGGAAGCTCTATGTAGCTGATGCAATAAACGGGCGGATTCAGGTCTTTTCGGACACTGGGCAGTTCCTGGGGGTGCTCGGTACGCCCCGGAAAAGCGTATCGTTCAGCTTGCCCTATGGCATCACGATCGGCCCAGATGCTGCTCTCTATGTGATCGAGTACGGCCCAGGACGCGTCTCTAAAGTCAATCTGCAAGGGCGATTGATAGGCCGCTACGGTGGCATGGGCAAAGGCGACGCCCAGTTCCGCACTCCCTGGGGGATCGCAGTTGATTCCAGGATGCGCCTCCGGATTGCCGACACCGGAAACCGTCGGATTGCGGAGCTTAAGCTGTGAGGATTGGCCGGCATATCAGGGCTGTTCTTCCGCCTCCACGGACAGCGACCACACTTCGCGCCATCTGGCCACTCGCCGTTTTTCTCCTGTTCTTCGGCATCACGTGCGTATGTCTTGAGGCATTCGGGCTCATCCTCTTCTCTTCTCCCGGAGCTTTCGTTCTCGCTGCGGCCATTCCATGGGTCTGGTGGATGCACAATGCTGGGTCCGGCGGCTTGAGAGGTAGCCGGGGCCTATGGGCCCTTTTGACGCGCTTCTGCGTCGTCGGGCTTTTCGTTGCGCTCATGGCGGAGCCCCGGGCCGTGCGCCACAACGACGCCTTGTCGCTGGTTTACGCTTTAGACGTGTCCGACTCGATCGGCGTGTCGGCCTCTGACGCTGCGCTGGCGTACATAGCGAAGACGGTCTCGCGGAAGCCCGAAAAGGACGAGGCCGGTCTCGTTGTCTTCGGACGGAACAGTGCAGTGGAACTGCCGCCCCGAACCAGCTTTCCGCTGGAAGCGATCAACTGCCGTGTGGCGACGGACGGCACGAACTTGAGCAAAGGGCTGTCATTGGCTGCAGCCACGCTTCCCGGCGACCGCCCGGGCCGGATTGTGTTGGTCAGCGATGGCGCGCAGACGGAAGGGAACTTACCGGAAGTCCTGGATGAGCTGAAATCCCGGGATATTCCAGTCAACGTCCTTCCGATCCAGTACGACTATGGGCACGAGGTGTGGCTGGAAAAGCTGGAGTTGCCTCGATTCGTCAGGACGGGGGAGACGTACGAAGCTGCCGTCGTCTTGTCATCCCTAAAGACAGGCGCAGGAAAGCTGGTGCTTACGGAGAACGGCAAGGCTATCTATGAGGGGGACCTGCAGTTCAATGCGGGCAAGAACCGCTACGTGCTTCCGATCTACATGCGCGAGCCAGGCTACTACGAATATGTGGCCAAGATTGATGTGCCGCCGGGAATGGATGGTTGGCAGGAGAACAACAAGGCCGTCGGCCATCTTTACCTCAAAGGCGAAGGCAAGGTACTTGTGGTGACTGATCCAAACGGCGACCGGCGTGACTGGGAGGCCCTGGTCGAGGCACTCCGGCAGGCCCGGTTCGACGTTGAAGAGCGCCTGGCCTACGAGTTCCAAACCGATGTGCTCTCGCTGATGCCTTATGACTGCATCATTTTCCCCAACGTTCCTGCCGACGCTTTCGACGCGGTGCAACTCGAGGCGCTGCATGATGCTGTCCACGATCAAGGGACCGGATTCCTGATGGTCGGCGGGCAGAATAGCTTTGGCCCGGGCGGCTACCATCGAACTGCCGTGGAGAAAGCCCTGCCCGTCACTATGGACATTACCGAGAAGAAGGTGCTCCCCAAAGGCGCTCTCGTCATCATCTTGCATACCTGCGAGTTTCCTGAAGGCAACGCATGGGGCAAGCACATAGCAAAACAGGCGATCCGTGTGCTCGGCTCCAAGGACGAGGTCGGTATTCTCGTCTGCCGCTACAATGGGACTCAGGCGTGGCTTTTCAATCTGACACCGGCGGGCGAATACGAGCGCCTTGTCACACTGATAAACGACGCCCAAATCGGGGACATGCCGAGTTTCGGTACCACAATGGAAATGGGACTGGACGCCCTCCGGGCCAGCGACGCTGCGATGAAGCACATGATCATCATCTCCGATGGCGACCCCTCACCTCCGACCCCCGAACTGGTGAACGCTTTCGCCCAAGCCAAGATCAGCGTGTCCACGGTTGCCATCAATCCCCATCAGCAGCAGGACGCAGCGGTCATGCAGTCCATTGCAGCCGCGACAGGAGGCAGGTTCTACTTTCCACAGGACCCTAACCAGTTGCCCTCGATATTCATCAAGGAGGCAAAGACGATTAGGCGCAGCATGATTCAGAATGTGACCTTTACGCCGGCAATGGCTGCGCCCTCTCCCATCCTCAAAGGCATCGAAGGCACGCCGCAGCTTCGGGGATACGTTCTCACAACTCCCAAGCCCAGGGCCCTCACGATTTTGAAATGTCCTGAGACGGAACAGGTGGACCCTCTTCTTGCTACGTGGCAGTATGGCATGGGCAAGGCCGCGGCGTTTACCTCCGACCTCTCTCCTAACTGGGGGGCGGATTGGGTAGGGTGGGATCGTTACTTGCCTTTTGTCAAGCAGCTCGTGACGGACATCTCCCGCACGGAGCAGGAAGGCCATCTGCAGACGCAGTGTTTGGCGGAGGGTCGAACGGGGATTGTGTCAGTTGAGGACTCTTACCCACGTGATTCCCTCTTAGATATTGAGGCAAGCGTGAAGGGACCCCAGCTTCGGTCTGAAACGGTGCACCTCAAGCAAATCGGCACCAGACGATACGAGGGCCGTTTCCTCCTGTGGGGAAAAGGACGTTATCAAGTCGTCGGAGTCGCCGCGGGCGACGGCCGCAGAGAGCAAATCGTGGACGGTTTCGTCGTGCCCTACTCACAGGAGTACCTCCGCTTCCGTTCCGATCCTATAGTGCTGGGCGAGATCGCCAGGAAGACGGGCGGGCGCGTACTGACAGGCGACGAGACTGGCGACGAGATTTTCGGACCTCCGCGCAAACCCAAGTCAAGTTCTCGGCCTGTATCGGACTGGGTCCTGCTGGCGCTCGCTTTCCTGATTCCGTTCGACGTTGGCGTCCGTCGCATTCAACTGGACTGGGCTCTCATCCGCGGTTGGGTCGGCCTTGGTGGGGCAAGGGAACCGTCAGGCCAGACCCTTGAAACCCTTCTGCGCCGCAAGAAGGCGATTGAGTTCATCAGCGCGCAGGGTAAAGACGGAAGGCGAGTGCACGTTCTACAGGAACCCAAGGAGGAGGCAGCTGCTGCGCAAGCAGAAGCAGCAGGTTTACAGGCGGCAGAAACGGAAAAAGAGGCCGAAAAGCTTTCTACTACCCAACGTTTGCTGGCTAAGAAGAAGACCTGGAAGAAGAGTGAATGAGAAGGTGAAACGCTGCCACATAATGGCGGAGAGTTAGCAGGCGCAACACGTGCCACTGAAACTGCTTTGGGAACGGGGAGACGAAATGACGACCGTCGAAGACCAACTGGAAGGCGAGGCTGAGGAGTTCAGAAGGGATTACGCGCTCCTCAGGCAGGAAGTAGCCAAAGTCATAGTGGGCCACGAACGGGTCGTGGAAGGTACTATCACGGCGGTCCTCTGCGGCGGGAACGTGCTGCTGGAGGGGGTTCCCGGGCTGGGCAAGACCGAGCTCGTGAAGACGCTGTCTCGAGTGCTTGATCTGGACTTCCGCCGAATCCAGTTCACTCCTGACCTGATGCCCGCAGACATTATCGGAACCACTGTCATGACCGTCGGCCCGGACGGAAGGTACCGCTTTGAATTCCGGCATGGGCCGCTGTTCACTCAGCTTCTCCTTGCAGACGAGATCAACCGAGCAACGCCCAAGACGCAGTCAGCCCTTCTGGAGGCGATGCAGGAGGGCTCAGTGACGCCTGGTCACACAACATACACATTGAAGCAGCCCTTCTTTGTGCTGGCTACTCAGAATCCCATCGAGCAGGAGGGAACCTACCCCCTCCCTGAAGCGCAGCTCGATCGGTTCATGTTCAAGCTCAATGTGCCCTTCCTTAGCCGCGCCGAACTCAATGAAGTGCTGAACCGGACAGCCCTGAAACAACAGGTCAAGGTGGAGAAGATGATGGATGGCGGCCGGATACTGGCGTTGCGCCAGATCCTGGAGAAAGTGGTAGTGGCGGATCCTTTCCGCGATTACGCGGCGCGCCTGGTTCTGGCCACCCATCCGGAATCAGAGTTCGCTTCGGACAAGGCCCGCAAGTACGTAAGATGGGGTGCCAGCCCGAGGGCCAGCCAAGCTTTGCTGCGCAGCGCTCGCGTGCGCGCCCTCGCCGAAGGGCGCGCGCACGTATCTTTCGCTGACATCCGCTGCTTTTCCGAAGAGGTCCTCCAACACCGAGTGCTTTTGAACTACGACGGCCTGGCGGAGAACATCCAGGTTCGCGACCTCATCAAGGAACTGGTTGACCAGGTGCCGGAAGAGGGTTAAACGTGCGAGAGAGCCTGCACAGAGCGCAATTGACGCCGCTTCTGAGGAATGACGTGCTCAGCCGACTGGAACACCTCAGGATCAATGCCAGCCGCCGCTTCACCGACAAGAGGCGGGGAGAGCATCTGTCCGGCAAAGGAGGCCGCAGCATCGAGTTCTCCGATTACAGGGACTACGCGCCGGGAGATGATGTCCGGTTCGTTGACTGGAATGTCTTTGCCCGGCTGAACCGCCCCTATATGAAACTCTACCATCAGGAGGAGGAAATGCACGTGGCCATCCTGGTGGACGCAAGCTCCTCCATGTCTTTTGAGGGGAAACTTGACAGGGCCAAACAGCTCGCCGCCGCATTCGGACTGGTAGGGTTGCTGGGCAGGGAGAGAGTCAGCGTTTACTCCTTCAACAGCTCCGAGCGCGCCCCTCGCCGACTGCCCCCATGCTTGGGCCGGGCCAGCATGATGAGACTGTTTGAGTTCATCGAGAAGATTGAAGCCGGCGGCGACGCACCGGTCGAAGCGGGGATCGAATCATTCCTCCGGTATCATGCCGGCCGGGGTGCTGCCGTCGTTCTCTCTGATTTTCTCACCTTTGGAGATGTGGGCAGGGGCCTCAACCTGCTCTTCACCGCCGGGCTGGAGATCTTTGGGGTCCAGATCCTCGGGCCAAGCGAAATCAACCCCGACGTCACGGGTGATATGAGGCTGGTAGACTGCGAGACCCAAGGGACCCTGGACGTCACTTCTGCCAACGAGCTGATCGAACTCTACCGGGAATACTGCGCCTCCTATGAACGACGGCTGGCTGGACTGTGCCGGCATCGCTGCGGGCGTTTCCTGTCCACCAGTTCTACAGTGGCCATTGAATGGG
>Ga0315289_10000558_pt1 | contig 57281 bp, 102 predicted proteins | sample YL17G11_40_MG_FD_203452 | JGI IMG/M metagenome (GOLD analysis project Ga0315289, IMG submission 203452) | Sediment microbial communities from Yellowstone Lake, YNP, Wyoming, USA - YL17G11_40 | ecosystem: Environmental > Aquatic > Freshwater > Lake > Sediment | place: USA: Wyoming | collected...
GGTTGATGGAGAGATGAGTGAGAGAGATTCCTAGTCAGATCTGGTGAGCAAGTGAGTAGGGGGAGAGAAGAGGTATCAATATGATGATTGGTAGACCAATTAGAAAATAAGAAGTAGTTAGTAGCTTACAAATAGACTTAGTAAGCTCAATAAGAAACTAAAGAAAAAGCCCAGCATTTCTACTGGGCTTCTTCTCTTTCCTCCTTGCTAGCTACTCTTCTTCGTCTTCTTCTGGCTCTTCTTCAGCTTCTTCTGCTGCCGGTATGAGGTAGGGACTAAAGTCTATGTTGGCTTTCTGCAGTCTGGCTATAGTTTCTTCTTCTATCCAGCTCATTCAGCTTTCCTCCCTAGCTCCTGCTGGAGTAGATCCTGGTAATCTTCGGGGTGCATTGACTTAAGTAGCCTCGTTGCGTTTCTTATTGCCTTGCTCTTTACCCGCCTTGTTGCTTCCCTACCTATAAACTTTTGGACAGTTTCTACTGTTACTCCTGGTGGTAAATCAACTGTGGCCTTCATTCAGCTTTCCTCCTTTAAGTGTTTTAGGGCAGCTTTTAGGGCATCACCATTCTTATACCCCATAACTGCTGCTCTTGCTTGTATTTCTTCTGCTAACTGCTTCCTTCTCTCCTTTGGAATCTTCTTTACGACACGCCACATTTGGTGGGCCTGGTATTTCTGGTAGGGTTCGTTCAAGCCGTTTTCATCTGTTACTACCATTAGGAGCCCCCAAGGATTTTCTTTAGGGCATCGGTGTCTGCTGGCTTTTCACCGGGTAGGTAAATCATTACCCCACCTCTTACAAACCTCTTCTCTAACTTCCCCTCCTCTGTCATCTTGTCTACTGTTACTCGGGCATCTTCATTGAAGTAATCGTGAAAGGCATTGTTGAAGCCGGAGTAAACAGTATGGATACCCTTATAGGGCGGTTTCCTTAGGTTCTTGATGGCTTGAAGAACGAACTCCTCTTTAGTAAGCTTGTTCTCACTCATTCAACTATCCTCCTTATTAAGTTTTTAATGAACTAGGGAAGAAGGGGGGCATCACTACTGACACCCCCCTATCCGGCAACTTAGACTGCTTTCTTTGCTGGTTTGCCACCAAGCTTTGCAAGGATGGTGTTATACTCATCCTGGTGGGCTTTCTTCAGGGCATCCATTGCAGCTCTGCGTACTTTGGATACGCCCCGGCGAGCAGTTCGGTTTGAGACCCAATTCTCAAAAGCTTCACGCTTTTCAGTTTCGGTCATCTCTTCAAACTTCTTTGCCACTTGTTCCTCCTTCTTATTGACGAGCCTTTCATCTCATCAAGTCCTCTCTGTTGGGGCAGGTGAAACCCCTCTTGTGCACTTGCTCCTCCTTCATCATCATTATACACCTATTATATCAGGTCCCACTGTGATTGTCAAGCTTCACTTGTGCAATTTCTTATTATTCACCAAATTGGGACGAGCTGGTTTCCTGCTGTTCTTCCAGCTTGGCTTCTCTCCTTTTCTCTCTGGCGGTAAATTTGGCGTATAACTCTTCCCTTTCGCTGTCGCTGAGTTTGGCTGCAATGCTGGGCCTCTTGTCAATGTCTACGTATATACTGGCGACTTCGGCTACAAACTCTAGACTGTGGTGATAGTTACGTTTTACGTCAAACTTGACGTTCTCCTCAACCTCACTGTGAGCTACAAACTCGACGTTTCCGCAGACTTTGCAGTTCTCGTAAAAACCAAGTTCCGTGTCAAGAAATTTTTCCCAGTCTACGCAGACGTGTCTACCTTTCTCCTGACCTACATTACTAAATAGGCTACACTTGAAGCAGAACCAGTAGGTACTGTTGATGCTATATGGAATTTCGTTGCTACAGTAAGGGCATATTCTACTGCTAAGTGTTGGACTGGTACTGATTCCCCTCAGACTCGTTTCTAGCTGTTCTTTGCTGTAGTAGGACATCGACTCAACTGGGGGGTACTTCTCCTCAACCTTAGTGGGTTTCTTTGCCTCAAGTATGTCCAGCACGTTTTTGAGCGTTTCTTCGGTTATAATCCCCACTAAACCTGAGTAATCCTCAGTACCTTCTCTGGCTTCTTTAACCATAGACCAGAAGTAATCTTCATCAACTCTGGTTACTCCTAGCAAACCGGCTTTCATCCATTTATCACTTATTCCTACTTGGTCAGAGCCGCAAACTAGGTAGTCGGTATTTCTAGTGACACTACTACCAGAGATGCCACCAAGTTCTTCGACTAGCTCTTGGGCTTCGTGTCTTGGTACTGAGAGGGTACCGGTGAACATGAACGTCTTACCTTCTAGTTGGTTAGGCACAGTATCTCCGCTCCTTGCAGGTTTGGTTCCTAGGGTTGGTTACCATTACTTCTTTACTACATCTACTGAAGCGGATTTGGTAGTATCTGCAGAAGAGACACACTGGTTTTGGACCGAGATCTTCTGGTGTCTTGCTTGTAGTCTTTTCCACTTTTCTACTCCTATAGTAAAACCGCAGTTGATGCAGTTAAGTTCATCCCAGTCAAGGAACATATTACCTAACTTGCACCTAGGGCAGAAGTTATTCATAGGATTTAACCTCTTCAGGGCTCTCTTCCCCATACACAGGTGTAGTGGGCTTCAACAGCTACAGCGTTATATGGTCTTCCTTCTCTACATCTTTCCTGCGCTTCCTCGTCATCTCCTGGGCCTATGGCAATTAAGGTGGTGTAGTCACCTTCTTTAAAGGGCTTCTGGCATGCGGGGCACTTGTTGCCTATTGAGGGGTGGCTATTTAACTTTGGTCCTAGTTTACAGTTTCCCATCTGTTCCTCCTTCTTCTAGCTTTATAAACCCCCAATCCGTTCTAGTTGTCCTCGAGTTGTAGCTTTACTAGAGCTGATGCTAACATTTCTAGTGCGCAACCTTCTACGTGGCCGTGGGGGGTAGCTACTTTGGTATACCAGGCACAGGATTCACCGATGCAGTTTTGGAATTCTGCTATCTCTTTGGTCTCCTTTTCCCCTACTATGGATTCTCTGGTTTTAAGCATTGGGCATTTCATCTTCTTGACCTCCTTAAATCTTCTACTACTTCCTTCATAACGTCCCTATCGTTGAGGAACTCTGTACTGAACTTTTTCTTACCTTCCAGAATCTTGTCAAAGGAGGAGTCAATACTATCCTCAATAACTGGAAGGATAACTTGAACTGCGTTTTTCTGGCCAATACGGTGGAGTCTATCCTCAGCTTGTACGTTTACTGCTGGGCTCCACCACCTGTCACACATAACTACGTTAGACGCAGCAGTGAGGGTTATACCTTCACCCATGCACTGAGTAGTACCTAAAGCTAACCTGATACTATCGTCTTCTTGAAACTTCTTGACTAACTCTGCCCTCTCAGTAACAGGAGTTTCTCCAACTATCATTACGTGAGAATAGGGAAGAGTATAGTGAAGAAATTGGATGAACTTCTCGAAGCAAGAGAAAATTACCATCTTACCGTTAGTATCTTCTAATAACTCCTTTAGGAAGTTAGTCTTGGCTGAGGAGGCGGTTATCCCGATAATAGTTGGCTCAAGGTTTAGTTGCCTTAGTCTAGTAAGTTGGGCAAGCACTGATGGTGCCCAAAGTGGTTCACCGCTATCAAGTAGGACGAATAGGTCCTCTTCCATCTTCTTATAGATTTCTTTCTGGTCATTATCCATCTCAAGTAGTACTTTCCTGTAGTACTTCTCTGGTAAAAAGGGCAACACTTCTTTCTTAGTTCTCCTTATAGTAAAGGGAGCTGTCTTTTCCCTTAGTATGTCCATATTCTTAACACCGTAGATTTTTAGGCCATACCTTGAATGCCAGTATTGGCAGTAGTCATTGATGAAGTTCATCCTGCCGTGCTTATTATACTTGTCCGGTTTGACCATACAAAGTAGAGTAAAGAGGTCAGACGGGTTGTTTACTATAGGACTTCCGGTCATTATCAATAACCTACTATCTGTATGATGGGAGAGGAAGTCAAACATACCCTTGGTTTGAGAGGTACTAGGATTCCTGAGCCTATGACCTTCGTCCATTATGATTAGGTCAAAGGGGTACTGGTTAAGAATCTCTCTATGCCTTGCAATCCTGAATGACTCGTAGTTGATGATAAAGAAGGGGTCATTCTCCTTCTTGCCTAGCATATCACGGAAAAGGGGCTCTAACTTTCTATAGTAGGAGCTCTTCTTACTGACTGCTGCGTCTATGCCTGTCCAGTCCTTAATCTGTCTTGCCCACTCTAGTTGTAGGGAGTTGGGACAGACTACCAAGGTTTTTCTGTTATTACCTAGCATTGCGAGACCGATAGCAACAGGAGTTTTACCGGTGCCCATCTCACTTAATAGCAAGTATGAGTCATCGGTTGAGAGAAGTCTATCTAAATCTTCTTTTTGGTAAGGGTAGAGGTCATCTGGTAGTTTGAACATCACTACTCCAGGTACCCATCGTAGATGGTTATTCCTGGCCCATCTAAAGAGATAACTAGGTCGTTACCGACTTGTTTGGCTAAGGTTAGTAGCTCCTCCAAGGAGTTTATCTCAATGGTTGGCTCGTCAGCGTTGTCTTTAGGCTCCCACTTACGATCCTCTGGTGGTAACCTCCAGGCTTCCTGGCTAAGTTGGAACTGGAAGCCAAGCTTCTCGTACTTCTCCTTATCCTCGTCCGAACTAAAATAGCTAGCTTTACTGAGTTTGAACTTCATTGGTTTGCTCCTTTTAGGGTATAATAGAATTCGTAGCTAGAGAAACGTTCCCTGCACTTGTGGCAGTGGGCCCAGGTCCAGTAATCTCCGTCGTAATTCTCATCACCGAAATGCTCGTGGACGTCACCGCCGCAGTTAGGGCATTTCCTTGGTTCTGACCAATCTAGGTTATCGCATTCTACTTCTTCGTTATTAAGCATTAGTTAGCTCCTTCCTGCTAGTAACCAGATGGTAAAGGAAATAAGTCCTATTAGGCCTATGAGTAGGTAAAGGCAGCGCCTTACAAGCTCTAACCTCTTATAGAAGTTGGACCTTCTCTGCCTTAGCTCTGGTGTATCTCCTGGGTACACTTTTACGTTAGGCATTGGTTAGCTCCTTTACTGCTTCAGTATGCCAACATTCTCCTCTATAGGTGAAACCTGGGCACTCACAGGTTAGTTCCCCACTTAGGTTCTTTCTTACTGCGTAGCTCATACTTGGGATTGTCCTAGATGGGACTTTTGCTACTATTACGTTCTGCTTTTCATACCAGGGTTGAAATACTTTCCAGATGTAATCTGACTGTAGGTTAGTTCCATTATACTGGTTATAGGATTTAACAGCCTCTTCTTCTTGTGCCGTTATATCTCCACCTACAGCATATAAACCTGAGGGTAACCTCCATAGGTTAGTTTTATGACCGCCTAATATAAGTAAGCTACCCTTCTCATCCTTCATACCAATACTAATACTTGGTTTATCTGAAGGGAGCTTGGCTTCTTCCTTCTTCATATGCTCGACAAACTTCTCGTAATCAGTAGCCATTGCTACTCCTGGGGTAGGTTAGAGTTTTTTAAGATATCATCCGGCTGCTGTTCTAGTTTACTAGGCTTCTGGTACTCCCTGTTACGAGCCTCGACTTGACCTAGCTTGTAGCCTAGCTTATAGCCTACTGCTATTCCCTTATTATAACCTTCGTCATAAGCTTCTTTAGTACGTTTCTTGCTATTAAACACTGCCTATACTCCCTAATAGGAGAGCTACTAACATCACCATACCGACTAGTAATCCTCCTACTAACATTGCTACTAGAAACCCAAGCCACGGAAAACCTTGTCCGTGAAACATCCTGTACCAGAACCAACTCCACAAACTGTCTTCCTTTACTTTCTCATCCTTCATATTCCTCTCCTCTACCAAACGTAATCTTCCCCTTACTAGTAGGGGTACCATACCCCTCTACTATTTAGTACTCCCAAAACTAGTATAACTATTAGTACTAGGATAAATAACCAACCTACTGCTACTAGTACCCTACTAGCTATCTTGTTACTTACCTTCCTATCCTTCACTAGCTTGCCCCTTTAGGAAATCCTCGTAGGTTTTACCTGGGTTATCCGCTAACCACTTTGCTGCTTTCCTGTAATCTTTTAGTACTACTCCCCTTCTCTGGTGAGCTTCTTGACCCTTACTGGAGAAGTAGTACTTTTGTAATCCTAGCTTGAACTTCTCAGAGTCTTGGTACTTCTCAATTGCTGCTTGCCCCTTCTTCTTAGCCTCATACTTTCTCTGAGCTTCCCTCCTCTTGGGGGACTTGTTGTACTTTCTCGTAGCTGCGTCAATCTTGTCAGCAGCCTCGATAGCGTCAGTTATGTGCCTTCCCTCTGGGATTTTTACTCTTGGTATGTCACCGAGGGGTATTACTATGTCCCAATCTAAGCAGAGTACTCCTTCCTTGGTTCGTATAAAACCTTCTACCGGCTCCCAATCTCCTTCGTCCTTATCATAACCAGGACATTTGCAGATTTCTCTATAGGGACACCTAGTTGGCTCATCCACTGTAGTATACCTCGGGTACTAGCTTCTCATTTAGTTCCCTTAAGCGAGCTAGTTCCTCCCCAGTAGCCTCGTCTAGATCTGCTAATACCTGTAGGGCAGCACGTTCAATTCTTTCCTCGTGGTTTTCTCCTAGCAATTAACTGATCCTTTTCTTGGTGGAAACCCTACCCCATCAAAACATCCAGAGTGGTAGTAATCTACATCGTAGTCAGGTATGAAGTCCTGGTATTCCCCACCGGCTATGCACCCCTCCCTTACTTGGACCACCTTGTCTTTTTCGGGTTCTATTTCCTTACCGCAAATAGGACATTTCATAAGTTACTCCTTTTCCATCCAAGTTTTTCCATACCCTCAGCGCAGTTCTTACAGACGTTAGCTATGAGGTTTCCTCTTGCTCCCTTGAGCTTAAGCGTTACTACTGCATCTGGTCCTGAAGCTTCCATTAGCTTATAGCCTTCCTGCCAGTACTCTTTGTTGCCGCAGCGTTCGCATTTGACTGTTGCTACCATTAAGGTTACTCCTTTGGGAGGGATTTCACAACTTCTTCTGTGGTCTCGGTAGACTCAGGAGCTGAGACAAGTTTAGCTTTTGCGTGCTTAACTATGTCAGTAAGGGTGCATCCTAGCTTAAGCAGTTTCCTGAATTCCTCAGCTGCACGGTACCTAGCACTAAGATTATCCTCTGCTTTCACTGTGAGGATATCATTACCTATTCTTACCTTATACTCATCCATACCCGTTTCCGTCTTATTTGTCATTGTTATACGCCTTCCTTAAGCATTCGGTGGGGAGTCATAACTCCTTTAAGTAATTTTCCAAAGGTTACGTCTTCTACTAGCTTTCGCTTCTTTCCTTCGTTTAACGACTTGTCTAAGAGAAGGTTGTATACTTCCTTAAACTTTTCCCTATACTTAGGAAGGGAGGATAAGCTCCATACGCTAACTCCATCCTTTCTAGATTGTATGTGACCACAACCCCATAATTTGCGTACCTCGTCGATGAGTTGCTTTTCCTTATTGGATACGCCTATATAGGTATAACTGCTACTATAGCTATGACCCTCTGCATCCCAGAACCCTACGAACCAGTTGGGGGTAATTGCGTGTAGAGTTACTAAAGTGAGGTTGATTATGGGTAAGGCTTGGCTAAGTTGCTTTATTCTGTAGGCTCCTACTACGTTCTTCCGTAGTACGTCTAAAACTTCGGCTGCTTGCTTACCCCGAAAGACCAATCTATAATAGTTACAACCCTTCGTTGGGGTATAAAGGTAGCCTCCTTCTAGTTCCTCTTGAACGCTTATAAGTATTGTCGGCTTAGCTTGGGTAAAGCTTACGCCAATAGACCTGCTTTCTGTTACTGCTAGACCTCCGTCTCCCTCCCAGAAGCCTGTAAGATATTCCTTAAAGGCTTGACTAGTCCTACGTAGTGGTAGTTGACTAGTAGCTGGTGTGGTAGTAGCTAGCCTTAGCTCCTTTTCTAGTTGGTACTCCCTTACCCCTGCTTTCTGTCCTCGTAAGGTTTCCCCAGTAAGGATAGCTCGTAGTAGCTTTTTCCTACCTTGATGGAGCTCGGTCTCATTTATCATACACAAGTATTATATCAGGTTCTAACATCACTGTCAAGCTTCACTTCTATTGAGTTATGGTGTTACTTATTTGACAACTTCAAATTAGATCTGATAAAACAATTGGGCTGGCTGTGGTTGTCATTTATTAGTGTCTTAAGTGTCAATTGTATGGGAATAATAATATGATTATGGCACTCAATTTTTATAAGTGATATAATTAAGGTATGATAAGTGACCTAAATGAGAAGCAAAGGAAGTGGTTGGCGGGTTTCTTTGAAGGTGACAGTAGGATTGGCGTTATGGTCGAGTTTCTTGATAGACTTGGTAAGGCTTTTCCTGATTAGCTAGGAGGAGTAAAGGATGTTAAGAGAAGTAACACTTAGGTACGATGGTTACGAGAAGATGTACCCTATTGAGGCAGATACTCACTATGGTGCAAGGATAGAAGCACTCGGTAAGTTCCTTGATGAGTTCAAGATACCTGGTAGACCGGTTGAGTTCTTAACCAAGAAGAAGGGACTTATTGAGATTGAAGTAAGGTCGGCAGTTGATAGGAGGACCCTTACTAAGGAGGGCCCTATACCGCAGTTTTATTCTGAGCAGGTTGAGAGGTTGAGGGGGTGGATTAGGGAGGGAGACTTTCCTGAGGAGACGAAGGTTAAGGCGACGAAGTTGCTGCTTAAGTTAGGGGAGGTATTAAGTGGATAAAGAGTTAATACCAGTACCACAAGATACCCAGTTTACTGAGCTTCAAGAGATTAAGAAGCAGAAGTATGAGGCTGCTCTTAAGAACCTTATAACTGGTAAAACACCTAGAGAGGATTTCCCAGATAATAAGATACCTAAAAGACCTGCAAGGGGAGGTATGGAGGTAGATTATATACCGGGATGGTGGTTTATAGAGCAGTTAAACGCCCTCTTTGGTCACTTGTGGGACTTTGAGGTTATGGAGCAGAACATTGGTAGTAAGCAGATCTGGGTTAAAGGTAGGTTAACAGTAAAGTTACCCGGTGGTTTAACCGTGTCCAAGACCGCCTTTGGTGGGAGCGATATTAAGTTCAAGAGAGAGACTAGTGAGGTCATTGATATTGGTGATGACTTGAAAGCGGCTGCTACTGATGCAATGAAGAAGGCAGCTACTTTACTTGGACTGGCAGCTGATATCTATGGTAAGAGGGAGTTAATTGAGCAGGCATCACCACAGGGAGCGCAGTTAGGGGCTCTGTATAAGATAGGGAAGTCAAGGAATTTAAGTAAGGAACAGGTAGATGACCTCTGTATGCAGAAGTATGGTAAGTTACCAAATGAGATTGAGACTATCCTAGTACTTGGTTTGATACAGGAGTTGAGGAGTAGGCAAGAGGTGGGGTGAGGGATGTCGCCGACTCCCTTAATGAGGCAAACGGTACTAGCTATACCGGGACGTACTCAGCCCCCAAGTAAGGCTACCCCCTAGGAGACTAGGTTAATATAGTAAAAGGAGGAAAAGTTTTGAGCCCAAAAGGAAAAGATCCAGTTGAGGAAGAGGAGGTAGTAGAGGAAGAATTCTCCGTAGACATGACCCAGGCGAAGACCTTTGCGCCTCTACCAGAGAGAAAAGCGCTACTGGCTGCGGTCAGTAAGTGGAAGTATGGTAGGACGGCAAATGGTCGAAAGCTGGACTACGAGTTTACCGTTGTTGAGCCTTCTGAGTTAGCCAACCGGAAGGTGATGGAGAGTGTATCTCTGGAGAATGAGTACACCCTTGGTAGATTCCAGACTATCCTTCTAGCTTTGGGACTTAAAGAGGAAGATGTGAAGTCCAAGAAGTTCATGGTCCCGAAGGAAGAGGATATGCTGGGACTGCAGGCCACAATTTTCTGCCGGACAAGGTCTTCTGACGTCTATGGCGACAGAAGTAATGTATCAAGGTTCCGCCCGGCATCTGCCTATAAGGAGGCAGCGGCATTCTAATCTAAACGTGTGACCGGTTCCTAGGGGTTAGCATTTTCTAGGAGGATTTTGTGGTAGTTCAGGTAGCTTCTATTCCGACTAAGAACTACAAAGAGGTAATTGAGGTGAGGGTCCCAGTTAGGTTCTACTGGAACCTGGATGGTAGCTTTGATGGTATCGAGTTTGGTGAGTTTCAAGCTGAGTTACAACCTTGGGAGGAGGATATGATTGAGAGGTGTTTGGAAGCTATTGGGAGTGGAATGGTATGAGAGTAGTAATGCCATACATAGGAGGGGTGTTGTCGGTAAACTCTTACAAGATAAGGGGTAGGAGTGGCGTCGCTACTAATAAAACGAAGCACGTGGTTGAACTATGGATGAATGTGCTTACCAAGAAGGTTAAAGGTTTTGAGCACAGTGGTAGTTTAACGGTTAGCCTCTTTGGTAAGTTTATTGATGATAGGGCTCCTGACTTGGATAACCTGGCTAAGGTCATTCTTGACGCAGTCAAGGTTGGGGTAGGTCTTGATGACAAGAACATCAAATTCGTAACGTTAGGTTATGAAACTGGTTGGAGTAAGCCAGTACTAGAGATAACTTTATCAGCTTAAAGGGAGGTCTTAATAGTTTGGGTAACTTACTAAAAGGCAGCTCCATCGTCTTCACCAAGGGGAAGGCTGATAGTTTTAGACCAATCCTTAGGTGGATTAAAGCTGATGCTCCTAGAAAAAGGGAGAGAGAACAAGCTTCTAGGATATTAAGGGAAATTGAGGGCATCAAGGATTGGAAGCAGGTTATACTTTCTAGGGGGGAAGCTGAGTTACTTAACTTTATAGCTACAGAGTTTCCGGAGGGTGCAAGGGTAGAAGAGCAGATAAAGCAGTTAGAACTCTTTCCGAAAGGCTTAACTGAGTCAGCTTGTGCCATTAGGGTAGAACCTAAGTACTATGGTACTTCTATTTCCGGTGAGATAATAGAACTGCCTAATCCTCCTAAGAGGGAAAAGGTTGTTGGTCCTAAGTTAAAGAAGGTACTTACTAGTCAAGAGCAGGAAGAGAGAGACTCTACAATAAGTAAGCTTGGCTACAAGCTCAAACCTGACTCTTACTGGGATGCAGAGCTTAAAGCTAGGGGTCAGGAGAGGAAGTAATGGCAATACAGGTTAAACCAGAGAGACTACAGGTTGAGTCCCTAGGGAGGAAAGGGAGGAAGAAGGCAGTAGTACTACTGTCTGGCGGCATTGACTCAACTGTTACAGCTTATATAGCAAGGAAAGATATTGGTGGGAGTGGTATACTACACGCTCTCCACCTTAACTACGGGCAGCTACATAAGAAGGAAGGGGAGTTAGCCTTTGAGACAGCAGTTAAACTAAGCTGTATCTGGTATTCTCAGGAGGTTAAGATTCCTGCTAGTAGCTCCTTAACTGGTCAAGGGGAGATACCTACTGGGGAACCTGAGGGAATCCCTAGTACTTGGGTTCCGCAGAGGAATAGTACTTTCCTGGCTTTAGCTTTTGCCTATGCTGAGACAACGGGAGCAGATAGGATATACATCGGGGTGAATAGTAGGGACTATTCTGGTTATCCTGACTGCAGACCCGAGTTTATTGAGGCTGTGAATAAAGCTTTAAACTTGGCTAGTAAGCAGTTTGTCGAGTCTGGAAGAGGTATTGGTATAATTGCACCACTCCAATATCTTAGTAAGGTTGAGATTATTAGGAAGGGTATTGAACTGGGGGTTGACTTCTCCAAAACGTGGAGTTGTTACCGTGGTAAGGAGTTAGCTTGTGGTAAATGCCCTTCTTGTTTAATCAGGCTTGAGGCTTTTAGGGAGTTAGGTATAGATGACCCTATTGGGTATGAAAGGAGTTAAACATGGCTGAGTTAGAGGAGATGACTATACTTCTTGAGGATTTGGACAAGAAGGAAAAGGAGCTTACGGAACTTAGTGGCAAGTTAAATAAGAAGGACTTGGTATCTAGAGTAAGTCAGTTACAGACCCTCATAATCAAGTACCAGAGAGAAGCTATAACTACGTTACTTAGAATCCAGAGGGAGAGGGATTACATAAATAAGGGGTGGGTGGAGCTGGTAGAAGCAGTCTCTATTGGTAAGGATGCGCTTAAGGAGGCAGAGGGGGCTGTAAAGAGCTCTTGGGAGAGGAGAATTAGTGATTTGATGGGGCAAATAGCTTCTAAGGATAAGGCTATTGGCTCCCTCAATGAGGAAATAAACTTACTGAAGTTGAGGATAAAAGCCCTAACTAGTGGTACGTAGTATACCTTAACAACTGAATAATGCTGGTGTCCAATAATATCGGCTCTCCAAAAACAGATTAGCTATAGTGTTTCGTTGGTGGGCTTTCAAAGACAAGTATCTCAAGAAGCAGGAAGGAATAGAATGAACAGTGATGACTTGTTTGATACCTGCGCTGACCTGGTAGCTGACATCATAGGACTTTTCCCTAACTGGTCTGGGGTAAAGCAGTTTAAGGGTACCCCGAACAGGTTAGTGAGGACGTACCAGGACTTCTGCTGGAGTCAAGAGAAGATTGATGAGGAGCTACGTAAGCAGTTTAAGGTTTTTGATAACGGATATGACGAGATGCTCGTCGTGAAGGATATATCTGTGTGGACCTTATGTCCGCATCACTTGCTTCCTTGCCACTTTAAGGTGTTCATAGGTTATATACCAACTGGTAAGGTTCTTGGGTTAAGCAAGTTTGCTAGGATAGCTGAGACACTAGCTAGAAGGCCTATTATGCAAGAGCAGTATAGTACTGAGCTGGCAGAGTTGTTGATGGAGAGGTTACAGCCGAAAGGCGTTGCCGTGTACGTGGTTGGGCAGCATGGCTGTATGACCTCGAGGGGGGTTAAACAGCACAGTGATGTCGTTACATCCGTCGTAAGGGGAGTATTCCTTAAAGAAGGACCAACAAGAGAGGAGTTCTTTGCAATATGCAGAAGTTAGGTAAGTTAGGGAAAGTAAGAGTATTGAGAGGAGTGTCACTACTTCTGGGAGTTCTACTGTTTTTCGTAACAGGAGTAATAGCTTTTTTTCATATACCTATTGGGGAGATACCGTTTAATTCCCTACTTATACTGGCGGCTTCACTTGTCGTATTACCTACTATTATTGGATTAGGAGAAGAGTTATGAAGCTTGCACTTGAATGCCCAACGGAACTATTGGATGATATTCAGCCTCTAGCTGACTTTGACTTTATCTTAGCTCACCTCGTTCTCCAAGATAAGAGGTACGCTAGGTACTATAAAGAGTCAAAGAGGTTCAAGATACTAGATAATAGCTGTAACGAACTTCGTCATCCTTGTAGCTTGGATGATATTGAGAGAGTTGCTGAGATAGTAGATCCAGGTTACATTATGGCTCCTGACTTTCTAGGTGACTGCTTTTCTACCGAGAAATCACTTGATGAAGCTATATCTAGATTTGGTATGGATAGGGTTTATCCTATTATTCAGGGATACGAGCTTAAGTACGCTATAGAGTGCTTTGACTATATACTTAAGTTAGGGTTTGATAGGGTAGCAGTGCCTTATGATATTTGCTCCAAGGAGGGGGACAAAGCCGAGAATAAGGCTAAACGTAGGTTAGGAGTAGTTGGATATATTATAGCTAAAGTACCAATTGGGTTTAGTATCCACCTACTGGGCATGAATACGCTTGGGGAGCTTAGTTTACATAACAAGGGTTGGGTAAAGGCAATAGATACTGGTTACCCAGTAATGTGTGGGATGTACGGTGGTAGGTTTGGAGTCGATGAGCTACCTGCTAAGACAGGACCAACATTGGATATGATGGAAACTGCACCTGAAGTTAATCTTGAAGATGTTTACTATAACATAGCTTATCTAAGGAAAGTACTTAATGGAGCTTGATAGAGAGCAGCAAGAAGTAGTTAACTACGGGGGTAGCTGCACGGTAATAGCTGGTCCAGGTAGTGGTAAAACTAGAACTCTAGTTGCTAAAGCTGAGAAGTTGTGGGAGGAAGATAAAGACATAATCTGCTTGACTTTTACTAGGGCAGCTGCGAGGGAGATGAGGGAAAGAATGCCAGGTGTAAAAGCGCAGACTATACACTCATACTGCCACGAGGAAGTTGGCTGGAAGGGTAACTATGATAAGATGCTTTATGCCTTCCTAGATAAGCAGAATAAGGTTAAGTATGAGTGGGTCTTAGTTGACGAGGTCCAGGACTTAACTGATGAGGAACTAGAGGTTGTCCTCTCAATAGTAGGAGATAAGCTATTTGCTGTAGGAGATCCCTACCAGAGCATATATGGCTGGAACGGAGCACTAGGGATGGATGTATTTAAGAGATTAAATGGTCATAGGGTATTTCACCTTAGGAATAACTATAGGAGTTTACCAAAGATAGTAGGGTGGTTAAACTCAGTATACGACAGGGAGCTGGTTAGCTCAGGTTTAATTGAGAACGGTTTGACTGCAATACTCTGCAGAACGAACTACGCAGTTTGGGAAGCTGGTCAAATTCTTGAGAGTAATGGGATTGGTTATACGGTAAGAATAGGAGCAAGTGAGCTTAGCCAGACAAGGGAGGAGAACCATGGTAGTGACAAGTTGAAGGTAATGACTTGCCATTGTAGTAAAGGACTTGAGTTTGATAGAGTAATCCTATTTAAGTGGAATCCTGAACCCTTCTGGGGTGAAGAAAAAAATCTCTACTACGTTTCACTAGCAAGAGCAAGTAAAGATTTCTGTCAAGTTTGGGGTTCTAGTAGTTTATTAAAAGCATTGGAGGGAAAGTGTGATTGAGTTAGACAAGGAGTTAGTTGACAAAGTTAAAAACTTGAAGATGGAGTTCAGGGATACCCCGCAACCTGAGCTACTAATAAAGATACCCAATAGGGATAAGGACGTTGAGTACGAGGTTGAAATCGTAACTGGCGAATTCACTTCACTGTGCCCTTTAAACTTAGCTCAGCCGGATTACGCTACGATTTCTATTTTCTATAAGCCGGGTGACTGGACAGTGGAACTAAAAAGCTTGAAGTTCTATTTAGCTAGCTTTAGGCAGGTACCCATTTTCCACGAGCAAGTACCAGCAGTAATCCTAAAAGCTCTGGCTAACTTACTAAACCCTAAGAAGATGGAAGTATTTGGTCAGTTCACAATACGTGGTGGAATTCAAACTGCCGTGAGGGCAGTGTTTCCTGAAGAGGAAGAACAAATATAGAAAGGAGGAAAAAGGTGGAAGCTAGGGATAATATTGATGAGTTGATGAAGGAAGCTATGGAGGAAGAGAGTATCACCTGCCCTGAGTGTGGGGAGATACTAGAGGTTGACGCTGATAAGTGTTCCTGTGACTGGGAGAACCCACTAGTAAAAATGGGGTTGGTATAATGTTGGAGGAGTTAAAAGAGAAGTTACCACCCGATTATATTACTGCGCAAAGGATATCCACTTTCCTAGGTAAAGCAGCAAGGAAGTTCTTTGAGGGTCGTAGTAACAACCAAGGTAGCAGAGGTTTCGACCCACTAGTTGAAGCCCAGCAAGAGTGCTTGGATATAGCTTTGTACTCTATGCTACTGTACTACCGATTAGAGAGGTTAAAGGAGAAATTGGATGGAGTGGCAAGTAAGGAAAGCTAGACTTACTGATGCTAATAGGATAGTAGAGCTTGCTGGGGGTTATGATAACTTCTTAATGCCCTACGTCCTTAGTGCATTCGTAGTACGTAACTACATTAACCAGTTTATGGTAGCTGAAACGGTGGCCCAAGTTGGTATTGGTGTGTCTCCCACATCTGAGGTTGGTGGGGCTATACACTATATTGACACTAGCTTGGTTCATGGTAACAATATGACTGAGTGCGATAAGGTATGCAGCTTCCTACTCCATGTTAAACAGGTTCCAGAGGACATAGTCGACCAGTTTATCATTACTGGGGGGAAGGTAGCTTTTCTAGGGCAGATAGTATGCCCAGGAAAAGGTAGCTTCTATGCAATCCTTGAGGAGCTTAAGAAGCAGTATGATGAGTTGTGGTGCTGGATGTCAATAGTAGGTCCCTCTTATAAGTCCTACGAGAGGTACGGGTTCAAGTTCCTTGAGGAGAGGACGTTCTGGAACGTCTACAAATGTGATTACTCTACCTTTACTTTAGGTAAATGGAAAAAGGAGGAAAAGGGTGAAGATTGAACAACTGGGAGATAACTTGTTTAGGGTAAGCATAGCTTTGAATAAATGGTCGTCCTCAAAGGACTTTACTAAAGCTATTCTAAGCCTGCAGGAGGGAACGTGGGAACATCTGGAACCGAGGAGTATCACGTCGGTAACTAGAGTATCTACCTTTCCGGAAAGATTCTTAGTAAGTACTACAGAAAAGTAGGGAGGTTCTTTAGGTATGCCTGAATACGATGCTACTGGTAAACAGAAGGTCGCAATAACTAAGCTTAGTGCAGCTCTCGGTATTAAGGAGCCTATTGAGGAGACGCCTATGACCTCAGGTGATGCTGGGAGGTTAGTTAGGGAGTTGTATGCTAAGCTCAGAGTAAGGAGGAGGAGTGCTAGAAGCTTACATAGACGGAGCTTGTGAACCTGTCAATCCCGGTGGGACAGCGTCTTACGGAGTTTTAATCCTTAGGCAAGGTTTGGAACGTTATGGCGCAGGGCCTGGAGACGTAGAGCCTGTTGTGGAGCCGGTTTGGGAGGATTACGGTATCGTAGGTAGCGGCCCAAAGATGAGCAATAACGTTAGTGAGTACGCTGCTCTAGTTAAACTACTTGAGTGGCTAGATAAGAACCTACTAGCTGAGATTATAGTAGTCAATAGCGACAGCCAGATGCTTGTTAACCAAATGAGTGGTAAGTGGAAAGCTCGCTCGGATAAGTTGTACTACCCTTACTATCAAAGGGCGTTAACGCTTATGCTAATTGATGAGTTTAGTAAGGGAGTTAAGTTCAAGTGGATACCTAGGGAACAGAACTTAGCTGATGAGTTATCAATTAGGGCGTTAACCAAAATAGGAATAGTTAGAAGGAGGTGAAAAGTGATTGAGGCCGAAAAGATTTGGGAGGGTATACGTTTAGAGGGTCTAAACTATGGGCTACCTACAACCTTTATTAAGCTAGGTCCAGGTTCTGAGTACAACTCAGAGGAGCTAGTAAGAGAAGTCCTAATGCATACTAAGTGCAAGTGGGTATGTATCTTGGGTAAGAATACTACCCAGGTAGGTATGGGTACCCTAGTTAAGGGCTTATCCTCAGTTGGGATGTATGTAGAAGTAGAGGCAGGTGGAGATGTAAGGGACCCGGGGTGGCTGCACACGGTTGATAGATGGGTAATTGACTACGTGAAGGAAGCTGCCTTTAACTACGGAGCTCTTAGAAGTCAGGATATGGCTAGATTTGTAGTTGAGGGAGAAGGTGACTTAAACTTCGCTAAGGAGGGGTTTGAGGACCTAAAGTTATTTACGGGGACGAAGTACGTCAAACTATTTGACAAGAAGCTTAATAGTGAGGTCTTCTCCTTGGTGAGGAAGTATGAGAGGGCAAGGCTATACCTTGAGAAGGCTTAGTACTGATGTCGTTCCCGTTACTTGGTCTTGTCCTAATTGGCTTAATTTGCCTGGTACTCCTAGTACTTCTACTGGTTGCTTGGTTGGAGGAGGAATAAGATGTTGAGTCAAGCTGTTATCGCCGCATATGGGAAGTCTGAGCAGGATGGGTACCACAAAGGCCAGCTAACTGTAACTGGCATATCACCATGTTCCTATGCCACTTACTTAAACTACCGTCACCTAGATGACGAGGACTTTGATGCCCTCTCTAGATTGAGGATGAAAAATGGTAAGTGGCAGGAGTTAGAAGTATTGGAGGATTTGAGGAGGGCTGGTTTCCTTATAAGTAATACTGGTATGCACCAGCTAACAGTTCACGTTGGTAAGGCACCTGTAAATGGTAGGCCTGATGGTTTGATTACTGTGGACGGTAGGCAGGACATGCTAGAGATAAAGTCTATGAGTTTGGATATGTATACTAAGCTTAAGCAGAAGGGGATTGACGCTTTCCCTAGTTATAAATGCCAGGCTCAGCTGTATCTTGCAAGCGAGGAATTAAAGGGCTTAACTGGTTGCTGGTTCTATGTTAAGCATAAAGATAGTTGTAGACCTTATGATATCTTCCTGGAAAGGGATGAGGTTTACGTAACGCCTATTATAGAAGCCGTGGATGAGATTGTACTTGGTAAAATCGAGGTGGATAGGCCTGAAAAACCTATTGAAATGTGCTCTAACTGCAGGCACAGATTATACTGCTGGAAAACCGAATTACTTGATACAAGTGGTATTAAAACTCTAACTAAACCGGAATGCGTGCAGTTATGGCTTGAAGGCCAATTCCACCTTGATATGGGCAAGCAGCTAAATGAGGAAGCTAGGGTTCTTCTTAAGGAGTACTTGGGGGACAACGATGTACTTTTTATTGAGGACCAGGCGATATTACTGGAAGTTAAGCGCATCATTCAACACAGGAGTGGAATAAGTGAAGTTAAGTTTATAGAGAGGTATGGCGCAGCAGCTTTAGCCGACGTTATGGAGGAGAAAATCGTCGAGCAAATGAGGGTCCAAAGAAGGGATTAGAGAGGAGGTAAAAGATGAATCCAACTATAACAGTCATTCTTGGTGTCATTGCCCTTGGTATAGTAGGTCTTATACTGAGGAGGGAGCTCAAACGTAGGAAGGAGAAGAAGGGAGGTAAGTAATGTATAGACTTCAGGTAAAAACACACTTTGACGCAGCTCACTACATAAAGGACTACCCAGGTAAGTGCTCGAGGATGCATGGCCACCGGTGGGAGGTAGAGGTAGTTCTTGAAGGTAAAACGCTAGGTAACCTAAACATGCTTATAGACTTTGGTGAAGTAAAGGACCTCCTCAATGGGTTGATTGAGAGTAGGTTGGACCACTATCTGCTTAACGAAACTTTGTCTGAGCCTCACGTTACTGCAGAGTTCCTAGCTAGGTGGATTTACGAATGGCTAGCCGACCCTTGTACGGAATTTGAACCTGAGGTAAGGCTAGTTAGGGTTACCGTTTGGGAGAGTCCAGATTGTTGCGTAAAGTACTACGGTGAGGAGTAGGAGGATGAGTAGGAGGAGTCACAGGGAACTATGGGAGCAGTTAAAGGTCCTCATTCTATGTGGAAGTAAGAGACGTTATTCCCAGAAAGAGCTCTACGAAGTCATGGTAGATATGGAGCTAATGCAGCTATCCCAAGATCCGATGAATGAGCTACTAAAACCACTGGGGGTGAAGAAATGAGATTTATGCATACGAAATGCGGTGGTGAGATTAACGTAAAGAAACGTCGATGCACTAAGTGCGGAAAGAAGTGGAGCCAAGTATCTTTTAGGCTTGACCTCACTGGGATAAGACCAATGGTTGATGGAATGGGGAGGTTGATGCCTGGTGGAGTGGAAGTTAATAAGCTTAAGAAGAAATATATTCCCGGGGTAACTAAGTCATATGCTGGTTGGGGTGATAAAATACCTGGGTTATCTGCGTTCGCTAGTAAGTTACCAAAGTGGCCCAGGTGGGCTAGGGTATCAGCAACGGTTGCTTTCATAGCTGCTGTTGTAGTAATAGTACTGGTAATAAGGAGGTGAGAGAGTGTTCAAAGTGCTAGCTGCTAGGATTATAGTATTTGCGTTCGCTTGTGCCTGGGTACTAGGGCTTCTATTAGGGGGGGTTCTTATATTTCCCTCTTTTCTTGACTTACTTAAGGAGAATATAACGAGCCCTTCTCTGCAAAGCTTCATAGCTTATTGGTACATAGCTACAATCGTCATCCTGGGAGCTTGGGTAGCTGTAAAAGGCTTCAAGTTCGTTGGAAAGTGGGAGAAGGATGAAAGTTAAGATGTCAAGCAGGTTAAAGGACGCTTCTTGGTTAGTATTAGTTATACTTATGTGTTTATGGGTCTTGCCTAGTCAACCCCTTTGGATGTCCATACCTGTAGGGCTCTTGGGCCTTGGTTGGTGTATAGTTCTAGTTCTATCAATTATTGGGAGACTCCCGAAGGAAGAAGGATGACAAAGGTACTGATTAACGAGATATTCTACTCCATACAGGGAGAGGGTATCTACGCTGGAGTACCTACTACCTTCATAAGATTTCAAGGCTGTAACCTTTTAACGCACTGTACTTGGTGTGATACCAGTTACGCTCAGGATGGTAGCAAGGGAGAGGAGCTGGAAATTGAGGAGGTACTTGATAGGTGCGTCAAGTTGGAAGGTAGGACGTACAAGCATTGGGTTTGCATCACCGGTGGTGAGCCACTGTTTCAGCTTGAAGCTCTGCACGAGTTAGTAAAGGGTCTAAACAGGTATGGGTTTAGTATTGAGGTCGAGACAAATGGCTCCCTACCAAAGCCCTACTGGTGGACCCTTGTTGATAGTTGGGTAGCTGATATTAAATGCCCAAGCTCAGGTGTCTGTGGTACTAGTAAAAGAGAATGGTTAAACACTAGGGTGCTTGACCAGGTAAAGTTCGTTGTAGGTAGTAAGGATGACCTTGACTTTGCGAGAGGTACTATAAGGAGAAACCTTGGATGCAATCCAGTAGTACTGATTAGCCCAGTTATTGAGGGAGATATACTTAACATATCAACCGGACAAAGAGAATGGATGCAGGAAGTAGTGGAATTCTGTAAGGAACTAAAGGTACGTTTTAGCTTGCAGATACATAAGTGTATCTATGGCTATAGGAAGGGGGTTTAGGTGGCTAGAAGAAGGGTTAAATACTTAGATTTCAAGGTACCTGACTCAGTTTGGAAGGGGGACCAACCTTTTATATCCCTGCCTACCAGTACGAAGGATAAGAACGCTAGAGCCTTGATGCGATGGTCGCCTGGCTTATATAAGGCTGAGTGGAGAGTACGCTTGATTAACTCCCACACCGGGGGGAGGCAATCACACCTCCTGGTTGAGGTGGTACACCGTTATGACTGGATAATAGCTATCTGGAATCCTAGTGAAGCTCTTGACGCTATTCTGGGTGTACTACCTGCTATATTTGCTACATCAGTTCTAATCGGAGCAGTGGGTAGTTTGGCAAAGAAGAAAGAAGACGGCAAGGAGGTACTGGTAACGTGAGTAAAGATTGGTACCGAGACATAGTAGACTTTCATAAAGAAGTTATGAAAGGTAACTTTCCTACCTCCCCACATATAACCCCTAAGAGATACAAGGACTTGAGGAGGAGACTCGTTAATGAGGAGACTCTGGAGTTCTTCAACGCCCTAAATGGAGATGACTTAGTAGGTATAGCCGATAGCATTTCCGACTGTATTGTGGTACTGTTAGGTACCGCTGTTACCTATGGTATTGATATACGCCCTATCTGGGACGAGGTGCACCGAACTAATATGCTAAAAAAGGGTGGTAAATTAAGGGATGACGGTAAGGTATTGAAACCTGAAGGTTGGAAGCCCCCAGATATACTTAGTATATTAAGGAGCCAGGGTGCAAACCTGTGAGATTAAGGTTCTTTCCACAGATGAAGCTTGAGATTGAGCCAATTCCTGAGAGTACCTGGGGAATTAGCTTAGCTAACTTGTTGCCTCCTCCTATTTGGAATGATTTGAGGAAAGAAGTCTATGAGGGATTTAATCACGCCTGCGCTATATGCGGGGCTATTGGTAAGCAGCTCCACTGCCACGAGAGGTGGAGTTACGATGATAGGGAGAGAATACAAAAGCTAGTTGGCTTCCAGTGTCTATGCGTTGACTGTCATAACATAAAGCATTGGGGTAGAACGGTAGCTGAAGCTCATAAGAGTAAAGACCCAAATATCTTGATTGAACTAACCAAGCATTTCTGTGAAGTCAATAATTGCACAGCTGCAGCTTTCTCACTCTACAAAGTTGAGATAGGAAACGTAATGCAGAAAAGGAATAGGCACAAGTATAGGGTAGATTTTGGCAACTTTAATCCAGGAAGGGTTATAGGCGTATGGGAGAAAAGAAGAAGCGACCAAAAGTAACAAAGGGGGAAACCTACAAGGTAGTAACTGGGTGTGGAAATATCTACATTACCCCTAATCGGGATAATGACGATAATTTGGTAGAGGTGTTCGCTACTCTTGGTAAAGCTGGTGGCTGCGCTCACTGTCAGTTAGAGGCTATAACTAGGTCAGTATCACTTGGGTTAAAATATGGTATACCAGTTAGTGAGTACATTAGTGAATTAAAAAACCTAAGGTGCCCGAGTACATCACTGGATGAAGGAAGACTGGTCTTAAGCTGCCCGGATGCTATAGCAGGAGTGTTAGAAGATGCATGTAGGAATAATAACACCAATCAAGTATCTGCACCTAAACCAGTCTAACCTTTACTTGTGTTACGCCTCACTCCTTGGTAACAAGGACTACTTGACTTACCACACAAGGGGGAAGGAAGTAATACTTGATACTTCCCCAATCCTTCCAAGGAGAGTTAACTTGGACTTACTACTTGAAGGTATTAACCTAGTCAAGCCAGCTATTGTTGTACTACCAAGTATTGACTACTCGTGTGATAGGACGATAGCCACGGTTAAAAGCTTTATAGGATTAAGTAAGTTCAGGAACTTCATAGGTGTAGTTCAGGGGCTAGACCTGGATAGTCTAAATGAGTGCTACAAGTTTCTGAGAAACTATTGCAGTGTAATCGCCTTGCCAAGCCCTCTTGAAACAATAGCTAGGAGGGATGAGATAGCTAGGGATTTACATATTAAAGAGAAGCTACTATACATTGAGGTGTATAGTAACCCTTATGAGGAGTTACCCCCTTCAAACGCATTCGGAATCTGTACCTCTTATCCAGTAAGGTTAGCAGCTAATTTGAGGAAGTTATCTGAATATAGTCCAACACCTCCTCCACTAGATTTCAACAAAGGTGACCTTATCAGGGAGTTAGCTGAGGAGAATATAGAGGAATACTTGGAGGTAGCAAAATATGCCGGAAGCAATAGAACTGTGTAACTGTAGTAATTGCCCTCTCAACGGAAGCAAGAAGGTACCCGGTGAAGGAACTGGTATAGACTCTAACTATGACATTGTCCTAGTAGGTATTGCACCTGCTAAAACTGAGGTAAGGGAAGGCAGGCCCCTTGTGGGTTGGTCAGGTACGTTACTTAGAAAGATCCTAACTAAGTTGAAGGTTACTGACTTCTACTTAACAAATACCCTTCTATGCCAGCTACCTGAGGATACAAGTAGTGAAGCTAGTACAGCTGAGGGTAAGGTTATTGAGAAGATGTCCCAGAAAACTGTTGAGAGGTTAGCTATAAGCTGTTGTAAGGATAGACTCTTCGAGGAAGTTAAGTCGAGGAATCCCAAGATAGTAGTAGCCATGGGTAATATCCCACTGGAAGTTCTGACTGGGGTAGATTATAAGATTATGAGCGTCCAAGGTAGAATCCTTCCTGGTTTAATCTGCCCAGTTCTGCCAGTAATACATCCAGCCGCTTTAGCAAGAAGGTCGGACGAGTTTTATGACTTCGTAGATGGATTGAAGTCAGCTCCCAGGTATCTAAATGGAACATATCAGCTTGCTAGTATACCTAGTAGAACAATCGTAAATGAGGATAACCTACTAGATGTACTGCAGGAACTTGAGAAGCACGAGTTACTAGCGGTTGACTTGGAAACAACTGGAAGGGGTTTTTACCCTTACGGTAGAGAGCCAGACAAGATAAGGTGCACTTGTATAGCTACCGATGAGAGAACGGCATACATCTTTCCGGGAGAGAGCTCACCGTATTTTGAACCCCACTTTAACTTTACTCAAGATGAAAGGTTGAAAAGCTTGCTTAATAGGAAGAAATGTATCTTCCATAACGGTCCTTTTGACGTTGGCTTCTTAAAGCAAGCTGGCTATGACGTAGAAATATTCTTCGACACCTTCCTAGCTCACTACCTACTAGATGAGAGGCAGTATAGCCATGGATTAAAGAACTTAGCTGGTAAAGAGTTAGGGGCACCTGATTGGGAAGGGGATATAAAAGAGTTCTTACCTCATAAAGCTAGTAGTTATGATTTAATACCCGACGACAAACTCTACGAGTACGCTGCTTTTGACGTAGCTTATACTTACCAGTTATCCGAGGGCGTTGGTTATAGGAAAAGGGTAGCCAATACCAGACCATATAAGGAGATATTAAACCCTTGTGCTAATATGTTCGCTGAGATTAGGCATAGAGGGATACCTATAGATGTAGGATTGCTGATGGAGTTAGATGGTATCCTAGAGAAGGAAATGGATGAGCAGCTGGAGGAGCTAGCTAGGCTATCGGGCGTCTCCTTTAACCCATTCTCATCTCAGGAAACTGCAGAGGTACTGTATGATACCCTAGGTTACCAGCAGCAACCAAGGTATGGAAGATCCACTGCTGCTAAAGTACTAAATATCCTAGGTGGACCCGTCTGCGAGAAGATAGTTGAAGTAAGGGAGTTTGGCAAGCTAAAGTCAACTTACGTAGTTGGGGTATCTAATTTTATAGATGATAACTTTAGGATACATCCTTTTACCAAACTACATGGTACAGTTACAGGAAGGCTATCAGTCACTGACCCAAGCATGCTCAATGTCCATAAGAAGGGTGGTGTTAGGAGACTGTACCTACCGGAGAAGGGGCATCTCATACTCGAGGCTGACCAAAAGCAGGTAGAGTTGAGGTGCTACGCAATAGTTGGTAAGGATGAGTACCTGAAGAAACTATTACTTGATGGTATTGACCCTCACGGAGTTGTTAACGCTGACCTTAATAGAAGAACTGGAAAAGAGTGGGATAGGGATAAAGCCAAAGCTGGTGTTTTTGGTAGGTTGTATGGAAGGGGCAAGAGAGACTTTATTGAGAGTTATAGGTTAAGCGAGAAGGACGCTGATGAGTTAATCTTCGCCATAGATAGCGTATTCCCATCAGTTAAACAGTACTTGGAGAGAGTAAAAAAGCAGGTACACGAGACGGGCATACTTACTTCCTATTTTGGTAGAAAGAGAAGATTTGGCTTAGTCCTGGATGAGAACAAGCATGAGTGCTACAGGCAAGGAGCAAACTTCTATATTCAGTCGATGGCTTCAGATATAAACCTCCTATGTATGCTCCATCTGTGGAATATAAAGGATAGGTGGGGTATATACCCGTTATTCCCAGTACACGATAGTATAGTGATTGATACACCAAATATCTCCGTAGTACCTGAGATTAAGAGGGAGCTTGAGGAGTACTCAAGGAAGCTTGTCAATGGGGAGATGGAGTTTAAAGTAGATTGCTCAGTAGGCCCAAGTTGGGGGGATACTAAGAAGTTAAAGTTATAGGGAGGTTAAACAACTTGAAAGTTAAACCTTATAGAGTATATGAGGGACTGCCTGTGGGGTTAGGTATGAGGCGTAAGGGGAAATATCCTGAAGTAACTAAGCTGTTGTATGAGAAGGGAATACTAGCTAGCTATCCCATTCAGATTGAGAGGAGTGACTTACAGTATGCTGAGGGAGTGGATATCGTTTATACCCTAAAAGGCATGACTCCTGCTAAGTTTAAGGAGTATGCAGACCCTTTACTATGGGCAGCCTACGAGGAGGCAAAAAGGTATGACGAAGAACCAATCAAGTTTGCTAGGTTTGATGTCCAGCTAAATAGAACTGAGAAAGGTAGGAAAGTAATAACCAAACCAGTTAGGGAGTATACTGCTAGAGGTCACGATGATGTTAACGTAATGGTATTCGGTGAAGAGGCACTAGGATATACGGTACCCGAAGGGATGGCTAAACCCTTCCTAGTTAACAAGGTAGATGAGATACTAGCCCTAACTGAGCAGTATATGAAGGATTACTTAAATCGCCAAAGGCCGTATAAGGTCGTGTCCCTAGTTATATGTATCCGAAGAAAGTATAAAGTAGAGAGGTAATAGATAATAACTTTAAAGGGAGGTTAATTGCGTGTGGTCCCAACATACGACGTGGAGGCGCTAGAATGGGTTCAACCGATCGCTGTCGGATTCTTTGACGGAAAGGAGTATCACCAATTCATAAAGATTAACGAAGGACACGATGTAATTTGGTCATTCCTACAGTTTATAAGCAAGTACGAGGGTATAAAAGTTTATGCCCACAATGCTGCAGCTTACGACAATAAGTTCATCCTAGACTGCCTAACTAAACACGACCAGGAGGTTAAGTTTATAGCAGGTTTGGGCGCTTTAGTCTGGGTAGAGCCGAACGTTCGTTTTGAGGATAGTTACCTATTACTCGGTAGAAAGCTAGCTATCTGCTGTGAAGCCTTCGGTGTTTCCCGTAAGTTAGAGTGGAAGCACGATGAAACCAGGAACCCCTGGGAGATGGAGCCGATGCTTGATACCTTCAGTGAGTACCTCAAACGTGACTGCATAGCCTTAAGTGAGGTACTAGATGCCTTTACTGAGAAGTTAATAACAAACTTTGGGGTTACCCCTTCCTCCACACTAGCTCTGACTGCTATCAAAGCCTTCGACAAACGTTTCTATCCAGTAAAGAAGATAGCCTCAAACGATGACTACGAGACCTTCATAAGGGCAGCAACTTACGGAGGTAGGAATGAGGTCTATAAAAGGTATGGAGAGAATATAAGCTTCTATGACATAAAGAGGATGTTTATGTCTTGCTACGATACCCCAGTACCGGTTGGCAAGATGAGGTGGAGGAACCCCAAGATTGATAGAGGTACCCTAGCTGAGGCTACTGTTAAGGTACCAGACATGGAAATAGGACCACTCCCCTATAGGTTTAACGGTAGGTTAATATTCCCCACAGGTGAGTTTAGAAGCTGGTGGGATATGGTGGATTTGAGGTATGCGGTACAGCAAGGAGTTGACCTAACTCTAGTAAGGCAGTTAGAGTGTGATGAGGAGCCAATCCTAAAACCTTTTGGGGAGTTTGTAGATGGCTTAAGCGAAAATTCAAACGTGGATATGAGTAGGATTTGGAAGCTCTTTGGTCTAAGGTTAAGCGGTAAGTTTGGTCAGCATAAAATCAAAACGGAGATAAAACACGTAAAAGACATCAAGGAAGTGGAATACAACCCATTGGACAAAAGTGAGGTATACCATGAGGTAGCAGTAAACCAGGATGGCCACAAATCCCCGTATATTAAACCAGCTATAAATATGAGAATAAGAGCCGAAGCTAGGGTTAGGCACCTAGAGAAGCTCCTAGAAGCTAAGGATGTTTATTATTGCGATACCGACTCAATCTACACTACTACAGAGCTCCCTGTAGGTAATAGTTTGGGTAGTCTAAAGCTAATTGACTATGCTATTAGAGCTTACTTCATTGGTGGTAAGTTCTATGGTTACGTTGATAGCAACGGAATACTTAGACAGAAGACAGCTGGTTACAGGGATTATCAATTAACTGAGTATGACTTTAAGAGGGTATTAAAGGGGGAGGAGATATCCTGCTCGTTTAATAGAATAGGTGATTGGAGAGAGGTACTAAAGGGAATGGGAGTGAATCTTGAACCTCACAGATTTACCTATAGGCAACCTGACTTCCAGAATAGAATAATGGGGGCAGTAGAGACTACCCCCATTAAACTTGCCAGTGGAAAGATAGTAACCTGAGGCTACTACTTCCCCTTCTTCCGGCTGTACCCCTTGACACGGACTACCTTACCATGTCTCTTGTAGGAATACCCTTTGACTCTCATCAGGTTACTACCTCCTTTAATACTTTACTAAACAGGGACTCGACCTATCCCAATTGCTTACCACGTATTGGCAACTAGCTGCCATATTACCCCAGCTCCTACTGCTCCGATAATAGTTAGGATAGCTGATAAGATAACCATCTCGAGACTACCAGTAGTAAAACCTATTGCTAGTATTAGCAGAGTTATAGCTACGAATACCAAGGGTAGTACCTTCAGTAACCAGTAGACAGGATGTAGTGGGATCGTGTTAAAGCTACTGCCAGCATAACTAGTACCATCGGCTTCAGCATAGAAACGGTAGTAGACAGTACCTTCAGTAGGACCATCAGTTATGATATTTGCTGTGTAGGTACCAGTACCAGCAATTACCTGAGTAGGAGTTGTATTAGTTAAGCTACCAGGGTTATAGCCCCACTCAAAATAGACATTAGCTGATGGGAATCCATTCATATCGGATACATTGCCACGTAGTGTTGCACTCTTACCACTTACTGTCGGAGCAAGGATAGATACAGTAGGGGCTAAACCGATGATTATACTAGAATCGACTACCCCACTCCTACCTATAGTTAACGGGTTACCATTAGTACTCAAGACTTTAACTGAGGAAGCGCCCCCAATAAAGTCATATGCTAGTACCTCAAGTGAGGTAAAAAGGAGAATTAGTACTACTACTAGGGTAGCTGGAAACCACTTCCTCAAAAGTCTTGGGTCTACCATAGTAGGTCTCAGCATAATAGCTTCCATTTAACTTCCTTCTCCTGTAATTCTACTCTACCTTCCTACATATTCAATATAGTACCTAGCAACAAGGCTAGAAGCATTGGCATCAAGTATCTGTCCAACTATCCAGCCATCGGTAACTGAAACTGAATCTTGGCAGAATACCCAGATTGTCTGAGTTCCAGGAGATACCCAAGAATCATTAACACCTGTATTGTTAAGTAGTAGGTCATTAAAGAACTCTGTTCCACGATTTACAGCTATGTAATAAACATCTCCTGTATCCCAGTCATTGTCACCACCACCGCCCAAAACACCCGTAATTGTATTGGCTGTATTGGCTGTGACTGTTGTACTACTAGCATCAGTTAGGTTATAAAGGGTATACCCCACTAGGGCATTTACAGTCCAAGCCTTTGTGGAATCTGTTAGAACGGCAGCATTATCTGCTCCAGTATGAGTGCCAAATGTTCCGTAGTCAGCTATACCTACATCAAGATGAGAGCCTACTGTGCCACCGCCTGTAGTAACTTCTATGACTATCTTCCTGATGAGTATGTCTTGAGCTTCTGGATTGTGCCAAGCAAAAGCTATGGCATTGGCTAATCCTGCAGTAAGAGTGCCAGAGGCGGTGCGGATTTCAGATGGAGTAATGTAACCTACATTGCCTTCAATGATTGTGTTTGTGCCACTGTCATTTATTATAGTACCGCTTACACCTCTAAAATTGTTGTTCTTTACTTCAATATTCTGACAGCCGGCTTCTATTTCCATACCATTCGCAGTGTCGTGGATTAGGTTTCCCTCAACTAATACATCTTGAGAGATAGTAGCACCCGATTTAACCACTTGTATTCCTTCACGACCAACTCCATCTTTTCTGATATTGTTACTTAGCACCTTGACCTTTGTGCTGCCCATTACCCTTATTCCACAAACTCCTCTTGCTACTGTAGTGTAGGTTGTATTGCCTGAAATAATCACATCATCACTTAAAAATACCCCTATTCCTTGATTATTGCTCTCCACGCATATATTGCTAGAGACTATCACATGGCTGGAATTAGCAACATAGATAATATCACCATCTTCGCCGTAATTACCTGTTATCACAATATTGCTGCTAGAGCCTACTTCTATGGCATATCTATTGATGCTATTGTCTTTACTGATGTTATTGGCTACCACGCACCTTGCATTATTTGCATAGAGGATAATACCATCTTCATTTACGGAATTATGGCAATAAGAATTGATTATCTTGCTATCTACCACTGTATGAAAGACAATGTTCTTGTCGTTACAAGCATTGGCTTCAACGTCGTCTACTAGAAGATTAGAGCAAGCGTAAAAAGCAAAGTTGTGCATATTACAGTCGTGGACATAAACATCTTTCACTATGGAGTCTGTGCAAGTAATTAGAGCAATACCGCAGTGGTTCTGAAATTCGTCAAAGGTAGCTGGGCCAGATAAAGTAGCAACTGCAGCCTGATTAGCTTTGTTACCATCTATGCTACCATTTCCGTGTATGTATATTCCACTTTCATTTTCTGCCATAATGGCACAGGGACTTGTAGAAACAAAAGCGTTTTTGGCAGTATGGTAAGTGTAAGTTAAGTTCCACGAGAGAGTGATGACATTGCCAACTATGTTTGTTATTGTGCCACCTTCGCCATATCTAACAGAATAGTGGGCTGCTCTATCATTATCTATTATGGTTACCCATTGACCAATGAAGAACCCAGAAGCATCAGCTACAGTAATATTCGGTTGAAGTGCAGGAGCATCAATGGTAAGCAGGCTGGTTACAGCATTGATTATTCTTAGATTACCTAAAATCTCAAGCTCAGTATAGCTGTCAGGCAAGATAGGATTTGAAATGTTATATATTCCTTCTGACAGAACTACTTTGCCTCCATTGGCAGGTAAAGCGTCAATTGCCGCCTGTATCTGCACTTGGTCAGCAGTGCCATCACACACATAATCCGCTTGTGCTTTAGATTGAGCCGAGGCATCACTAGCAGCTATGACAAAGGTGGCAGTTCTGCCAACTGGAGCGGTTAAACTGCCAGCTGTTAGGTCAAATACCGCACCAATACCAGCTGTGGGAGCATAGTAAGTGTAGAGCTGGGTATCAATAGTAACATTTGTCCATAACCAGCTAGTAGTAGCACCCATATCTATACTACCAGCGTCGGTACTTAGGTCAGAAAAGACCCAGTTATCCCCACCAGCTTCAAACAGGTACGTGGAACCGTTGTTCTTGAAGTAAGTAGCTGCACCCACTCCTTGTATAGTAACGTTATCAATTCCTCTTGTTACTGTACCAGTAGAAGGTTCTGAGAAGTCATACTCCCCAGAAAAGACTACTAGCTTACCCCCTCCAGGTGGAAGGGCATCTAAAGCATCCTGAAACTGAGTCCTGTCGTTGGTACCATCACAAGAGTAATCAGCTACGCCAGCAGCATAAGCTGCCTTCGGACCAATAGTTATTACTATCCTACCAGCTGCTATCTCAAATAAACCCTGGTTCTCAGTATTAGCTGGGCTAATACCTATCTGTAGTCCAGCTAGATTGGCTAGAAGGGCTATAAGTATAGCAGCTGTAGCTATTTTTAACCACTTCATATGATTACCTACTATAGCTTAAACCGTCTAGGGTCAATACCATACTTCTTAGCCAGATCTGGATTAGCCCTAGCCATTTCCCTCAGGAAACCTCTCTTGGTCTTACCCCTCTCAGACCTCTTCTGCTTCCTCTGCTCCTTGGACATCTTAGGCCCCTTCTTCCTAGGCTCAAGACCATACTTCTTTAGAACCTCTAACCTAGTAGACTTCCTCTCTTCCCTTCTCTTCTTAGAAGCGGCCTTCCTCTCCTCGGGAGTAGCATACTTTTTCTTGGTACCCTTGAGGCCCAACTGCTCTAAGACCTTCCTTCTCTTTTCAGCCATAGAGAGAGATTCAGACTCTATTACTGAGGAGAAGTCAAGGGGGGTACCTCCTATCAAACTAGGTGGACTAGTAATAGCCTGTACTTCTCTACCCTTCTTTACCATTAACTTACACCTCCCTTTATTCTTTCAGTTCTTTCAGCTTCTCTGAATTCCCTAAGTAATTCCCTAGGGTCAAATGGCAGATATTCCCCTGTTCTGTTAACTTGCTCCTTGCTTAACTTCCTTACCGATAGAATCCTACCCTTCAACTTCTTCCCACCATTCTTGGATAGTGAGAACTTAGTACCAAAAACTTTACCAGGCTTTCTGTACCTTATCTTCAATATGGGCTTCCTACTATTCTTACCCATTAAGGCCTCCTTCGTAGCCTAGATAGGTCAAGTGTACTAGGTCTTGGTACCAATGGTATCCTACTAGACGTTTGAGGTATCGTTATCCTGGGTAAAACCGCACTTCTGAGATGACCCAAACCTCCCATACCTACCATAGGTTGTAAAGGTCTCCTCAATCCAGATAGGTCCATTTTAGGGGCGGTACCAAAACCGTACAAACCAGGTTGAATACTAGGAGCTAGACCCCTTGCTCTTCTAGGCTCGCCTCTAGGTAGGATAGCCTGTGCAGTACCTGCTACCCCCATCATCGTAGTTCCTGCCATAAACTGGCCAAACCCAACTGCAGCTTTAGCGGATCTATAAGGCAGAGACCTCTCCCTCTTAAACTCCTTGAAAGCTATCTCTTTGCGTCCCAAGTCAATAGCTTGACTTCTCATTTCTCTAGCAGCACCAAGTCTCTCAAAAGGACTGAGGGGACGCTTTACCTGCCTAAACTCATAGTGGCCACCGAAGGGCTCACCTGCAACGTTTACCCATATCTTCTGGATTGTTGTTAACTCTTCCGGCGCTCCAGACTCCCATCTCTCAAAAGCAGCTTCTACTTGCTCCTTCTGGCCCTTCTTGTACCTCTTACTAAACTTCTTCCTCTCCTTCTTGGAGAGCGTCTCTAGGTGCTCCTTAAGTCTTTCCTCCTCCGACTCCTTCCTAGCTGCAGCTTCCCTAGTATCCCTTTCCCGTTCGTACTTAAGCTTCTCCCTCTCCCTTACCTCTTCAGCCTCTTTGGATACCCTCTCCCGAGCCCACGCCTTACTAGCTTTCTCCCTTGCCTGCTCCTTTGCATCTTCTAACTCTTCCCTCTCCCTTCTTTGTTCCTCAGTTTCTGCCTCGGGGACTTCCCTAAACTCCCCCTCGACTAGTTTCGGTTTCTTCTTAAACTTACTTTTTAACCAATCAAATGCCATATGCTACCTCCCTAACTCGGCTAATCCCTCCTGGACAATAGCATCTAAGTCCTTAAAATCCAAGTTAGCTAGCTCCTCTACGCTTTCTACCCCGTCTTCTAAGATTTCAGCGACTTTTACTTGACCTACCCCATACTTGGAAGAGAGCATCTCTACGTTTGCAACTAAGTAACTAAACTTACCATAGGGTATTCTTCTCGTTGCCATAACTATGCTCCTCTACTCCTTCTACTTAACTGTATAATTGGTGAGTTAGCAAACAGGTCACGCTGAGGTTGAGGTTGCTGTACTTGCTGTGGCTGAACCTGGGGTTGCGGAGGAGACTTTCTCATGAAGTCTTCCTCTGGTGTAGTCTTAACAGACTCCTTAAGACTACCAGCGTAAGCAGATTCACTAAGTCCCATCCTATCCGACTGCTGTAAAGCCTCCTCCCTAGTAAGTTGCTCTGCAGGGACCTCAACCTCTTCTACTGGAGGCTCCTTTACCCCATACTCAAGCTTAATCTGAGTTTGTATCTCACCAGGTTGCATCCTATTTACCTTTATGAACTTCCTAGTTAACTGCCTATCTCGCCAACCTATTGTACCATTCCTAGAGAGGTAGTCAAGATAGGCAGTTCTAGCATGCTTAGTACTAGAAGCGTCTACTTCAGCAGTAGGAGCTTCACTCCCCGGTATATGTACGTAGTAGACTGTCATTTAACTACCTCTCTAGCTTACGGTTACGGTCTCGCTGTGAATGAACCACTGAACTGTACCGGTTCAAATGAGTATAGACGACCACCAATCATGACGTCGTCAACGTAACAAGTCCTAGCCTCAGCCTCCCAAAGCTCAACACGAACCTTGGTTAATACCCAGTCACTAACGGACGCTAAGGCTCCGTGCTCAGCTACAGTAATAGCATTTATATTTGTCTCAGTAGCGGATAGAAGTTGGTTGCCCGAAACCTCACTAAACATGGTTCCATCAAAGTTGTCCCACCCATAGAAGATGGCATAGGAAGTTGCGCTGGTGATAGAACGTGAAGGCGAGAGCCAAGCTCCTGAGCCTACACCATATCTAGGTGAAGAGCCAGGTTGAAGTGTAATGTCCACATGACCAACACCAGAATAGTTAGTGGCCATAGGACACGTGAAGCGCAGTTCAATCTGTGGGCCGTAGTGTTTGTTAAGCTGAAGTAGGTAATTGATACCCCAACCAGAAACGATGGTATCAAGGTCACTAACGTGAATTGCATACTTACCAGTTATTGCCACAGCAGGCCACTCTACATAGGTACTACCTTCCTCACCTGCTTTAGTAAGTAGACATGAAACTGCACCATCACTACTTGCTACTGTGCTCCACTCAGCTGAGCCAAGGACATCACCAAGTACTCCCTGAGAGTGAGTACCGAAGCCCAGAATACTACCTAAGACGGATTGTGGGACAGAGCCATGTACGTGAACCTTACCAGTAAGTACTACACTAATGTCTTCCCCTGAACCTGTTAGGGACAAATAGGGTGTAGTACCCTTACCAACAAAACCTGTCACTGCTAGAGTACCATAGTTAGGCACTGCTATAGTAGCAGACGCAACTACGCCTCTAGTAGTAACTGTGTTACTAGCTATAGTTAGGACAGCCGTCCTTACAGTATCAACCCTAGCCCCATCAAAGGACTTGACCGGAACATTGCAAGTTACGTTCCAAGTACCTGCCATGTTGACCGTAGTCGTAGCTGCTAGCACAGGTACCATCATAAGTAACATCAGTAGTATGATAGCACCTGGAAGTAGTACGCGAAGTATCCAATGTCCCTTAAACTTTTTCCACATTTTCTTTTTACCTCCCTTTATATTCCTATATTAGAGAAGTTACCAAAGCCTACTCCAGTACTTCTCCTCGGAAAGGCCCTTCGCCTTGGTTTACGCAAGGGCCTTTGACCCCTGTTAGTCCCCCGCTGGTTAAACATACCCTCAGTCATCTTCATTGCTACTCCACTTACCATAATAACTGGGAGTACACCTACCATTGCATCTAATCCATTTGCCATCTTACTTTACCTCCTTTACCTGCTTCTTCTTCTTAATATTCCTTCTACCCTTCTTACCCATTCTACTTCTCCCTCTCATGCTGAGCTAGAAAGTAAAGTCCATCTCTCCTAGCTTCCCTCTTAGTTTCTGTATCTACAGTCACGTTACTTAACGCAATCAAAGCTCTTCCTGTTGCCAGAAGGTCACCACCATGAGCATCAAGAGCGTTCTCCCTTCTGACGTGAATTGGCATACCCTTACCCCAGTTCATCTTTACCTTAGGAGCAAACCATCTCTTCCCCTTAGGAGTCCTACTCTTTCTCTTCCTCCTAACCCTCTTCTTGTAACCTTCACGCTTGATAGTTACAGCAGGATGCTTATGCCCGTACCTATCAACATAGGCTCCTCTCTTATAAGTTACTTCCGGTATTCTTACCAAAGCTACTGTCATACCAATATCACCCCCACATTATAAGTATATCATAACCCATAATGGACCACAATATTCATATTATAAGTCCATACTAAGCTTCAAATTGATATTATTAAACACAATAATGACAGCCCAGCTACTTAAGCCTCCTAAGTACCTCTAACCTCTCTTGCTGTCCTAGCAGTACCTTAACCTCCTTGTTCCACTCTCCAGTAGCTAATAGAGCTTTTAAGAAGTCAAGCTCAGTCGGGTCGTCCCTTACCTTATCAATTACTTTATTCAAAGCATCAAGCCTCATCTGCAGGGGATACTTCTCCAGCCTACCATTAAAAGTAATTACTCTCCTCCTAAGCTCCTTAGAAGTCAACTGTCTATCTGCAGTAGTCCCCTCAACTTCTATTCTAGTTATGAAAGGTTTCTGCTTACTACTCACTTATACCCCCTGGGGGACCAGCCTTTCTTCATATTCTTCTTCATACTCGTAAGCTCACCACGTAGGGTCTTAGCAACCTGCTTGAATGCTGACTTCACCTTCTCATGCTTCATCTTAGTAGCCGCCGAATCTGAGTCATCTGACGTTTATAGAGGTTCTTCTCTCTCTTAGGTTTTCTACCATTACCATTACTACTCAAGTTTAGTCTAAGATGCTCAAACCGAAGGAGGTCATCTGGTTTACTGCTGGGAATAACTAGCTTAATCTTTTCCACTTGTTAACTCCTTCGTTACGTCAATAAACTTACCAGGAAACTTATCCAAACTCTTTAAGAAGTACTTATCAGGAAGTATCTCCAGGTTTGAGCTAAACAAGTCATTGAATAAAACCCTAAAGACATTGACCGGAGATTTTAGCTGACTCATATCCCCATAAGGATTTAACACTGCCAGTAAGTTACCCTGCCTCTCAATAGCTAAATCCGGCCTATCTTCCAGTATAGTGTCCAAACCCTGTTTACTTGCCCAGTAATCTTGCCAATCCGTACTACTGTAACCCTCGTCAGAGCAAAGTATTATTATAGGAGCTACCTTACTATTAGCAAGTATTTCATCAATTGCTTTCTCTAGTTTAGTAGTAGTAAATGTTAACTGGTCAAGATACATTCTCTCCCACTCCTCCGGAGGTAGCATCCAGCCAGAAGTATGCTCCCCATCAGCTCCGAATAGGAAGGGTGGATGCGGTAGTATAAAGTGGCAGAAGGTAAAAGTAGGCTCCTCCATCTTCGAGACTGCAACTAAACTATCAAACTGCCTCAAGTGAGCATCCCTTAGTATTGAGTTACCACCTACACCAAAGGTAAAATCAGCTAAATCATACCAGAGTGTCGTCCTGTATAGAGTAAAAGCAAACTCATTCAGTGAGCTAAACTCTGGCTCTATATCTGCCTTAATATTCGCTGAAGTAAAACTCCACCAGGAACCGAGATGGACGTATGTATAACCGGCTTCCTTGACGGTATCACCAACCGGGTTCTGTAGTAAACGCTGGCCTAGATACTTCGCAGCCTCACTACCTAACTCTTCATCAGTCCAGTACTTCATATTTAGTACTGAGGAAATTGACAGTATAGAGTGATGGTAGTTAGCCATGGAGTCAGGTTGTACGTAAAATCCTCTATCCTGGAGGAAGTTAAGAAACTCACTGTTATCATATCCCAAGTAATCCTCAAGTACCCCAAAACTAGCATAGGTATCAGGTATAATATAGTAAATATCCGGAAGGGGATTGTGCACACCATTTATAGGTACAGCTTGTGACTCCAAGTCAGTACTAGCTCCAACCCCATTTGGGCTAGTAAGGATAGAGTAAGAACTAACAAATAGGATAGCCACACAAACTACGTTGGCTACTACTGTAAGGTGTATCCTACCTTTTGGTCTTGTAAGCTTAGCTGCAACAAACACCCCAACTACCATCAAAGCTAACCAGATTGGAGATGACGATATACCGTTGACCCCAGTAAAATCCCTAATGTAGCCATGAAAGATAGTTAGGCAGAATATTACCGCTACTATTAGAGCTGACTTTCGCCAATCCCTTACTAATAGCTGAGTAATACCCCAGATAGCAGCGATTATCCCAGTCACTACTAGTAGAGGTACGGTAGCTACACCAAAAGAGGGCAGTTTAGACATGTTTCCTGAGTAGGTAACTAGTATCCAGATTATACCAAGTAGTATGGGATATACAGGGAAGAACTTCTTCATCTAGCCTCCATCAGATAAATACTCCTCAAACTGCCTTCAATCTGCTTACAATCCTCTATACTAAAATCCTTACCAAAAGCTTCCTCAAACCCTTCCTTTGTATAGCTAGGGAATATATCCTCCCTGAACTTCAGCATTTTCTGGACCTGACTATCCTCCTTAGGAACCCACTCAATAATTAGGTATTTGCTCATCTTAGCTAAGAAGGAAGATATCCTATCAAGGGGGAGGTTATTACCAATAGCTAAATGATGTATTAAAGCTAGTACCATTACCGTACCTACGCCTAACCTACTAATAAAGGAATCCCTCTCGGTACCCCCCCAACCAATAGCTGGACTTGGATTAGTCAAATCAACAGTTAAGGGTAGGACATTACTATCCCCCTTTTTGTAGGCAATCTCAGTACAAGCTGGATCCGAGTCTATAGAAACTACCTTACTTCCTAGATTACTAGCTATTAGACTGAACTCTCCTACGTTAGCTCCTAAGTCCCATACTAGTTTAGGTCTTGCCCTACTAAGGAAGTCACTAACAATACTTCTCTTACTTAAATAGGAGTTCTCAGAGTAACTACAACTATCATACGACTCCCAGATTCCCTTCGGTTCCCACCTAAAGTGTCTAACTGTTGACTCCAGGTTACCAATCAAGGCAGTAAGCTGGAGCTTAGACATTTTAGGTACCTTACTAACCCTACCATCCAAGGAGTTAAGCTTAACATGCATCAGAATACCAAGATTAAGCTTTGCCCGTACAGGCAGTAGCTTATTAGTTAGGTTAGCAGGAATACCATCAATATAAGTTTTTAGTAATTGCAGTAGCCTAATATCCCTATAGGTTGCGAGGACAAGTGGATTAAGGAAATGCTGGCAGAACTGCCTATATGCTACCCAAGGCTTGCCCTCCTCGTAAGGATAGAAGGATAAATGGTCAATAAGTATCGGCTCCCCCCCAACGAACTGCACGTTGTAGGCACTAGCGTCCTTTAATATTATACCATACCTAAGTGCAATCTTCTGTACTCTAAGAGTAAGTAAAGCTGCGTCCTTCAACATACTAAATGACCACTCATAGGGGTAGGAGATAAAGGGTACTCGCTCCGGCTCAAGCGTATCGCCGACCCACCTAAAGGGTAATAGTAATTTATCCCCAGTTAGCCTATTGCATAAGCCAGAGCCAACTAGTTGGGTTAGTACAGGTTCGTACTGAGGAGATACCTTACGGTAGACAGTACCATTCTCCTCAAATACATACCCACTTGGGTCCCTGAATGAGCTACTTACCCTCACTCTTCTTACCTCTCTTAAAGAGTAGAACCACTCTCTTCCAATATATACCAACCAAAACCGGTATGGCTACCAGAACGCCGATAATAACTTGTGCAACTATACTCCACGCACCCGGGTCAAGGTACATCTATTTATCCTCCTTCTCTCTAATCTAGGTACCCCCCTACCTCAGCTCTTAACCTCTTAAAATCAACCAACCAGGACTTAGGTACACCCTCTACTTCAAGGGCTACCCTAATGTAACCTAGTACAGAATTAAGAGGTAGTTTATACTTTACAAGACCAGTATGGGCTAGACCCCTGAGACGTTGGGTAAGGTGCCTGGGACGCTTAAGCTTACTATAAGTCAGTACCCAAGCATCAATCTCCTCACTAACCTCGTTACCAAAGGAGTCAAATTCACTAAGCCTAATATGGTCTAACTGGTGATGCGCTATCTCATGACCAAGTGTAGTAGCAGATATCTTACTACTAGTAAGTACTATCTCACCACCAGGTAGACCTAGGGGGTTTGTGGGTGCAGAAAGGGCAACAACACCCTCACCAAGGTTCTCACTTAGAGCTTTATATCTGATTATAGTCATGCTTTTGGCATCCCCTTAAAACTAAACACCTTACTGAGAGGGGTATCACTACCAGAAGAAGCCTGCTTTTCCAAACCCCTCTTAGCACTTACCAAGAAGCTTCTCAAGGTAGATAGGTCAGTAAACCTACTAATACCTAGGGTCTTCGCCCAACCGTGACCGTATTTTTTCTTAAGCTCAGAAATTACAGCTTCTCGCTCGGCTATCTCAGCTTTCTTAGTAAGTACCTCCTCCTCTACTGTAAGATGCTCTTTCTCTGCCTCAAGCTGGTCAATTGACATCCTTCTGCCAACCTTAAACGCCATCTAATTCCTCCCTACGTCCTTCCAGTATAATTTTTCTCCCTTAGCAATTAGTGTTTTAGGAACCCCAAACCTTTTAGCAGCTTTAACGGTAGCCCTCCAAGCCTCTCTCTTGGTTAAACCGAACTCAAAGATACCAACGTCCTGAGCTTTCGCTGATAGCATAGCAGTTACGTAATCTTCCATAGGTATCCTCCTCTTGACCGTAAAGGCCCACTTATCAGCTTCTAGTTCCTCCAAAACTGCCCCAACCGGGGTCCCCCTACCTCTACCATGGCCCATCCTAATATGCCCCAACTCATGCAGCAGAATGTAAGCCCTAACATCCGGCTGATCCTCCTCCTGCTGCTCGGAAGAGTACCTAATTAAACCTCTATTACCTATAGAATAAATGTTAGTTGAGCCAGCAATAGGATGTTTCTCTTTCTCCTCAACTAGCTTTACCCCCATAGATTCGGCTAGCTCCTTAACATCCTCAGGGGAAACATAACCCCCAAGAGGCTCGTCAACCCACTTACCAAACTTAGACACCGTCTAATTCCTCCGCATAACCCTTTCGGGTGAATTCCCTCAATCTATCCTTCGCCCCCTTGTCAACTATCAATAACTCATCAAGAGTAGCTGTTTTCCACTCATAGAGGTAATCGAGTATCTCATCCCTATTGGGACCAGGTACCTTAGCTACTCGCTTACCCTCCTTCGTTAATCTATAAATCTTCATAGCCTTTTATAGGCTCCCCTAGAGCTCTCTCCATAATCTTAACTATCTCCTTCCTCTCCTTCCAAGATGTTTCGATACCATAATGCCTTAGCCTACCAATAACTAGACTAAGTGCCCTCCAAGGCTCCCAACCCCAACTTACAAGTTCCCGCAACGCCATCATACTAACCTTTGGTGTAATTTTCTTTCCCATCATCCTAAAGGAATAAATCTCAGCCTCAATCTCATCATCTACTAACTGCCTCCAAGGCTGATACATCTTAAGGACATCTTTCCTACCCTTACCGTAAAACTTAACTACCTTGGGGAAGTGCTCGAGTTTCTCATGCCCCAACTCATGTAATCTAATCCTGGTCGTTCCACCCACTGGGACGGTAGCCTCTAAAGTTTCCTTATCTATAAAGCCGACAGTAGTCTCAGGACACGTAAGTCGCTGCTTAATGGCTAACTCCCTAAACTCTTTTTCAGGTAAAACCTTCATCTAAATCCCTTATGCTTCCAAGCGTAGTATAGCTCCTCCTTGACTGCCCTCAGCTTACTATCACTACAGTCAGCACCGAAGAGCTCATAGCAGGCACGAGTAGCTAGCCAATCAATCTTTGACTTAGTGACCCTAGTAAGATGACTCAATACCTCCTTGCAAGCATTGCAGGCATCCTTAACTCTTAACCTTCGACCTGTCTTCTCACTAGCAAACCTACTAGCTTCTATCTCCTCCTCAAACAGCTCCCCCAAGGTTTCTGTACTGGGATGCTTCTTATGATGGCCAAACTTAATATGCCCAAGCTCGTGGGCCAGGTCAATAGGTAGAGTATGTTTTGTGAATACCAACTCAACTCCCTTAAAAGAAGGAGGATTAACGGTAGTATCCCAATGAGATACTACTTCAGCTTCCGTGGTTCCACCACTCAGCATATCCAGTTCTTTCTTAGGTAGATAAAGTACCTTCATCTACTTTCCTAAAGCAGCCTCTTCCTTCTTCTTAACCGAGAGACCGCCGTGACCATGTTTAGTCCCCTTGAAGCTCTCTTTATACTTCTTCCTCTGCTCAGCCTTCTCCTGTTTCCTTCCCACATTAAAGGTCCTCGACGGCGATTTTCAGTTGCTTTCCCGTGAAGGGTATAAGCTCCTCCGTGTTATACATCCCAAAGAAGGCAGGACCGAAAACTTTTATTCTACTTCTCCTACCCGACCTCAAGTCTAGGAATCTAGTTGTTGCCCATCCCGTGACCCCATAACCCAAACACCTTGGGCAAACTTCTCCAGTTCCCTTACAGAAGGAGCAATCCGCTTGAGGCTTACCACCGTCTCTACCACAAGAAGGACACATTACCCCACCCCTTTGGACTACCTTCTCACCTCCACATTTACCGCAAGGGTCCTCTTTTAAGTACCTGCAAGTTCCCCTTACATCTACCTGCCTTCTAAACCTCTTATCCATAACGTCTATATGGTGGAAGCAAGCGTACAAGTCCACTCCCCTCTTTCTAGTTTGGACGGTATAGTACGTCCAGAGTATATTAGCCCTACCACCGCTCCTCCTAGCATCCAGGTACTGATGAGCCTCGTCAAGCAGGGTTACGCAGTTATTAAGCTGCTCATCCTGCAAGTGTTCCATAAAGAACTGCATATCAAACCTAGTATACGGGAAAGCTAAGTGGATATTGGAAATTATCTTCCTACCATTCTGGTAGTGCTCACTGCAAGCAAGGGCTACTGCAGTCAAAGTCTTACCACTACCCATCACGCCTTCGAATGAGTAAATGCTCATTACCTACTCCTTCCCCTTAAGTGGTAGTCTGCGAAGCTGCCTAGAAAGCCTACTCGCCATCTTCCTATCCTCAGGAGCAAATACTACTAGTACCCTCTTCCCTGATGGAAGCTTTACTAACCTATCCACATCAATTACTCCTGCTCTCCTCTTTCTAACTTTCTTACCCCAAGCAGAACCTCTACCAACTCCAGTACACCCTGCCTATCCCTACTCTTCTGCCTAGCTAGGAACTCCTCATCAAACAACTTCAATACTTTAGAGTTATACCTTCTCTGCAGAACTCCGAGTATAGTAAGAACATACATTAGCTGTGGAGGAATCTCACTTATCATCTTAAGACGTTGATAGTTTTTGGTATCAAATAGAATGTTGATAGCTGATATTTCCTCCGGCGCAGCACTCGCCATTATCTGGTCCATGAGGGACTTATCACCCGACGGCATGCTTACCTCCTACTAAAATATCCCCAACCTGCTCTTAACCTTCTCAACGTACCCCGTTAAGAGCAGATTATCAAAATCCCTGCTAATCTCTTCCTTCCTCCAACCACGCTTACCAAATAGCTTAGACACGTCTTTTTGACTAAATACATCTACCCCAAACTCCTCATCAAGCACATCCCACATCGGGTACACGGAATAGTAAGATAGAGGCTCCATATCAGCTCTAATCAAGTACTTCGACATAACTACCTTTTCTCCAATAACTCAAGCTTTTGTAATCTTTCTACTGACCTCAATACCTCGTCAGTCGTGGCAAACTCTTTACTACCACCCTTATTTATAAAGGGCTTTCCGGCTTTGATGCACCTGATTATGTTCATACCTATCTCGCACTTCTCCAGGATGGCTCTATCAAGTGAAGTTAGTTTCTCCTGAGCCGCCTTCATTGCCTTTCTATCGTGCATAGTATAGTACTTCACCTCATCCTCCGTCCCCTAATAGCAGCAAGTCTCTCCTTATGCCTCTCCTTAACCTGCTTACTTCTAGGTATAACTCCCTGCTTAGGGGGCTTACCCCACATCTGCCAAGACTGCCCCTTGATATTTGTCATCGTTATCTTCGTCTTACCTATTCCACTTACAAACCAGAGCAAGCAGCCAACCGCCATGGAGAAGAACAAGAAAGCTAAAACCCTAACCCAGCCCTCACTTATTAGATACTGCCCAAGTATAACAGTTGTAGTAAGAAGTAGAAGACCAAGGGTAGTCCAACCCATAGCTGCCCCCATGCTAAGAACGATACTCCTCCTCCAGAAGGATAGACCAGTAGCCCCCAAAGCTAGTACAATTAGACTTATAAACAACCACGATGAGCTCATAAATAGTACCTCCAGCCAGTTATTCGACTCAACCCAAGATCCACTACCAAGCTGCCCCCAAGCCCTATAAAAAGGTGTCTCAAAGGAGGCCAAGTCAATCGTAGTATCCGAGCAGGATAGATCAGGCCCGTAGTAGACTTCATAACCGTCATTTCTATCCGTAGGGAAGCTACCAAAATCAACCCTAACCATAGTATTAGCAATCCCCGCAGATACTTCCCAACTAAGGTCAATGCGCCTATCGTTGACATATACTGCAGTAAGATTAAGAATACCACAAGCTGGGGTAGCATACACCTGGACTTCTGAGCTATCATTAGCCAGTACCTGCTTCCCAGGATATACTAACGACATCAAGATTATTAGAAGAATAAACCACTTCTTCATCCTACCTCATCGTAACCTGAACTTCTGCCCTAACCTCCGCTACGGTTACTGATTGCCCTATAATATCCCAAGTACCATCGGGATTACCATCTGGTCCTCTATGCTCTATCCACGCCTTGTAGAAGAGCATAGCTTCACTTCCGGGGCCCAAAACCTGATTGTCGGTAACCCTGAATAGGGTGTATTGCCTATCCAACAAAGTACCATCCCCCTTATCCCACTTCCGAATAACCTGCTCACCAAGTCCAAGGTATACCAGTCTACCATCACTAATTGTTTCGGGAGGAGCTCCATATGAGGCTCTTATCATAAGCCTCGGGCTATTACCCCACGTTAAGTATGACATCTCCTGCCATTGGTCACCTAACTGCTCAACAGTAAAGCAAGCTGGGTAAAAGACGAAATTATCGCCTACCGTCTGTCTGTATACTCCCCACAACTGTCCAGTGTTCATGTAAGCTACCTGAAATATCCACCTACTAGGAGGAGTCATCTCCTTTGGTACATATAACCTTACTGTAACTGTCTTGCTTCCGTAGGCAGGTATGTACTGCCCATCATCTATAATACTAACGCAGCCGGCCGTATCCCCCCAGTAAACAAAGCCTATTCGCTTCTTCATGGTTGACGCTGATGGCTGTGCTAGGTAAAGCTTTATGGGAGAAGGATAGGGAAGGCCATTGTAGATTTGGAACTCCATATCAATAGTAAGTTCCTTGATATACCCTGAAGGATTTCCTACTTCGTAGCGAGCAGGGTAGATACCCGTGCCTATATAGGCACCTTTATTTGCCTGCGCTGTCGCCGTCGAAGCTTGGGAGGAAATTGAGGTAGTTATCACAGGTGGGTTTACACTTACTACCCTAGTTCCGCCACTTAAGTTACAACCAACCATAAGCGCAATAGCTAGACACAAGCTAACTACCAAGTACAATCTCTTAGTTACCATATTGTTCTCCTTTTTGGGCCTAGCTCGCTTTCAGTCCCAATTGCAGGCTTTCCACCCGTCCCTAGTTTCACTATGCTGGCGCTAGACTAACTGTCATAGTAGCAGTACTCCCTGCACCGCCAGTCCAGGCATTGGTTCTAGTCTCCAACTGCATCCCCCACTTCATTGGGGTAGATGGGGCTAAATCTTCATAGGTAGCGTCACTACCAGTACTTAGACAAACGACCTTACCTGTACTATAGGTCATGCCTGTGCAGTAGGAGAAGGCACCGTAGGTAGTAGCACCGTTCGAACCATCGGTATCGCTGTTCGTCATGTCTGCATCACCTGTAGGACCAAAAGTGCCTATCACAACAAACAAGTCGGTAGTGATAGTAGACGTATTTGTCAGAGTGAAGTAGCACTCATCAGCTACAACAGTATCAGCTGCTTCTGCATCGTGTACTAGTGCTGGCGAATGGTCATCCCCATCTGGGTTGGAGTAGTAGATAGTATCCACAGCTATTGTACCCTTCGGACTTACACCATCGCCCACTATGTCGTTTAGTGTCCAGGCATCGGGGTCATTGGAACAGCCAACAAAAGCGGGAGTAGCTGTGACTGTTACTGGCTCTTCAGTAGCAGCAAACACGTTAGTTGCTGGTAGCAAAGCAAACAGAGCCGCTAGAGCTAGACTTATTACTAATCTCTTCTTCATCTCTTCATACCTCCTTTCTTAGTTAACTATAAAAAGCCTGACCGACCACAGGCAGGTTTAATCTAAAGTTGCTGACAAAGTTATTATGCTCGTCTTCTCGTACCAATCAGTGAAAGTTCCAGTCTCAAGTTTCAATTCCCAGTCTATATTAGTTGTTAAGCCTGATATAAAAAGCAGAGGGCTGGTAGTTATAGTCACCCCTTCGTCATAATCGTCGCCCTCTTTAAAAGCAGTCAGTACTACGTGGTTTATACCTACTGAGCTGTCCAAAATCCAGCTAGCCCCAGATGATGTAAAGTTGGTAGCCACTACTGTGATACTGCAAGGGTCTCCATTGTTTGTAATCGTGAAGTAAGCGTCTCCGTCTACAAGCACCCAAGTAGGTTCTAAGCCATTGGACCAGTATGTTGAGTTAACAGCTACCACCCCAAAAGCTACACTGCTATAGTTAATACTTATGTCCGCTACTCCTACTTCTGGTTTTAGCGCACCAGTCCAGGTGTAACCGTCATCACTAGTACCACCACCAGCTAAGTCCCACTTACCAGGGTTTTCACTTCCATGTGAAGCTATCTCTCTGTAGGCTATACCAGCCGAAGCATCATTACCATCACTGCTTACGTTTGACCCAGCAGTAGTATAGTTAGTCGGGACTGTAATGCTAGAATAGTCATTCTGCTTGCCAAATATGGGAACTGCCCAAGCACTATCTGTTACTGTAACTACTGCTGGCGGGTTAGGGTCTTCTGTATTAAGCCACCGTTCTGGTACTCCACTTTCAGCTTCAAATGGGTCTCCAGTAGTGTCTACTCCTCTAAAGACTGAAGTTCCCCAGATGGTTGTAGCGTTGCTAGAGGAGCTAGAAGTCCAGCCAAAAGTCGTGTCACCAGCTTGCAAGACACGATAACCAATAAATATGCGACCAGCATAGCCATCAGCATCATCATATGCTTGCTGTTTCTGTGTTATTTTAGCATCGTCTAATGTAAATGTTTTGGTAGCTACCCTCGTATACCACCAGAAGACAGCTACATCATCAGCTTGCCAACTTATGCTATTCAGGGTAAAAGTGCCACTGGTAGGGTTGTTACCAGTTGAACTTGTATTGCCTATAAAAGAAATTCCAGCCTGTTGGATACTTACTTGAGAATAATAGACTGTCATACAGACAAAGTCAACATAAATATCAGCGTTTGCTGAAGTAGCTTGAACAGAAAGTACTACTCCAAAGCTGAGGCTTTTCAGCATAGCAACAGTTAGTGAAGCCCCCCAAGTGTCGCTTATTCCACCGTAGCTTTTTACGGTAGAAGCAGTAGGCCAGTTATTGACCGTGTCTGCTTTGTTACCACCAACCAGAGCGCCACTAGCATCTAGTAACTGCACCCTGTAGTCCCTACCATACCTATCCACAATGCAATAACGGTCAATTTCAACCAGAATGCCGTCTATGCTTGCACCATCAGGTATGGAGCTAAAGTTAAAAGCTGTAGCTTTAATTCTGTAAGATATATCAGGACTATCATAAGTAGCAGCTGTAATGTAGGAGTAAGCACCATCATTGGAGAATATGTTCGTAGCACTAACCCAATTATCACTGTTCTCAGGTGCAACAGCCTGAGTAGCAGCTACTTCTGGGTAGCATTGAATACCACTAGAAGAAGCATAAACTCTACTTAGACCAATGGATAGCAGACCTTCACCACTAATACTTATCCCGATAGGTAATAGTACAGCTAGAATAGTAGCTATCAATACTACTACTACAATAGTCGAAACCCACTTTAGCTTTCTTCTCATATCAATCCTTACCCAATTATAGTTTTCAACCCCTCTATCGCCTTCTCAATTCCACCAAGCTTAGTAATAACATAGAACAAACCCAGTAAAGCTATTATACTAGCCCCAGCTGCAATCATAGCTAACATCCTCTCCCCCTTACCAGTCTTGCCTTCCTCACCAACTCCCTTAACTAGGTTAATCATCCACTGGGGGTCAAGCACAACCGGTAACTCCTTTGATGAGAGGGCCCCAGTTGGTGGATCTTCCCAGTCAAGTGGATCTGACCTTCCCCTCATAACTAATGAGCACCATACTCTCTGCTGAAAACCTGATAGCACCCTCGGCCACCCTATTGGGTAGTCAACAGGTTTCATCAAGCCTGTCTTTAATACCCACTCATCATCTTTATCCTTGACAAAGTCATCCTTGTAAACCTTTAGAAGCTTAATACTTAAAGGTTTTCCCCTCTCTATAATAGTACATAAATGCTTTCCTCTCGTCTTTGCCCTTAAACCAAACTGAAGTAGTAGAGGAAAAGCCATGAAGATAATTATCAACAGAAAAACCGGCAGAATAAGATTTAAATCAACCATAACGACCTCCCGTTAGATTTTAGCCCAGCAGGGACTCAGTCCCAACCAAATACTACTACCCCCCTAAGGAGTAGGAATGATCTTCGAGAAGATTTGCAGAAAGGACAACACCAAGCCCCAAATCCCCATAGCTATGATAGGAGCTAATACAATCCACTTTACGTAAACCCAACCTCCAGTTAAGAAGGTATCCACAGTCTGGAGAGTTATAGCCTTCCATAAAGCTCCAAGGTAGTTCAGAGGAGTAGCAGCAATCTGAGTAAGACCTCCCGACCCTCCAGTTAATTGCATACCAGTAAGCTGCTGTAAAGTACTAACCTGGTCAGCTCCTATAGCCTGCTGCTCCATAACTAAACCAAGTATTGCAGCAGTAATCCAGACAAACATAATAAACGCAATAAATTTTGGTGCCACCAGTTAACCTCCTACATACTACGTGTAACTACCAAGTAGGAACTTACTAATAGGGCATATACCAGTATTACCCACCACCCCAGTACGCCCGCACCTGCTCCCATAGATAACCCAATCCCAACAGCCGCAGAAGCTAGTAAGGCACTACTAGTTGCAATCAACACCCCAACCCCTAATGCAATACCCACAAAGATTGCAAGTATACCATATAAGTGATTTGTACTCCACTCCAAACCAGTTGCAGCAGGAAGTACTAAATCATAGTAAGGCATACTGGTAATCGTAGCAGTTGGCTCATAGTAACCAGTCACCGTAGGAGCAGGAACAACAACTGGTAGATCCTCTCCTCCGGGAACAAGAGAAATTACACTACTTAAACCCCCCATAGCTATCGTTAAGTTAGAGTTACTCCCCCAGAAGATTACACCGTCCTGCGCTGCCCCCTCTAAGTCAGGCAGTACTACCCCACTTATAATATCCTCTGGCTGGTAATGCACCGTCAAAGCCAGTGGATTGTCCACAGACAACTTAATGTAGTTCTGATAAGGGCTAACATTGTTCTGGCACCACAACCAGTCACTATTAGTATCGTACACAGTTAGTACAATAGCTTCAGAGGCTAATAAAGCTGCACCAACATAAAGCTCAAGGTCAGCACCGTCATAGGTAAGCTTTACTATCCTATCACCAGTTGTCATTATACCACTTAAGGTTACTGGGTAGACCATATCCTCCAAATCATCAACTATAGTGAAACTACTTATCTCTACCTTATACGTATAGTACGGGTCAGAGTAGTCAGGAACATAGACATAGGTACCATCGTTAGCCAACATAAAGTTACTGTGAGAACCAGTAATCGGAGCATGAAGGTGCGAGGTTTCAGTAAAGGTTGTCTCATCTATCTTAACGAGAATTGTAGGTGGGTCCTCCTCACCAGAAGCAGTATTAAGCCCAGCATACAAATCAGTCCCCAAGTGCATTAGGGACACAACTCTATTCTCGTTAGCTCCAAGAGTCAAGGTATCAACAACTGTAAAAGCGCCTATGTCAACCCTAACAATCTTACCAGGCGAGGAGTTCTGACCAACATACAAATAAGTACCGTCGCTGGCTAGCGACTTCAAGAAGCTGACTGCGGTATGCAGCGTAGCTGTGTAAGTGAAGGCACCAAGGTCTATCTTTACCAAATGCTGATTAGTTGAGTCGCAAGCCACATAAAGATTTGCACCGACGACCACAAGGTCTACTGGATTAACAATATCGGCATGTGTAAGTTGCCCAACCCTAGTAAATGTCGCTAAATCCACCTTGGTAATAGAATCATCATAGTTATTAGCTATATAAGCATAACTACCAGATATAACTATATCATCGCCGTTAATCTCCCCAACAGCTAGTGTTAAATCGCTACTAACTGTAAAACTTGTTAGGCTAACCTTAGTAATTCTAGTAGGATTATCCCTTCTTACTGCATACAAATAATTACCACTAACTACCATTCCCCATATCTCGCAGCCAGTACCATCCGTCATAAGGTAGTCCTCAATTAGATAAGAAGTAAGATTAACTTTATAGATAGCTCCCTGGTCATCACCAATGTATAGATAATTACCATCTATCACAGCTGAACCCAACGCATACCCAGTCCCCTCAGCATATACTATTGATCTTAGAGTACTAGCAGTACTAAGATCAATAGTAATCGCACCTGCCTTATTCAGGATATACCTATTAGCACCACCCAAGGTATTAAAGTAGCCTGAAACCTCAATCTCAAAACTATCAGCTGGCTCAAGAAGAGGGTCATCAGCAGTAGTTATGTAACTACCAGTACCTAGTACTATCGGAAGCGAAGTATTTGGTGGACTATAACCCGTCTCAAACCTATACGTCCTAGTTTGATTAGCCCCCAAGACAGGGATAAATACTCCTATCTTGTCATCAGCTAGCATATACTTCTGTTCACTAGTACCTTCAAAGAACCTGGAATCCATACCAGTACTACCAAGCTGCCCAGAACTAACCATACTAGTTATATTGGCAGGAACAAGAGCAGAGAGATACAACCTACCACCACCTGAAGTATCCTTAATAGTAATCTCTGAACTATAAGTACCAGCAGCAAGTACGGGTAAAGCTAGCACTAGTGCGAAGACAAAGGATAGTAGAATAGTTAACAGCTTTCTCATCCCATCCTCCCTAGAATAAAGGTTACACCAAACAGAACCACAACTATCAATCCAAACACAAAGGTTATGACCAGGGGTATCAACCCAATTATATTACCAGCTATTATAAAAGGTATACTAACAGCTATAGCGCCCGGGACCGACCCAGTCGCAGCGAATATAGAACCCGTTAATATAAAGAATATTATCCCAAATCCAACTCCTCCTATCATAGCCCCTGGGACATGGAAGAAGGTACCTAGGTTAGTAAGTACAGACTGCAATCTAGCTCCTAACCTAGTTTCCAGCTCAACCTGGTACGCCTGCGTAGGAGCTTCAGTAGAGTACTCAAGGTACTGAAATAGGGTTGGGCATATACCATTCAACTCCGGTATAGCCTCCTTGAACGTAGCAGAGCCTAAGATATTTAACTTACTAGAGGAAGTCAAGAGGGCCGTCCCCCAAGAAGTCTCAAGGGTCTGAGCAAGGGTGACGCACCAAGACTGCAGATAGCCCCTCGAGTCAGTTTGGGTACCACTAACCCAGTTACCACCAGCAAGAACTAGCGAGTCCATGTTGATATCTTCCACCAAAGATGAGAAGTAAGCAGGGTTACCCGAAACCCTAATAGTATAAGGGTCACTCCAAGTTAACCCTCTAGCTTCAGTCAAGTAGATAGATATAATATTGTGGCCATAGTAGTTTAAGGGTCTAGAGTACTTCAAGACAGCCCCATCCCAAATACCCACAAAGAAGGTATCATTAGGGTCCTCAGTTGGGTGTGGAGGAGGATACATAACCTTATACTCCACCACATAGAGCTGGTCACCATCCCCACTATCATCCCAAAGATTCTGAAAGACCCTAACACTCTCTATAGTAATAGAATCAGGGTCACCAATAGCAGCATAAGCCGGTACTACAGTAAGTACGGATAGTACTAACCCTAAAACCGTAGCTAGGAATAGTTTTCTCATCTCAATATTGTCCTACGTCTACCTCTATGAGGTAGGTACAAATGACGGTTTGTCACTAGGCTATCAGGATGCCGAATACCTTTAGGTATAGCTTTCCCAAAGAGACCAAAAACCTTCCTTGCAGACTCCTGTCTCTTCATCTTCTTTAGGTCTTTCACTGACCTTATAAACTCTTTCTCTTCTCTATCCAACTTTATGCACCGCCCTTGTTAAACCCTTACCCAAATCTTTATAACGCCTTACGAGTTGGGCCTTAATCATACTAGTCGCCTTGCTAGAATCCGAAGTAGGTAATTCAAATATCTCAACCTTACGTGATAAGTTAGAGTCATCTACGTAACGCTGAGCAACTAACTCAGAAGTAAAAGACCTACCACCAATAACCACAGGTCTTAAGTTACCATCTTTAGCAGAAACGTAATCAACGACCCAAAAGTAACTCACCTAAACCTTCCTCTTCTTCTCTACCCTAACTACTACACCAGGTCTAGAAGAGTCCATAAGCATCTGTCCAGTATTACAATAAAGGCAGAAAGCTATACTTGACAAAAATTCTACGTCTCTTCCACACTTCTTACAGGGAAGCGTAGTAGGATTTTCTACTTTCATGCCCTTAACCCCCTTGCAAGAGTAGTAGCTACCGGCTCCCCTGCTCCATACTTCCTTATCCTCTTACCAGCAATAGGTCTCCTTACCTCTTCCATAGTCAAAGGCTGCTGAAACACTATCTCTAGTCCAGGGAATAACCACCCCTTACCCTTAAGAGGCCTTTTCCTCTTCTTGCCCAAACTTAAACCCCCTCCAAACTCCGGTAACCCTATCTTAGGGAATAGAGGAGGAGGCTTAGGAGGAGGTTCCTCACCAGGTAGTGGTGGAGGAGGAGGAATAGTCTCAACTAGAGGAGGCACTGGAAGCACAGGCTCAGGTATATAAGGTTTTATACCCGGAAACTCAATTGGCGTTATACCCGGAAACTCAATCGGAGTAACACCAGTAACTATACCAGGTATTAAACTAGGTACTGTAACCCCTGGAGTAGGACCAGGAACTATACCAGGCTTTGGGACAGAAATAGGAGTAGTTTTAGGAGTAACTCCCGGTACTACAATAGGAGCAACCTCAGGCGCAGTTTTTGGTACCGTAACCGGCACAGTAACTGGAGCAGTAACTGGAATAGTAGTAGGAGCAATCGAAGGAGTAGGGATAGTTATATGAGGCAAAGGGATAGATCCTATACCTATAACAGGAACTGGTCCCATAAGCTTCGCAAGCTGCTCAACAGTCATAGTAGTAGTTGATGGTAAAGCTACAGAAACCCCACCCCCAACTATAGGGAGGACTTTAGGTAAAGTAAGAACTCTTCCACCTCCACCAAGTCCTACCCTAGGTGAAATAGGTTCCTTAAACCCTAAGTAAGGCGGAATCTTCTGTAGCTTAAACGGAAGTAGTTCACCATAAAGAGGTCCCTTCCAAGTAGGGAATAGCTCAACAGAAGGGATACCAGGTTCTGCTCCCATACTAGTAGGAAACTTAATACCCGGAGGAGCCGGTTGAAAATAGTATGGGTCCATAAGAACCGCTACTTCACCAAATCCACTCTCCCCCGTAATCCTACCCCAGTACTTCATAGGTAAGCCACCAAGAGTAGGTTGTATAGCATACTGCTCAGTCACAGCCTGCATCTTACCAAGGAACTGAGAAGAAGTTTCCTGGGCAAGGGTTAACTTACCAGGACCAACTAGTTTCTCCAAAGAGCTAGCAGCAGCGTTTAACTCAGCCTGAGCAGCTTTTAACTCACCTTCTGCAATTGTCTTTCCAATAGTAGTTGTAGCTCCCTTAAGAGCTCCTTGAGCCTCCCCTATCTTAAGTGAGGCAGACTCAACTTTGCTGACTGCTGATGACAACTGAGTACTGGTTACCCCAGCAGGTACTTTACCAGTAAAGTGAAGCTTACCTCCAACCCAACTTAAAGCTTTACCTAAAGCTGGAGTCCAAAGAGGAGCTGTCATAGCTGCTATCTGAACAGCACCCAAAGCCCACTCCCACCCCTTTATATCCTTAAATTCAACTTCCGGATTAAGAACCCTGATAGGTTGGAAAGCCATAGTTCCCAACTGGACCCCAACACTACTTATAGTAGCACCCTTACCATACAATCTAGTATACTCATCCTGGGCAATACCCATCATCAATTCTTCCCAAGCCTGAGCCTTTCCCTTGTCCTTAGGTCTAAAAGACTCAACTTGCTGCAAGAACTGAGCCTGAAAGGTCTGAAGAGAAACAGCAGGAGCTACTTCCTCGTACTTAGCTCCCCCCTTCTCTCCAGTAAGAACATTAGGAATAACTTCTGGTTTGCTTACTGGGATTGGAGGCTTCACAGGCTTCTCGAGAAAGCCACTCTCCTTCGCACGAGTAGGTAAGTTCTCATACTCGTAGCCCTCAAAACCACCTGTACCAAATATACCAGAAGATAACTTTACCTTACCATACAACTTCTCATAACTACTATGCTGTTCACCTACAGTCATCTCAGGATGCATACCAGCATACTCACCATATGTAGGAACATAATCAGGACTTGCAAGCATTCCTGCATAAACTAACCCTGCACCAATTCCCGCATAAGAACCGATAGGGTCTAATGCCTGCTCAAGAGTTATAGGAGGAGTAGTGCCCTCTCCATATCCTAAAGTTGGAGGAACAAATACCAAAGTCTCTCCAGAAGGACCTGTGCCAATTATTTGCTCAGTAGAAGGAGGAGGAGTAACAAATGCTTCAGGTGTAATACCTATTGCAGCAAGCTGAGCAGCAGTAATGCCAGACTCTAGAGCCTTATTCATTCCTGCCTCAGTTATAGTACCATCTTCTCCAATAATGTCTAACTCAACTAGTTTGTTAAGAGTGGCTTCTCTAGCTTCTATCTCAGCAGAGTAAGCCCCATACCCTACACCCAGCAGAATATCCCTCAAATCCTCAGGCATTCCCCCCAAATCGGCAGTAGTAACAACGATTCCGTCAGGAGTAAGAATACTCGCATCCGCTTGTGCTCTTGCCGCATCAACTGCCTCCTGACCAAATATGCTTACTAGTTCCTCCTCAGTGGCTAAACCCTTTAATATCGCAGTAACTAAGTCATAGGAGGGTTCAGTTCCTTCTCCACCAGGATAAGAAGCTGCCTCACCAAGCTTATCTAATATAACCTGTTGCGCCTTAATAACCTCAACCTGAGCCACTGCTGCATCAACTGCCTCATCCCCAAATATACTCCTTAACTCCTCCTCAGTTGCTAGTCCATTCAGTACAGCAGTCACCAAATCATAAGAGGTTTCATTTACTACCACTCCCTCTCTACTCTCAGTAAAAGCTTTCACACTCTCAAGCTTACCCAAAATCTCATAAGTTTTTACTGCTTTATAATAGTCCTCCTCAGTCATAATCCCCAGGCCAGTGAGATAAGTACTAGGTACCCCAGCCTTTATAGCAGCCTCAATCTGCTCAGGTGTCATGCTACCATCAGGACTTAGGTATCCGTTATCCATCAGGTACTTATAATTCTCTGCCTTAGTCAAATCATCATCGGAGAATCCCATAGCCCTCAAGTCAGCCTCTAATCCAGCTGCTATAACCTTAGCAATGTCCTCGTAAGACTTAGGAGCGTGACCAAGTAACGCCTTAACCTCATTAGAAGCCTTCGCTACCTCAATTGCTTTAGTAGAGAAACCCATTAAGTTTAAGGTCTTCTCAGAAACTCCTGCCGCAACTGCTGCAGGTAAGTCAAACGAGCCATCAGGCTTTACATAACTAGATAACCCAGGGGTAGCAAATGCGCTAACTGTCTCTATCCCTGCTAGTCCACCTCTTACTGATGTAGTAAGTTCACCCCTATAACTAGTTAACGCTGCTATCTGCTCGGCAGAATAACCCTCAATTACCTCCCAAATCCCTTTCTCCGCATTCCAATACCTATCCTCCTTAAGGTTAGTTACTGTCTCCTGTAAGCCAACCAAGTAGTTGGAAAGCTGACTCCACTGACTATAAGCAAAATCTCTCTGCTGTATCAAAGTTTGGAGTTGTTCCATCAAGGCTGGGTCATTAAGAATCCTTTGATAAGCTTCTGTAGGAGTTCCGTCAGGATTCCATAAGTAAGTAGAATAATCCCTTGTTAAATCAGTAGTTCCAGGGTCAAACATCTGGTTTACCTGAAGGAAAAGAGCCTCATACTGACTCTGTAAAGTAGAAACCTGAGGTTGCAACTCAGCTATACTACTCTCAGCTTGCTGTATAGAAGCTTGAGTTGAATAATCAAGTTGGGGTTTAAGACCGTAATAAGGAGCAGGAGCTTGTATCTCCGAACTCAGCCTCTCAGCTGTCTCAAGAGGTATATTCAGCTCCTCAGCAAGGAACTCAGCAACAGACTTGTTACCTACCCCCACATCCGCTTGATACCTCTCCCAAGCTGCTAACCAAGCTGCTTGGAACTCAGGAGTTAACTGCTTCTCTCCATCAGGAGACATCGTCCAGATGAGGACACCATTAAGGTAGGCTTCTTGGGCTGTTGGTGAACCTCTAAGCTCTAATCCAGGAGCAACTTCTAGACCAGTTGGAACCAGTAGCTCAGGTATTCTCCGTATAGCATTAGGATTATCTGGGTCAATTTCCCACCCAGGAGGAGCAGGCATGCCAGGATGCCAATCTTCTGGACCATACCCTTCCTCTCCAGGTTTTTCTTCAGAAAGAGGGACCATAAACGTAGAACTAGGAACTACCCCAGCTTCCCCATAAGTAGGAGCTGCAGTTACCTGGGGGGCCACTACTATAGCCTCCCCAGGAATCTTGATAGCTGGTAAAGGAGATATAGGCAATGGCTCAGTTGGCGGCTGCCTTTCCTGCTCCTGCCAAACCTCTATACGCTCCTCTACTGTAGGAGGAGTATAACCCTCAGGTACCCTCTCCTTAGCACTCCAAGCTTCTATCTGCTCTTTAAGTTCCACTTTATACTACTCCCTACATCTTATTTGGTGCTAAAGCTAATACTAATCCAGTCATTACTACCCAAATAGAACTACCAGTTATAGCAAGAAGCGTTGAGTGACTAGCATAGCAAGGAAAGTATAAGCCTAGTCCAGCTCCAAGAAGAAAAACACATAGGATAAACAATCTTTTTCTTACCACTTTACACTACCCCCTAAACTCAAACATACTCATAGAAAGATGGGGATGGCAGCGTTATGTTACTACCACCCCCACCTTATAAGGAGGAACAATAAAGTTATCCTTGCCCACCTATCCAGGCAACTGCCCCTAGTAAAATCACTGCCACAAAGATATAAGGCAGAACCCCAACTAGAGCAGCCAACCCGGCGTCAACACCGTACATAGGACCAGGGGTAGTTGACGTCCCAACTGCTGTAGACTGAAGTATAACCGGGACTAGACTAACACCAACTACGATGCTAATCATAATTCCTATCAGAACTGCTACTAACACTTACTTAAAAACCTCCCCTTAAATTTTCTTGTCTTTTCCGGACTTAACCTTGACCACCTATCCAGGCTACCGCACCCAATAGGATAACGGCAACGAAGATATACGGAAGGACGCTCACCAGAGCCTGGACACCTCCCGGTGCTGTTATAGTTTGCATAGTAGTAGGACCCATAAGCTGATACGTAATACCAGTAGTTGCACCAGCTATAACCGGCACCAAACTTGTACCAACCACGATAGAAATCATTATACCGATAAGGACTGCAACTAACACTAACCAAAAACCTCCCGTTAACGTTAAGGACTCACCACAATTTGTCCCCTTATGCATACATTATATCATGCCCAAACCATCAGTGCTATATTCATATTATCAGTATCCACTCAACTAGTAGTATTCCAATCATTTTGTAAATCATCATATTGATACCTCTTCTCTCCCCCTACTCACTTGCTCACCAGATCTGACTAGGAATCTCTCTCAC